>WNGR01001255.1_pt1 | contig 28389 bp, 36 predicted proteins | sample 5407581 | NCBI WGS metagenome assembly WNGR01 (sample SAMN13153383, study PRJNA577476) | soil metagenome | isolation source: 80 cm soil or saprolite under Garry oak tree replicate 2 | place: USA:California | collected 2016-06-15
CTCTCACTCTCCCCTCACTCTCCCCTCACCCTCACCTCAATCGCGTGTTTCATTTTCATCATTCTAGCGCCCACATCGGTACATGTCATTCTCGGGCACACCGCTCGGTCAAGGCAGACGTCTAGATCACCACACTTTTCTTAATAAACACAACCCCTCTGCTCTACAACAATCTCACTTCTTAACCCGCCCTCTCACTGCCACTTCAGCCACCGAACGCTCAATACCCACTTCTTACGCTTACGGGTGAGTTGCTAATCCACGTTTCCCATCACCACGTGTCCTCATCGCCCATTCCGCACCTGTCTGTCTCCGTCATGATTTTAGTGCACCCACGCTCGGAACACGTTCCCCTCCAAAATCCTTATCAGCAGCTTCGTCGCGTGACGATTCCAACAAATCCGAACACTCTTCACATCTCCCCGCAGACGACAGCCAGGACACTGCGCTCTCCCGCTTCGCACGCCTCAAACAACGCGAACAGACAAACACCATTCCCACCAATCTGGCGAACGTCGGCTCCCACGCTTCCAACGACAACCCCGACCCGACAAAGTGGGCCCTCAAAGGCACCTCTGTTCAGGCCGCCAACGCGATTCACCAGGCCGCCATGGCTTTGAACCCTAACGATTCCTGGGCATCAAGTTCCCGCACTATTGTCCCACGGAGCACCTCCGTCGAGTACGAGAAGGAAACCCAGTCAACCAGCACTAGACGTCTCCCCCCTCCCCGTAAAGGGCCACCCCCGTCCCGCTCGGCCGCTGCCGTTGCCAAACTTTCTAAGCAACAATCCGTCAGATATGTTCCCGATTCCGAAGAAGATGCGGGCGAGGCATCTCAAGGACGTCAGGAGCGCGCCAAGACCCCTTTAGAGTCTGTCGTCGACCTCGCGAAACGCACGGCCTTCTACCTGCGCCAACGCTCAACTGAGCCCGATCTTGGCCCCTCCGAAACGAGCCAAAACGGACATCACAATAATGAGTCGTATGACTATGAGGCTGAGGAGCGTGAGTTTCAAAACCAAAGCGCTGCGACCAAGGGGCGCAAGACAAACAATGCCACTCTGCCCAAGCGCGGCCGTATATCTCTCGACAACAAAGCGTACCGTCCGTCGCAATCCGATTTGGAAGACTCGGACGATGACGTTTCTGATGACGGGAAAAGAAGGAGAAGGAGGTCCAAGAAGAACATGACTGGGCCGTTGACGACCTTGCCCGTTGTCGGCCAAGAGAAGAGACGGAGGAAGAAAAGAGGGGCAAAAGCAGATGGTGGAGGCGAAGAGGGCGAAGAGAGGGAGGAGGAGGACAGCGGTAGCGATAGTAGGGTTAGTCCTCAGGTACGCCGATTCATAGAATTGATTGCTGGACTCTTGGCACTGATTTCCAACCGTCTAGCGTTCTATCCATTCGTCTCAGCGATTCTCCCAGCCCCCGGATTTACAAAGTCCTCCATCTCGAGCCTCACTTCCTCGCGATCCATCTGTCCCACCTCCTCGTGCTCCATCCATCCCACCTCGCGATCCATCTATCCCGCCGCCACCTACGTTTGTCGAAGATGCGGTCCACGGCTCCGACGCTATGCTGGATAGCCACGAGCAGGGCCTCGACTCCATAGCTGAACATGACGAACCCGAAAAACTCGCTTCGGAGCCGCCTCGAGTACAACATTCGCGTCGTGCATTCTCTGCTGGTGGTTTCCTCGGGAGTATCGTGAACTTGGTGCTCCGGGTATCCGCTAGCTTACTCATATTCCTTTTCCGAACCATTGCTATGATCACGAACATCGTAGGCCAAGCGCTAGGCGGGGCCTTCGATGCTCTTTTCAACCAGCCTGCCCATTGGATACGCCGTTCCAACCCCGCACTGATACTAAAATGGCTGGTTGTCGGAGCTGTCCTTTACACTGCTTTCTTGGGTCTTAGAAGAATTAACCTTGTCGACTATATCCCACCCCTACCATCCCACACCACTCGCTATCAGGCCCCCGAGGTACCCGCGGCCAACATCGCTGAAATTTCCGCCCGGTTGCAAGCGCTGGAAAATGCACTCGCCGGCCTCTCATTCGATAACGAGCAATCTCGCGCCCGCATAGATAGCCAAGCGCGTGGCCAGTCCGATGTTTCTGGTCGACTCGGTGCCCTGGAATCACGCCTGCAGAAAGAGGGTGTCCGTGCTGCGGAAGACCGGAATGTAGACCGTGTCGCAGCGAGTCAGGGCCTACAAGCCGTGCGTCATGAGATTGACAACCTCCGAAGTATCGTCTCCGCGGCCCAACAATCGGGACGCGAGTCCAACACTGATCCCAAGAGCGATGAAGAGGCGCGCATAAAATTATCTGCCCTTGAAGAGCGCGTTGGCAACGTCGAGGGTGGCGTGCGCGAAGCTCTCGAGCTGGGGAAAAATTCAATCAAGACTGGTGGCGCCGTTGCCGGTGCGGCGTGGTGGAACAAGATCACGTCGTCCGAAAGGAAGGCGCTGACGATCAAGGCGTCAGATGGGCAGGACGTGACCGAGCTCATTGGGCACCTCGTCGACACTGCGGTATCCCGTTACTCCAAAGATACGATCGCGAAGGCGGACTTTGCGCTGAGCTCGAGCGGCGCGTCTATCATCCCCAGCCTCACTTCCGACACACTCGAGATTGTACCACAGGGCCTGTGGCAACAGGCCATTTCGACCATCACCGGAAACGGATACGCCATTGGACGACCTCCAATCACGGCGTTACATTACGAGACGCACAATGGCCACTGTTGGCCTTTCGTGGGTGATCAGGGACAACTCGGTGTCCTCCTTGCCCTCCCGGTCCGCATTGAGGAGATTACGATTGACCATGTCGCACGCGAAGTCGCCTGGGACATGCGCTCCGCGCCGCGTACGATGGAGGTTTGGGGATTTGTCGAGGGCGCACAGAACCTCGCCAAGGTGGCTGCTTGGGAAGTTTCCCGGAATGAAGCTGGACTGGAGGTCCCGACACAGCCAATGAGCCTCCCCCACTCGGCCAAATACTTGCGTATTGCGCAGTTCGAATACGGTATCGACGCATCGAATGCTGTGCAGACGTTCCCCGTCGATGAGGATATCCGTAGCCTGGGGCTGGACTTTGGCATCGTCGTACTGCGCGTGTTGAGCAATTGGGGCAAGGAGTTTACTTGTCTTTATCGCTTCCGCGTGCACGGACAGAAGCTTGATGAGATGGAAGACAAACTAGGAGCTGACGCTGAGACTGCATAAACCAATCTTGTATGACAAGAACTCATACCTCATGACCACTTACGAGTTGTTGCTGTGTTTTCATTTCCATTACCCGCTAATACCTTGTCCGTCTTTTTTATAATCTATTTTGCTGTCGTTTGCATCAGGTCCTTGTAAATATTTCCCTGACGTACAAATTACCTACAGATCTTGTACAAACAGCTGCATACAGTACTAGTCAGTTCCAGTTGCCTTGAATGGATGGATTGTATTGAACACGCGTAGAATGTCATGTTCGTTCGTTTTCGTTTTCATTTCCTATTCCCACTTGCCCCTGCACCCCCCAAACGCGCGAGCTCCACCTTGAACGCTCATGGCAGCTAATTCTGTTCCCGAATCTGAAAATGGGAATGCGAGCGTCGTGGATTACACCGCGTACCCTCCACCACCACCACCAAACGAGAAGCCTGCACCGGCTGAGCTAACCGCCGCACAAGCGGAGATGCACAAGAAGGTGCTGGAGCACTTCCGGAACGAGGCGTACATAATACCCGGTATCGAGAACGGCGCGCTTTTGGAGGAGGAGAAGTTTTGGCTCGTACGTTGTCTGGCCTGGTTGTTCGATATCATATACGTGAACTCATGGCTTTTCTTGGATACAAAAACAAAAGTCTAATGACTGCATGTTGCGGTGAGCACCTATCCGTTCTCGAGCTGCATAGGCGAGAGGCTAAAGAGGACCGAATATATAGCTATTTACGTGCCACCAAATGGAATTCCGCAAAGGCCGCCATTGAGAGGCTGGAGGGCACCCTGAAGTGGAGGCGTGGATTTGGCATTTACGGTATCTCGGCAGACCTGGTCGAGCCTGAGGTGGGTTCACAGTTTTGCGGTCCCCGGACTGGCTAACACACGTTTTCGTTTCCCAAAGGCGGTAACGGGGAAGGAAGTTGTATTTGGTTACGACACGCTTCGTAGGCCCGCGCTGTACATGATTCCTAGCCGTCAAAATACCGAGGAGTCTCCCCGTCAGATACAGTATACATTCTGGGTGCTGGAGCGCGCGTTGGACCTCACTGGTCCTGGCGTCGAGTGAGCTTACCCCCATCTTGTCCCTGTTGGTCTGACTCACGTGTAACACCTATAGGTCTGTTGTGTTGATGATCAATTTTGCTGACAAGGCAAAAAACCCATCACTTGGGACAGCGAAATTGGTCGGTATTTGTTAAAGGTCTCAGCGGTGCGCAGACTCACTGACTTTGATATCAGGTCTTGAATATCCTGCAAACGCACTACCCCGAACGCCTGGGTACTTCACTGATCTTGAACGTCCCATTTATAATCCACGCGTTCTTCAAAATCATCAGCCCGTTTATCGACCCCATCACGCGCAACAAGATGAAATTCAACCCCAAGCCTGTCGAAGATGGCTTATTCACTGCCGACGAGCTTTTTAAGGACGGTGGCTGGGGCGGCTCACGCAACTTTGTCTGGGACCACGAGAAGTACTGGCAACCATTCGTCCAGATGTGTGCCGAGATCAAAGCGAAACAGATGGCACGTTGGCGGAAGCTCGGCGCGCGCGTCGGTTGTGACGAATGGGACTACAAGTCGGAAGAAGTCGTAGACATTTCGCCAGTTGTGGCCCATGCCAGTGCCGATGCTGAGCCTGAGCCTGAGCCTTGGGCTGAGGCTATGGCGGATAAGCCACCCAATGGAGTGGGTTCGTCTGCCGCGCCGTTAGCAAACGCGACCGACAACTCTCCTGCTGTTAACGATGATCCAGACGACACACTGGTAGACGGAGATGTAGAAGTTGTTAACATGGCCACTGCTGTTTAGAGATGGACTTAGAGTCACCCTCACGCATGTTTATTGTTACGCATAGAGATGAACACCAGTTCCATTTTATTGCAATGAACAAAGCATAATCACGGCAGCATCAGTGGCTGCTGCATAAGGCAGTCATGCTCCTTTTGGGACGTCCAGGCTCTCAGGCTCTTGTCGCCGGACTGATCAGCGGGATCAAGATCAGCCGTGGATTATCCAGCTTGCATTGTGGGACTTGCCAGGCAAATCTTCTCATCCGAGGGCGGTCTTATCGCAGTTTTTCCGCTCAGCCTATACCACCACCCACGATGGTCTACTCATACTCTGCACCCTTCGAGACGGGAAAACTCAAGGTTTCCGACGTACATTCTCTGCAGTTAGTACACTATCAGGTTTTAGGACCTTTTTTCTTCACCCCTTTGACGCGGAGGACAGCTACGAAGTCTCCGGGAAAAAGAAAGGAGCTCCAGGTGCGTTTCTGCGACTGCTAGTCCTCACTCGCTTCAATGATGATCTCGAACAGTCATCTTCCTTCACGGTGAGACGTCATCTGGGCGCTATCGCCCATTCGGATCGAGGCTGCATTTACTCAACCTCTCACGGAGGTGGTCCCGGCGGAGGATGCGACGCGAAAGATCGCGGCTTCTTCAATCCCGACAAGTACAAGGTCGGGACTTCCACCCGCCCGCCCTCGCTCCATCATCACCATTTCTCTAATGCCGTTGTCATTTGCAGGTGGTCTTCTTGGATCAGCGTGGAGCCGGAAAGTCCACGCCGTGCGTTTGACCCACAAGCCACGAGCTTCTGAGCCATCCACCGACCGTGTGTGTGTGTGTTTTCTTTTTGTAGGAGCGCGTGTCTCGAAGCAAACACGACCTGGGACCTGGTCAAGGATATCGAACGTCTTCGCGAACACCTCAAGATCGAGAAATGGCACGTCTTTGGAGGATCTTGGGTACGAAGCGCTCCGCGTTTTCTTTTCGCGTTCTCCGATCGTACAAGTTTTTAATTTAAGATTCGTTTCGTTGCAGGGCTCGACGCTTTCCCTGGCTTATGCGCAGGTAAGTGCCCGCCCCACGAGGCTCTGGTCGACTTTGCCCTAACGTTTTGTCCCGCCCAAAGTCTCATCCCGACCGCGTTAAATCCCTGGTCTTACGGTCTGCGCACTCTCCTTTTTTCTTCCTCGGTCCTCTTCGCTGACTGAAAGGCGTTCTTTTTAGTGGCATATTCACTCTGAGAAAGAGGTGGGTTCACCAAAAATACCTGCACTTAGAGTGTCGCTCTTCCATCCGCGATGCTTAACATCACCCCGAATCTCTAGCGAACTTAAGTGGTTCTATCAGGAGGGCGCATCTCACCTGTTCCCTGAAGCTTGGTGAGCCTCCGCTCGGTCTATAATTCCCTCCTTCCCCTCCTCACATCATAGTTAGGCAGGAGTACTTGGCGCCGATTCCCGAGTCTGAGCGAGGGAACCTAATCTCAGCTTACCATTCCCGACTGAACTCTACGGACAACGAAACCCGGCTCAAAGCGGCTCGGGCCTGGTCCAAGTGGGAGTACGCGTGACCTTGCACCCAGAGTGAGGCGGACCTTATTGACATTTCCGTAGGATGTCGACTTCGAAGCTTTACATCGACCCTGCCCACGTCGCTGCTGCAGAGGAGGACGATTGGGCAAAGTTTGTTTTTTTCCTAGAGCCTCGTTCGACCCAGTAGTGTTGCTCACCACGCCCCCAGCGCCTTCGCCCGCATCGAGAATCATTACTTTGTAAATGACGGTTTCATGCGGGAGGGTCAACTACTTGACTCACAAGAGATCGATAAGATGTGAGGAGCCCTCTCACCTGCCGAGAGAGAGAACCTCTGAACCACACACACAGCCGCCATATCCCAACGACAGTCGTGCAAGGGCGGTATGACGTTGTATGCCCGGTATGTCTCAGAAACGAATATTGGACATCTCCGTCGTTTATGCTTTGACTTGCTTCCCATAGGCAACGACCGCTTATGCGCTCAAGAAAGCGTGGCCCGAGATCACTTTACACATCGTCTCAGATGCCGGCCATTCCTCTCGTGAGCCGGGGACCACGAAGCTCCTGGTCGAGGTGAGGCATCCGGGTTTCCGTTTTCCATTTCCCGAAACTCAAAAAAAAAACTGTCCCTTAGGCCACAGACAAGTTCGCTGGCCTCTGAGCGACCTAACTAAGTAACGCACGACAGAAGTACCGAGCTTTATACCTTTGTAGTACCATTCCGCTGTCCCACAGTTGTGCAGATTTAAATTGAGGTTACCTTTTTGAGCCCCTGTCGTGAGCCACGTCCGCTCAGTGACCCTACTTCGGGTGAAAGGGTAAAGTCAGTTAGCTTATCCAGCGCCCATGAGGACCGGACCGTTTACGAAGGGGTTTCGGGTGCGGCTATTTTCGCATTGCAGCGGGAAATCTGAGAATCGATGGATGGGGAACTCGAATAGCTCAAAAAAGGTTTCCCGAGCGAGCGTTCCCGGACACACTCCCTGCCGGCTGTACGTTGGGTAGTCCTCGGCCCCGTGGTGAAGCCTGTGCCGCGTTCAGGAAGCGTTTAACGATTGGGAATGCTCCCTTAATAACTCCTTGAAACAACAGCGGTCGGCAGGACGGGCAAGGTGGCTCGAAAATGGGAGACCACCGAAGCGATTCACGCTGGACACCATATGGTCCGTGTCTAGATAAAAAGCCGCTCACACGCCTGAAGTAGTGCTGAAGACAATGACTCGTCTAGCAGCATGTGGGCCAGTACAATCATGCTCGAAGGGTGGCGCGCCCGCGGTCTATCGCCAACTGCCCACGATACTTTTCCTCGTGTTCACGCTCCAAAGTGGCGGGAATACGCCCATTGGAGGACATGTGGATTACTGCTTTTGTTTTTTGTATATATCATACAAACTATAGCTTCACTCTACTTGCCCGGCGGTGATAACGTCGTCTGGGGGAGATAAGTAATGAATGAGACAACGGCTGGCAAAGAAAAGTAAAGCAAAAGAACAAACCTATCTTTAAGACCGCGCGGACCAGCTACAAATCCGAGGGAGTAAACTCAACTGACCAGAAAAACTGCGATGTCGCCACGTACCTGTGTCGCGAGAAGGTATTGTTGTCGTTTGGAGATCAGTGGATCGTATACAAACTGCTTCTTCATATCTGCGAAAAGAAATCAAGAACCGTCGCCAACGTGATCAAAGCCCTCAGCGAAAAGCTCACCATTGTTTCCTCGTCCGTTGCAATCGATGCCTAGTTTCGAGTCGTCCTCCTTCACCTGTCGACTCTTTACCTCAGCAAGCGTCTCGATTGGCGATAGACCGCTATTTTCTGCCAGAGCGAGTGGCACAGAGTCCAGCGCAGATGCAAAAGCGCGCATAGCATATTGCTCGATCGACGGGATTTCGTCGGCAGCTTTTTGTACAGCCAACGAGCAGCTGATGTCCGCGGCGCCACCGCCATATACTACACGATTGTCCTTGATGAGGTTGCGAACGACGCAGAGGGCATCGTGCAGGGCACGTTTTGCCTCATCGACGATCTGGGTGGTGATGATGAATACCCCGAAACGACGTTCGTATGAATTGCGCACCATTTTGTTGCTCCCACGGACAAAGATAGTCACGGCACGAGTGTTAGCACATTCCTCGATGATTATCATCTTATCCCGCGTGGTTCCAAACGTAACTTCCCTGATAACTCCCGCCTTTCCGAGCTTCTCTGGTGTCAAGTCCTCGAATCGAGGGACGATGCGACCCTCGGTGGCGATGGCAATCAGCTGGGGGATCACAGTTAGTTGCTAGTCGAACGCCGACGTAACCACTTGCCTCGATCTCAGGACCGCCGACCCATCGGACGGCCGGGAGGTCGTTTTGCATTAACAGGTGGTTCGCCTCGTCGTCGAAGCCCCACTGGCAAATGACCAGGTTCGCGCCCGAGTCTTGCACACGCTTAATCATGTCCAAAAACTTCTCCTTTTCGTAACTTTGGAGCTTTTTGAACTCCTCGACGCTCGTGATATCGAGCTTATGCTTCGTCTTGGGTCGCGGGGGCTCGAATGGACAGGTGAGGATGGCAATGCGTGCGTCTTCCACTCTACTCGGCATTTGTGGGTGTGACATGTCCTTGTCGATGAGCACGCCTTTGATGAGCGTTGTGTCCGCGAGGGATCCTCCGACTTTGCCGTCGACCTTGATGAGGTCAAACAGGACATCTTTGCGCTCCAGATCTGCGACCTGCAATACCGCGTCGACGGCGATTTGCGCGAATTGTTTGTGTTCTTTGGATACACTATGCGACAGACATCAATGCCGGCGCGGAAAACAAAAAGTCCCGGGCAAACATTTTGCTACCGAGACTGGTCATGGCAGTTTTGAGCAGGTTTTCTGTGTTGGTCTTGCTGTACTCAATCGTGTCTGCTATGCGGTCGAGGTTGTTCACTGCGATCGCGCACGCCCGATCGAAGCCGTCTGCAATCCGGATGGGGTGAATGCCACGTTCGAGAAGAGACTCGCTTTGCTCTAAGAGAGCACCGGCGAGAACTATGAAGTATTAGGAGAGCAACCTGGAGGGGAAAGGGCCAACCAGAGACGCACCGACGACGCCAGTGGTACCATCTCCAACCTCATCATCCTGACTTCGCGAAAGTTGCACGAGGAGCTTCGCTATTTGGTGTTCCACCTCCATCTGACTCAAGATCGTTGCCCCGTCATTCGTGACGGTGATCTCCCCATCTGGTGAGATGAGTATCTTATCGAGGCCTGCGATGGATGAATTGATGCTATTGGCGCATAAACAGGGATGCACTGACCTCTTGGCCCGAGAGACGTGCGGATAATGTTGGCCACCGTTCTCGCGGCCAAGATGTGGGACTACGAAACGTTAGCATACGCGTAGTATGGAAAATGACGCGCACTGACCTTGATCGCCTCAAGACCATGCGCGCGAGTCTTTCTGGCCTGCTCTCTGAGGATGATAAACGGACGACCGTACTAGAAAGATCAGAAGATAGTGTGGTGTACGAGTCAACGCAAAATAGAGACTAGATTACCTCGTCTGTAGCATACACAGCTTGATGCTCAGCCATTTTGTGGTTGTGCTTGGTTTCTCGAGTTGTGGCTGGGCAGTAGCAGAGGACGCGTGACAGTGACGGAAAGCGTGACCTTCGGGGGAGTGATGACTGCCGCAGTGCCCTGCCCGCTCTTGTGCTTAGATTCAAACTGATATTTGCACGCTACTCTTATCATGGAACACGAAGTCGACGGATGGATTCAACAGCTCAGCCAATGCAAACAGCTTACAGAGGCGGATGTAAAGAAGCTGTGCGACAAGGTGCGCAGCTTGCCTTCCCCGACGATAACGGCCCGCCTCTTACTCGGACTCTTTTCTTCGCCTCGTCTCATGTCTTCAGACAAGAGAGATATTGATGGAGGAGTCAAACGTGCAGCCCGTAAGGTGTCCTGTCACCGTTTGCGGTGACATCCATGGCCAATTCGTGCGTAACGTCCCTCGCTCGACATCATCGTACATCCGGATGTCATATCCTACCGCCTCTTACGTATCTTCATTCTCCACCCGATGTATAGCACGATCTCTCGGAGCTCTTTCGTATCGGTGGAAATTCGCCCGACACCAACTATCTTTTTATGGGTGATTATGTCGACCGAGGCTACTACTCTGTCGAAACCGTCACACTCCTTGTTGCAATGAAGCTGCGCTACCGCGACCGCGTAACGATCCTCCGGGGAAACCACGAGAGTCGGCAGATCACACAAGTTTACGGCTTTTACGACGAGTGTTTACGCAAGTACGGAAACGCCAACGTCTGGCGATTTTTCACCGACCTGTTCGATTTTCTTCCCCTAACTGCCCTCATCGAGAACCAAGTATGTTTCTCTCCCCTGCCTCTGCTACACTTCTTTCTCGTGTTGTCCCATTGTGCGACCCGATGATGCGTGATGTTGTCCTCGGCGCCGTGGTGGGATTGATGGCACCCTGACCCACTCGTAACACAGATATTTTGCCTCCATGGCGGTCTTTCTCCCTCCATCGACACCCTCGATCATGTCCGTGCCATTGACCGTGTGCAAGAGGTCCCGCATGAAGGGCCCATGTGTGACCTCCTTTGGTCTGACCCTGACGATCGCTGCGGATGGGGCATTTCGCCGCGAGGGGCAGGGTACACCTTCGGGCAGGACATCTCGGAGGCGTTTAATCACAACAACGGACTGACACTCGTCGCGCGTGCGCATCAGCTTGTCATGGAGGGTGAGTGGGGCCTTGACCCGTCTTGAAACCGATATATCGATACTGAAATCTTTTGGTTGGTATAGGGTACAATTGGGGACAGGACCGCAACGTGGTGACAATTTTCAGCGCTCCGAATTACTGCTACCGCTGCGGCAATCAGGCCGCGATCATGGAGATTGACGAAAAATTATCTTACAGTTTGTTCGTTTCGCCTTTTTTCTTCTTTCTGTGTGATCGTGTGACTGACCACCCGACACCTTAGCCTACAATTTGACCCTGCTCCACGGGCTGGCGAGCCGCTGGTTTCACGGCGCGTCCCGGACTATTTTTTGGTAAATTTTCACCTTCACTATGAACTTATGATGAACTAATCATCATCTTCAACAGTAACCACATCGCACGGCCTCACCGCGTATTGTACATACAACACGACCCAACTACCTCTTGTAGCCTCAATCGCCTCACCAATATACCTTTCTCCTGAAAAATCTATTCCACGGCCGTCTTTCATTTGGCACGCCACAAGACATCGCCGTGGCACGACGAACTACAGAGGTACCATCAACGACCCCCAACCGGCACTACGATGTCACGATTTGTCTGAGTCTCCGTATTATTTATGGGGCATGGACCTTGTTTACAAAGGGAAGGAAGAAGACTAGATACTGAAATAAAGCGGACGTAGAAAACGTCCTTTCATATTCTCACGACGGCAACGAGTGTGAAGCGATAGAGACTGTACTATGAGAGGACTACGATTGGAGTGAATATGCTCATTCACCGTGCATATAGCCAATACGGAGGTTATAGGACTCGATCACTAGGAATACACCGGAGAGTAGGGAAACCCTACTCGGTCCCGCTGTTTTTACTTGGAAAGATCCATGGGCGGTCGGTAAAATCAGGGACGTCGGGACTGCAATGGCGAAGGAGCGTGAAACAATGATAACATCCTGCTGGTGGTCATCTCACCTTGGAGTGTTCGACACGCTCGCGCCTGACCTTATGGGTCCAAGCGCCTTCCTGTTCTTTAATCTCCTCTTCGTAAGTGTCGTCGATGTCAACGTGATTGGTGGCCCCAGGTGCCGATCGAAGAGGTCCAGAAACCTCGTCAAGGTCCTCCGTCGCTAAGACAGTTTCCTCTGGGACGTCTTTTACTTTGAGATGAGCAACGGTGCGAGAAGCGAGATCATGGGGGGAGCTCGCATCTTGGTCGGCCTGTGTCACGTGCATGATGGATAGGAGGCTACGGGTGCAGATAGGGCGAAATTACCTTGACGTTAGCCTCTGATGCCGTGGCGAGACTCTCGTTCCATCCAGGGGAGTGGTCGATAGGTGACGATGTCTGATAGGGGTGGCGGGCCAAGTTACGGCGCTTCTCTCGTTCCAGAACCTGCGCATATAACCGAGTCAATGCCGTACACAGGGGAGGGGGTAACTTGGGACGAAATATATTTACCTCCGGATCATTGTCGTGCATGGTGCTGGTACTGATACGTAAACATAAGTGCGTTGTGAGCGCAGATCAGCGATTTGCGCGCAACTACGAACCTGTATGCGTGGCTAGAAAGATGATCAGAATAAGCAAAGCCAATGTAGGCGATTGACTTACTTGGCCTTTCTGGGGCTTGTGAATGTGGCGGTGACAGTAGGCCGAGCGAGGGAATGAGCGCCGTTTCTGAAGATGCTGCGAACTACAACGGCTGTCATGGCTGTCTTGCGAATCGTGGGTCGTCGACGTTTGTTAAAAGTTTGGGGAGAAACCTTACGCATGTTATCCACTCTTCCTACCAGTCCTGTCTCAAATGACGTCACTCGTCTGGTGACACACTCAGCCACTTCTACGGTGGCTGGTGGTGCAGGCATATCAATCACACCATAGGTCCGCTCTCTCGATGGTAATGAAACAAAGTGAACCCGTACGCGTCTCTCTTCATCTCGGCACACATGAACGCCCTCCATCATCCAGAATTAAACGCTGGCCGTATCCCAGCCGACCCACACGAATTTGGACAAGATCTTCCGGTCCAGACTTCTTTCGAAACATCATGGAGAATCTGTAGGTGTCAGAGACGAAGCCGAGCTAGAACTTCGGTAGATCCTAACTCGGTGACAGTTATTAGGCGTTCAAGTGTGCCGTGACAGTGCCAGACAGTTTCCGAGGAAGAAGACCTGAGAGTATATTCCTATTGATATTCTAGAACGGTACATCTTTAGACAGGGAGTGACACGGGAGGAACGATCGATGGACACGTAAGCAGAAGTGTCCAGAGGCATCGCAGAGAGGTGAGAAAGCCACCTCACTAGAGGATGGCGAAGCCCTTCAAAAGTCGTGCTGGGCTTTGAAAAGGTTGATAAGTTGGCATGGGCGTCAGGGTTGAGGGTATAGACTGAGCTGACCTCTCTTCACCCTCATTTGGGGTTCTTGGATATCCACCTTTAGAACGCCATCTGTCTGACGAAGGGCACTGATGATCCCCGCGGACGAGTGCTCCCACGTTGGCTTTGGGACCGAAAATAGATGAATGTCCGGAAGTTGACCAACCTTTTGGTCGGAGGTGAGGAGGAGCGGATCAAGTTTGGAAGACCCTCACTGGACCGATGTGCTTCAGATGGGGATGAACAGCAGAGGGATCAGCCAAGAGGGAGGAGGAGCAAGCGAGAAGAACGGTGAGATAAGCATGGGTAGCGTAGTTGAGTGACAGCATGATAGATGTCATGTCTCGAACACACGAGGCTTCAACGAGGCAGACACACCCTCACACGCGACGCCACGTTGGCTCCGCTGGTCCTTCGGTCCCCTAAAGATGCCCTAACCTGGTCACTTTCCGTTTTGTTCTCGCGCAGTCAACAATTGACAACATTCCTCCCCCTTCTCCCTACGATAACGTCCGTCCCGTTCAACTTGCTAAAAAATTTCCTTTTGTTTTTTTTATACCCCCGACCAATTCCCCCACCGCGTAGCAGCCTTGTCAACCCCCGCCCGAGGCTCGTTTACAAACGTAAATGTTTGTGGACCTGGTTCACGTGTGAACCCCGCTTAGCACGCATCATAGACAATGAACGCCTTGTGGAACTTCATTGCTTCGTACCTGCCTTCTGTCCGCATCTCCAACGACCTTGAAGAGAACTATTCATCCGACGACGATCAGAGCGACGACGGCTCCTACGATCTACCCACGACAGCTCCATACTACCCTCCGATGCCTGTCCCTCGTAGACTCGGTCAACGCCACGACCGACCACTTTCCCATGCCATTGATACCCATCGTGCCACAGACACCGATCGCCTTCGAGTAAAGCACCTCGAAACGTTCAACAGCAGACTTCAAGAGCAAGTCCTCTCCCTCCAGCGGCAGCTCGAACACCTCCAGGCCGACTTTTCAAGCACAAAAATGGAGCTCGAGCATCAGCGCTCCGCCAACACTCTCCTCGTTTCTCAGAAAGGCCAGCTCTCCGTAGACCTGGCACAGGCCTGTGCGGCTCGCCAAGCCCAGGCCACCGAAATCCACAAACTCCGCACTTCGTATGCCGAGCTGGCCAGTTCCGTGCGAATGCTAGAATCCAGTGGGGAGGAGCTCAAGACGCTCAAGTCTTTCCTCACCAAGACCGACGATTTCTCCGGCCAGCAGATAATCCAGGCCGTGCACGACCTTAACACCGAGATCCTCCAGCTCGCAGCCGCAGTGTCCGATGAATTCCCGTTGAGTCGCCGCGCACCTGGCTCGTGGAAGGAGTCCCATTGCGAGCTTGTCCGCGATGCTATCGGCGATGGCATGCTCGCGCTCTTGCGCGATGGCGATCATGAGAACGATCCCACCGTGGTGCAATTGGCCATTCAAGCTTGGGAAGTCTGGTACTGCCAACAGGTTCTCGATGCCTTCTGCGCCGGAGTTTCCCCTGAGGTAGATCGCTTCTTGAACGATATCTTCCGCGAGATGCAGTCGTCTGGTAGGCATTCGTCAGCATATCGTACTTGATCCCGACCGCGCTGACACCGAAGCACCACGCACCCCCAGAACCGCAAGCGACGACCTCCCGTTGGCGAACACTCACCCATATGTACGCACGGAGCGCATTATCTGCTTACAGCACACCTGCCCCAGCTTATCCCGGCTCCTTTCCTTCATCGTCCCTTATCTCTCCCATATCGCTCCCCCCATACCCCACACCTGGGTCCACGGCAAACAATACCCCAGATCAGCGCCTCTTCGCTCTCCCGATACCACGCTCCCGAACACCATCGAACGCATCGGCGAGCTCCCTCGATGATCCGTCCGCTCGCGCCGGAGGATACATCAACGGCATCTGTGCGATCCTTTCGCTCGCCGGGTGCATCGACGAGCGCGGGACGCACCGCGAGCCTCTGCGTGCGCGCTTTGGCGAAGCTGTATCCCACATCGCCGAGCGGACGGAAGCCCTCGCGCGTATACTTCGCGAGGGCGTGAGCAGCGCCTGGTTCGAGATCGTTGTCGAGAGCCCCTCTGTGACCCCCGTCGCTCGCGGCAAGGGCCGCCCCGGGGGTGTCTGGCCCAGCTGTCGAGCGTTCGATCCCGCCCTCATGGAGAACATGTACGCTGGGCACGGGAGCGAGGAGTGCGGCGTGCTGTGCACGGTCGCCTTCGGACTGTCCGTGGTGAAGCGGAGAAAGGGGGGGGAGGTTGAGGAGGACAGACAGCCCTCGTTCCTAGATATGAAGGGAGGAGAGGCAATTGCCACGCGGAGCAGGGCTGAGCTGTTGGAGAGCAAGTTGCTGGTTAAGCCCAAGGTGCTGTTGGAGAGCGTGAAGGAACTTTTGTGATTGGACTTTTCTGCCCCCTCGAATCGGTTTCATTCTTGCACTCCTAGTTCCCCTATGTGAAAGAGTGAGTCTTTCCGAGGACTTGGACCGGTGGAGCTAGGGCTGACTGACGGGAGGGGGTTTTTCCAGACTTGCGTGTTCGCTTCTTGTTCACAAATACCCTCAGTCAGACGGCGCCGAACTAGTGCCGGTCTGCGAACCTCGAGTTTAGCACGACGCCCACGACCGATCTCACCCGTGCCCCCTCGTCATGGGGTCAAAGTGGTTAGGCCTTTTCGCTCAAAGTCAAGCGATCACCCGGCCGTGCGCATACCAGGCGTAGTCCTGGAGGCAGTTACGACCTCGGTTATTCGACCTCCGGCGCCATGCTCTCCCCTCTTTTCGTCATCTTGCACCCTCGCTCTGACATGCTTTGAATCACTCTATCCCTTATTTAATGCGCATCGACCTTACCACATGTATCGCAGAATTGTCCAGGACGTCATTACTTGTTCACGCCTCGAATTTCACTACTATGTTTTTTTTTCACAAGGTTGGAATACTGTATTGTACTTGCTATAACTAAACCCTCATGCGGATACCAAAGTACGGTACAACCAATGCCTATACGAATCGTGTCTCGTTTGCCACGCGAGTCGCTCCTATTGCCCACCCCAAGCCCAGCCCCCCCACCCCATAAAACGCCTCTTGCGCCTGGCAGCTTGGTCGAGAGTGCGTCCGCAGGCCGGTTTGTTTCATAACACCACCCCACGCTCCGACCCGATGCTCAGTCAGCTGATGAGGCACGCAGGAACGGCGAACTCGCAGCTCTACAATTAGATCCGATGATGATGATGAAGTGATCTCCTTACGGGCGCAGTAATACGGTGTGCGTGATCTGCAGCGATCGTCACCACTGTATCGCCGCAGAGGAGCTCGCCTTTGATGCTGCTCCTCCAGGATGATCAGCTGACAAAGAAAAAAATGGGGAGAAGCTCGATCCGCGTGTGTTCGTTCTTGAGCATTGACGGGGGCGCCACTTACACAAAGGTCTCAGGAGGGGTGAGCTTTATGTTACTATTATGCTTCTCATCAAATGCCACGGTTCGTGCCCACAATGACCCTACGTCCTCAGCACCCGCTCCCGTCAGCATCTTGGCGCAAACGCGCCTGCGCATGCAGAGGGAAAAGGGGGCAGAAGCAAGCACAAACTAGCCCAAGACAAGTCCCGTGTGTGGGAACACCTGCGGCGCGGTGCGGATTGCAGATTGCGGAGAGAAGCCCCTCCCTCCGACGTAATGCCGGGGTGTGAAATGAAAAGAAGCTACGACTGACCAAGAGCTGCGCACAAACCAAATTGCAACCGCATGTTCCGACCTCCGAGTGGTCCCTCGATTGATGTGAGAGGCCCTAGCTTATGCGCTGTACCATGAAAAAGCTAGATGGCCAAGGAGCGATCCGCAATTCACATAGGCTCTGCGCCCGTCCCCGAGCTAAGGCAAAACGGTATGGCTAAGAATGACCTGCCCAAGATTTCGGGGACGTTCTTTCTTGAACAGGTCAGCAGGCACAGTTGACGCACGACGCGAATTCGGGAGAGGCTGGACGATGACTTCTCTGGGACGAGCGCTGGGCACCCTCGACACGGATTGTTTTTGACGTCATCGAGAAGCCCCTCAAGATCTGTATGACATCCATACGGGGTCATTAGGAACTAGACCGGTGACCATCTATATATGAAGGGTAAACCTGCGATATACAGACTGGTACAGCTGGGGTTTAATATTTAATTCCTTAGTCCTTTCAATTTTGACCTCCCCTAAAGTAAGTCACGTTTGCTACCCCAAATTGGCAAGTCGAGCCGTCCCAATCACTGCGGTCACTGCCGCGAGCGATACTATGCCGCCTCGATCTTCTGTCGATCTCTTGCCTCTGCTGTCCAGAAACCTAAGCGTGCCGCTCCTAAATGACACCCTCTGGTTTTGGGGGGGAATTTTTATCTTTCTTCTTTGGATCCTACATGCGGAACTCGTGCCTTTGTGGGGTCCGGGTCAAGTCTCCATTCATCAAGTTTTTTTTCACTTTCCGTCCACCACAGCGTCCAGTTTTCGTTTGGAGTCACCGTCTGGTGGGGAGCAGCTCGAGGGGGCGCTGTGCGCTGAGAAGAGTCAAGCGCAGGTTTCAAGGCGGTTTAGTACGGACGCAGATACTACGTCGGCCCGTTTTGTACTCTTCCCAAGCCTTTATAAATGTCTTTTGTACAGCTCCTCTTCTTCTGGGGCCTCTGTATCGAGAAAGCGTGTTGAATCTTGTTTCGCTAAGATGTCGCGCGGCCCTTTCTCACCCTTCCGTCTCGCCGTACGGGCCGTTGACCGTGTCGAGCCTTATGCCAATCAAGCGAATCGCAAGGCCTGTTGTACTAGGCACGCAGTAGGAATGGGGCCACCGCATCGTCCTGCAGTGGAACGAGGTCGTCGTCCCACAGTATCGCAGTACCACAAGTACCTCACACCTCAGGTCTCAGCTAGAGCGTGTCGGTGACACGATTCGACCATACTTGTCCGCCATTGAAGGAAGATACGAGTCTCTGCTGGGGCCCTACGTTCGGCCACTATCAGCAGAGAAATCAGAATTCAGCGCGCTGCTCAGCCATACATCCTCATTGCTACTGACAAGACGTACTCCGGTTATCAATCTGCCCGACCTTACATGCGTCCTGCCTGGCAGCATATCAAGCGCACTTTGAAACAACTTTTGGTTTTCTTACGCTCTCAGCGCCGCCAATTCCTCGACTCCCACGTCGCAAATTTATGGGACCAGATTAAAGAACTTAGCCGCGGTGATGGTGAGGTTTTCCAGGGGATCCGCGCTCCATAGAAGTTATATATCGGGCTCAGTCAGGACCCTAGCTGAGACCCCTGCTGTACAGCCCGAGACACAGTGCAGACGGATAGCCCAGATAGACATACGTCCTCTTCCGCGGGACCTCGGATTATTCCACCCCGACCTCGATTCCTGCGCCGGCCGTCACCACCTTCGTTCCTGGGCCCTCGCACAATGCCAGTGTTGGCGGGGATGTTGCATCTGAGGTGTTCTGTCCAGTTACTAGCTCGATGTCGAGTCCATCTTCGTTGTTGCGCAGTCATCTTCACTCGAGGCGTCTACTCCGTCATCAACAACCGTCCTTTCACCTTTTCCACCGGCTCTCAAGCTGACGTGGTCTATGACTACATCTGGCTCGCCGATGTGGGCATGTCCTTGGGCATGTCAATGGGTCGGATTCGACACCACTTTCGTGGCCATTTTTGGAAGACACAGCTTACTCAATCAAGCCAATCAAACCCCGACCACAAGATCAGTCGGCCAGTGTGACAAACAGCCAATTCTTGTTCTTTGCGACACAACAGGATTAAAAACACTTGGAGCATGTTAACAAATAGTATTATATAGTGTATACCTAATTTTGTAGTGATTGGGCAAGGAGTGAGCGAGAAATTCGAAGTGTCCGACGATGGGGTCCTGTCCGAACATAGGATAAGGGACAGTACTCTTTCAAGGTCCACGAAAATTCTGAGGCATTCCGACAGGTCTGATTTTTCCTTCACTGAGCACTGAGCACTGAGTACTGAGGGGTTAAAGGTAGTTCCTTGTCTGTCGTCCTCTTCGTTGGCTCCACTCTAGATCTTCGCGTCGCCTTGTCCACGTTAGGCTGTCTTGGTTTGGTGGTCTTGTGGGGTTTAGTTTGGGGGGTTATTCTGTCGAGCCTTTTCTGTGTTTCTATTGCACAACATTGCGGGTTTTCGCACCCATCTTCTCTGTCTGTCGTGCAGTCTTCGCATTGGCACGAGAGGACTGGCTGGTGTGTTCCTCTTTCGTACTCTCCTCGTAGTCGGTCAGTTATCCTCAGCATGTCTTTTACTTTCGTTGATTCGCGTTTTTTTGTCAGACATCTGGATTGTTGGTTTTGGGTCATTGTTTTCTCTGTGCCAAGATGTTGCCATGCAGGTAGCTGTTCTGACAGCATGATATCGGTTCGGGCAATCTCTGGCATCATGTCTTGAACACACCCTCACCCGCTACGCCACCACGTTGGCTCCGCTGGTCCTTCGGTCGGTCCCCTAAAGATGCCCTAACCGGTCACCTTCCGTCTTGTTCTTGCGCAGTCAACATTTGACAACAGCTCTCCCCCTTCTCCCTACGATAACGTCCGTCCCATTCAACTTGCTAAAATTCCTTTTGTTTTTCTTTATACCCCCGACCAATTCCCCCAACGCGTAGCAACTTTGTCAACCCCGCCCGAGGCCCATTGACAAACGTAAATGTTTGTGGACCTGATTCACGTGTGAACCCCGCTTAGCACGCATCATAGACAATGAACGCCTTGTGGAACTTCGTTGCTTCGTACCTGCCTCCCGTCCACATCTCCAACGACAACTATCCATCTGGCGACGATCAGAGCGACGACGGACTCGGTCAACACCACGACCGACCACTTTCCCATGGCATTGATACCCATCGTGCCACAGAATCCAATGGGGAGGAACACAAGACGCTCAAGTCTTTCCTCACCAAGACCGACGATTTCTCTGGCCAGCAGATAATCCAGGCCGTGCATGACCTCAACACCGAGATCCTCCAACTCGCAGCCGCAGTGTCCGACGAATTCCCGTTGAGTCGCTGCGCATCTGGCTCGTGGAAGGAGTCCCATTGCGAGCTTGTCCGCGATGCAATCGGCGATGGCATGCTCGCGCTCTTGCGCGACGGCGATCATGAGAACGACCCCACCGTGGTGCAATTGGCCATCCAAGCTTGGGAAGTCTGGTGTTGTCAACAGGTTCTCGATGCCTTCTGCGCCGGAGTTTCCCCTGAGGTAGACCGCTTCTTGAACGATATCTTCCGCGAGATGCAGTTGTCTGGTAAGCATTTGTCAGCATATCGTACTTGATCCAGACCGCTCTGACAACGAAGCACCACGCACCCAGAACCGCAAGCGACGACCTCCCGTTGGCGAACACTCACCCACATGTACGCACGAAGCGCATTATCAGCTTACAGCGCACCTGCCCCAGCTTATCCCGGCCCCTTTCCTTCATCTTCCCTTATCTCTCCCATATCGCTCCCCCCATACCCCACACCTGGGTCCGTGGCGAACAATATTCCAGATCAGCGCGTCTTCGCGCTCCCGATGCCGCGCTCTCGAACACCATCGAACGCATCGGCTAGCTCCCTCGATGATCCGTCCTCTCGAGGGGGAGGCTACATCAGTGGCATCCTTGCGATCCTTTCGCTCGCCGGGTGCACCGACGAGCGCGGGACGCACCGCGAGCCTCTGCGTGCGCGCTTTGGCGAAGCGGTATCCCACATCGCCGAGCGGACGGAAGCCCTCGCGCGTATATTTCGCGAGGGTGTGAGTAGCGCGTGGTTCGAGATCGTTGTCGAGAGCCCCTCTGTCACCCCCGTCGCTCGCGGCAAGGGCCGCGTCGGGGGTGTCTGGCCCAGCTGTCGAGCGTTCGATCCCGCCCTTATGGAGAACATGTACGCTGGGTACGGGAACGAGGCGTGCGGCGTGCTCTGCACGGTCGCCTTCGGACTGTCCGTGGTGAAGCGGAGAAAGGGAGGGGAGGTTGAGGAGGACCGACAGCCCTCGTTCCTAGATATGAAGGGAGGAGAGGCAATCGCTACGCGGAGCAGGGCCGAGCTGTTGGAGAGCAAGTTGCTGGTTAAGCCCAAGGTGCTGTTGGAGAGCGTGAAGGAGCTTTTGTGATTGGACTTTTCTGCCCCCTCGAATCGGTTTCATTTTTGCACTCCCAATTCCCCTATGTAAAAGAGTGAGTCTTTCCGAGGACTCGGACCAGTGGAGCTAGGGCTGACTAACGGGAGTAGGGGTTTTTTTCAGGCTTGCGTGTTCGCTTCTTGTTCACAAATACTAGTACCTCAGTCAGACGGCGCCGAGCTAGTGCCGGTCTGCGAACCTCGAGTTCAGCACGGCGCCCACGACCGATCTCACCCGTGCCCCCTCGTCATGGGGTCGAAGTGGTTAGGCTTTTTCGCTCAAGGCCAAGCGATCACCCGGCCGTGCGCATACCAGGCGTAATCCTGGAGGCAGTTACGACCTCGGTTATTCGACCTCCGGCGCCATGCTCTCCCCTCTTTTCGTCATCTTGCACCCCTCGCTCTGACATGCTTTGAATCACTCTATCCCTTATTTAATGCGCATCGACCTTACCACATGTATCGCAGAATTGTCCAGGACGTCATACTTGTTCACGCCCCGAATTTCACTATGTTTTTTTTTTCACAAGGTTGGAATACTGTATTGTACTTGCTATAACTAAACCCCTATGCGGATACCAAAGTACGGTACAACCAATGCCTATACGAATCGTGTCTCGTTTGCCATGCGAGTTTCTCCTATTGCCCATCCCAAGCCCAGCGCCCCCACCCCCTCCCCACGAAACGCCTCTTGCGCCTGGCAGCTTGGTCGAGTGCGTCCGCAGGCCGGTTTGTTTCATAACACCACCCCACGCTCCGACCCGATGGTCAGTCAGCTGATGAGGCACGCAGGAACGGCGAACTCGCAATCTCCTAGCTCTACAGTTAGATCCGATGATGATGATGAAGCGATCTCCCTACGGGCGCAGCAACACGATGTGCGTGATCTGCAGCGATCGTCACCACTGTATCATCGCAGAGGAGGAGCTCGCCTTTGATGTTGATCCCCTCTGCTCCTCCAGGATGATCAGCTGATAGAGGAGGGAGAAGCTCGAATCCGCGTGTGTTTGTTCTTGATCATTGACGGAGGCACCTCTGACACAAAGAACTCGGGAGGGGTGAGCTTTATGTTACTATTATGCATCTCATCAAAAGCCACGGTTCGGGCCCACAATGTCCCTACGTCCTCAGCGCCGGCTCCCGTCACCATCTTGGCGCACACGCGCCCGCGCATGCAGAAAGAAAAGGGGGCAGAAGCAAGCACAAACCAGCCCGAGACAAGCCCCGTGTGTGGGAACACCTGCTGCGCGGTGCGGATTGCGGATTGCGGAAAGAAGCCCCCTCCCTCCGACGTAATGCCGGGGTGTGAAATGAAAAGAAGCGCTACGTGTACTCCCTTGGGCCTAGGCTAGCTGGGAAGGGGACTCTGCGCGTGTTCGCCAGGGCCCCCTGCTTCACCCACCTTCTGGGCCTAGACAGAAATACGGCAGCCTGATCGGCCATCTTTGTCGATGAGGGACCAAGAGCTGCGCAAAAATCAAATTGCAACCGCATGTTCCGACTTCCGAATGATTCTTCAATTGATGTGAGAGGCCCTAGCTTATGCGCTGTATTGTACCAAAACCATGAAAGAGCTAGATAGCCAAGAAGCAATTCGCAATCCAGATGGGCTCTGCGCCCGTCCCCGAGCCAAGGCAAAATAGTCATTCTTGGGTATGGAATCCCAGATAGCAATGAAAGACCTCCTTACAGTAACTCACACCATCCATAAGAATGACCGATTTTGGGGACACTCTTTCTTGAACAGGTCAGCAGGCACGGTTGTCGCACGACGCGAATTCGGGAGAGGTTAGACGATGACTTCTCTGGGATGAGTGTCATCAAGAAGCCCCTCACGGTCACCTGATCTGTATGACCTTCTGCATCTCACCCTTCATACATCTCACCCTTCATATACAGACGATTACTCCCAGCCAAATGACTGTCACGAACGACACCGCATACAAAGCGGGGTGGTCTAAACGCCACCAGTCTCCCATCCATCAATCTCGCGATGTCTCTTCCCCAGTTGCCAGTTCCTCTCCCGAACCAGCCACTTGATGGATACCGTCCGGAAGAACGCGATGTTTCGGTTTTGTCGCCGACCGCCGCGTTCGACGTTGTCATCAACCAACGGGATAAATTCCTTGGGCGAAAACGCTGCGTTATCTGTGGGAATGATGACGACATGGTTCTCCAGCCTTGCCACATTGTCGGACAAACAGAGCAACAAACTGTAAGCCGAAAATGCGTTTGAACCCTCCTGGGGCTAATGCGAGACAGTGGTCCGATCTTAAAAGACGTGATTGGATTCCTTTACAAACTACAAAGAGTCCTAAACACGATCCGCGTAATGGCCTACTTCTGTGCAGCAACCATCGCCTCTTGTTCGATGGATATTCTTTCTTTCTCCGCCTCCTACCCAATGTGCGTTTGATTCACCTTTACTTTTGAGTCAAGTACTCACGAGAAACAGATTGAGAGGTTTGTCTTTGTCAACTATTCCGGTCATCCCGAACTTCAAGTATTCCATGGCAAAGCTATCGCCCTTGACATCAAGGATCGCCTTGCACCGTTCGCTACCCTATTTCTCATCCACGAGATACGCGTCCGTGGATTCCACCCCTTCACACCCCTCGCTCCAGGTGTGCCCAATGATACCCCTTGGCAAGACTGGATCGAATCGGACGGTGTGTTCGATAACATCTCACGTTCTTTTAAACGGAACAGCCCAGACAACGGCAACAGCAGTGTCACTGCGCAACCTGCGATGACGGATGCAGGTGGTGCATCATCTGACGAACGCACGCTACCGCTGAACGGTGTCATAACCGCTGACGTCCTCCCCACGACGCGTGTCATGTAAGGAGGAGGGCACGAGCTGGACTGGCACGGCGGAAGAAAAATATATGTAGTATCGATTAAAGTGGGGGTAGTCAGCCATGTTTCGTGGCTTTTATGTCCCCACGTATGAGACGTCGCGCGTGCCCTTTCCCACACCCACCTTCCCGTTATATCGCAACTTCGCGTCTCGTTCCTGCTCTGTACAGTAACGAGATGCGAAGTAGCGATAGAAAAAGGAAAGTGGGTGTGGGAAAAGGCACGTGATAGTCTCTTCCGCGGCGCATTGACAAAGGGAAGGAGTCTGGTAAAACACGTGGTAATGCCCGACCAGCCGGCAATGCCGAACCATAATCGACTCATCTAAATCGATGGTCGACTCATAACCTCATGAACGTATGAACATCTACGACATCCTTAAAAAATTCTCAGGAGACTTCTTGTCCTCGTCAGTGATGAACTTACTTGCCTACACCGGCGCTTGACGTCCTTGACAGCCCGCTCCTTCGTATGCGCGTCACCTGCTTGTCCGCCTTCCAGACGCACACGACCTCCCCACCACCCTTTCTTGCCCATTCGATGTCCGGGGTGACTTTCTCAAGTCTCTGGTGATTACGTTCCTTATATCTGGACTTCTCGCCGTGGTGTCTCGGTTCCTTCGCAACACAACGACCTGGTATCTTGTATTATGTCTTGCCTACAACACCTTACCTGCTTTAAGGGGTGAAGTAACTCTTCCGTAACCGTAACCGAGGATCCGTCAAAGGCACTTGTCCGGCATCTCCCCCTACTACCCTGGTCGTTGTTCCCAGGCCCCGCTCTTACATCTCCCTGCTTTGCCCCTTCACCACGAATGTACCTATCGTTTTGTGTTCCATAATATCATCACCCTCACCAAAATACCTGGGGGGAACACAGTGGAATTTTCCTTGGGTCTGCGGAGTACGATCACCGTTGAATTCCTGTCAACAAAAGCAAGAAAACTATTGAGCGCATAAGGTAAACGAGTACGGAAATCCAAGGGAGGTAGGCATAGAGCATAAATATAGAAACAATACAGGTATGATCAAGCGAGCAGAGGCTAGATGGAGAATCACTACATCACTGGGCCAGAAACGGTGAGTGCTGCGCAAAAAAATAGGATTAAGCAACTGACCAAAGTAAGCCATCAGGCTGCGGCGCTAAGACCCATAGCTCGTGCACCTGCACCTACTGCGCCGTCCCAACCCAAAAATCGCTCTCCAGATATCGTCTGCAGTTTCCCAGGACTGCCATAGAGGTCCTCATCACCCCACCTGGTCATGCCTCGTGAACGCGCCCAGACCGAGACGAATAATATTCGCTTCAGTCTCCGATTGAAGAAGAACCAATGTGAGCTCCACAACAATGCGCCTCTGCGGCGCAGCAGCGTGTGCGTGTGAAAATCGTCGTCGGCGAGTGCACGCAAGCGACCCCCGACTGCTGGGCGGTGAACCGGAGTGGCCTCGTCGATATCATAATCGTCAAAAGCGAAGGGCTCGTCGCCCGAATCGTCGGAAGAATCCGAGTCGCCGACGGACTTGACGTCGTCCTCGTCGTCGGAAAAGTCGCTCGCATGTGGGTCGGAGTCGATGTCGGGCACGTAGGAGAAGACCTCGCACTCGGTCAGCCCGATCACCTCGTCGAGCGCGCGGTACAGCGTCGGATGGGTGCCGGATACGATTTTTGGGGGCGCATAGGGACTCGGGAGCGGCTGCGCGGGTGAGGACGACGTTGGTAGGGAGGAGGGAAAGAAGTCGACCGAGGTAGGTGGGTACGAGGAGTATGTCCGCGGTGCGCGAATGCCCGCGCGGTGTGGTGCAACTAGAGTCGTACTGAGTGCGTTGAGGACGCCTGCCCCGCTCTGTTCTTTGTGGAAATGTGCAGGCTTGACGTCAGAGAATTCGTGGTCCGGAAACGCGACGTTGAGCGTCGCGATGAGTAAGTAGAGCGTCTTGCGTGACGAGTGCTTGTCCATGGGACCGAAAGGGGTCATCTCTGCCTCTCGGTCGAGGGCGATGAACGAGGGAGCCGGCGGTGAGTGGGATATCTCCTCATTGTACGCACTCTCCAACGACTTAAAGAGCTTCTTATCCCGCTTGACGTTCTTACAGCTGTATGCCTCTATTCGGGTGTGGACCGAGCATTCGGGACCCTCGTGCGTTAATGCTTGGGCTAGTCGAGAAAGATTAGGAATTTCAATATATTTCATGGGATGAGGGGGGAGTAAGGGTTGGTTCGGGGAGTTGCTATTCTGAAAGGAGGTCTGGGTCTTGGTTAAGAAGCGGGGCGAGGCGCATGGTGCGACCCCTTCATACTCAGCTGACCAATCGGAAACAACCCTCACACGGCACAATTACCTTTTTAGTATGTTGTCCAGGCAAGCGGCGAGGTCGATTCTCGACCACGTTTTTAAACCTACAGCGGATTTCATAATGATAGATCCCTCGCGACTTTTTTTACACACAGGCGGGGATTGAATGGGTATATTGACGACCATGCCGAGTTTTTTTCCCACAAAAATGAATTGTAGTAATTAAAAAATGAATTTATATAATTTACTTATCATTTTCGGGCGCTTCAGAAGGTTCAACCTCTCCCTCGCTACAACGCACAATTGTCGATTATTGGACACACACTGGAGCGGGGTGTCCCTTTGTCTATCGAAAGCGCCCATTGTGCTGCCCGGAAAGTCAAGACGTTGAGGGATGAAATAAATATTTCTTATTGTGCTTGTCAGTGGGTGCCGCGTGAGTCGAGGGAATTGACGTGAAACCTACGTCCTTGCCGTCTCGAAGCGTGTATGTACCCACACCAAGCTGCTCGCAGGCGTTTGGGACATCTTGTCCTTCCACCTGCTCACGCTGGGCTACCAAGCACCTACCTGCTCGAGCTGGAGTGGAGGCTGTTCAATCTTCGACACATGCTGGATCAACTAATGTCTGCAGGTGTTTGATTTCAACATGACGTGCGTGCGGGGTGCGCTTGTTTGGAAGCACGCGGGGGTGCCACCACAGGTCCTGGGCTGCCGAATCCCACCGTGCATGCCACGGACATCTCAGCTGGACTGGGCTTCGAGCGGGACGTCTCGTCCTTCCTCGCTTCCGTTCTGCCATACCTCCCCATAAACCAGTTCAGGGACATCTATGACAGCGTGCTGGCAAACAATGAGCGTGTCAACGCATTTCGGTACAAGGTGAGCACTCACCCTTCAACAGGGGAAGGCCAATCCATCAATAATGGACAGGTTCTAGAGTGGCTTGGCAGTGTAGGCGCATACAAAAGATTGATTAGGATAGCGTGAGTGTGAGGACAGTTGAGTGGGACGAGGTCGATGGTGAGGACGTTGGTGACATGGCAACGTCGCAGAAGCTTGAGGTAGCTTTGTCAGCTGTCCCACGGTTTCCCCCTGACGAACTCACAGCGCCTTATGGGGACCAGAACACGCACTGGTCGGCGCACAGCAGCTGGGCCCGGCCCCGAGATTTTCAGAGTTGGGTTGTTGAACCAGTCAACGTTATTGGACAGAGGTTTGCCATTGCATGTATCTCATTAATGGGAGATGGTGCGTGGTGGTTTGGGATGAGGCATTGGGCTCCATAGACTGCCGGGAAGACTGTAGCTGTGAGTGCGGCAGCTGCAGCTGCGACAACCGTGACTGTGGCCGGGGACAGTGCTCTCGAAGGGAGTAAGGGCACTAGGATTAGTGA
>WNGR01002624.1_pt1 | contig 28381 bp, 27 predicted proteins | sample 5407581 | NCBI WGS metagenome assembly WNGR01 (sample SAMN13153383, study PRJNA577476) | soil metagenome | isolation source: 80 cm soil or saprolite under Garry oak tree replicate 2 | place: USA:California | collected 2016-06-15
AGGGGCTGTCCCTAGTACGAGAGGACCGGGACGGACGAACCTCTGGTGTGCCAGTTGTTCTGCCAAGAGCACGGCTGGTTGGCTACGTTCGGAAGGGATAACCGCTGAAAGCATCTAAGCGGGAAGCTCGCCTCAAGATGAGGTCTCCCTCGGGGTTAACCCGGTAAGGCCCCCAGCTAGACGACTGGGTTGATAGGCCGGAGGTGGAAGCGTGGCGACACGTGTAGCTGACCGGTACTAATAGGCCGAGTGGCTTGGCTTCTACATTCTTCGCCTGGGAGGCGACTCCCAGGTTGTGCGTTCGCGTCCACTGTGCGGTTCCTGAGGTGCGGTCGGCCGTGCCAAGCTGGGCTAAGCACCAGCAAGGTACGGGCCTTAACATCTCCATAGTGTTTCGGTGGCCATGGCGAAGGGGAAACACCCGGTCCCATTCCGAACCCGGAAGTTAAGCCCTTCAGCGCCGATGGTACTGCGCGGGGGACCGCGTGGGAGAGTAGGACGCCGCCGGACATCTTTAGCAGGGGCCGCTTCCAGCTGGGAGCGGCCCCTGCTATGTCTGGTGCTCCCGTGGTGACGCTGTTGCCGGAGCCATGTCGGCGGGCGAGTTCGGAGGGAGCTTTGGTGGCGAGAGAGACGCCCGGACGTGAGGGTGGGGGACGACGCCCTCGCCGTGACGCCCCGAAGGCGGGCGGGCAGCGTCCAGGGTGGAGCCGGAGTGGCCCGGGCCAGGACCGGCCGCGGACAACAGCCCGCGGGCGGCCGACGTCGAGGGAGGCGGGGGGATCCGAGGGGTCGTCACCGCACCCGGACCGGGGCCGTAATGACGACAGGAGTGCCCCCCGGAGGCCGGACGGGGCATTCGAGCGGGATTCCCGGACCGCGCGGGACGTAGGCTCCCGGGAGCCGCGGGGCCGCGACGGCAGATCGGGCCGCACCACGGACGGGCCAGCCGGGCGAGACCGGCCGAGCAGGCGCGACGCGGGCTCGCGCGGGACGGGGGCCCGGGAGGGCCGGGCCCGCAGCAGCCGGGCCGGAGAGTCGGCCCGGGCCGGAGAGTCCGCCCGGCGGGGCACTCCGGGCCGGCGGGTGGTGATACCCCCATCCATCACTGCGGATCAGCTAGACCCCCAGGCCCGTGCGGAGCTGCGGACCTTGCCAGCTGATCTGGCGGACAGCGTTGCCCGCTGGCTGGTTGCCGCGAGCCAGGAGGAAAATCCCGAAACCGCTTATGAGTACGCACAGCAGGCCCGGCGTCTCGCCGCGCGGGTCGGGGTGGTGCGCGAGGCCTGCGGGATACTGGCCTACCGGGCCGGCCGCTGGGCCGAGGCGACGGCAGAACTGCGCGCCGCGCGGCGGCTGACTGGCCAGGCTGGTTATTTGCCGCTGATGGCCGACTGCGAGCGTGCCCTTGGCCGGGCCGACCGTGCGCTAGCGATCATTCAGGACGCAGGAGTTCCCGCCCTTGACCGGGCAACCCAGATCGAGCTCCGGATCGTGGAATCGGGAATCCGGCGGGATGAGGGACGGCCTGCGGCTGGGGTGGTGGCGCTGCAAGTGCCTGAGCTTACCGATGGCAGGCGGCGGCCATGGTCGGCCCGGCTGTTCTATGCCTACGCAGATGCCCTGCTGGACGCCGGGCGGGCGGAAGAAGCACGCGACTGGTTCGGACGGGCAGCAGCAGCGGACACCGCCGAGGAGACCGACGCTGCCGAACGGTTCGAGAGCCTGGACAGCGTTGTCATCGAGGATCTGGCCGAACCCGGTGAGCTCGAGGTTCCAGCCGTACCCGGTGAGATCGAAGTTCCGGCCGAAAGTGGTGAGGAGGAGCCCGCGGACCCGGGAATGGATTCTCCGTTGGCCCCAGAGTCCCGATGACGGGCGGCACGTGCGGGCGTCAGAGTGGGGCAGGCTCGGTCTTTTCCAGCCACCGCATGATGCCGGCGACGTTGCCCTGGGTGCTGCTGATGCGCTCGAACTTGGCGGAGAGCCCTGGATCAGCGCCCGGCCCCAGCGCCCGGTAACGCTGGTTGGTCCGCTCTCGCACCATCGCCACCGCATGGTCGAGATCGAGCGCGGTGCCCCGCGCCTTCCGGGTCTCTGCCACCCACGTGCTCAGCTCCGCCGCCGACCGCGCCAGGGTCTGGTCAACATCGCCGACCGGCCCGAAATGGCTGAACAGCAGCCGCGTGGGCGCAAGCGCGGCGAACAGCCGCAGCGATTCCAGGGCCAGGGCAAGATCGAAGTCTGGGGGCGGGGTCGCGGGACGCAGATCCTGGGTTTCCTGGATGAAAACGCCAGCAGCGTCGCCCACGTACAGGTCGCCGCTGGCCGAGTCGATCAGTCCCACGTGATGTTTGGCATGGCCGGGGGAGTAATGGCTGTCCAGCCGCCGCCCAGCCCCGAGGTCGATCGAGCCGTTCTGCTCGACCGTCCGGATCCGGTCAGCGGGCGTGGGCGCGAGTTCGCCGAACAATTCGCCCAGCGAACTGCCGTAGACCCGGCGGGCACTGTCCATGAGACGGCTCGGATCGGCAAGGTGCCGCGCCCCAAGCTCATGCACGACGATGTCGGCGGCCGGGAACATCGCCGCAATGTCGCCCACGCCGCCGGCATGGTCGAGGTGAATGTGGGTGACCACCACAGTGGCCAGGTCCGCTGGTCCCACACCCAAACCCGCGAGCGCGTCGCGGACCACCGGCGCTGACGGTGCTGTTCCGGTCTCCACCAGGCAGGGCCGGTCAGCGCGGATCAGGTATCCGGCCGTGATCCCGTCATATCCGGCCATTCTGGTGTCGATCTCGTAGACCTCATGCCCGAGGCAGGTAATCCCGCTTCCATCGCTGACGTCATCCCCGGACCCGTTCATGTGGGTATCGTGCCAGAGTGGCCCAGTCGCCATGTTCCCCGGGAGAGAGGACGCTGTGAGCAGAACGTCTCTGACAACCCCTGCTGGGTCACTGCCGCCGGCCGCCGCGCCGTCTCAGACTGGCGGCCACGCCGTTCCGCGGGTGGTGAAGTGGGCCATTATCACGGCCACCCTCGGCGCCGTCGGCCTGCGGTTCTATGAGCTCAGCCGCCCGGGTTACCTGCTCGGCATCACCGAGTACGACGATGGGACCGACTTCGGGAGCGCGGTGCGGCTGGTGCACGGAGCCCTGCCCTACCGGGACTTCATCATGGTGCAGCCGCCAGGAATAACGCTGCTCATGGTCCCAGTCGCGGCAGCCACCAAAGCTCTCGGAACTGCCGCGGGGATGACGGCCGGGCGGGTGCTCACCGCTCTTGCCAGTGCGGCGGCAGTTCCCCTGATCGGCCTGCTCACGCGGCACCGCGGCCTGATCGCTGTCATAGCGAGCTGCGGGATGCTCGCGATCTTCCCCGACAGCCTGACCGCGGCCAGGACCGTGCTGCTGGAACCGTGGCTGGTGCTGTTCTGCCTGCTGGGCGCGCTCGCGGTATTCGACGGCGACCGGCTGGCCGGCCCTGGACGGCAGTTCCTCGGCGGGCTGGCGTTCGGGTTCGCCGGGGCGGTCAAGGTATGGGCGATCCTCCCGGTGGCCGTCATCGCCGGTCTCACCATCCGCCGGCCCCGGCAAGCGGCCGCCTACATCGCCGGGGTTGCAGCCGGGTTCGCCGTCCCCGTCCTCCCCTTCGCGTGGACTGCCCCCGGAACCTTCTACCACAGCGTGGTCATCGCCCAGCTGGTCCGGTCTGACATCGGGCGGATCCCCCTCGCGTACCGGCTCCAGCACATGATGGGGATGAACCACCTGCCGGCCCTGCGGACACCCGCCCTGATCATCATCGGCACTGCGGTCATCATGATCATCGCTGTGACCGTTCTGCTGGTTTCCCGGCTCACCGACACCACGCCGCCCCCGCTTGACTGGTTCGCGATCGCGGCCACCGTGCTGGTGGTGGCCGCATTCCTGTGGCCCGCTGATTTCTACAACCACTACGCCGCGTTCCTGGCGCCGTTCCTGGCGCTGGCGCTTGCCCTCCCGGTCTCCCGGCTGATCGCCGCCCTGGCTCCCGGAGAAGCACGGCAGCGCGGGGCGATCCTGCTCCGCCGCAGCGTCACCATGGCTGCCGCGCTGGTAATTCTGGTCCTCGCGACCTTCCAGGGGATCGCGGAAAGCCGCCTCGCCTCCGCCTTCCCCGCCACAGACATAAGCGCCGCCAAACGGATGATCCGCCCTGATGCCTGCGTCGTCACCGATCAGGTTTCGTACACGATCATGGTCAACCGGTTCGTCTCGGCTGATCCTGGATGCTCGCTGATGGTGGACGGGGTAGGCAGTGACTATGCGCTGTCCAACGGCCACAACGGGCTGACCGGCGCTGCCAGGACGCCCGCCGTGCAGGCCTTGTGGTGGTCATCCTTCCGCGCCGCACAGTACGTCTGGCTGACCGGTGACGCCGACCGCAGAATCCCCTGGACACGCCAGTTGCGCGCTTATCTCAGCGAGCACTTCAGGCCGCTCACCCACGGCCCGGCCTGGATTTACGTCCGCAGCCGCTGACCTTGACTCGGCGGGAGGCGCCTGAGTCAGCCCAGGGCGAACGAGCGCATTACCAGGCCGGTCCGAGGCTTCGGCGCGAACGAGGTCGACTTGCGCGGAACCCGCTCCCCGTGGGCCGCGACCTGGCGGACGTCGGAGGCTGACAGCGGCGGGCAGAGGACCGCCGTGCCGCCCTGTGGCGGCTGGGTGGCACGCAAAGCGTGCGCGGCGTCGTGATGTATCTCCACCGTCGCCTCGTCGTCCCTGACTCCCCACAGCCGGGCGAGCAGCAGTTCCTGCAGGACGGCGGCGGACAGGCTGCGCCAGTGGGGGCTGCGGCCAGGCATTGCTGCCGCCACGGCGGCCGGGTCCGGATCGGTGAGCAGGTGAAACTCACCGCCGCTTGCCACGAGGAAGGCGATGCCTGTTTTGCCCGCTTCCCGTAGTGCGCGGACGGCGGCAGCCGGTGTGTCCGCGGACAGCCCGGACAGCGGCTGTACGGTAAACGCGGCCTTGGCGCACTGGACCGCCTCCGCAGGGTTCAGCCCGGAAATCACCCGGTGGATCGCCCCGACGCGGGGCGGGAACGCGGACGAATCCACCAGCAGCGCCAGCCCGGCGTCCCATGGGCCCGGCCCGGCATCCGCAGCCCGCTTGCGGGCCTGGAGTTCGAGGTACGCGGCGTAGCGATGATGCCCGTCTGCGATCAGGGCCTGACGGGTGGCCAGGTCAGCCGCCACCGCGGCGTGGTCGGCAGGATCGGTGAGTGCCCACAGCCGGTGCCTCATCCGGTCCGCGGTGTCCACCGTCGCCAGTGGTGGCCGGCGGGTGGCTGCTTCCTCTGCCAGCAGTGTGGCCGCCCCCGGGGTGTGCCCGTTACTGCCGGGGCCGCCCGTGCCTGGCTCGCCGGGGCCGCCCGTGCCTGGCTGGTGCGTGCCTCTCTCACCCATCGCGGCGCCGTCGTAGAGCAGGAAGATCGGCTCCAGGTTCGAGCCGGTCGCCTCCATCAGGCGGCGACGGCCGGTGACCGGCCCGGGTGCGACGTCTTCGTGTGGCAGAACCGGCCCGCCGTTCAGAGGCGCCAGCCGCAGCGCGCCGATCAGGCCGCGCTGGATCGTGGTCCCGCCCGGCCGGCTCTGCTCATAGACATAGAGGGCCGGTTCGGGATCTGGTACCAGGATTCCGGTGTCCTGCCACTCCCGCAGCATGGCTGCCGCGTCGGTGCAGGGATCGCCGGGATTACGGCCCTGATAGCGGGGCAGGATCAGCCGAACCACATTATGCGGATCGGCTGCCAGCAAATGGGTCTCGGTGTCGTGGGCGATCACGTCGTACGGTGGAGAGGTAACCTCCGCCAAACCGCTGACCCGGTCCTGGGCGTAACGCAGCCCACGGAAGGGCGCCAGCGTGAGACCGGGCCCTGGCTGACCGTCGGACGGAAGGATCTGCACATATGTCAGAAGCACCGAGCGGCGATCACGATTCCCGTCTGGGCGAAGATCAGCCTGCTGGTGCTGGTCCGCAGGCTCCCGATGGCGACACCTACTCGTGGTACCGTCGAGGGCTCGAGTTGCTGGGCCGGGGCAGCCCAGCCGCCGCAGCCCAGTTGCTGGAACGCGCCGCAGAGGCCGAACCGGCGTCGCGCAGTGTCCGCGAGGCGCTTGCCAGAGCCCAGTTCGACGCTGGGTGGTACGCGCAAGCAGCGGAGAGTTTCCGCCAGATCGTGGAGGCAAGCCCGAGTGACGACTACGCCCTCTTCGGCCTCGGCCTCTCCCTGGTGCGGGGCGGCAATCCGGCGGCAGCGGCGGAACATCTCGCGCTGGCGGCCGCGATGCGGCCCGAATTGCGGCACTACACCGACGCGTTGCGGGGCGTGCGCGCCACACTGCGGGCGCGCGGTCAGCGTGCTGCCCAGCAGCCTCCACAGTCCTCCAGTGGCCGAGACGGCCCGGCCCGGCCAGGCGCAGATGACGGTGCTGGCTGAACGGGCGGCGGTGAGGGTTCAGCCTGGGCGGGCGGCGGCGACGGTCCGGCCCGGCCAGGCGCAGATGACGGTGCTGGCTGAACGGGCGGCGGTGAGGGTTCAGCCTGGGCGGCCGGATGTGAGTGTCCGGCCGGGGCGGGGTGACGGTGAATGATGTGACTGCAGCTGGCGAGGGCCCGGTCCCGGGCGTGCTCCCCGGCTCCCCGGAACCGCTGGCCAGCCGGTATGACGTGGCCCTCCTCGACCTGGACGGGGTGGTCTACATCGGCGGGTCGGCCATCCCGGGGGCGGCGGAGGCGCTGGCCAAGGCCGCCGCCGCGGGCATGGGGCTCGCCTTCGTGACCAACAACGCCTCACGCACGCCGTCGGCGGTGGCGGCTCAACTGACCGAACTGGGTGTGCCTGCCAGGGCCGAGGAGGTAATCACGTCGGCGCAGGCGGCTGCGCGGCTGCTTGCCGAGCGACTGCCTTTGGGTGCGCCGGTCCTCGTCGTGGGGGGCATGGGACTGCGGGTCGCGGTGCGCGAGCGCGGGTTTCGCCCGGTTTCGGTTGCCAGCGAGCGGCCCGCCGCCGTGGTCCAGGGTTACGCGCCGGACATCGGCTACTCGCTGCTCGCCGAAGGTGCTCTCGCGGTGGCGAACGGCGCCTGGTACGTGGCATCGAACGGGGACCTCACCCTTCCCTCGGCCCATGGGCGCCAGCCTGGCAATGGGTCGCTGATACAGGTGATCGTCGCCGCGACCGGGCAGCGGCCGGTCATCGCGGGCAAGCCGGAGCCGCCATTGCATGCCGAGGCGGTAGCCAGAACCGGCGCGCAGCGGCCGCTGGTGGTTGGGGACCGGCTCGACACCGACATCGAGAGCGCGGTCCGGTCGGGAGCGGACAGCTTGCTTGTGCTGACCGGGGTGACCCGGCCGATCGACGTTGTGCTCGCGCCGCCACAGCAGCGGCCGACCTACCTGGCCGAGGGCCTGGCGGGCCTGCTTGTCTCTCATCCCGCGGTTATAAGGGACAACGGCGGGTTTCGCTCCCAGGGGTGGCAGGCCCGGTGGCGGGACTCCCGTGAGCTCGGGGTAACGGGTTCAGGGACTGCCATCGACGGTCTGCGGGCGGTGTGCGCCGCCGTCTGGTCCGGCGAGTCCGGGGACGCGCCGGACGCCGGCGCCGTGGAGCCTGCCCTGGCGGCGCTGAACGAGTGAGAGCGGCTGGACAGTGGGGAGCGGCAGCCGTTTGGCGTGGGAAGGGAAGGGTCTACCGGCGGTCAGGGCTGGCACCGCGGGCACCAGAAGGTAACGCGCTCCTCCGCGTCTTGCCCCTGGCCGGCCTTGCGGACTGGGGTGCCGCAGCGGCGGCAGGGCCGGCCCGCGCGCCCGTAGACCCAGGTTTCCTCCCCGCGCCGCCAAACTCCCGTGGTGACCTGGCCAAAGCGTTCCTTGTTGGCGTCCAGGAGGCGCCGGGCGAGGTTCACCAGGGCGAGGGTGCCGGGGACATCGCGGGCTGGGCGCCACGGGCTGATTCCGCGCAGGAACAAGACCTCGGCCTTGTAAAAATTTCCGATGCCGGCCAGGTTCCGCTGGTCCAGCAGGGCCTCGCCGATCGGCGTGGCCGGGCTGGCCGCCAGCCGGCGGACCGCCTCGGCGGCATCCCAGTCCGGGCCGAGCAGGTCCGGGCCGAGATGACCAACCACGCCACCCTCCGCGGCCGTGGGAAGGATCTCCACGATGCCGAGCCGGAACCCGGTGGCCTGCCAGGTGTCATTGGCGAGGATGAGCCTGATGTGGTGGCTGTCGGCCACCCGGCCGGTCACTGGGCCGATGCGCCAGGAGCCGTCCATCCGCAGGTGGGTGTGCACCGTTGTGCCGCCCTCGACCCGGATCAGCAGGTGCTTGCCGCGCGCGAGCGCCTGCGTCACGGCATGGCCCGTCAGGTCCACGGTGGCGAACTGGGGCACACGGACGTCAGTGCGGGTCAGCGTTCGCCCAGACAGAGCCTGGTGGAGGCGGCGGGCGGTGAGCCAGGCGACATCTCCCTCGGGCACGGCGCCAGCCTACGGGGGTTCGCGGGCGAGCGGTCAGTAGCGCCGCGGCACGGTCACAGGAACTTGCGGAGCCGGAGCAGGTCGAAAATGCTTGCCTCGACCTTGAGCCGCCCGCTGAGCCAGGCCCGCGCGAAGCGGCCGGGGTCTGCGGCAAGGGCGACCAGTTCGTCGCTGTTCGTTGTGAACCGGACCTGTGCATTCGGCTCCGATCCGTTCGCTTCGGTCACCGGGGCGGCGCCGTGCGGGCCGAGCCGGGTCATGAATGTCACCCCGAGATCCGCCACGTGGCAGCTGATGTCCCGGTCGACCAGGTGAGCTTCCCGGTCGGCCTGGTCCATCTCGGAGATGCGGCCGGTCAGGTCTTCCAGCGCCTGCCGGCATTCCTCAGCCGTTGCCACACACACCTCGATTCCCCCCTGGCCGTCAATCCTCGGCTGCCCATTCTCCAATTCTAGTTGCGGCGGCTGGCCCGTCCCAGCTAAGAGCGGTGACCGGCGCGCCGGGCCGGGTCAGGTCGGCGTTGTGCGGACGCCGGCGGGCCTGTCACGCGACGGTGGGCGCGATCCGTCCGTGCAGGACGGTAGCGTTTCCTGCAGGAGTGGAAACAGGTGCGGGGGAGAGCAGGAGGAGAGCGAAGACGATGGGATTTGCACCGGGGGAGGGTGGGACGAAGCCGGCCGGGGTGCAGCGGGCGGACACCGGCGACCCGCGGGTGGATGATGCGCTTTCCCGGCTCGATGATCTGGCCGAAGTTCCTCTTGCCGAGCACCCGGCCGTGTTCGAGTACGTACACGAGCGGCTCGCGGAGGCACTCGGTGACCTGGACGTCCGCGACCGAGTGCAGCCGGGGCAGGAGCCCGGTGGGGCGGCCGGTTCCAGTGGTGCGGGTGGTGCCGGCCGTTCCGGGCCCGGCGGTGCCGGTGGTGGTGCCGGCCGTTCCGGGCCGGGCATCGCGGGCCGCTGAACGGTACCGTGATCACCGGATGGGTACCCGCCGAAGGCTCGACGCCGAACTGGTGAGGCGACGGCTCGCACGGTCCCGCGAGCACGCCACCAGTCTCGTAACCGACGGGCGGGTCCGGGTCGCCGGGCAGCCAGCGGGCAAGCCAGCCACGCAGGTGTCGGCGGACGACCCGATCGTCGTCATCGAAGGGAATGGCCACCCGGAGTACGCGTCGCGCGGCGGGGCGAAACTGGCAGGGGCGCTGGCCGCGTTCCCTGGGCTGAGCGTGAGCGGCCGTAGATGCCTGGACGCGGGAGCGTCCACCGGAGGCTTCACCGACGTGCTGCTGCGGTCCGGCGCGGCGCACGTCATTGCCGCCGACGTCGGCTACGGCCAGCTGACCTGGGCGTTGCGCACGGACGAGCGGGTCACCGTGCTGGACCGTGTGAACGTCCGCCAGTTGCGGCCTGAGCAGGTGGCTCCCGCCCCGAGCGTGGTCACTGCCGATCTTTCCTTCATCTCCCTCACCCTGGTGCTGCCGGCCCTGGCCGGCTGCGCGAGCCAGGACGCCGACTTCCTCCTCCTCGTCAAGCCGCAGTTCGAAGTGGGAAAGGGCAAAGTCGGCGCGGGCGGGGTGGTCCGCGATCCTCGCCTGCGCGCCGAAGCTGTCACCAGCGTGGCCGGGGCCGCCGCCGCCCTCAGTCTCGGCGTGGCTGGCATCACGGCCAGCCCGTTGCCCGGACCAGCTGGGAACGTGGAATATTTCCTCTGGCTACGGCGGGGAGCGCCCGCCCTCAACGAGGATGACGTGCGGCAGGCCATCGTGGAAGGACCCCAGTGAAGCGCACCGTGCTGCTCGTGGCCCATGTGGGACGGCCGGCGGCGCTGCGCATCGCCCGCCTTGTGGCGGAACGGCTCACCGTTGCCGGGGTGAGCGTGCGGGTCCTCGAACTCGAAGCCGCCGACCTGGGGTGCGTGGATGCCGAGGCTGTCCCCGCCACGACAACGGCCGCGCACGACACCGAGATGGTGATCGCGCTTGGCGGCGACGGGACGTTGCTGCGGGCGGCCGAGATGGCCCGCCCCGCCGGAGCACCCTTGCTCGGTGTCAACCTCGGCCACGTGGGGTTCCTGGCCGAGGCAGAGCCCGATGATCTTGCCGATGCCGTGGACCGGGTCGTCGAACATCAGTACTCGGTGGAAGAACGGATGACCATTGAGGTGGCGGTGCAGCAGAACGGCAGCGTCACCCACACCACATGGGCGCTCAACGAAGCGAGCGTGGAGAAGATCGCGCGGGAGCGAATGCTCGAGGTGGTGACCGAGATCGACGGGCGCCCCCTGTCGAACTGGGCGTGTGATGGTGTCGTCTGCGCCACCCCAACGGGGTCCACTGCCTACGCCTTCTCGGCGGGTGGCCCCATCGTCTGGCCTGACGTGGAGGCCCTGCTGATGGTGCCCATCAGCGCCCACGCCTTGTTCAACGGCCCGGTCGTCGTCTCGCCGCGGTCGGTGCTCGCCGTCGAGCTTGTCCGTGTGTCGGGAGCAGCGTCCCGGCCGCCAGTAAGTGGCCACATCGAGACGAGTGCGGGCGTTTTGTGGTGCGATGGACGGCGAAGCATTGATCTGGCGCCAGGTGCACGGGTCGAGGTGCGTCGCGGTGCCCAGCCAGTGTTGCTGGCCAGGCTCAGCGGCGGTACTGGTGGGCAGGCTGGCAGAGCGCTGTTCACCGACCGGCTGGTCGTCAAGTTCGGCCTGCCGGTCACTGGCTGGCGCGGCCGGCACGCCCGCATCATCCAGCTGGCCGGGTCCGCCCGCCGCGGCCAGCAGCCCTCCCAGGGCGTCAGGCTGGACGGAAAGGAGGAGCCGCCCGCCGATGCTTGAGGAAGTCCGCATCACCAGTCTCGGCGTGATTGAGGACGCCGTGCTCGAGTTCTCCTCTGGGCTCACCGTGGTCACCGGCGAGACCGGTGCAGGCAAGACCATGGTCGTGACCGGTCTCGGGCTGCTGTTCGGGGGAAGGGCCGACCCGGCCCGGGTGCGGCCCGGCGCGGGCCGCGCCACCGTGGAAGGGCGCCTGCGCCTCGATCCTGACGGCCACGTGGCGCGGCAGGTCGATGAGGCGGGCGGCGAGCTTGATGACGACGGTACCGGGCTGGTCGTCAGCCGCTCTGTTTCCGCCGAGGGCCGGTCGCGTGCGCATGCGGGCGGGCGGGCGGTTCCCGTCTCGCTGCTGACCTATCTTGCCGATGATCTCGTGGCCGTGCACGGCCAGGCTGATCAGCAGCAGCTGCTGCGGCCAACCCGGCAGCGCCAGGCGCTGGATGAGTTCGCCGGCCCGGAGCTTGCCGCTGTCCTCACGGACTACCAGCGAACATACAAGCGGCACCGTGAGGTGCTGGCAGAACTGGATGAGCTGACCGGCCGGGCGCGGGAGCGAGAGCGGGAAGGCGAGGACCTGGAGCGGGCGCTGGCCGAAATCGAGCAGGCCGAGCCGGCCGAAGGCGAGGACGTTGCCCTGCTTGCGGAGGAGGAACGCCTCGCGCACGCCGATGCGCTGAATGCGGCTGCGACGACCGCGCATGAGGCGTTGCTTGGCGACCCTTCGGACGGTTCGTACGGGACCGCAGATGCCGTCACCCTGCTTTCCGGGGCGCGGCAGGCGCTGGAGGCCGTCACCACCCACGACCCTGCGCTGGCAGGGCTGGCTGGCCGTCTTTCCGAGGCGGCCTATCTCGTCTCAGACGTCGCGGCCGAACTCGCGTCCTATGTGCAGTCCCTGGACAGCGACCCAGCGCGGCTCGCCATCGTGCAAGAACGCCGGGCCGAGCTGACCCGGCTGATCCGCGCCTACGGGGGCCTCGTCACGATCGCGGATGCGGAGCCTGAGACCGTCCCGGACCAGTCCGGGACGGCCGCGGCGCGGCCCGAAACAGTGCCGGCGCAGCCCGGGCTGGGATCGGTGCTGGCCTGGGCGAAGCAGGCCGCCAGCCGGCTCACCGAGCTGGCCGGTGATGACGACAGGATCGCAGGCCTCGCCGAAGAGGAGCTGAAACTAGGGCAGACATTGCGGGATCTGGCCGCGCGGCTGACCGCGCTGCGGCGCGAGGCAGCGGAGCGGTTCGCGGAGTCGGTGTCGGCGGAGCTTTCGGCTCTCGCCATGCCGCATGCCAGGGTCGTGGTGGCGGTCACACCGCAGGAGGAGTTTGGCCTGCATGGCGCGGATGACGTGGAGATCCGGCTCTGCCCGCATCCGGGGGCGCCGTCATTGCCGCTCGCCAAGGGTGCCTCCGGGGGTGAGCTGTCGCGGGTCATGCTCGCCATCGAGGTTGTCTTCGCGGGCGCCGACCCCGTCCCCACCTTCGTGTTCGACGAGGTGGATGCCGGTGTTGGCGGGAAAGCGGCGGTGGAGATCGGGCGGCGGCTGGCGCGGCTCGCCCGCCGTGCGCAGGTGATTGTTGTGACGCACCTGCCCCAGGTGGCTGCGTTCGCCGACACGCACATGGTGGTCGAGAAGACCGGCGACGGATCAGTGACCCGCAGCGGCATCACGCTGCTGGACGAGGCAGGCCGCGTCCGCGAGCTGTCCAGGATGCTGGCCGGCCTGGAAGATTCCGAGTTCGGCCGTGCCCACGCAGGGGAATTGCTGGCGGCCGCAGCGGCGGAGCGGGCGAGCTCTGGAACGCCGGCAACTGGGTAGCACGTATTTCCAGGTGGCCGCGTGGACTGTGCGGGTCTGGCAGGATGGTGGCGATGATGGCCCAGTTTCTCAAGCTTCCCATTATGCACCGGACCAGGCCAGACGACCTGCCCGGTGTGGTTGGAATAGCCCGCCTGGACCGCCGGACCAAGAACCTCACCAAACGCTTGTGTCCCGGCGATATCGCCATCATCGACCACCGGGATCTGGACTGGGTGAGCGCGGACTCGCTCATCCGCCGCCGGGTCGCGGCGGTGATCAACGTCGCCGAGAGCACCAGCGGCCGCTATCCGAATCACGGCCCGCGGCTGCTGGTAGAGGCGGGAATCCCGCTGGTTGACGGGGTCAGCCCAGAGGCGTTCACGCGGGTGTCCGAGGGGACGATCGTCCGGCTGCATGGTGAGACTCTTTATCTGGGCGATGAGGTCATCGCCAAGGGGCGGCTGCAGACGGCGGAGTCGGTCGCGGCGGCCATGGCCCAGGCCAAGGCCGGCATCACTGCCCAGCTGGAAGCGTTCGTGTCCAACACCCTCGAATTCATGGCCAAGGAGGGTGGGCTGCTCGTCGACGGGCTCGCGGTGCTGGACCTGCGAACCCAATTCGAGGGCAGGCACGTGCTTGTCGTCGTTCGCGGTCATCACTACCGGGAAGACCTTGCGGCGCTGCGGTCCTACATCCGGGAGTTCAAGCCGCTCATGGTGGGCGTGGACGGAGGTGCCGACGCCCTGCTGGAGGCCGGGTACCGGCCCCACCTGATCGTCGGCGACATGGACTCGGTCTCGGACCGGGGACTCGCCTGCGGGGCAGAACTTGTCGTGCATGCCTACCCGGACGGCAAGGCACCCGGTCTTGCCCGCATCCGGGAACTGGGCCTGACAGCGGCCGTCTGCCCAGCCGCGGGCACCAGCGAGGACGTGGCCCTGCTCATCGCGGACCAGAAGAGCGCCAGCCTGATCGTCGCGGTGGGCACGCACTGGACCATGGATGAGTTCTTCGACAAGGGCAGGGCGGGTTTTTCTTCAACGCTGCTGACCCGCCTGCGGGTGGGGGGCAAGCTCGTGGACGCCAGGGGTGTCAGCAGGCTGTACCGGCCACGGGTGTCCGGCCGGGCGCTGAGCCTGCTCGTGCTCGCCGCCTGCGCAACGATGTTCATCGCGATGGCCGTCTCACCGGCTGGGCAGATATTTTTCCGCTACCTCGCGGCCCAGTGGGATGGAATCAAGTACTGGCTTACCGGACTGTTCTAGTGATCGACTTTCGTTACCACCTGGTATCCATCGTGGCCGTCTTCCTGGCGCTGGGGCTCGGGCTTGTGCTCGGCTCGACCGCGCTGCAGCCTTCCGTGCTGAGCGGGCTGGAAAAGACGTCGGCCACCGAGAAGCAGCAGATCGACGCGCTGCTGGCGACGAAGAGACAGCTCCAGCAGCAGCTCAGCAGTAATGATCACTTCGCGCAGGACGTTTCGCCGCTGCTGCTCAGGCACCTGCTGGACGGCAAATCGGTGGTGGTCGTGAGCGCGCCCACCGCGCCGGGCGACGTGACCCACGGCGTCGTGACGGCGCTGCGTGCGGCGGGTGCCACCATAACCGGCCAGGTTCAGCTCCAGGCGAAGTTCTTCGACACCAGTGCCAGCACCCAGGCCGATCTCAGCACGCTCACCCAGCGCATCGCCCCGGCAGGCATGACATTGGGTTCCGGCGGCCCGCAGTCGCAGGCGAGCCAGGTGCTGGCCAGCGCTCTGCTCACCAAGGATGGGGTTGGGGAGCCGGCGCCGGGCCAGCTCGACAGCTTGAGTGCGACAATTCTGAACGGTTTCGCCGCCGGAGGTTTCCTAACGGTCAGCGGGCAGCCGGCGGTTCATGCCACGCTGGCTGTCGTGATCGCTCCCGCCAGCCCGCCGTCTGCGGATGACTCGAATCCGGCCAGCCAGGAGCTGGTCACGCTTGCCCACCAGTTCGCCAACGCCGGCCAGGGGACGATCCTGGCGGGCTCTGTCTCGGGGTCGGTCGCGGGAAGCGCGATCGACGTGCTTCGGGATGAGGGCCGGGTCGGCCACTTGTCCAGCGTGGACAACGCCGACACGGCGATTGGCCAGATCGTCGTGTTGCAGGCGCTGTACGAGGAGTTGCATGGAGTGAGCGGCAGCTACGGTTCAGCCTCCACGGCGACCTCGGCCGGCCCGAGTCCGGCACCGAGCCCGTCACCGACGCCGTCGGGCACGCTGCAGGCAGCGGCAGGGCGCTCCGGGCGCGCCACCCCCAAGCCCACGCGGACGGCGACGCCATGAGCCGCCGCGGCGGGCACCGGGGCCGGGCCAGCGCGGCGATAACGTCCGCGGCACTGGCCGGAGGTGCGGCACGGGCCGCCTATGCCTCGCTCCGCCGCCGGCCACCCGGCGGCGCCAAGCTGTGGAACAGGACCAACCATCGTGGCGAGCCGGTCACCCTGCTCGAAGGCCCGGCGGTGGCTGTGGCGGCTGTCGCCGCATCCGCGTTTGGCCCTGGTCTGCCCGCACGGGCGCGGGCGGCGCTGATAACGGCGGGTACTGGCGCGGCCGCGTTCGGCGGTTATGACGATCTGGCTGGCAACGGCAACCGGCGCGGCTTCCGCGGGCACCTCGGCGCGCTGGCCCGGGGCGAGGTGACCACAGGCGCGGTCAAGATCGGCGGGATCGGCGCGACCGGGCTGCTGGCGGCGGCCGCGCTGGGCGGTCCCCCGGTTGATGGCATCATTAACGCTGGGCTCGTCGCAGGCGGTGCGAACCTGCTGAACCTGTTCGACCTGCGTCCCGGCCGTGCGCTCAAGGTGGCCCTGGCGGGCGGTGCCCTGCTGGCGGCCGCGGGAACGCCCGGTGACGGTGGCGGGCGGCCCGGTGCGGCGCGGGCGGTGGCCGCTCCGGTGGGTGCCGCAGCCGCCCTGCTCACCGAAGACCTCGGTGAGCGGGCCATGCTGGGGGATGCCGGGGCCAATGCCGTGGGAGCGATGCTGGGGGTGGCTGCCGCCGCGAGCCTGTCACGGCCCGCCCGGCTCGGGCTGCTGGCCGGAATCATCGGCCTGACGGCAGCGAGCGAAGTGGTCAGCTTCACAGCAGTGATTGAGCGGACGCCAGCGTTGCGCCGGCTCGACATGCTCGGCCGCAGGCCACCCGCACCATCCCCGGCCACCCGGGCGCCCGGCTCCGGTGCCCCTGCCGCCCAGGACGCGGCCTGAGCCATCGTGACCAGCCCCCGGCCCCGGTGACCCAGCCGCCTGAACCGGGCCAGCCGGGGCCGTCACGTCACCTTGGCCGGGAGATCGGGCGCGCTGCGGCGCTCATCGGTGCGATCACTGTCCTTGCCCGGGTGGTGGGTTTTGGCCGGCAGCTGGTTTTCGCGCACACCGTGGGCAGCACCTGCCTCGGCACCGCCTACGCGACCGCCAACCAGGTGCCAAACATCATCTACGACATCGTCCTGGGTGGCGCGCTGACCAGCGCCGTGGTTCCCGTGCTGGCTGGCGCGGCCGCACGCCGGAGCCCGGTCAGCCCCGGCAGCGATCCGGAAGCCGACGCTGAGGCCAGCCACATCGCCTCGGCGCTGCTCACCTGGACGGTGGTGCTGCTGGCCCCGGCCAGCCTTGTGATCGCGGTGCTCGCGGGCCCGCTCGCACGCCTCCTGCTGGCCGGTGCTCCCGGCTGTGAGCAGGCGGCCACGGTGGCGGTGAGTTCACGCATGCTGGCGGTGTTCGCGCCGCAGATCCTGCTCTATGGCCTCGCCGTGGTGTTGTACGGAGTCTTGCAGGCGCACCGGCGGTTCACCGCGCCGGCTCTTGCCCCCGTCCTGTCCAGCCTGGTGGTGATGGGAGCGTACGTAGCTTTCGTTCCGCTCGGCAACCATGATCAGCACCTGCTGTCACCGCTGCCGCTGCCCGCCGAGCTCGTGCTCTCGGCCGGGACAACAGCAGGGGTGGCAGCGCTCGTCCTCACCGCGTTCGGCCCCGCGCTGCGGCTGCGCCTGCGGATCCGGCCGGTCCTGCGGTTCCCCGCGGGGGTTGCCCGGCGGGTGCGGGCACTGGCGGCGGTGGGGGTCGCCACGCTCATCGCCCAGGACGTGTCCATGCTGGTGGTGATCGTGCTTGCCAACGGGCATGAAGGCCAGGGCGCGCTGGTGCTCTACAACTACAGCTGGCAGATGTTCTTCGTTCCCTACGCCGTGCTGGCCGTGCCGATCGCGATCAGCGCCTTCCCCGCCCTGTCCGCCGCGGACGGGGAACGTTTCGACGGCACGGCTGCCTCCTCCACGCGGGCCGTGATGCTCGCTTCCTGGCTCGGTGCGGCCTTGCTGGTGGGTGTGGCTGGGCCCGCGGCGCGGCTGTTCGTCTCACAGCCGGTGCAGGCGCGCCAGCTTGCGGTCACGTTTGCTGCCTTCGCACCGGGACTGGTCGGGTATGGGCTCGCCGCGGGCCTGTCCCGCGTGCTGTTCGCGTGCGGCCGCAGCCGCCCGGCCGCGGCCGCGCTGGTGGGTGGCTGGCTGATCGTGATCGCGGTCGACGTCACGGCGGTTCCGCTGGTTCCCGCCCGGTGGGTGGTGCCGGTGCTTGGGCTCGGCAACACGGTGGGCTTGACCTGTGCGGGAATCGCTCTGCTCGTAGCCGTGCGGGTGGCCAGGGGCCCGGCCGCGCTGGCCGGGTCACGGCGGGCGGCTGGCGCTGGGCTGGCCGGCGCGGTTGCTGGCGTCGCGGCGGGAATATCGGTGTCCGCCGGGCTGCCCGTCACCGGCTTTTTCCCAAACGCTGGCGTTGGCGTACTCGCGTGCGCCAGCGCGGCAATCGCGTTTGGGGCTGTTGTCGTGGTCTTGGATGGTGGTGATCTCCGCGTGGCGGCGGGGCGGGTAGCGGGGCGGAGGGGCCGGTGATCAACCTGAACCAACTGCGAGTCGCGTATGTGCTCGGCACGTCAGCCGGCGGCACCGGAGCCCACGTGGCAACGCTTGCGGCCGGGTGCGCTGCCCGGGGCATGCCGGTGCGGGTCTTCGGCCCGGCGGACACGGGCCGGCGGTTCTTTCCCGGTAATGGCGAGGACGGGCGCCATGGGGTCTTCGTGCCGGTGGAGATCGCCGGCCGGCCACGCCCAGCCCGGGATCTGGCAGCGGTGCTTCGCCTGCGCGGGCTGCTGCGGCGCTGGTCACCCGAGGTGGTCCACGCGCACGGGTTGCGGGCCGGAGCGCTGGCCGCCCTGGCCCGCCCGGGCCGTGGCAGGCTCATCGTGACCGTGCACAATGCGCCCGTGACCGGGGGTATCAGCGGGGTCATCTACGGGGTGCTGGAATGGGTCGTTTGCCGCCGGGCGGACGCGGTCACGTGGGTTTCCGGTGACCTGGGCGCGCGGATGCGCCGCCGGGGCGGCCGGGACGGTGGGCGCGCCCTGGTCCCGGCGCCGGCCGCCCCCGTGGCGTCACCGGGGGAGATCGCGAAGGCACGCGACGATTTCGGCGCGGCCGGTCGGCCGGTCGTGCTCGGTGTGGGCCGGCTCGCCGCACAGAAGGGGTTCGGGGTGCTGCTGGCAGCGGCGGGCCGGTGGCAGGATCGTGTGCCGGTGCCACTGGTCGTGATCGCGGGTGCGGGTCCGCTCGCCGGGACGCTGGCTGACCAGGCCCGTTCTGCGGGGGTCGCGGTGCGGTTCCTCGGCCAGCGCGGCGATGTTCCAGCGCTGTTGGCCGCGGCCGATGTCGTCGCGGTGCCGAGCGTGTGGGAGGGCCAGCCGCTCATCGTCCAGGAAGCGCTGCGGGCCGGCAAGCCACTGGTGGCCGCACGGGCCGGCGGCATTCCGGAGTTGACCGGCGAGGACGGTGCGATCCTGGTGCCGCCGCAAGACGCGGCGGCACTCGCCGACGCGGTGCTGTCGGTACTGGATGACCCGGGTGGCGCGGCCAAACTCAGCGCCGCCGCCCGGGAACGGGCCGCAGCGCTGCCCAGCGTCCCGGACGCAGTCGACGCGGTCGCCTGCCTGTACCTGCGGCTCACTGGGATGGTGAGCTGACGCGGGCCCGGCCCGGGCCTGGCCGGGGCCGTGCCGGGCTGCACCCAGCCCGGCAGGACAGGGCGGCGGCCACCGGGCTGGATCGCGATGCGGCAACCGGTTTGGGGCATCTGTCCTACCTGCAATGTTTACTCAGTGTAGTCTAAGTCGGACATAGCGACCCGGCCTATGTGACAGTGTGTATTTCCCGGGCGACAGGGTGCAATTCCACGTGAAGTAGCAGGTAGGGGTATGTTCGGCTGTTCTCCTGGCGGTCAAGTCCCAGCTTCTTTCCGGTGACCGGGGGCCTGATCATGAGTAGGCAGAGCCGTCGGAGTTCACTGACTGTGAACGAGGGTTCGGTAACGCGCGCCCCTGCGCCTGGCCCGGTAGCCACGGGTGGGGGCGTAGCCGACGCCCCGGTGGGCGGCAGCGCGGTACCTGTCGCCGCGGCGCCACGAGGAAAGGTGCCGGACGGGCGGCCACCAGCCCGCCCGGACCAGCCCGCCCGGAAGAGCATGCGCAGGGTCCAGATGCGGCGGTTGCGGGCGAGGCGCCCGGAGAGGCTCCGGTGGCGAGTCCTCTGGGGCCCAGCCCGGCGGCCGCGGGTGGCCCGCCCCCGGACACCCCGGGGGCGGGTACTCCACGTCCAGACCCCGCCAGCCAGGACAAGCCGCCGAAGGCGGCGGTTTCGGGACCGGGCGAGGGTGCTGAGGGCCCAGACCAGAATGCCGAGGGCCCAGACCAGAACGCTTTGGGCCCAGACCAGAACGCTGAGGGCCCAGACCAGAACGCTGAGGGCCCAAGCCAGGGTGCCGGGAGCCCGGACGAGACTGGCCCGGACGAGAGCGGTGCAAGCCCGGCCGAGAGCCCTGTGAGCCCGGACGAGGGCACTGGGCCGCACACGCGGGATCTCGCTCCCGGCCTGGACGACGTCGCATCCGAGGAAACGATCGTTCTTTCCGCGATTACCGAGCCTCCGCGGCGCCGGCTGTTGCGCCGGGCGGGGCGGAACCGGGATCAGTCGGCCGAACGAGACGGCCGGGATGAGCCGGCGCAGCCATCCTGGTCCAGCGTTGTGGCCACCACCCTGCGCCTGTGGGCGCAACGGCGGCTGGCCCGGCTGCGATCACAGCCGTGGCTGGCGCGGCGCCGGTGGCGCCCGGTCGCGCTTCTCACTGTGGTGGTTCTTGCGGTCGTGGCGGTTGCCGTCACCGTCTTGCTCTCCCACCGTGCCAGTCCCGGGCACAAGCCCACCCGCTCATCGGGCAGTGCTCACAATTCCAGTTCCGCCGCTCGCGCCCTCGCCGCCACCGCCAGGCACAAGGCGGCTGTCTGGGTCTCGCACCAGGTCAGCACCGACGCCATCGTTTCGTGTGATCCCGCCATGTGCGCCGCACTCCAGGCGCGGGGCGTTCCGGCCAGCCGTGTTCTGGTGCTCAGAACGGGGCAGGCCGATCCGCTCGGCTCCGACGTGCTCATGGCCACGGCAGCGGTCCGGAACCAGTTTGGCAGCCGGCTTGCTGGCGTGTACGCGCCCGTCGTCCTGGCCGCTTTCGGTTCCGGGGCGGCGCGGATCGAGATTCGCGTGGTCGCGCCGGATGGTGCACCTGACTACCTGGCAGCCCTCTCAGTGGATGTGAAGGCTCGGGTGACAGCGGGCGCTCAGTTGGCCCACAACCCTCGCGTTCACACCACGGCCGCAGCCCGCGCACAACTGTCGGCCGGGCTGGTCGATGCCCGCGTGCTGGCGACACTGGCAGCCCTGGCGGCACAGCATCAGCTGGATGTCATCCAGTTCGGGGATGGGCCTGGTCCCGGTGCCGGGGCCGGGGTGCCGTTGCGTTCTGCCGATATCGCCTGGACACCAAAACCCGGGAGCAGTCACAAAGTAACCCTGCGGTCGCTGCTCGGGTTTCTTCAGGCACAGCGCCCGCCCTACCGTCCCTCGGTTGTGAAGGAGGTGACCTCTACAGCGCAACAGATTGTGCTGCGAGTCGAGTATTCCGCGCCAAGCCCACTTGGCCTGCTCGGATCACGCGGCTGAGATTCAAGGAGAACCCCTCAAATGAGATTTCGATTCGTGGCCTTCCGTGCCGCACGTTCCCTGGTGGTTCCTGCACTGGGCGTTGTCACACTTGTATCAGGGCTGGTAGCAGCCACCGCATCGGCCGCCTCAGCGGCCCCTGCCTCAGCGGGCGCCGGCTGGATCCGGCTTGCCCATTTGTCCCCGAACACCCCCGCGGTGGATGTCTACCTCTATTCCTTTGACAACCCGCACGCCATGATCGTTCTCAAGCATGTGGCCTACGGTGCGGTCTCTCCCTACGAGAAGGTCGCGGGCGGCTCGTACACCGTTGCCATGCGCGGGGCCGGTGCCCCGGCGCAATCGCAGCCGGTCCTTTCGACCAACGTCCAGATCAGCGCGGGGGGCGCTTACACCGTCGCGGGCATGGGACCCGCCTCCGGGCTGCGGCTCCAGGTCCTCCGGGACAGGCTGACCACGCCGCCGGGCAAGTCGCTGGTGCGGATCATCCAGGCATCGCTGCAAGAGCACAAGGTGACGGTGTCGGCCGGCTCTCGAGTGCTTGCCCAAGATGTCGCCTTCGCGCACGTGACGTCCTACGCCGTGACCTCACCTGGCACCTGGATCACGCGTGCGAAGGGGGCAGGTGAATCAGCCTCCCAGCAGGTCACGCTCGGGGCGGGAACCATTCACACGCTGGTGGTGCTCGATTCCTCCAAGGGTCTCAAGCTCGACGACATTGAGGACGCGGCCGGCAGCGCAGTCATGCCACAAGGCGGAGCGGCGACCGGGCTTGGCGGCACTGCCCCCGAGCCCGCTCCGTCGCCACTGCCATGGCTGGGCCTGATGGCTGTGGGCGGGCTGGGCACGATCACGGGGCTCTTCTGGATGCGGAGGCGCAGCGGCGCACGCGCTGCTGTGTGACCGGTGCCTGGGGGAGCGGGGGGGAACCCAAGGCCAGGGCGGCGCGGACGCGCGGCCCTGGCCTTGCTCACCGGTGGCCTGATCGCGCTGGCCACCGGGGCGGCTGGCCTGTTCTTGCTGGCCGGCCACGCCGGTTCGCGGGGCCAGCCCTCCCTGCCCGCCGTCTCCCCCGCCGCAGCACGGACAGCAGGCCTGGCCGGGCCTTCGCGGCTTGCCGCGACGTCGGGGCTGGCGGCCGAGCCACCACGGGCACGTGCCGCGCCGGCTGCCGCACCGCCAGTCGCGGTGGCGATCCCGGCCATCGGCGTCCATGCGAACCTGGTCCGGCTCGTGCTGACAGCCCACGGCACGCTGCAGGTGCCGGCCAGCCCGTGGGTTCCCGGCTGGTATGCCGGTGGTCCCAGGCCGGGCGAGGTCGGCCCGGCCATCATCGCCGGCCACATCGATTCCCTTACCGGTCCCGGCATCTTCTTCCGGCTCCGGCTGCTGCGCCCCGGCGACCTGGTGCATGTGCGCCGGGCGGATGGCACGGTCGCGGTGTTCCGCGTCTATGCCGAGCGCATGTACGCCAAGGACCGGTTCCCCACTGCCCGGGTGTACGGGCCCACGCCCGACGCCGAAGTGCGCCTCATCACCTGCGGGGGCACATTCGACAGCGCGACAGGCTCATACCTGAGCAACGTCGTCGTCTACGGCAGGCAGGTTCGCTGACGGGCGCTCACCACGCCCGGACTGTCTTCGCGGAGCCAAACCGGGCGAGGGAGAACCGTGCCGGCATCCCCCTGGGCTCCCGTCCGGTTGCGAGGTCAGCGAGCCACTCGCCCAGCAGTGGCCCGAACTTGAACCCGTGCCCGGACGTCCCGCACCCGATCACCAGCGGGCCGGCCCGGTCGACGATGAAGTCCTCGTCGGGGGAGTTGTCATAGACGCATCGTTCGGTGGTCACCGGGACAGGATCGAAGCCGGGCAGGTGCTGCCGCACTGTGGCCATGATTTCCTGCCGCAGCCCGGCGTCCTCGCCCCTGTCCTCCTCGCCGGGGCTGATCACCGGCCCGGCCATGCCAGGCCTGGCGCCCAGCGCACTTGGGTGCAACCCCACCTTGACCAGGTCCGAGCCGGGCACGGGCAGGCCATAGTGCCCACGCCCGCCGTGGCGAAGGAAGATCGGCGGGCTGGCCCGGTTTCCCGGGTGGCTGCCCGCCCGTGCCACGTACGCGACCTGCTCCAGCGTCGCGGCGGTGGGCACCTCAACCATCCCGGCGAGGAGCGGGCGAGTCCACGGGCCAGCACACACCACGGCAGCACGGGCGCTGACCCGCGATCCACCGGCGTGTACGCTGACACGGTCCCGGCCGGGCTCGACCCCGGTGACCGGCTGGCCGGTGCGAAGGTCGGGCGCCGCGGCGGCCAGGGCGGCCAGCACCCGGTCAGCGGCGATCACACAGGATTCGGCCTCATACAGGCACGGGCCGCCGGTCACGACGGCGGGGAAGCGTTTCGCGGCCTCGCCGGCGGTCAGTTCCTCGAACGGAGCCCCTGCCTCGCGCAGCGCGTTTCGCAGGCCGGGCAGTTGCTCGCCAAAGCTGAGCTGCCCCGTGGGCACAAGGAACTGCTGGCCCACCGTGGCTTCCAGGTCGCGCCACGCCCCGCGGGCACGCCGGGCCATGGCAACGTACTCCGGGTCGGAATAGCCGAGCCGGAAGATGCGGGCGCTGCCATGCGACCCGCCGCCGGTGTTGCCCACGCCCGCCTGCTCGAACACCACAACATCGCGCCCGCGGGCGGCGAGCGCGCGGGCCGCCGCCAGCCCGAGCAGGCCGGCCCCCACAACAACGAACTCACGGTCCTCGGTCACGCTCGCGCCATCGTTCACAGCCGTCACTCACCAGCCGTCGCTCACCAGCCGCGGGCGCGCCACTCCGCCAGATGCGGGCGTTCTGCCCCGAGCGTGGTGTCCTTGCCGTGCCCGGGGTAGACCCAGGTGCCGTCAGGCAGCGTGCCGAACACCCGCTCTTCCAGGTCATCCATGAGCTGGCCGAACCTGCGTGGGTCGTTCTCGGTGTTCCCGGGCCCCCCGGGGAACAGGGAATCGCCGGTGAACAGGTGCAGCGCGTCCCCCTCGCCGTAGCAAAGCGCGATGCTGCCCGGCGTGTGGCCACGCAGATGGATCACGGACAGGGTGGCCGCCCCAACCCCGATGGTGTCCCCGTGCCGCACCAAAGCGGTCGCTTTGACCGGCAGTTCGCCCGCGTCGTCGGGATGCGCGATCACCTCCGCGCCGGTCGCGGCCTGCACCTCGGCGAGGGCCTGCCAGTGATCCCAGTGCTGGTGCGTGGTCACGATCCGGCGCAGCGGCCCGTCGCCGACCAGCTCAAGCAGCCGGCCCGCCTCGTTGGCCGCGTCGATCAGCACCATGTCCCCGGTCTGGGAGCACCGGAGCAGGTAGGCATTGTTGTCCATCGGGCCGACCGCGAGCTTCGCCACGGTCAGGCCGTTGACCTCCCGTGTGTCAGCAGCGCCGCCGACGGTCACGTCCCCGGTGTAGGCCACCAGTTTCTCCTCTGCTTGTCAGCCCAAAATCCCTTAATACCAAACGCAAATTGCGTGCAATGCCAAACGCCAGCAGGTGCGAACCGCTACCTCCAAGGCGGCATCACCGGCACGGCGCCGGCCTGGTGCACGGTCAGCCCGTCGCCGGAACCGCGCCCGAGCAGCCAGGCCAGGAGGTCGTGCGCTGGCCCCGATACCAGCGGCATCGGACCGGCGTGTTGAGCGCGGCCTGGCCCGGTATCTGAGGTGCGGCCTGTCGCGGCGAGCTGGCCTGCCGCGGTGTTTGGGGCTTCGCCTGTCCCGGTGTGCCCGGCGGGGCCGATCTCCAGGATGTGGCTCGTGCCGTCCGCCACGACCTGGCACGCGGGCGCGTCGTCCCGCCCGGCGAACGTTGCGGCCACCTCGGGGAGCGCATCGGCGACGAAGTCCTGTGGCCAGTCGCCCGGCCGATAGCCGGCTGCCAGGTCCACGTGGTGGATCTCCACCTCGGACAGCCGCCGCGCCAGCACTCCGTAGGCGGGGAACGGGTCGCCCCGCAGCGCCCGGACTAGCACCGTCCAGCCATGTTCGGGGACGGCGGTGGCCTCCTTCGCGAACGCAGCCGCCGAGTCCCGCACGTCCGCGGCCAAAATGGCGGCACCCCGTGCGGCCCCGGCTTCGATGTCGGCGTCCCGCGCTTCCTGGCTCTCGTACATTGGGATCTCCGTGCCGGTGCTTGCCCAGCGCAGGAGATGAGCGAGCCCATCCGCGTTGCGTGCAATATGGGTGAGAACGTGACCGCGGGTCCATCCGGGCAGCAGGGAGGGTTCGCCAGCCTGCCTATCGCTGAGCCTGGCAACGGTCGCGAGCAGGCGCTCGGTCGCGGCCTGGATGCCTGCCAGCGCCTGGCTGATCTCGTCCACGGCTGCTCCTTCGCTGTTGCTTGGCGGCAGGGCGCCCCGGGCCATCCTCCCGCACCCCTCATTGCGCAGAAAGCCGCCCCCGGGAATGCGGTTCGAACAGTAGTTCAGTTGCTGGCTGCTATAGAGAACCATGCAAAGTCTGAACTGGCGGCCGCCAACCCTCGCAAGCTGGTCATTGAATGGACCACCCAGATCGAGCACGGCTCACACTAGCAAGCGCGGGCCGCCAGCCCCGCCGACCAGGAAGGAGCCGACTAAAAAGGATCAGCCAGCCCAGGCACCCACACGCAGCAGCGTTCCTGCCCCGGTCAACTGCCCTTTGACATCCGGGGCCGGGGACGGGCATGGACCCTTACGCGTGGTCCCACAAACCGCCCCCCGGCCACCCGCCCCTGGGTCCGTGCCCGGTGCTCACCATAACCACCGAAAACACCGTCCGCCGCCAGCCGGTCACCCTAGACAAAGGAGCGCCCGCACGGGCGCGCTCAAGCCCTCCAAAACAACGGGCCTTACGGCCCGTTAGCGGGGGGAACCCGAGGGGCTTGGGCCTGGCCCCACCCTGGTCACCCGCTCTCACCCGGTCCCTTCGGGGCGGACAGGTCGAAGGTGGTTGGATAAATTCGAACACAATCCTTGTCAAGGATAGACATTCGAACTTATGTTTGATAAACTTTCCTTACCGTAGGGGTCGATCCCGGCCACCACCGGGCTTGTAGAGTCACGGCAGACGCCGATCCGGCTAGCAGCCCCGGGTGGGTACCACTGAGGAAGGGGCCGTCATGAACGAATCGCCACTTGAGGTCGACGACGCCATAGTGCTTCTGCTCGGCGCTCCGTCACGCCTGCCACAACTTGCTGGCCGACTGCAGGGGGTAACTCGACTCGAGAATATGATCTTCTTGCTGGAACGCGAGACAAACCTTCATAAGTTGCTGACCGAAGACGCAGAGTTCACCGCGTATAATTTTGGCCCATTCTCCGCAAAGGTGTACCAAGCGGTCGATACTCTGACGGCCGCTGGCTTGATCACTGACTCGGCCACGGCCTCCGACACCACGGCAGACAGTTGGGAGAGGTTCGCAGCTATCGAGGACGGCGAAGACGCGCCTCTGGAGGATCCGTACGCCACGCGAGACTTTGCGCTGACGGAACGCGGGCGACGCTACTACGATGCGCTTGTACGCCAGTTGCCGCCAGCAACCGTCAACGACTTGACCAAGTTCAAGGACCGCTTCGCGCGGCTGCCGTTGCGCCAGCTCGTCCGGTACGTCTACCAGCGCTATCCCGACTACACAGAGAAATCATTGATCCGAGACGAAATACTCGGACGAGACCCTGACCATGACCCTTACACCAGACCAGCGAATAGCGGCGATAGGTGTTAGCGTCGGCCTGCTGTTGCCCGCCTTCCCAGCCCTCTGGAAGGCGGCAGGATTGCGTGGAGACACCAACCGGACCTGGGGCAGCCGGATCGATTTGACGTATGCCGGGCTCACGGAGCGGGCAATCGAGACCCTGCGCGAGCTTCAGGCACAGGCGAACCAACTGCTTGGGGACATGAGCGACTTCGATCCAGCACTTGCGGTCGTGGATCCTGACCCGCTAGCTGAGCAGGCGACTCGCTTTAACCGGCTTCTGAAAGTTCGTAGGCGTCTGCGTTCGCGTTTCCAAAGACAGCTACGCCTAATGAGCCTGACAGTCTACCTGGTGGGAGGCTACGCGGGCGGAGTGATCGTTGCTGGAACTTACTATGTGGGCATTCAGAACGTTCACTGGACAGGGTGCGCTGGCATTGCCCTGGCCTGTTCCTCGCTAGCGGCGGGTGCTCTGCTCCTAATCCAATACGCATACCTGGAGAATAGGCTCAGCGCCGCAGAGATTATGGCTGCTCCCACTACGGTCAACGTATTTTATCAGGGGATCTTATAGGATGGTCGCAGAACTATCAGAATTCGACGCGAGCCAAGATGGTGAGCGCCGCTTGCGCGCGCCATTGCTTCACCTCCTAGAACGCCGTCGCTGGGTAAGGCCGGATACTCTGATTGTTGATGAACTACCCTGGCATGGCAGGCGTGTCGACATGGTCAGTATGACTCGTGGCGGCGTACTAACCAGCTATGAGTTTAAACTTGGCTCTTTTAGCCGGGTGCTTGAGCAGGCAATTTACAACCGGCTCAGTTTTGACCGCAGCTATCTCGTGGTCGCTGCGATGCCGCGCCCGGAGAATCTCGCAGAGGCCACACGTCACTGTGTGGGGATTATTCTGGTCGGCGATAACGTAACTCGTTGTCTCCTGGGATCACCACTGGTGCACGCCGAACCCATCCTGCGGCAGCGACTCACCAACAAGGTTCTCTCAGTTGGAGCCAAGAGTGTTTGAACCGTTCTCGCATTTCCTAAGCTACGGCGCAACAGACCAACAGACGGCACGCAATCTTGCAGGTGACTACGACGGGTTGCTTGTTCCCGGCACAGTGGCTGCCTTCCAGGCGGATGGTACTCGTGGCTTCGTGCTGACGCTGTCCGCAACATCGAGTGGCCCGCGATACGCAGTCGATCCTCGGTTCCCTCTGTTCCAGCAGGCACTACCGGCCGCTAAGCGTTCACACACAGCTCTAGCAAACTTGCTCGGTCTACCGGATCTTGTACAGCCCGTTGAAGCACTCACCCCAGAAGACTATACAGATGACATAATTCGTAATATCACGCGGAATTGGCTACAGTTTAACCATGGGTTTACTGATCTAACGATGAAGAAATTTGATAAGTATGCCGAGCGACTCAATGAGGTGATCGTTCCTAAGGATCGAAAGGGAC
>WNGR01004823.1_pt1 | contig 28373 bp, 27 predicted proteins | sample 5407581 | NCBI WGS metagenome assembly WNGR01 (sample SAMN13153383, study PRJNA577476) | soil metagenome | isolation source: 80 cm soil or saprolite under Garry oak tree replicate 2 | place: USA:California | collected 2016-06-15
TGCGCGTCCGTCTTCCGCATTCCAATGGTTTGTTTCTCTCTCAAAAGGGAACACAGTTTACAGATTTGAGAGCAAGTGTACCTGATGGAAAGCGGTTTTGTCCAGGATTGAGGGCAATGTTCCACATTTGCGGGCCAAATTCACCCACTTCGTAGGGTATTTACCAATGGTGATTATCGCAGTGGTCACAATTGCCAGCTTAGCTGGTATCCATTTCCGGGTGGTGTACGTGGGGCAGGTCACTCTCTCTCTATTTGCGATCTTCTGGGGATTCATGACCGTGTTAACCTTCTCAAAGCCGGGTCGATTCAACGTTGATGTCCGTATCGTTCTGGATTGGGGGTTCTTCTTTTACCTCCTCGCCTTCATCGCATCGGCCATAGCTGGCATCATATCAGTCCGATGGTCCGAACGTATGCAACAGCGCGATCTGGTGAAATCACTCCAGGGCACGTGAGAGGAAGTTCCAGACGACCAGAAATAGGTGTATCCAAACGTGCATCATAGAAATAAAAAAAGCCTGGTAGCGTCAAGCTACCAGGCTCCTGGGTCACTTTCTGGAGAGGGCAACAGAGCCTATTCGTCCGATTTATGGGGATGAAATCCACTCATGCCCGTTCTCACAATGGTGAAGACCCCCATGCCCCGCCGTATAAGCGCAGGACTGCTGGCAGGTGGGACACTGGGCAGGGCAATTATCAGCAGCAAACACATCCTGAACGCCGCCGCTATTGCCCCTGTCTTCTTCAATGGAACGACTGACGATGATGGTGTCTGTTTCGTTTGGCATTGTATAGCCTCCTTGTTTCTTTCATCGGCGGTTCCCCTCTGATCTCGCCTATTTTGCCTCTACTCCTCTATCACGTTTTGGCTGCATAGGGCGTTTCATAGAGCCGGAGGAGAACCCTTAATGAAATCACAGAGCGCTTTCAGTTGGTTGCATGCGAAGAGAAGTTTAGAGCCTCATTCGTCTCTGACACCCTTATTGCGGTCTCACCACCGTTTTATAATAATCGCACAGATCTGTAATCGGGCATTTGATGAAGAGCCAAAGGTGAGGGAAATTCGCGAAACAACAAACTACGGCTAGTAGGCTAAGGTCCCTGCATGTGTTTCATGCAAGGACCTTAAAGCAATTGAAAGATGGTACCCTTGCGGGTCCACGCAACCTATTGATCAGTGATTGTACTATCCGTCTGCGTATCGTTCGAGCCTGCGTTGGTTTGATCACTCGCCGGGTTGGCACCTCCTCCCACACTCAGTCCTCCTTTTACGGTGAAGGTGGCTTGATTACAGTTGGGGGTGGCTGACGCACAATCCGAACCTCCACTGGTAGGCGCGCTGGCGACCGCGAAGGCGGGAAAGGCCGAGCCTACAAAGGAGGTAGAGATGTAATCGGCGACCATCCTCCCCTGGGTAGTATTAGGGAGCCAGGTAAGCAACATGGGTCCAGCAAGCTGCGAATTGGAACTCCACGTCGCTCCGCCATCTACCGAGGTCGAGAACCCCACATTCAGCTGGCACGTTGCGGCGGTGCAGTTCGCATTCGGGTAGAAGTAGAAGGTCACCGCCAGGTGCGCCGAACTCCCGGAGGTTGATCTGTCAACGGCCAGGCCTGGGAAAAAGTGATCCACCCCGCTCCCTCTCGGATCAAGTGGGATACGCGTCAGCTTTGACCAACTTTTCCCGTCGGTCGAGGTGCTCAGTATGAGATCACTGGCGTTACAAGTAGGTTCAAAATGACAGTCTTGCCATACGGCATAGACTTTGCCTGACGCATCCATTTCAGCGGAGGGCAGCGGGATACTGTCGCGAATACCTCCGGCTGCATGATGGAAGCCCACTCTCGCGATGATATTTGTTTTGCTCCAGCTTGCCCCGCCATCAGCGGAGGTGAAGGACACCATGAGAAAATTGACACCTGCAAAGCCGTTGATCGGTACAATCACAGTCCCGTTGGGCTGCACGAGGGGCTGTCCACCGATGCCGTGCGCATTGTTGGCGGTCGCCTGTGCCGCTCCCCACGTCAGTCCGCCATCGCTGGAGGTGCTCATCTGGATCAGGTCACCCAGGGTATTGTCATCAAACTCGGTGTAGCAGTTGCCGTAGAACGGGCTGCTGGCAGTATCGTCGCAGACCGTCCAGTTCTTGTCGTTAAAATGGCCGTCATTATTCACCACGACGGGAGCGCTCCAGGTCAGTCCCGCATCGGTCGAGCGGCTGACATCCACATCGACCGGACCGCTTGGGTTCACAATACCCAGGTAGGAGATGAGCCAGACATTGTGCTTGGCATCAAAGGCCACCGAGGCATCGCTGGCACGCGCGTAGGGGCCCGGCGGTGTCGAGTTGACAGTGGTGCCTGGCAGGAAGCCTTTGGAAAAGCTCTTCCCACCATTGGTGGACGTGGCGAACCCAATGTCGGAAGCACCACCATTGAAGAAGCGACCCACCTGGAAGGCGGACACGAGGGTGGAACCGGCCGCAAAGGTATCCGGTTCGACTTCCGTTGCGTGCTGACTATCGGGGTTGGTAAAGGTGTCGCTACTCAGTTGGAGAAGGCCCGCACTGGCAAAGGCGGAAATAGTGGTCGCCAGTGCGAGCAGGAGAGCGAAGGTGACGGCGACGAGGGTGCGGGTTAGCCATTTGAATCGGGAAATAAGAGACATGGTCATTCCTCCTTGAAGTATGTCTTGTCGAACAACGCACGTACAGACAAAAAGTATCTGGAGTAACAGCTCTACAAGTTTGGCACTACGAGTACTTTTACTAGTACGTTGTCAGGTTACTCTCGTATGTCCTGGAGCTTCCTCTACAAGTTTGGCACTACGAGCACTTTTAACTAGTACCCTCAAGAAGAGCCTGATACGACAAAAAGCGATGGGAACTACAAAACGATGCAACGGCATAATACGAAGTATATTCATCTTGCATGGCAATGTCAATTTATTGGACTATCCGGAACATGGCTCAAGCAAAAGCGCCCCACTGTCTCATAGAAGTGGTAACCGCTAGCAGGAGCATGTAGCATGGCTATCAACGAAAGTTATTTGTCTCTCCCTGTCACATTTTTCTCGATACTGCGATTATAGTAAGAGGCCAGAGGGAGCGGAGAAAAAGGTATGCACCAGCACAACAAATGCACACAGGGGAGGAGTGCGGACGCTGCACTCTATGATCGCTTTGCAGCCAGCATCTTTGGCTATGTGAGACTCTCGACGCCTTCATGGGAGGATGCGGAAGATGTCACGCTTGAAGTCTTTACGTCGGCACTGGAGCAGGGGAATCTTTCATCGCTCAGCGAGCGGCAGCAGTTTGCCTGGTTGCGCCGGGTCGCGCACAACAAACTGGTGGATCGCTATCGCCGCTCGGCGCGCCTACCCGTTGTCCCATTAGAACAGGTGGTAGAGACCGTGCGCATCGAAGAGGGACTCACCCCCGAACAGGTGGTGCTGCGACGCGAGGAGTTGGAACGGCTCTACCAGGCCGTGAGCACCTTATCTGTGCCCCAACAGCAGGTATTACAGTTACGCCTGGGCGAGGGTCTCCGTTTTGCCGCGATTGCCGTCTTACTCAACAAGCGCGAAGCAACCGTGCGCAAACTGTGGTCGCGGACGCTTGCCCGCTTGCGGACGATCTACGAAAAGCAGTAGAAAGGAAGTGTGTTATGGCAGATTTTGATGAGTTGCTTCCTGAAGAAGGGGCGGATGAGCGAGATCAGCGTCTCATCCACGATCTCCGTCGCATGTACAGCATGGAGGCCCAAACTGCTGAGCATCTCGCACGCATAGGCCAGCGCCTGCTGACAAACCGTGACAGCTCTGAGTACGATCACCAGAGCACACAACAGCACCACGCGCCACTCAACATGCAGCAAGCACGGTCGAGTACCGGGAATGCGGAGCAAATTCGCTCCAGCGGTGCCGAGGAGAGACCGTGGCGACGTCGCCTCAGCATGGTTGCGGCCGGCTTGTTCGTGGTAGTGCTGGTTGGTTCTCTCCTTCTCGTAGAGAGCCAAACACATCGAAGGAGTCTGGATGCATCGGGAACTACTCTTCGGCCTTCGAAACTAGCAGGAGGTACAGGCAGCTTGTTATCGCTTCACATGATTGATTCCACGACAGGCTGGGCGTTGAGCGAGCACGCGGTACTGCGAACCACAGATGGTGGTCTCCATTGGAAGAATGTCACGCCACCAAACATTCAGTTGACACGTGAAAGTATGGCAGATTTCCTCACGGCTTCCCTGGCATGGGTAACAACACCACAGACGAATGGAACAACGACACAGGTCTTACGGACGATGGATAGTGGTCAGACCTGGCAGCAGTCAACCGTCCCGGCGTTCTACTTAAAGCAAATGACCTTCGTCGACGCTCAGCATGGCTGGATACTCGCTGGTTGGGGGGCGGGAGGAGGAGCAGCAGAAGCAGTTGCGGTGTTCCGTACCGGCGATGGCGGGAAGACCTGGAGGAACGTGTCCAGTGCGCTTCCTGCTTCGACGGATGGACCCCCACCCGGTCACCTTCCATTCGGAGGGCGGAAATCCGGGATCCATTTTCTGAATGCGTCCACGGGATGGATCACTGGAACCGTAGTGGCGAATGATCTCATCTGGCTCTATGTGAGCCATGATGGAGGTGCTACCTGGTATCAGCAATCACTCACCCTGCCACCAGGGGTCCCATCTGCGCAGCTCTCGTTTGTCTCACCAACATTTTTCTCGGCTACGGACGGGATTCTTCCGGTCATTTTTTCAGACGGTGACACGGGGAGGGGAATTGCCACGGACATCTACGTGACGCACGATGAAGGGACGACCTGGAAGAGTACCACGCCCCTCCCGTTCGCTGCTGTCGCGACCGACTTTGTGGATAGGCAGCATGGATGGGCAACCGATGGAATGATCCTCTATAGGACCAGCGACGGTGGGCAACAGTGGACAAAGCTTTCTCCCGGTGCGAGCTTCAAGCAGGTCACCTCGCTCGACTTTGTTTCCAGCACCCTCGCTTGGGCGATTAGTGGGCAAGGTAAGAACTCCGCCCTCTTGCTCAAGACCACCGACGGGGGACAGACCTGGATGCCGTTCCCCTTCATGATTTCGTGAGAGCGATTCGGCAGGGAGAAAACGTCCCCTCGCCAGATTGTTCACAATTGCCGGTGGGCTAAGATGAACGGGAAAGAGGGCCTGGCGCGAGGCGCTCTATGGTGTAGCCGGTCGCCAGGAGCTCAGAGATGGCATCAACTACATCGTTCCATACTTTTTATTGCGGTTTCACCACCGTTTGATAGTAATCACATAGATCGGTGATCGGGCACTTCTCGCAGCGCGGGCGCTCATACACGCAGATGCGCTGCCCGTGCCGCAGCAACCCTTTATGAAAGTCATAGATCGTGCGCGCGTCGTTGGGTAGCAGCGCCTGTAAGAGATCATGAGCAGCATCTGCCGTCACTTTTTTGCCAATCAGCCCCAGTCGTCCCGAAACGCGCCACACGTGCACATCAACCGGCAAAATCGGCTTCTGGCAGCTAAACAGTAACACGCAGGCCCTCGTTTTGGGACCAACACCTTCCAACCGCCCTAACCATGCCGCGCCCTCTTCTACCGGAAGGTCGCGCAGGAAATCAAGGTTGAGTTCGCCCCGCTCCTGGGTGATGCGCCGCATAATCTCCTGCAAGCGCGGCGCCTTCACCTCCGGCCAGTTCACATTGCTGATCGTCTCCTGCACCTCATGCGTTGGCGCATCGCGCACCGCTTCCCACGAGCCGAAGCGCTTTAAGAGGTTATCATACGCGGCAGCCGTCTGCTCGTCCCGCGTGCGATGCGAGAGGATAATATCGACAAGCATACTCATGGGGTCTTTGCTTGAGAATGGAACCTCACCATAGAATTCCGTCAGGCACAGCGTAACTTTGAATGCCTACTCCGAAAGGGCTTTGACATCAGGCGAGGGATACCCATAATCAGCAGCATTGCGCTCCCGTCGAACTGGTTGCTTCACATGTGTTTCTCAACTTTCTCTCGCAGGTTTCAAGACCTCGTTTACTATGTACACGAAATGCAATAGATGATCTGTTCCATGTTGCCATATCCTACCACGAAAGACCAGCTACTATGCATGTTTCTCCCTGGAAAGAAGAGCGTGCCAGGGCTGTAGGGTGTACGGCTCATATCGGCAAGCCATTCGATAACAGGGTTTTGCTCCAAAGCATTGCCGACCTGTTGCCAAATTGAGGTTGAACGCATGACAGATAAACACACATCAAAGTGTGGAGATGAGCCAGAAAAATAATCAGAGTGGGTCAGTAATCTTACTCGCTACCATTGGGAGAAACGCCAGATTGTCCTGATACACGCTGTTTTGTGATAAGCGTTGCAGAAACAGACCGCGCTGCTTCATCAGCTGTTGGTGCTGGTTCCTATTGAGATGCTGGAGAAGAATGAGAGCCGTTCGTAGCTCTTTTGACTCTCGCATCAATTGCAGTGAGGTGACTTGCAACTGCTTCGACTCGCTTAGAAGCGCTTCTATCAACAGTGCTGGTTGTATGTCTGACTTGTTTTCCAGTGCATTTCTTGCATCCATCTCTTCCTCGCTGTTCCTGAGCAGGCTTCGGTACTCACCGAAGTACTAATTGCTTGCAGAAAGTATACCATCCGTCTCCTCTCTCCTACTCTTGCAAACTGACTTCCTCTGGCTTGAGAAGCGAGTTAAGCATGTAAAAAAATCTGTTACGAGGTTGTAGCTGATTGCTTGCTGGTTCTCCTCACGTTGTGGTGGTACAATTTGACCACTGTTCGGGCTTGATAGCCCTAAAGCGCTTTCCTGATAAGGGGACAGGGACCGCATGATGACACGTGATATCGCTATCAAACGTGTCTAAGAGAGTATCTGTACAGAAACGGAGAAGCAACATGCCCGGACACGACATCATCGTTATTGGAGCCTCGGCCGGTGGGGTAGAGGCCCTGGTAAAACTGGCTGGTCAGTTGCCAGCGGACCTGCCCGCTTCAATCTTTATTGTACTCCATATCCCCGCTCAAAGTCCGAGTCTCCTCCCAGACATCCTGAGTCGTTCAGGGCGGCTTGAAGCGGTACACCCCCAGAATGGGGAAAGCATCGCTCCTGGGCGTATCTACATAGCTCCTCCGGATCATCACCTCATAGTTACGCGGGGGCATGTCCGTGTCATACGCGGTCCGAAGGAAAACCGGCACCGGCCCGCCATCGATCCGCTCTTTCGCTCTGCTGCCCTGGCGTATGGCCCACAAGTAGTCGGGGTGGTGCTGACAGGCGCGCTGGATGATGGCACCGCCGGACTCTACGCCATCAAGCGGCGCGGCGGCATAGCTATTGTCCAGGATCCGCATGAGGCCCTATATCCCAGTATGCCCATGAGCGCCCTTGAGCATATCAATGTCGATTATTGCCTATCGCTCTCTGCTATTGGACCGCGATTAGAACGCCTGGCCCATCAACAAGCCGGTGAGGAAGGAGCGTACCCCGTGGCAGAAGATATGCAAGAGGAAGTCAAATATGCCGGAATGAATATGGATAACGGCCTATTTTCCACCAGTGAGCGGGTGGGAAAGCCTTCGGCCTTTTCCTGCCCGGAGTGCGGCGGCGTACTGTGGGAGGTACAGGATGAAGAAATGCTGCGTTTCCGCTGCCGTGTTGGCCACGCCTTCTCCGTTGAGAGTGTAGAGGGAGCGCAGGTTGAGCAACTCGAAGATGCATTGTGGACCGCGCTTAAAACGTTGGAAGAGAACGCCAGCCTATCGCGCAGCATGGCGAAACGAGCGCGCGAACGCGGCCAGAAAAGCCTTGCAAGAAGCTATGAAGAGCGAGTGCACAGCGCTGAACAACGCGCGAGGATCATCCAGCAGGTTTTGCAGAAGGAAAAACCAACCATCATACCAGAGGCCGCCATCAGTCAGGCACCAGAATAGGTCATAGCCAGGGCGACCGCCAGGGTGCGCCTTGAAAGATGAACTTTTGAATAGCCCTGAACAGTGCGAAATAAGCTTGACATATGAAGGCAGCACAGATATAGTGTAGCTGAATTCAGCACGCTACTTTTCCTAGTCTGTTTTTCCAGTGCTGGTCTGCTTATTTATACGCGTGGGAGCATGTGATGAGTGAAGAAGAACTTCTCCAGAGTGAGAAAAAAAACGTAGATGTCAATCTCGGTGAACTCGTAGTGGTTGGCTCCTCTGCAGGAGGCGTCGAAGCGCTCTCAGTGCTCGTGAGTAACCTGCCATCGGACTTTCCCGCGCCCATCGTGCTGGCCCAGCATCTTGATCCCAATCGGCCCAGCAGCCTGGATACGATTCTGCGCAGGCGTACCTCGCTATCCATTGAACTGGTGACAACCACAAGTCGGCTTGAGCGAGGAAGTATTTATGTCGTTCCGGCCAACCGGGTAGTCTCTATTCAGGATGGTCACGTCGAGGTGCATGAAGATCACGCGATACGAACCACCAGGTCGAAACCCTCGATCGATGTGCTGCTCTCCAGTGCTGCCGAGGTCTACGGAGATCGTTTGATTGCCGTTATTTTGACCGGCTCCGGCTCCGATGGCGCGGCTGGCGCGGTGGAGGTCAAGAATGCGGGTGGGACGGTGATTGTGCAGGACCCGCGAACGGCGCGCTACCCATCCATGCCATTGGCCCTTCCACCCACCGTGATCGACTTCGTGGCCGATATCGAACATATCAGCCAGCTGCTCTACGATCTGCTGACAGGGGTCAGCCTTCCGCGTATCGAGGCGAAAACCGAAGGGATGCTGCAAACGATTCTTGAGCTCGTGAGCCGCCAGGCCAGCATCGACTTTCGTCCCTACAAAACATCGACGATCCTGCGGCGCATTGGCCGCCGCATGGCCATCACCCAGAATCGCTCGATGACGGAATACACAGAGTACTTGAAGGCGCATCCAGAAGAGATTGGCGACCTGGTGAAGTCGTTCCTGATCAACGTCACACAATTTTTTCGTGATGCCGAGGCATTCGCTTATCTGAAAACCGATGTTCTTCCCAGGTTAATCGCTCAGGCCCGCGAGCGCGACCGGGTGCTGCGTTTATGGGCAGCCGGGTGCGCAAGTGGCGAAGAACCGTACTCGCTGGCGATGCTGCTGACCGATATGCTGGGAGGAGAGTTGCCTGAATGGAGTGTGAAAATCTTTGCCACCGACCTGGATGAGGCGGCTATCAACTTCGCGCGCAGGGGCTTATATTCCGAAAATCTGCTAAAAGGCGTCCCCACTGAGTATCGCGATCGTTTCTTCGAGCGCGCCGATCATGGGTATCATATTGCAAAGACATTGCGGCAAATGGTGATCTTCGGGCAGCAGGATTTAAGCCGCAGCGCGCCTTTCCCTCGCATCGACCTGGTACTGTGCCGCAACGTGCTGATTTACTTCACCCCTGAACTCCAGGACTATGTGCTGAACCAGTTTGCTTTCTCGCTTTCTCCTGGCGGTTATTTGTTCCTGGGCAAAGCAGAGACGGTGCGGCCAACACAATCCTTTTACGAGCTTGTCACCAAACGGTGGAAGGTGTATCGTTGTACGGGCAGCGCTATCCCTGCCGCTCGCCGTCCAAACCTGAGAAATATAACTCTGACAGGTGGAGAGAAACCAAGCAACAATACCTCGAATCGCACTGTAAACAAAGGACTTGACGATCGAGAACCTCCAACGACCCTGCTTGAGCTTGGACAATTACGGCGTCTCAATGAATTGCTGCTGCGCTTCTTACCTGTAGGAGTCGTGGTCATCGACCGTTCATACCGCTTATTAACGGCCAACGCAACCGCCAGGCGCATCCTGGGACTGCGCGACGTGGGCAACGAACAAGATTTCCTGCACGCGGTGGGCGGCATCCCTTACTCTATTGTGCGTACCGCTATTGATACCGCTTTTCGCGATCGCAATGCCACCTCCTTGCCAGAAGTCGAGTTGGAAAACGTCGGCGGTGGCAATGGGCGTTATATCACCCTGTCCATCGCGCTGATGCAGATGGAGGCGGGCGCGCCCGACCTGGCGGCTATCAGCGTGATGGATGTCACAGAGCAGGTTCAGATTCGCAAGCAGCTGGAAGCTGTGCAGTCTGAACAGGGTCAGCTGATGGGTCAACTGAGCGGCGCGAATAAGCGTCTGAACGACGTAAATAAAGAGCTGCTGGACGCCAATGAGGAATTGCAGGTTGCCAACGAGGAGCTTGTGTTGACTCACGAAGAGTTGCAGGCGACCCTGGAAGAGTTCGAGACGACCAACGAAGAACTGCAGGCCACCAACGAGGAATTGGAAACCAACAACGAAGAACTGCAGGCCACCAACGAGGAATTGGAGACCACCAACGACGAGCTGCGGGCCCGCACGGCTGAATTGCAAGAACTCACCGCCATCCTCGAAAGCGAACGGGTGCGGTTGTCTGAAATGGTTGAGCTTGCGCCGTTCTATATTATGGTTCTCCGAGGTCCCAGCCTGGTTATTGAAGCCTTTAATCCAAGCTACACGCACCTGCTGGGAGAGCGAGTTGTGCAGGGCAGGCTGCTCGACGAAGTCTTTGATATATTCTGGGAGGCCGACGTGGCAATCGCGCGCATGGCACACGAAGCCTACCAGCGCGATCTCGTGCGTACTACGCCTCGCACCCTTGTTCGTCTTCCCGGGGCGCAGGGCAAACCTGAAGAGAGTTATTTTGTCTTTACCATCGTGCCCACTCACGATGCGAACGGGAAAGTAACCGGCGTGGTGATTTATGCCATAGACGAGACCGAACAACGCGCCAGTGAAGCGGAGGAGGAGCGCGCCCGGCTCAGACTCATTTTTGACAACGCGGCAATAGCTGCATTGGCGTTGTATGATGCTGACACGGCTGAGTTACTCATGGCAAGCCCGCGCTATATAAATATAGAAGCATCTGTGAAGGGAATAGAAGCAGATGAACTGATAGGGCGTAGGTGGCATGATTTGAGCGTTTTTATACCAGAAGAGCAAAGAACTGCGATCTGGAATGCCGTACGGAACGGCCGAGACTCGATGCGCGTACCCGAGGTGCGTTTGAAACTTCCCTCGGATGGGCAAGAAACGATCTGGGATTGGAGTCTCACGCCCGTTCCAGGCAAGGACCCGCAGGAACCCGTCCATTTTCTACTGGTGTCAGCAGTGGAGATCACAGAGCAGGCGCGCGCGCGCGAGGAAGTGGAGCGCTTGAACCAGCTCAAGGATGAGTTTTTGTCGCTCGCCAGCCATGAACTGCGCACACCTCTCACCGCCATCCTGGGTAATATTGAACTGCTCCAGCGCAAGCTGAAGCGCCAGGCAAATACAGGTAGTGTGCCAGATCAAAAGCAAGATTCCGCCCAGGACGTGCAGACCCTGAATCGTATTATTCACCAGATACATCGCCTGACTAACCTGATCGATGAGATGCTCGATATTACCCGTATTAGTGGAAATGTGCTGGAGTTGTTTAAGCAGGAACATGTCGATATTGTTGCATTGGTGCGACGAGTAGTTGAGCAGTATACCAGCATCGAGACTCACCCGCTCAAGCTGGAGGCCAGCGATCAGGCCATTACTGGCAACTGGGATGAGGGGAGGCTGGAGCAGGTGCTGAATAACCTGTTAACCAATGCCCTCAAGTACAGCGGACCTGAAACGCCGGTCGTGGTTGGCATTGAGCGCCAAGCCAATGAAGTGATCGTGTCTGTGCGCGATCAGGGACCCGGCATCAGCCCGGAAGACCAGTCCCGCATTTTCGATCGTTTCTATCGCGTGCAGAAGACAGGCAGCTCCATAGTCGAAGGCCTGGGATTAGGACTCTACATAGCCCACCAGATCATCGTTCAGCAGGGCGGGCGCATGTGGCTCGAGAGTAAATCCGGCGAAGGAAGCACCTTTTACTTTTCGCTCCCCCTACTTTGAACCCCTCAAATTATGACACTTTCCACATATGAATTACGTGCTTACTTATGGGAAGAAAGTCACAAGAACTCCATGGAAAAAATTTAATACCCGGATGCACCTGCTCATAGAAAGCGAGGTGTCTCTCATGCAGATACGAGAGAACACTGCCAGACAATACGAAGTGATTGCGGACTGTGAATTGGTTCAGCAGGCACTTGTAGGAGATCAGCAAGCTTTTGAAGCGCTGGCCAATCGCTATAGCGCGTCGCTCTTTAACTTTATCTATCACTTTTTTGGTGATTATGACCAGGCCTGTGATATCTACCAGCAGGTATTGCTTCAACTCTATCTCTCCCTTGCGACGATTCGCGCGAACAAACCGCTCAAGTACTGGTTGTTCCAGGTGGCGCGCAATCGTTGTATTGATGAGTTACGCCGCAGGCGAGTGGCGCACTTTTCGGAGCTTGAACTGGATAATGATGAAGAGTACTCGATGCTCTTCGCCATTCCCGATGTCGGCCCTCTTCCTGAAGAACTGGCAGAACAGCACGAAGTGCAGGAGCGCCTCTGCCGGGCTATTCGAGTGCTGCCGCCCAAATTTCGCTCAATCGTGGCTCTGCGTTATCTTTCTCAGATGACTTTCTCCGAAATCGGGGAGAGGCTCAGCATACCCGAGGCTACGGCGAAAACCTATTTTCAGCGTGCCAAACCGCTGCTACGTGCATGTCTGAGAGAAGGAGAGCAGTATCAAAGCGAGTGGCGGTGATGCACTCCTTTGGGGTGCCTGTTAAAGGTAATAGGTAATTAATGCGCTCTCGAGTTAATCGGTAGCATAATCTCTGACAAGCGGTGGAGCGAGTTTTTCAGCATGGTCAGCAGTGTCGTCGCGGTTTCCTCCAATATATCCGGGGCATCGGTGAAGCGTTCCTCCAGGGTAGCGATGCAGCGTTGATGGCAGCGTACCATATATCCAGGATCGCGTTCCCCCTGTGTCACCACCGAACCTGCGGAATTGAGCGCGGCCAGGAAAAATGTATTGGCCTGCATATAGCAGTCGCGAGCGAAGCTATGTTCCTCCGCGGCGCGCCCCAGTTCCTCGGCAACTTCTCCTGCCGCAAAGTACACTTCTACCTGGCTGATAGGACTGTGCAGGACGTTCCTGGAAGCCTCTTCTAGACCGGGCAGGCGCGGCAGGGTCGGCGGTGTGAAACCCGATGCATCTGTCCGCATGGACAAGGTGTTCGCTAGCATGGTCCAGGGGAATACAGGCTGGGAAAATGCATCCAGTACCTCCTGGCAGAGATAGGACATAAACTGGCTTTCTCGTAAGGATGTCTCTTTATGGCCACTCAAACGAGCCAATGTTGCTCGCTGTCTATAGATACTTATGAGATAAGCCAGGGCGATATAGGGAATATTATCCAGTTCGGCAGGAGATGCGCCAGGTACACCGGGCGTTTCTTGCCAGTTCAATACGATCTGACGACAATGCTCTTCCACATCGTCAAGCAGAGAGGCGCATTGCGCCGCGAGCAGTTTTTGTTCCTTGCTCGTGCGTTGCCGGGCCAGCTTACTTTGACTTGTGCTGAAGTCTAACTCTGCCTGAGCGAGCGTCAGCCGGACTACTGCCTCTCCTAAGCTATCACCACTGACCTGGTAGACACTTCGGCTCTGTACTAATAAGCTAATCGCGCGTTGAAAGAGGTGTTGTATATCTTCTAACGAGGCCTCCTCACGTCCGGGGGTGGCCAGGGTCGTAGTAGTGTAAGCTATCGCATAGGCGCAATAGCCCAACCCCAGGTACAGGCTGCCAGCAGTTTTCATATCGTGTTCGGCGTTGAAATGCCCACGTGCCTGTTCGTACATCTCACAGGCCTCTTGATACGCCCCCAGGCAGCGATAGTCATCCCCGCAATGCAGGGCAATATCCAGGCGCAGCGTTGGCTCTACATCGTCGGTCGCTTCCTTTTGAAGCAGGCGAAACGCTCGCAGGTGATAGTTCAGTGCTGTTACGTAGGCGTGGGCCAGGAAGTAATTGCGCCCTAATGCATCGAGAATAGCTGCGTGGTATTTCGTCGGCGCGAACGCGAGCGCGGACTCAAAGGCATGCAGAGCGGCATCGTATTGCTGCTTCTGCTGCGCAATCAGGCCTGTCAAAAAAGCGTAACGGGCCTGGTTGATGGGTTGAAGGGTGGCAATGGCCTCGTCAGAGAGTGAAGGAAGGTCTCGCAGCGCCTGTAAGTCAGCATAATGCGCGCTTTTAAGCAAGACATCCAGGAAACCCCACTCCCCCTCGGGAACAGGCTGCTCGCCTGTATTGATGTGGCTCTGCTCAGAGAGGACTGCCAGCTGCTTCAAATGCTCGGTTTGCTCTAACAACGTCGTGAAGTATTCGTTCGACTGCCCTAGTTGCTCGGCGAAAAACTGGAGCGCCTGGAAAGACGGGGTAATCTTATCGCGTTCGAGCGCACTGACATAGGACTTCGAGTAGCGCTCGCCACCTAACTCGCTCTGTGTCAGATTTCGTTGCCGGCGAAGCTGTCGAATGCTTTCACCAATAAATTGTTCTCTTCCAACGACTGTCATGGCTCACCTCTCCCCTAAACAAGCGCCATCAAGCAGGAGAATATTATTTTTCATTTGTATTTGCTTGACAAGCTGTCAGGATAAGGACATAATCCAAAATGAACATGTTTATCCAGGAGTTGATAGGATGGAATCACCACAGGCAGCACAAGCGACGGGACTCACACCCAAAGCGGAAATGACACGGCAGCGCATCCTGCAAGCAGCCCTCAAACTGTTTGCTACAGAAGGGTACGAAGGAACAACCATGCGCAAAATCGCCGCCGCCGCAGGTTGCTCACTCGGCCTCACCTACCGTTACTATGCCAGCAAAGAAGAGCTTGTTCTCAGCTTTTATCGCCAAATCGCGCAGGACCTCGAAGCCTATGTCGATGCGCTTCCGCGCTCCTCGATGGCCGACCGTTTCCAGCAAACCATCCTGGTGCAATTTGAACAGATGGCGCCCTATCGCGATACCTTCAGCGCCCTTTTTACCGCCGCGCTCAATCCTCGATCCGAGGTGGGAGTCTTTTCAGAGAACGCCGCCGACATCCGACGCTTATCAAGGGACATCTATGTCAAGGTGGTGACCGGCGCCTCGGATGCTCCCAGGGCTTCGCAGGTCGGCGACCTGGCGACGGCCCTGTATAGCATGCATCTCGCCTTGATGCTCTTCTGGCTCCAGGACCGCACCGGGCAGACCAAAACCACCTACGACCTGCTGGATTTTTTACATGATATGATCGCCCTCGTCCGTCCACTGCTGCGGCTGCCTCCCGCCGCTAAAGCCCTCGTGCGCCTCGCGCAGATACTTGGCCCGATGTTGGGCGCTGACTTGAAAGCGCCTTGAGGCCACAGAGTTCAGATGAGCCATCGCTGCCCATAAGCCACAACCAAAAATACCAGCCCTATCGCCATCCCCGTCGCGATACGGTTCTTACCTGTCGCGTAAAGCACAGGTATAGCTACGACTTCTGCAAAAAAGAAGAGTGGAGCCAGGCAAAATGCTGTGAGGAATAAACTACTCGCATCCAGCGTGGAGAAGAACCTGGTAAGATGGAAAAGAAAGAATGGCATCATTCCCAACAGCAGTCCCAACATGTAGGTAATGAGGTGCCTTCTCGCCTGCTTTCGATGATCCCCTCGAATGCGCTGAAGAGACGCTTTTACCTTCTCGGTAGTTGCTGGCCGTTTACCGACATCTAGCTCAAGCATACACATCAATGTTTTTTGAAGGCGACGAGGTATGGCAACATCGGCAGCTAAATCACCGCTATCCTCCTCGTATGGCTCCTTGCCTGTAAGGAGCGTCTTAAGCGTCGCACCCAGGCTATAGATATCCGACTTCACCGTCGTCTGCGCCAGCCCATATTGCTCAGGCGCGGCATATCCCGGCGAGCCGAGGTTTCTGGTATCCCTCGGCTGTCCTTTTCGATAGTGGCGCGCGATACCAAAATCGATCAGGTACACATGCCCACTGGGGGTGCGCATAATATTATCCGGTTTCACATCGCGAAAAATAACCGGCGGTCGCTGCGTATGCAGGTACTCCAGCACATCGCACAGCGTTATACCGATGTTCAGCACATCTTTGAAAGGCAGACGATGTTCCTGGACAGTATGGAGATATGCCTCCAATGTCTCCCCCTCGATGAAACTCAGCACCATATACCAGTTCTCGTTATCTCGAAAATAGTCGTATAAGCGCGGCAGATTGTCATGTTGCAGCCTCGATAACAACTGGACCTCCCGGTTATAACAATCCGTCGCCTCGATGATCTGCCGGGGAGTAAGCGCTTGCAGATCGATTTGCTTGATAGCCACAACCAGGTTGAGACGGGTATCGATGGCTTTATATACCCTTCCGAATCCACCTTGCCCGATCAAATTCGTAATAAAGTAGCGATGATTGAGAAGCGTGCCATGTAGAAAAGAGGACTTCTGGCTGTGATCCTTGCTGACAGATAAGGTTGTTGCGAGTGCGTCTGTTGTCACTGCTAACCGTTCATGACAGGCAAAACAATAATAAGTCTGGCTATCATTTGCAGCTCCGCATATTTCGCAAAAAATGAAAGTCTCCATCCTGCACGCTCCTCCCTTTCAAGTCATTGCAGTTTCCTCGTTTATACTTCCTAAAAATGAACACGTTCATAACAAGAACTATAGGAGTCATCGAGCGAATTTGTCAAGCCCTTGACAAGCAAGATTACGCCGGTTATAATCATTTCAGGTAAATGAACATGTTCACTTAATAAATTAGGAAGAGATACTTGAACAAGTTACCCGGTTTAACTCGAAGGAAGGAGCTTAACATGTGGATCGCAAGACACAAAATCGCCCTGTTATTGTGGATAGCATTACTGGGATGCCATCGCGAAAGTTGTGTAAAGAGAAGAGACCTGCTCAAGACTGGTGGACATATGTGATGCATGCTTTTTGGACGAAAACCTTGCATAATATAGAGAGACATCCCCTTTCACCTAATGGGTGAACACATATTCGTTTGTAATGAATGAAGAACCCTAAAAGAAAAGATAGGATGAGACGAGCAGAGCTATGCGTGAACCACCGAGGATTACCGAGGAAGACCTTCGTGCCTGTTTGCAGGACCAGTATGATCTGAGCCCTGTCACGCTGACGTTTCTTGCCCTGGGACATGATTACGACGCCGGGATCTATCGTGTGGCAAGCGAGCAGGGAACAGCCTATGCACTCAAAGTCACGACGAGATCGCTCTACGAACCACGATGTCTGGTTCCTCGCTATCTCTACGATCTGGGGATTGCATCGGTCGTGGCTCCCATTCCCACCCGCAGCAGTGCGTTGTGGACCCAGCTCTCGGAGTGGACCGTGATCGTCTACCCCTGGATCTCCGGAGAGAGTAGCTTGACCGGGATGACGGACGAGCAGTGGAAGCAGGTGGGAACCATCTTCCAACGGATTCACCAGGTCATGCTGCCGCCTGGAGGCTTTGCGTCCCTGCGCAAGGAGACCTTTGATCCGACAGAGTACGTTCGATGGGTACGTGCCTTTGAAACCCAACACGGCCAGACCCAAGGCCCAGGAGCCTCAGAGCGGGCGCTTCGCTCCTGGGTGGCGCATCAGTCCACGATTCACACGATGGTGACCTCCCTGGAAAAGCTGGCAGCGGTGCTCCAGTCGCGATCATTGCCCTACGTCATCTGCCACGCCGACCTACATGCAAGGAATCTGATCCGGAATCGAGTGGGTCAGGTGTTTGTGGTCGATTGGGATGAGGTGATGCTGGCCCCCAAAGAGCGCGATTTCCTCTTTGTCAGGCCACCACACGCTGCTGCGTTTTTTCAGGGCTATGGACAGGCGGAGATCGATTGGGTAGCCCTCACCTACTTCCTGTGGGAACGGGTCGTACAAGATCTGATCGAGTGTACCCACAACGTGTGTTTCAGGGAGGATTGGGCAGAAGAAAGCAGGGCGGAGGCCGTCCAGTTGCTTGAGGTCATCTTGGCAGAGGACAGGGGCCACATCGACGCTGCCTATCAAGCCTCGGCCCATCTACCAAGAGACCTCACCGCTCACATCACAGCAGGAAGAGCTCTTGAAGAGAGAGAACTGGTTGAACGAAGACCACCTGATGCGTCATGAAACTTCTCCGATCCACCTGACTGATCCGCACACCGATGTCGCATGTTCGCGCCATTTCGTATGAAGCACAAGAAACGTGCTCGCCAGAAACGACGCCATGAGAGCAGAAAAATCTCAAGCCGTGCTGAAAACAGGCCAGAATAGGCACAAAAAGACACCTTCTCCTGAACCCCCCTTCATGGTCGGTTGCTTCTTCATCAGCCCTGCTCAGTTCGTGAGCTTCATTCCAGCGAGAGGCGGGTGCAAGCGGATATCCTGGATCGTGGCCCAGACAATGCTCAGGCAACTGGTCTCCAAAGTACAAGACGTCGATCTGATCGGTGCGTTGGCGCACGAGGCTCCACAGACTTTCAATGGCGTTCGTGGTCTGAATGTGCCGGTGCATGGCAGCAGGAAAAGCATAAAATGTGAAGAGATGCTCTTCGTCCTCCGCCAAGCTTCGTACCACCTCAGGATAGCGAACCGTCTATTTGGCGGTTCTCGGCGGCCAATTGGGTGAACGCCTCCGACTTTGTCGCTTGCTGCCAGATGCCCACCAGTTCGGCCTGAACCTCAGCTCGTTCGCGTCTGGGGATAGCGGCAAGCACGTTGCGCTGTTTATGCACGAGACAACGTTGGCGAGGGGTGGCTGAGAAGAGTTCTGTGAGCGCAGCCAACAAGCCATCGTGTCCTGAAGTCGACGATCAGATCGATCTGCGTGGCCCCTCGTGTGCGCAGCTCCTGCAAAAGAGCGAGCCATCCCTCCTTGCTTTCCTCCGCGCAGGCTTGCAGTGCCAACACCTCTTTGTTTCCTTCCAGATCCACGCCGAGACAGGCATAGTTCCCTCCTTGGTGAAATTGAAGGTTTTGATGGAAAGGACAACTTATGCCTGTATTATCTCCTCTCTGCTCCCTTTTTGCGAAGTTCCTCTTTACACAACTTTCGCTATGGCATCATTGCGTCCCCTACATATGGCTCCCGATTTGGATACGCCCCGGTCAGTCCGTGATATCAACAAAATCAGCTCGTTATCCCAACGTATCTCTTTTGGCTCAAAACAACGTGTAAGTATTATCCTCACCGTACGTGAGAACTACCGTGCAACCAAACAGGTAACTTCAAGCGTATAAATAAATGAAAGGATATATTGCCCACCCTACAGATGTGGTATATCCGCCTGTATCTACTTGCTTGTTGATAAACCCTGATGGGGAAATGCCTGCATAAAGATACAGCTTGAAATGTGAAAAACAACATAGAAATAAGTCGATGTAGAGCGTTATAATGAGAAGAAAGTACTGAAAGCCCTTCCTTTTCTGGGGAGTTGGCGCTACAATCTGTAAACTATGTAGTGACCAGTGTCCATGTAAGAAGCGCCGAATTTCAAATTTATTCATTGTTTTCTGCCCTCTTTCCTGCATATTATCGCAGGCCCAAAAGAAGGATTCTCCTGAGAGAACGCTGTATCCACCGAAGCTGGTGAAGGCGTGGGAGAATAAAATTTGTTGTGTAGCATGGCAATAGCAAAGCTATTGGCTCCATCAGATCGGCGAGTAGCCAGAGTCGGTACTCGCTTGGAGGTCTGTACGGGTGTCGTAATGAGGTGAATACATGGACGGCAAGGGCAGTCGCGGCCTCTCATCAGGGGATGAGCGGCGGCGGCACGATACGTTTGTGAAAAATGGACGAAAAGTCATACACTACCTGAGAACACATATACAAGCTCTTCTGGCTAGTATCCTGGTGATAGGCCTGGTGGCCCTGCTTTTTGGCGTATTTAGCCAGTTTCAAGCACCGGTCATAAGTACCCCACCAGCAGGTGAAACGAGTATTGGTTACAGCACATTTGTAGCGCAGGTCAGATCAGGCAATATGCTGGCGGTAGCTATACGTGGGAGTGATTTGCAAGGTTTACTGGCGAATCCGCTCACCCAGACCGCAAATGCAGCGCAGCCAACTACTACTGCCAGTCAACGCAACGCTGACTTTGCGACTTTCAGTCGCTTCGTTGGCGCTGGTTCTTCATGGGCAAATACTCCACAGACACCTGCGATTGATCAGGCGCGGCTTGTCTACTCGCGCATGCCGAGTACAGGGGACGAGGCGCTTATGCCATTACTGGTCAGCAAACAGGTCACCGTGAGTACATTACCCCCTGCCCAATCGCCGCTGTGGTTGTCACTCATCTGGCGCATCATTCCATTTCTTTTCCTGACACTCATCCTCGGGTTCATGTTGTTTCCGCGCAATAATAAGGGACGCAGTACCCGTGGCCTGGATGAACGTTTCAGCCAGATGGGAAAAAGCAAAGCGCGCCGCTTTGAAAAGGGCAACGAGGTTCTCACGCAAAAACGTCCCACTGAGCAATCGCCCTCGGCAAATAAATCGGATAGCGCATTCAATATGAATAAGGCCAGCGGTACCACCACTGCGCGTAAACGCCTGGAGCCTCCCGTCACATTTGCCGACGTGGCCGGCATCGATGAAGTGCGTGAGGAACTTGAGGAGATTGTGCAATACCTGCGCAGTCCCGAACGCTACTCGCGGCTGGGAGCAAAGATTCCGCGTGGCGCGCTGCTGGTTGGCCCTCCTGGAACGGGAAAAACGCTGTTAGCCAGGGCTGTTGCAGGCGAGGCAGGCGTGCCATTTTTCAGTATGAGCGCCTCCGAGTTTGTCGAGATGTTTGTTGGCGTCGGAGCCAGCCGCGTGCGCGACCTCTTCAATCAGGCGAGGCAGGCCGCCCCCTGCGTCATCTTCATTGATGAAATCGACGCGGTAGGCCGCAAGCGCTCCACCAAAATTATGGGCAATGACGAACGAGATCAGACGCTCAACCAGTTGCTCGTCGAACTCGATGGCTTCAACTCTCGCCAATCCATCGTGGTGCTGGCAGCGACCAACCGCGTCGATATTCTGGACAAGGCGCTGCTGCGTCCTGGCCGTTTTGACCGCCACATCACCGTCTCACTACCCGACCGCGTTGGCCGTGAAGCCATCCTGCGCGTCCATTCACGCGCCACGCCTTTGCACGAAGAAGTCAGCCTCGAACGTCTGGCACGTCTCACCACAGGCCTGAGCGGCGCCGACCTCGCTGGCTCGTATTCAACTGGGCGCGCTGCGTCCCATTGTGATGAGCGAAAGCGAACGACGCATCATCGCCTATCATGAAGGAGGCCACGCCCTCGTCGCTTATCACCTGCCCGAAGCCGATACCGTCAATCGCGTGACCATCCTGCCGCGCGGCCAGAGCCTCGGCGTCACGCAATTTACCGCCGAAGAAGACCGCTATAACTACAGCCGCCAGTCCCTCATGGCGCGTATCGCCGTAGGCCTGGGAGGACGCGCTGCCGAAGAATTAACCTTTGGAGCCGACCACGTCACCACCGGCGCTGAGAACGACCTGCAGGTCGTAACCGACATCGCCCGCAACATGGTCACACGCTGGGGCATGAGTGAGCAGGTTGGCGTGGTCTTCGCCGATTACCGCGCTGATGGTGGCGGCGCTGGCCTGAACATGCAGCGTATCGATAACCCGGCGCAGAGCCGCACCCTGATCGCCGACGAGAGTGGCAATCTATCGCTCAACGGCCAGTTCATACCCGCTCGCCAGCATGCATTCGCCATGCTCGCCCCAGGCGCGAACAAGCCCAGCAGCGTATCGATGGCCTCCACCATCGACCTTGAGGTGCAGCGCATCCTTAACGAAGGCTACGCCATAGCCCGCACCCTGCTGCAAGATCATCGCGACCAACTCATCAAACTTGCCAACTCCCTCATGGAACAAGAACAACTCGACCGCAAACAGTTCCAGGCCCTGCTGCAAGAGTGATTTCGTTGGGGACAGGCAATCGGGCCATCTGTAGGGGCGCAATTCATTGCGCCCTCTCCCTTTCCCGCGACACAATCCGCATACCCGCAATATCATCCTGCCTGTAGGTCGTCCCAGCCAGGCGATTGAGTGCCGTCAGCACCGCCTCGAACTCTCCCTGTGTCACAGCAAAGCCACAGAATGCATACACAACCTTGATATACGGAATGCCAGGAGCCTCAATCATGCGGCTATTCTGGATTTCGGGATGTCGCCGCCACAGGTCAAGCAGCGTAGGTCTCTGCTCCATACTCGTCCGTGCCTCATGCTGTCGGGTCGCTTGCTTGCCATCGTCCATCACTTCCCTTCGCTCCCTGCCTGCTCCAGTGCCTCAGCCAGGATGGAGGTCGCCGTCGCTTCCCCCACCAGCGTCTTCAACTGCTCGTGGCAGGCCCCAATCTTCTCCATCCGCGCCGTGATAAACTCGTGCCTGGCGGTGACAGCGTAACCGTGCATAGCGCGTTCCGCCGCCTCGTACTCCTCTTCTATCCGGCGTCTCAGGCGCGCCATAGCCCAAACGTACTAGGATCTTAAAAAAACTTCCGGGTGACTACGTACAAATCCAACAACAATACCGACATCCTGACGAAGTAGTTCCTCTGTAAGATTGCCTTCAAGAGCAAAGTCAATCAGGTTTTGGATAATCTCTACAATGCCTTCTTCCGATTGTTCAACGCACAAATTACCGCGAAAGATACCTTTTCTTCCCCAGGACATGCCCCGCCTGAATGCTTCTGTTGTGGTGTGCGACGTAGTGGTCATGATATATACTCCTTGAGTATCCAGCCAAGTAAAATCCTGCATTCAAAAGCTTGATAAAAAGACAGAGTACGAGAACGCATTACCAGAAAGCTTACTGTGTATTCCTTGCATAACAATAATACCGACTAGTCTTAAAAGACCGTTCTTAATATAAAGGCATATCAGTTCCATTTAATGTTGTAGACCTGAAAGGAAGGATATGTCTAACATAAATGAAGACTCCCATTAGCGCAAGAGAAGCAGCACAGATGTTAGGCGTAACGCCTCGCACTGTGGTACGACTTGTAGAACGCAACGAGATTCCCGGTTTCAAGGTCGGGGATGTATGGAGGTTCTACCGTGAAGATATCCAATACTATATTGATACGCAGATGAGAGGGCGTATCACTGATCAGCACGGTGAGCCAGACGATGATCAGGACGAGTAATCTGCTCGTAACACGGGCTATCCTTTCGGGAGGCGCAACGATGCCGTACTTCATCTATGCCCTAGCTGACCCGCGAACTGATAAGATCGGGTATATTGGCATAACTAAGAACATTAGGCAGCGTTTTAACCAGCATGTAAACAGTCGAGGTAGTAATAGTATAAAGGATGACTGGATACAGCAGCTGCTAAATGATGGATTAATACCTTCAATCAGAGTTCTGGAAACAGTCGAGACTGAGGACATCGCTTACAAGCGCGAGGCATACTGGATACGATATTATACCAAACTAGGAGAGCAGTTAACCAACATCTCTCGCCATAAAATAAAAGTATCAAGGAGAAGAGGACCAGGATATTATAGCAGTGCGGAAGAGATAGCGGAAGAACTTAATATTCGTGGACGCCTAGTTGTGAACCCGAATGACAACAAAGACGATCTAGGTTGGGGATAGTATCCCCTCAAAGAAACCAGAATTGATGAAGTTGTCGGCCAACTCGTTCGCAGAATAGAAGCAGGCGACTATGTAGCAGGACAACGTTTGCCCGCTGAACGCGAACTTGCAGAAGAGTTGCATACAAGTCGTGTGCATCTTGTGGAGAGGATACCTTACCGCATCCTGGATAGTTACTATTTAGCCTCTTTGTTAGGAGCCTTGCTTGGAAAAGATGACGGCTACATTCCCCTATTTAAATGGCTGCGTGAGCATACAGGCTTAAAAGCCAGGCGAGCTTACGAACAGTTGCAAAGCCGAATGCCCACAGCGAATGAAGCAGCATTACTCCATATTGCAAGAAATCAGCCAGTGATTGACCTTGATCGTTGGGTATGGGCAGATGATGGTACACTCTTCGAATATACTCATATCATTGCGAATGCCTCACTGCACGAATTCACGTATTCATATGAGATAGATGAGGAGGCGAGTAGATAATGACGCTCGATGAAACAACACGTGCCGAATTAGTCCGCGAGGTAGCAAAGCTTTTGATACAAAATCAACGGCTGGCATTCGCCTCTGATTTTCATGCCTTTGCTGAGGGACGTCAGCTTGTGCTGGCGGGTGTGCCTTTTGAGACCTTCCCAAAGGGGCCAAACACCCAGCGCAGCGATGGGGATGTCGTCGCTCATGCGATCGTAATGGCGTTGGTAGCTGCTGTCAATCGAGGGGATATTGATGATTGGTTTCCTGACAAGGGAGAAACAGGAGTCAGGTCTCTCGATTATCTGCCCGATTTACGGAAACGTCTCATTGAACCGGATTATGTTTTGATTGGCAATGTTGATGTCACTATTCTCTGTGGGGAGCAGCCGCGCATGAAAAAGCGACTGCCAGAGATGCAGCGTAACATTGCTGTCGGACTGGGTCTGAGTCTTGAGCAGGTACATATAAAAGTATCCAGTATGGATGGGCAAGATGAAATCGCGCGTTTAGAGGGTATTGAAGCGCGTGTTCTGGTGAGTGTATGGCAGGGGTTATGAAGCAAAGAGAATGTCAATTGGGCCTGCGAGATTCATACAAAATTGCTGGCATCACGGTGGAGGGACGAACCGGTAGTCGGTCAATTGAGAAAAGCTATCGTTGCCACATTACGAGAGATACGACGCTATGACACAGCTCGAACTTAGTTCTATTCAACTGGGTGGCACCGGGTTAGTGGGAAGTCGCATCGGGATTGGCACCTGGGCGATTGGAGGCGGGTGGGGACCGCAACCCGAAGCACGCTCGCTGGCAGCCCTCCATCAAGCGCTCGACATGGGGTGTTTGCTCATTGATACTGCTGCCTTGTATGGCAATGGCCGGGCGGAACACCTGATCGCTCAGGCCTTCAAAGAACATGGTTCACGCGTCACAACCATCACTAAAATCTACCCTCAGCATTACCATTGGGCACCATCTCCAGGAACACCCATTACAGAGATTTATCCCATTACCCATATTCGTACCCAGGTCGAAGCCAGCCTGCGACGTTTAGCAACGGATTGCCTGGATGCAGTGTTGTTCCAGACGTGGTGCCCTTCCTGGTCCGAAGAAATGGAGTGGTATGAGACGATGCGTGATCTCCAGCGCGCAGGCAAAATTCGTGCTTTTGGCATCTCGGTCAGTGATCATCGACCAGAGGAAGCCAATGGAGTCATTGCGGCTGGGCGTGTTGATCTGATCGAGGCTCCGTATAGTCTGCTTGACCAACGCGCGGCAACACGGCTCTTTCCGCTTGCGCAGAGCTATCATGTCAGTATCATCGCTCGCACACCCTTAGCCTCTGGCGCTCTGACGGGACGTTGGTACGCGGGGATGAAATTCCATCGACAGGATTGGCGGAAACGGGTCTTCCGTGGTGAACTATTACAGCAAACCCTCCAAAGAGTTGCTCGTATCCAATCCCTGATCGATCCTACACAGCCCTTAGCGCAGCTCGCCCTGCGTTTTTGCCTGAGTCATCCTGCCGTGACTACCGTTATCCCAGGCGTACGTAGTGCTGAACAAGTAGAGCATAACCTGATGGCAAGGGAAGGTGGGTCACTTCCTCAAGAAATGCTGGACAAACTCACGCAGGTGTGGCAACAGGAGATGTATGACGGTGTGCGAACCAGTATTGGCGAAGAAGTGGAAGGATAGAATCAAAAGGGGTTGTCAAATTACGAATCTTGCGTCCCTACACACAGCTACACAATCTCCATCTTCCCCTCAGCCACCGTATCATCATCCCGAATCAAAAACACCCTGGCATAGGGCGGTTCGGGATAGAACTGGTGGGAAAAAATAATATAGAGCAGTTTATTGCGCCTGGCCCACTCTTTATCGCGTGGAGAGGGATAGGCCTCGCTCTTTGGGTGGGAGTGATAGTAGATCATCTCGCCCTCGTACTCCTCGATATCGTCAAAGATATCGAGCAGCACCCTGGGGTCGATAATCGAGAAATCGTCGGGATGTTCGGCGGCGTTGGCGGTCGGGTAATGCTTCACTACCCGGCCATCCTTGCTGCCAACGGCTCCGCATGCTTCATTGGGATAACCCTCTACCACATGCGCAACCATCTCTGCATACATGGCTTGAGGAATACGCACGACGAACGACGCGCCATCTACCATAACAATTTTTCCTCTAAATCGTCTTCCAGTTGATCCAGGTCGCGCGTCCACAGGTCCTCGCTGAGATATTTCCAGCCGCCATCTGCCAGGATTACCACGATCTTGCCGCGCTCCATGCTGGCCGCGACACGCAGCGCCGCATGTAGAGCCGCTCCGCACGATGGGCCTGCGAAGATGCCTTCCTGATCTTTCAACTGGCGCGTGCGGCGAATAGCATCCCGACCAGATACCAGAATCTTGGCATCGAGCAGCGATTGATCCAGCACGGGCGGCACAAAGCCATCTTCCAGGCTGCGCAATCCCTGCACGCCTTCGCCCTGCAACGGCTCGGCGGCCACGATTTTAATGGCTGGATTGTACTCTTTCAAGCGCCGGGCATTGCCGGTGAGCGTACCACCGGTTCCCAGTCCGGCCACAAACACGTCCAGGTCGGGCAGATCCGCGATAATCTCGCGGGCCGTGCCCTCGTAATGGGCGCGTGGGTTGGCATCGTTGCCGTACTGGTACAGCATCACATAGCGATCATCGGTGCGCGCCAGCTCCTGTGCGCGTCTCACCGCGCCGTTGCTGCCCAGCGCGCCATCAGAGTAGATGATCTGCGCGCCGTACAACTCGAGCATCTGCCGCCGTTCCTGCGTTACATTATCGGGCATGACCGCGGTAAACTGATAGCCCTTCACGCGTGCGATCATCGCCAGCGCGATGCCCGTGTTGCCGCTGGTCGGCTCCAGCAGAATAGAGCCAGGCTTCAGTACCCCGCTGGCCTCAGCCTCCTCGATCATCTTCTTAGCGATACGATCTTTGATACTGCCGGAGGGATTAACGCCCTCCAGCTTGGCGAAAATCTGCACGCCGGGACGCGGGCTAAAACTCTTTAGCTCGACAAGTGGTGTATTTCCGATGGTATCGAGTATGCTGCTATAGCGCATCTATTTCCCCCTGGCGGGTTAGCGTCCACCCGCCATCGCAGGCAAAAGGATGACCGTATCGTTGGGGCCGACGCTCGTCTCGAGTCCCATCAAGTAACGGACATCCTGGTCATTGACATATACATTGATAAAGCGGCTGAGACTCTCCTCCGGCTGAATCTGCTCTTTCAGCGCCGGAAAGCGCTGGTAGAGATCGGCCAGTATCTCAGTAAGATTGTCTCCCTGGGCGGTCACCTGTTTCGAGCCGCCGACGGAGCTGCGCAAAACGGGCGCTAAACGCACGGTTGCCATACTTTATTACTCCTCATTATTTCGTAGGGGCGCGCTAAATCGCGCCCCTACAGACGGGATATCGTTCATGAACGTACCGGCATAGCGCACACATCTGCGTAGGTCGGCAGGTCCTCTGGATGGCCATGTTCGCCGCAGGCCGGGCAATTGGGATCGCGGAAGAGGTGCAACTCGCTGAACTCGCCCGCCAGCGCATCGTAGGTCATCAAGCGCCCTACCAGTGGCTCTCCGATGCCCAGCAAGAGTTTAATCGTCTCGGTTGCCTGCAACAGGCCAATAATACCGGGAAGCACACCCAGCACGCCCGCTTCTGCGCAGCTTGGAGCCAGCGCGGGCGGAGGCGGCTCTGGATAGAGACAGCGATAGCAGGGTCCTTCATACGGCTTGAAGACCGTCAACTGGCCCTCAAAACGGAAGACGCTGCCATGCACGACCGGCTTATTGGCGATCAGCGCGGCATCGTTCAAGATATAGCGCGTGGGGAAGTTATCGGTGCCGTCAAGGATGACATCGTAGTCGGCAATGATACGCGCCACGTTGCTCTCGTCCAATCGCTCGATGTATGTAATCACCTTCACATCAGGGTTCAGCGCTTCGATGGTTTGGCGCGCCGACTCAGCCTTATATTGACCAACACGTTGCGTGTTATGTAAAATCTGACGCTGCAGGTTGCTCTCTTCCACCACGTCAGCGTCGATGATGCCGATAGTGCCGACACCGGCCGCGGCCAGGTAAAAAGCGGCGGGAGAACCCAGACCGCCCGCGCCGATCAACAATACGCGCGAGTCAAGCAGCTTGAACTGTCCCTGCTCACCCACTTCGGGGACGAGCAAATGGCGGCTGTAGCGTTTCGCCTGCGCCTCGCTCATCGTGCGCGGCTGCACGAACGGCAAGCCGCTGCCTTTCCACGAACCAAAACC
>WNGR01001797.1_pt1 | contig 28366 bp, 26 predicted proteins | sample 5407581 | NCBI WGS metagenome assembly WNGR01 (sample SAMN13153383, study PRJNA577476) | soil metagenome | isolation source: 80 cm soil or saprolite under Garry oak tree replicate 2 | place: USA:California | collected 2016-06-15
CTTTCAATGTGCCGGTGGTGGCCTGGGCCATCGCCGGCTCACTAAAGACAAAGATCATCGCAATTAACGAGAGCATTAAGGCCCCGGTTAACGCGAGCGATTTAGTGAACCGTGAGTTTCTCATTTTCTCCTCCTAAAGGGTTAAGGTCTTAGGTCGAGCGAGCCCCTCTCACTCAGCCTGAAAGCATATCAACGTAAGATAGCGATCAATTTTCGAACCTGGTCAGAATTGACCGCATCGGGAACATCGTGCAAGTAAAGTTCAAACCACTTTTTAGCCGAGGCCCGGTCACCGCGATTCATTGAAAGCTGGCCCAAATGAAAGAGCGCCAGCGCATATGAACGGCCTCCAATCTGATAAGCCGCAGTTAAATGCTTTTCCGCACTGTCAGAATTTCCCAGTCCCATTTCCGCCAGACCTGCATACAGTCTTGCCGCAGGAGAGGTCGCATCCAGACTGACGGCCCGATTCAGGAATTCAATGGCTTCAGCAAATCGCTGTTGCTGCACCAGCACAATGCCGAGGTTCAGATTTGGATTGAAAGCCTTTCCATCGATCGAGATCGCCCGCCGCAGTTCATCGCCAGCTTCTTCCAGTTTGCCCTGGGCCAGCAGCTGCGCTCCCAGATCGTTTAAAGCCATTACGAACGCCGGATAAATACTTATCGCTTTGCGAAGACGGATGATAGCGGTGTCGACATTATTTTCTTGCGCGGCTTTCGAAGCGAGCTCAAACTCTTTTCGTGCGCTCTTCGGAACATCAGCCCCAATTTCACCAACCGATATACTCGGGCTGTTTGTCGACTCTTTTTTTGAAGACGCTTTTTCTTTCAGGGAAATCGTAATGAGAGAGGGTGCGCCCCTGAACACCTGAACGCTTTGGTTGACCGTATCGATCTGAGGGCCGTTAGGCTCAACTTGAACTTCGTAATTACCTGGAGGTAAATCCGCAAATTCAAACGAGCCCTGGTTAGAAGTGAAAATAATTTCGAGCGTTCGGTTATAGGTTAAGAGACTCACCTTGAGGCTGTCACCGATGAACGCTCCGTTAGGCATTAACACGCGACCTCTAATACTTCCGTGGGCGCTTTTATCTTCCTCTCTCGGCTCAACGTGGGTTCTCGGCGTTTGGCTGGAAACCCTTACTGGGAGTATCAATGCGAACGCTAAACAAGTGCTCAGCTTAATCAGGTTTTGGCCTCTTAACATAATTCAGACTGCGGCGACGCAATATTTATGCCCGCAATCGTCGAGTCAAGGCAGCCCTTCTTCTGGGCTGCTTTTGCGAATCGAGAATATTTCGACCTTTGAATCAACCCAGATTTTCGGATTTGATCCCAATTTTATGAAGGTCGATTACGTTCGGAAGGCACTTTCGTGAATTATTTTTGCACCTCAAACTCGAAGTGCAACTCTTTCCCGCGAATCACGTTGCACAAATAGAATTCCCAAAACTTGCGAGTGAATCGGAAGGGCGGCCACCTCTGATCCAGATTCACGAGTGCCTGGATGCCAAGTGCTCGCCAGAGATTAGCGAGCGTGACATAAGTGCGAATGGGTTTCAGTTTCACGTCAGTGTAAAAGGGAAAGAGCTGGCGCTGTTCAATGAAGCAGTTGAACGAGTAACTGTTCAGATGATTTCGATGAGTGGGGTCGGTGGCAAAGTCGGGATTCGAGTAATGAGGAGCGATGACCGTGATGCGGCAGCCGGGTTTTGCGATCCTATAGAGTTCGGTAACCAGCGCCATTACATCCGGCACATGCTCGATTAAATGACGGCAAATGATTTCGTCAAATTCGTTTTCGGGCAGTGGATAAGGAACGACTCCCAGATCGTGAATAATGTCGGCGTGCGTCCGCGGATTCGAATCGATTCCGGTCGCGCCCGGCGTCTTGTTCCAGCCGCAGCCAACGTCAAGAATCTTTCTGCCGGGTAACTCTGGTTTTGAATCTGTAGCTGTCATTGAGGGATAGTTCGCGACCGGGATTCGCTTCTCGTGATCACGCGGCCTGCGAGCTGATGGACATGTCAGGCGCGAGGATCATCTGCGCCAACGCCGGAAGATCGACAGCGTGAACCGGCTGCGCGAATTGCTTCTTCACCTCGTCCAATGTCATTCCGTCCAGCATAATCGGTTCATCGCTCTTCAGCGTGACTCGCGGAATAATCACAAAGTTTCCGCGAATGCGATCGCGGACATTGAGAAAGTCCTGTCCGGTCAGCAATCCGGCGACGCTGACATCGCCACCGAAGTATTCGTTCTCCACAGCTTGAACGTAAAGTCGAGTACCGAACTTTTCATTCAGGCGAGCGATTTTCTTCCGGAGCACCGGTGCAAAGAGTGTCCCGGTAAGAACCGTTCCAAAGATCGACGAGGTCATCCCTGGCAACAGGTTTGCTGTCGTCCGTTGCCGTTCGATCCTGCGCGTCAGAGCGTCAAATTCACTGAAGAAGCTGCGCACCATTCCTACGCCGTCTTCAATCTGGGGTAGGTCCCCGTAATGACTTCGCGAGGGGACCGGCCGGCCGGCGCGCAGGTAAATTTCATCACCGAGAAAAGCAAAGTTTGTTCCAAGTTGCGAAAGCAGATCTTTCTGAATCAAAGAAACTTCGCGAATCGTGCGCCGGCAAAAATCAGCCGTGACAGGTGTCAATCGGGGATCATTCAAATACCGAGTCAGTCCCAACGGCACGATCGCCACACTGCTCACATGAGGATAAAGCTTCGCCAGATCGTGGATTGTGCGTCGCAGTATCTCGCCGTCATTAATCTTTGGACAAAGAACAACCTGCGCGTGAATCTCGATCCCGGCATTGATGAGTTGCTGAATCTTGCCGGAAATGTCCGCGCGCTTTTTGTCGACGCCAAGCAAATAAGCTCGGACTTCGAGGTCGGTCGCGTGCACGGAAACATATTGAGGAGAGAGTCTTTGTTCGACCACGCGACGCATTTCGTCATCGGTGATCGAAGTGAGGGTGGTGTAATTCCCATAAAGAAATGAAAGCCGCACATCCTCGTCGCGGATGAAAAGCGAAGGCCGTGCAGTTTCCGGATTGCCTTTGCAGAAACAGAACAGGCATTCGTTGGCGCACTGGCGCGGGACGATTTGTTCGAAGGTGACGCCAAAGGTTTCTGTCTCTTCACGGTCGACGTTTAGCTCCCAGTCTTCGCCGCTGCGCTTGCGCACATCGATGACCAGCTCAGTTTCGCCGGCCGTATGAAAACGGAAATCGAGATAATCACGCACCACGCGACCGTTGACTTTAATGATTCGATCGCCCGGCTCGAGTTCCAGCTCGGCGCCCAAACCATTCGGTTCCACCGCGGCAATTTCAACCCCGCGGCGGCGCAACTGGGTTATGGCAGGCGTTACTGCGAACTCGTACATAAGACTTCAAATCCGAAGGGGCAAGACCGACTTACAGACGGCAATTGTTCCCTCGCCTGAAAACGAAAAGTATAGCAGAACGTTTGGCAGGTTGTTGAAAGCCGCAACGGATACGCAAAACTGCAACGTTTCGGCGTTGATTGACACTGACTCGTCGGCAGTTTTACTCTGCGCTTGGCGCAAATCGAAGCCGGCGAGAATGTCCGGCTTGTCTTAGGCCTCGCCTCAATTGCCATATTAATCGAATGCTGGTTTGAAGATGGCTCGCACACTACCCGCCGAAGAAATCGCACCCAAAGAATGCGCGCCGGCCGCCGGCCAGTCGCGCCAGCGATGCGTGCTGCTGGCCGAAGACGATCGTTCCGTGAGGCGTTATCTGGAGGTAATTCTGCAACGCGCCGGCTACAAGGTGATCAGCGCCGCCGATGGCCTCGAAGCGATGAAACTCGCGCTCTCGTCGCCGATCGACGCAGTGATCGCAGATTCGATCATGCCGCATCTGACCGGTCAGGAACTGTGCCGGCTATTGCGCAGCAATCCGAAAGTGTCACGCTTGCCGATGGTCTTGTTAACGGCAATGGAAAATAAGACGAACCTAAACACTCAGGACCTGCAACTCGATGCTTATCTTTACAAGCCGGGAGGGTGCGACTGCGGCACCCTCGCTCACGCTCGGGTCTCTGCCACATTTAACTAATCAGCGAATCAATCGGCGAGTATTCTTTTCCCTGCGAGATGGCGACCGCTTCGTACGTTAGTTTCCCATCATAGGTATTAACTCCGGCCTTCAAACCGTCGTCCCGTTTAATAGCGATATCGAGACCGTGATTGGCAAGCTTCAAGGCATACGGAAGCGTGGCATTGGTCAATGCAAACGTCGACGTGCGCGGGACTGCGCCAGGCATATTCGCGACGGAATAATGTAAAACACCTTCGACATAATAAGTGGGATTCGAGTGCGTCGTCGGATGCGTCGTTTCCACGCAGCCACCCTGATCGACCGCCACATCAACGATCACGGCGCCGTTGGGAACGTCCTTCAGCATGTGGCGAGTTACCAGGCACGGCGCGGCAGCGCCGGGAACGAGGACGGCGCCGATGATCAGGTCGGCCTGCGAAACTGCATCGTGAATCATGTAGGCGCTGGATGCGAGGGTAGAAATCTTTGAAAGAAAAATGTCGTCGAGTTCGCGCAAGCGATCGAGGTTGTTATCGATGATCGTCACATGCGCGCCCATGCCCACCGCGATCTTGGCCGCGTTTGTTCCCACTACGCCGCCGCCGATGATCACTACCCGGGCCGCGGGCACACCCGGCACTCCGCCCAGCAGAATGCCCCGGCCACCGCTCATTTTTTCCAGGTAATGCGCGCCAACCTGGATCGCCATCCGGCCCGCAACTTCGGACATTGGCGTCAGCAAAGGCAGGGTCCCGCGTCTATCGGTGATTGTTTCGTACGCGATGCCGGCGACTTTGCGTTCCAGCAACTGGTTCGTTAATTCCAAATCAGGCGCAAGGTGAAGATAGGTGAAAAGTAACTGGCCTTCGCGCATGCGCGGATATTCTGGCGCGATCGGCTCTTTCACTTTCACGATCATTTCCGCTTCGGCCCAAACTTCATCGGCCGAATCGATAATCGTAGCGCCCGCCCGTTGATACAGCTTGTCCTCGAAGCCGGAACCCTCGCCGGCGTTTTCTTCCACCAATACGCGATGGCCGGCGTCAGTCAAAGCGCGCACTCCGGCAGGAGTGAGGCCTACGCGATATTCGTTGTCTTTGATTTCCTTCGGTAAGCCAACTATCACCTTCGTTGTTCTCCAACTTTCCCGGCAGTTCAAATAGACTCTCGCAGGAGCGCTCGGAAGCCAGCTTGCGAAAAGTGCTCATCCGCGGTGAGCGCGTCGGATATACGTCGCTCTCGCATAGCCACGAAAGAAACACAATCAGTCATGCCCCAGTCCTTGTCGTTTCGCTCACGATACAGATCGAGCCCCTCCGAGAGCAAGTCCGCCGACATCGATAGAATTTCTACAAACGCGTTTGATTGAAGTGCGGAAATTATTTCCACGGCTTGACGGCGGAACCTAATCGACGCAATACCGTCGGCGATTTCAACTAGTATGAGCTGGGTGGTAACAAGCGGTTGCCTGGCGGCTGCAAGTCGCGCCTGCCACTGTAATGCTTGTGGGTGCCATTCGTCCCGCGTGTTTACTAAAGCATAGACGTAAGCAGTATCGAGAAAAATGGGCGCGGGTTTATCGGGCAAGATCCTCTTGGTCCTCTAATTTTCGGTGAGCAAAAAAATCGTGACGTTCGGCAAGATTTTCTATCTTCATGTCGGTGGCAAGTCTTTTTATTACGCCCAATGGGTAAGGCGTTTCCGGAGATATCTCGCCATTACTCTCTTTCTCAACCGTAAGTAGGTAGCGGACATTGGGCTCGAGATTCACTTCCCCCTCAGGATGAAGCACCTTGCCGTCATACGTAGCGTGGAGAACTTTTGACATTAACGCCCCTTCGTCATCGAGACCATTTTAGGAGGAGATTGCGGGTTCAGCGGCAATCAGATTTCAACTTCATCGATTTGCGCCTTCTGCAGCTTACCACTGTAATCAACGTAAACGGATTTCCATTCAGAAAAAATATCGAGGACTTGCGTGCCGGCTTCGCGATGGCCATTGCCGGTGCCTTTCGTGCCTCCGAACGGCAGGTGAACCTCCGCGCCGATCGTTGACGAGTTGACGTAAAAGATACCGGTGTACATTTCATTCATCGCGTGAAAGGCGCGATTTACGTCCTGAGTATAAATCGCTGCCGACAGACCATAGCGCACGCCGTTGGCGATGTCGATTGCCTCTTCGAGTGAGTTCGTGGGGATTACCGAGGTGACGGGTCCAAAAATTTCTTCCTGGGCGATCCGCATGGTTGGTTTGACGTCGGTGAACACCGTGGGCTCGAGGTAAAAACCGCGAGCATACTCACCCTTCGTCAAACGATTGCCGCCGCACGCAAGCTCAGCGCCGTCTTCATGCGCGCCGATGTCGATGTAGCTGAGGATCTTGTGGACTGCCTCCTGGTTGATGACCGGCCCCATCTCAGTTTTCGTATTCGCCCCATTGCCGACGCGTAAGCCTCGCGCTCTCTCAACCAACTTCCTGCTGAATTCACGATAGACTTTCTTGTGCACGATGACGCGTGAAGAGGCAGTGCAGCGCTGACCCGAGGTTCCGAATGCTCCCCAGACCGTTCCTTCAATCGCGTTATCGACGTCGGCGTCGTCCATGACGATGATCGCGTTTTTGCCACCCATCTCGAGCGAGCAAATCGCATTGCGTTCAGCGCAAGCGGACGCGACCAACCGGCCGGTCTCAGTTGACCCGGTGAACGAAATCAATCGCAGCGCCGGATGACCGGTCATGCCGGCGCCGACGGTTTCGCCGAAGCCGCTCACGAGATTGACCACCCCCGGAGGAATGCCTGCCTCTTCACAAGCCTTCACCAGATTGTAAGTTGAAAGCGGCGTATCTTCGGCAGGCTTGATGACGACCGTGTTCCCGCACACCAAAGCTGGAATCAACTTCCAGGAAGGGATCGCCATCGGAAAATTCCAGGGCGTGATCAATCCGCAAAGGCCGACTGGTTGCCGCACGCACATCGCGAACTTATCAGGCATTTCGGCCGGCGCGGTGAACCCATGCAATCGCCGGCCTTCGCCGGCTGTGTAGTAAGTACAATCAATGGCTTCCTGGACATCGCCGCCGGTCTCTTTCAAAACCTTGCCCATTTCGCGGGTCATGTCCGCGGCGAAAGTTTCTTTGTTGCGAATCAGGATCTCACCCAGGCGAAATAGAATCTCCGCGCGGCGCGGCGCAGGCGTCCGGCGCCAGCGATTGAAAGCCTCTCCCGCAGCGGCCACCGCGGCATCGACGTCCTCGCTGGTTGAGCGCGGAAACCGCCCCACGACGTCCCGGGTATCGGCAGGATTGATGTTTTCAAACCACTCTCCGCCGGCGCTTGGCACCCATCGCCCGCCAATGTAGTTGTGATAGGTCTTAACGGTAACGCGAGCCTTATTCTTCGTCGCGCGCTGCGAGCTTTTTTTGGCGAGAACTTTTTTCGCTTGAGCCATAAGATAGTTTCAAGTTCCAGGTTCCTGGTTTCAAGTTATCAACCAGCAACCAACTTGAAACTTGAAACTTGAAACCTGAAACCTGAAACTTTGTTATTGATAAGTGAACTGCACGATCTTTTGCGCGATTCTTTCCGGCGACGATTGATGATACGAAAGATTCAGGACCACTGCGTCGCCCGGCTTTAATGATCCGACGATCCGCTCGAAATCAGCGAGCGTGGTTACCGGCACCCGATTGACGCGCGTGATGACGTCGCCTTCGGTGATTACATTCGGCCGCAAATCAGCCGCAATGCCATTCGGATCCACGTCCTTAACGTACAGACCCTTGACACCGGTAAGATGCCGATCGGCGATTACCTGTGGTGTCAATTCGCTAAGCGTCAGACCCAGACGCGTGCCGTTGGTTTTGACGGTCGGTAGTTTATTTTTGTTGGGCGCAGCTTCTGGATCGCGGATCGGTGAAGAGCCGGATCTTTCAGGACGCTCAGCCAGCGTGACGCTGACTGTACGGCGCTCGAGCTTGCCATCAACTTCCCGTAAGAGAACGAGCGTGGCAGTCTCTCCGACCGGAGTTCCTGCGACTTTCATGATCAAATCCTGCGCGTCACGAACTGGTTGGCCGTTGAACTCGACCACCACATCGTTTACCTGCATCCCGGCTTTGAATGCCGGCGTTGGTTGACCGCCGCTGTCTGCCTGAACGTCAGCGACAATCGCGCCCCGCGCTTCCGGGAGACCGTAGACTTTCGCAAACTCTGCCCGCACCGGTTCGAGCAAAACTCCGAGGAATCCGCGCCGGACTTTACCCTTTGAAATGATCTGCTCGTAAACAAATTTTGCTTCATTCGAGGGCAAGGCGAAGCCGATGCCGCTGTAGTCACCCGTCAACGTAGCGATCTGAGAATTCACGCCAATCGCTTCGCCGTGCATATTCACTAAAGGTCCGCCGCTGTTTCCGCGATTTATCGCCGCGTCGGTTTGCAGGAATCGCTGGAAAGTACCGAATTGCGAATCGCGTTCCTTCTTCGAAATGATTCCCGCCGTTACCGTCTGTTCCAATCCAAAGGGCGAACCGATAGCCAGCACCCAATCGCCGACCTGCACGCCGGTGGAATCACCAAATTTCATTGTCGGCAGCGCATGGCCGGCATCGATCTTGATCACGGCCAGATCCGTTTCAGCGTCGACTCCGATGACTCTCCCGCGAAATCTTTCACCATTGGCGAGTCCAATCGTGATGCGCGTGGCGCCATCGATCACATGCTGGTTTGTCAGAATGTAACCGTTCGAATCGATGACAAACCCGCTGCCGACTCCCTTTGCGGGCCGCATGGCGCGGCGGCGCATCATGTCAAGCAGTGGATTGTTTGACGACTGGTCTTCCTTGTCCGGATTATCAGTCTCGGCCATTTCCGGCGCGCTGAGCGTATCGATGTTCACAACCGCAGGCTCGACCCGTTGGGCGATGTCGACGAACGACGCCGAAAGTGCTTCGGGCGTCCGCGCCACATCCTGCGCCACTGCCGGCCGCCCGGCAAGCATCGCACCGATACCCGCGCCGGTTAAGGCACAGACCAGGCCAAGCGCTATGATCCACACCCGCAGCTTGCGCAGAATTTTGACTTCGACATCACTCGTTTGATTGAAAGACTCGAACATGATTCACCGCCTTCGTGAAAAGCCCTTTGACTAGAGAGCGCTCATGCTGGAAGGTGTAACGAAAACTCAACCGGCAGAGCGCGATTCAGGGGTTCAAGTATAAACGAAACGGGGAATGAAACCGAAACCCGCCAGTGATCATCAAACCCGGCCAACTTCAAGCTAAATATTGCCGGACATCAAACTCAACCGGCAAAACGTCAGGAGACCTCCTGGATCTAACGAAACGATTGCAAAGTATTGGCGGTTCAAGGACGCAGGAGAACTTTCAGCACGCCTTCTTCGCCGGCGCGTTGCATCGCGCGCACGCCGTCGCCCAACGCAACCTGTTCGCTTATCAAACTTCCAACGTCGACCTTGTGCTGTTCAAGCAATTCGAGCGCCGGAAGAAACCGGCCGCAGCGTGAACCCACGATTCTGATCTCATTCACGACGATACGCGCGGCATCAAAATCGGTTTTTCCGTGAAATGTCGATTTCAATACAATAATTCCTCTCGGACGTACAAGGTCCAGCGCGAGATCAAATCCCGATGAAGAGCCTGAAGCTTCAACGATCAGATCAAATTTTCCTTTCGCGCTTTTCGAACGATCAAGGGTAAGAATTCCAACGCCGCGACGAGCGGCGATCTGAAGTTTGTTTTGATGTTTGCCGATCAAGGTTACTGGAGCGCCGGTGGTCGCCAGTACTTGCGCGCACAACAAACCGAGTTTGCCGTCGCCGATCACCGCCACGCTCGTGTCTTTGGTCAGGCTCACGTGCTCGAGAATTCCGCAGGCCGCGGCCAGCGGTTCAGTGAAAACGGCGTGCTCGTCTGAGATTGAATCCGGAACGGGAATCAGATTAACGACGGGAAGTTTTAGAAACTCTGCGTGAGCACCATCCCGTCCGACAATGCCGAGAACCGTCCGGGTCGGACAGTGGCGAGGATCACCAGCGCGGCAAAGATCGCAAATTCCGCAACCGGCGTTGATCTCACCGACGACACGCTGACCGCGAATTAGCGAGGGGTTGCTATCAGAACCAGCCCTCGCTGACGCGCGGGCCTCTGAAACATTTGCGGGCAACTCTTCAATCACGCCAACGAACTCATGCCCGAGCGTTCCTTCGAATCCAGCGTAGCCACGCGCGATTTCCAAATCGGTGTTGCAGATTCCCGAAAGCGTAATGCGAACAATTGCTTCGCCATCCGCCGCAGGCTTCGCAAGGTCGGCCAGCGAAAGTTTCTGATTTTCATAACGGAGGGCGATCATTAGCGGTGGTCAGTGGTCAGTGGTTAGTTTGTTACCTATGTCTCCGACTGTTCATTGTTTAGTACCTATGTCCCCGACCGTTCACAAGTCAATGATTGAACCGATTGCTAACTCAGCGTTGACCCTGACAACTAACTACTGACCTTCAAAATTTCTTCGATCGCTCGTAAGCATTCTCTTTTGTTAGTTCAACCGTTTGTTTGTTTCCAGCAACGGTAATCGGCAAACGCCATTCAACGGCATTGTCGCCGTCAGCCATCGTCGCATGGAGCCACCAGTTTCCGGATCCCAACTTAATAACCGCGTGACCGTTCGAATCGAGTGTTGCGCGCACCGGTGTCTTTCCCTTCATTCGTTTCGCCAGAAAATCTTCGAAGCTGATCTCGGCATGCGGTCCATTCATAAACTCGCGACGAATCGTCGCGAAGTCTATTGGAAACGCTTCAATCGCCACATCGTTACCTTTGCCGTTGAATTCAGGGGCGTCGTATTTGATGATCGTGACTTCAGTTTCCGGACCAGCAATGATCGTCCTCGCGTTTGCGCCGTCACTGGGCAGTTGGCGATAGATGTTCCAACCGGCTGTGTAGAGCGAAAGCAATAATGCAGCCGCCAGAATTAGTCTTATGATTCCGTTAGCGTTCACGATCAATCCCAGCTTCGCATCAGAAGGACCTATTGCCTGAAATGCCTCACATACGTGATCAGCTCATTAATCTGCTGTTCCGTAAGTTTCTTCTTAAAGCTCGGCATCTTTCCCCGGCCGTTGTTTATCGAATTGAATAATCGCTCGTCCGATACATCGTTCTGCCAACCGGCATCCGTGAAATCTCGCGCGTGATCGAGCTTCCCGCGGAGAGTTCGTCCGCGCCCATTCGAGCCATGACACTTCGCGCACTTGGCATCGTACAGGGTTTTTGCGCTGTCGGGCGGGTCCGGGCTCTCGCTCCTGCTTGCGTAGGTACTCCATCCGTTTGCTAACAAAAGCGTTGCGAACAAAATAGCCACCGCCAGCGCCGCCAGAGATTCCATTTTTTCTTTCATAGGATCCGTACTCTCCACTCCAAATCAATACTGCGAACGCCTACTTTATAACTCTAATCAGCAATCTTTGTCTTGCTCATCACACGTCAATGGTTGAAAGCAACCTGAATGCGCGATAATCTTCAATAACGTGATCGATCTGTTTGACGACAAACTCCACGAAGAGTGCGGGGTCTTCGGTATCTACGGCCACGCGGAAGCGGCGCGGCTTACTTATCTGGGACTTTACGCGCTGCAACATCGCGGTCAGGAATCGTGCGGCATCGTCGCCTCGAACAATCAGGAACTCCGCCTGGAGCGCGCGATGGGCCATGTGCGGGAAGCTTTCGATCAGGCGCGAATCGATCGGCTTCCCGGGCCAGGTGCGATCGGCCATGTGCGCTATTCTACTGCCGGAGACGTTTCCATCCTCGAGTGCCAGCCGTTCCTTGTAACCTGTCAGCATGGTCAAATCGCCGTCTGCCATAATGGCAACCTTCCGTTCGCGCATGAAGAGCGGAAGAAACTGGAACGCGAAGGCGCAATCTTTTCCTCGACCTCTGATACGGAAGTTATTCTGCACGGCGTGGCGCGATCGCGCGCGCCGAGTCTCAGCGAAGCCATACCTCAGGTATTGCGCGATACTGAAGGCGCCTTCTCGATGCTTTTCTTGACGCCTTCACAGTTGATCGCCATCCGCGATCCGCGCGGCTTTCGGCCGCTGGCTCTGGGCCGCCTCGAAGACGCATGGGTAATCGCTTCGGAAACCTGCGCCTTTGATCTGATCGATGCGCGCTATGTTCGCGACGTCGAGCCGGGCGAGATGATTGTTATCGATGAAGCCGGCCTGCGTTCGTCGCATCCGTTGTCGCCGCAGAAACATTCGGTGTGCATTTTTGAGCACGTTTACTTTTCGCGGCCTGATTCGATCGTCTTTGGGCAATCAGTAAATCGATCGCGACACAAGATGGGGCGCCAGCTGGCCGTCGAACAGCCGGCCGATGCGGATATCGTCGTACCGGTGCCCGATTCGGGAGTCCCGGCTTCAATCGGTTACTCGGCGGAAAGCGGCCTGCCGTTTCGCTTCGGCCTCGTGCGCAATCACTACATTGGGCGCACGTTTATCGAGCCGAAACAATCGATTCGTTCATTCGGCGTTCGGATCAAACTGAATCCGGTGCGTCACTTGATCGAGGGCAGGCGGGTCGTTTTGATCGATGATTCGATTGTGCGCGGCACGACTTCGAAAAAAATCGTGCGCATGGTGCGCGAAGCCGGCGCCAAAGAAATTCACGTGCGAATTAGTTGCCCACCGACAATCAGTCCGTGTTACTACGGTGTAGACACACCCGACAAGGCTGAACTGATCGCCGCCAACATGTCGGTGGCAGAGATTTGCCGCTTCATCGAAGCGGATTCGCTCGGTTACCTGTCGCTCGAAGGCATGTTGCAGGCAACGGGCCTGAATCCAAACGAAACCTGCGTCGCCTGTTGGAACGAACGCTATCCGACCCGAATCACCAGGGAAGCGGAGACCATGCATGAGCGCGATCAGACCGGGGCCGCTTCGCACCTGGCAATCGGGGTTTAGAAACGCATCGCCAGGAAACGAGATCATGAATCGACGCCGACGGTTTTTCGCTGCAGCGTTAGTTGCGCTCGCGAGCGCAGTCTGGAACCAGACTTCGCGCGCCGGCTACTTCAACCGGCCCCAGGATATTCCGGCAGCCAGCATCGAGTTTTTTGATGTACTTGAAATGCCCGCGCGGATCGACAGCCCGGCATGGGAAACAAACTCCGGCGGTATCAATCTCATTTGCGCGATCGCCAACCGCCAGCGCGAAGAACTGCTGGGAATGCGCCTGGTCCTATTGATTTTTGACGAGAACGGAAGATATCGCGGCCGGATCAATTGGACTGAGCGCGCTCCCCTGGCCGGCTATTCAATCGAAAAAACAACCCTGCATCCGCCCGGGCTTCGCCTGCGGCGGTCACACGATCATTTCGTATTGGGAATCGACGAGGTGATTGGACGCGAAACGATCTGGCGAGCCTCCGGAATCGAAAAGGCCTTGCGGGCATTTGCGCGCGGCCAGCACGACGTAATTCCCGAGGTGCGAACGATATCAAACAAGTTCGATTCGCGACCGAACCAATTGCCCGTGATACCTTTGCGACGAGAGCGCTGAACTTTATTTTTGATCAATGAGCCGAACCTCTCGTGGATGCGGATGCGCCGCCGTGACGTTAGCGCTGCTTTGTGGGGTAGCCGGGGTGACCGCGTGGAAATTTGGGCTGGTCTCCTGGCTGCGTTCGCGACCGCCGAAGCCTTCCGGGGCTGAGCTGCAGGTGCACGTGCTGGACGTTGGCCCAATCGAAGGCGATTCAATTCTAATTATTTCACCTGCGGGGAAAAGCGTCTTGATTGATGCCGGTGACGCGAGCAAAGCCAAAGTCGTCCTCGATGCCTTGAAGCGTTACAAAGTCGAACATCTCGATTACTTCATCGCGACGCATCCGCATCCGGATCATATAGGCGGCGCCGCAGAAGTCCTGAAAAATGTGAAAGCGGATGTGTTGATCGACAATGGGGTCGACCTTTCTACTCCTGCTCCCGTTGCCGCAACCAGTAAAGGAAATAGCAAGTCTGCCAAAGCGCCTCCGCCCCGCGTGGCGCCGAAGAAAGGGAAATCCCCTACCAGCTTCTTCGATGAATACAAGGATGCGATAAAACAAAACGGCGGTCGTTATGAAACTGCGCAGGTGGGGAAAAAATATGATCTCGGCGGCGGCGCGATTTTGACTGTGCTGGCGCCGGGGGGACCATTCTTCACCAAAGATCAAATGAAGGCCGGCGGAAATGACACGAACGCGAACTCGATCGTGATGCGATTGGATTACGGCGATTTTTCAATGCTCTTAATGGGAGACGCCGAGGCGCAAAGTGAGCAGCGGCTGCTCAGCAAGGATATGGATCTGAAAGTTTCGGTGATCAAGATTGCGCATCACGGGTCGAAGTACGCGACGTCCGAAAATTTTGTAAAGCGCGTGCATCCTGAAGCTGCGATAATTTCCGACGGCGCGTGGAATCGTTATGGTCACCCGGCGCAAAGCGTGCTCGATCGTTTGAAGGCGGTGGACGCAAAGGTTTATCGCACGGATCTGCAGGGCGAGCTTACGATTACCTCAAAAGGCAAAGCCGATTCAGCCGGGCGTTCCTTCGAAATCAAACCCGCGAAAGAAACAAAGGACGATGTCTGGGCCGGGCGCGAAGGCGGGAAAGACGACTCGTCGCGATCAGGATTTATCGCCTACGGTGATTTTGGGCCACCGCCAAAACCGAAGCCCGAGAAGTCTCCTAAACGGTAGGAGCGACTGTGTGCGCTCGGAACAGCAACCCTATGACTAAACCCGCAACCTATCGCGATGCCGGCGTGGACATTGACGCCGCGAATCGTGCCACCGAGAAAATCAAGCAGTTGGCGCGCGCAACTTTCAATACGCGCACGCTCTCTGAAATTGGAAGCTTTGGCGGGATGTTCGATGGCGCGTTTCCCGAGATGCGATCGCCTGTGCTGGTCGCTTCGGCAGATGGTGTCGGGACGAAACTGAAGATCGCTTTCGTCACCGGTATTCACGACACGATTGGCGGCGATCTGGTCAATCATTGTGTCAACGACATTCTGGTGCAAGGGGCGCGGCCGCTTTTCTTTCTCGACTACATCGCTACCGGAAAACTTGCTCCTGAAGTTGTGACGAGCATCGTGGAAGGCATTGCGGCCGGGTGCCACGAAAACGGTTGCGCCTTGCTGGGCGGCGAGACCGCTGAGATGCCGGGCTTTTATTCTGAAGGTGAATATGACGTTGCCGGATTCATCGTCGGTGTGGTGGATCGGGAAAAAATCATCGATGGTCGCGCGATCGTGCCGGGTGATGTCGTGCTGGGTTTACCTTCGGTGGGTTTGCACACGAACGGCTATTCGCTCGCGCGCAAGCTTTTCTTTGAAAACGGCGGGTACAAACCGGACTCTTTTATTGATGAGCTCAAAGAATCAATCGGCGCGGCGCTATTGAAATCACATGTCAGTTATCTCTCGGTTCTGGAGAGTCTGCTTGATAAAGGATTAATAAAAGGACTGGCACATATTACGGGAGGCGGCTTGCTCGAGAACATACCGCGCATTCTGCCCGAGGGAACTGGAGTTGAAATCATGAGAGGTGCGTGGCCGGTGCTGTCGATTTTCGAGTTGATGCAACGAATCGGAAACATCGGAGAGGCGGAAATGTTTCGCACCTTCAACATGGGCGTGGGGATGATTATTGTCTGTGACCGCGCGAAGTCCGCGCAGGTAACGTCGCTTCTCGAATCGCGCAGCGCAGTTTATGAAATCGGACGTGTCGTTGCCGGCGACCGGCGGGTGGAGATCGTCTAACAAGCTAGAAAGGCACAGGGCTTTGCCCCAAAGCAGAAAGGCCGACCTCTCATTCACACCGGGCTTCAGCCCGGTGATGAATGGCAACAAGAGACGAGGAACCGTTTTAACGGTTTCCTATTTTGGTCAAGGCACTGAGGCAATTAAACACGAGGCAGTTACGTCGATTGCCGGAGGGAGAAACCGTTAAGGCGTAGAGACACGGAGGAAATTCAAAAACGGTAATTGGTATCCAGTTGAATTTTCTTTTTCTGTTCCATGTCTCAGTGACTCTGTCTCTCTGTCACAGTTTCCTCCTTCTCCGGGAGGGAGATCCTGAATGGAACAATGGCTCGAAGACTTCAAACAGACAATTGAATCGGCAGCGCCGCAACTGATGCAAATCACCGAAAGCCAAAGTGAGCGGCCGCGAGCGGAAGACCAATGGTCCTCAAAGCAAATCATCGGTCACTTAATCGATTCCGCCGCGAACAATCATGCGCGATTTGTGCTCGGGCAATTGAAAGACGATCTTGTCTTTCCCGGCTACGAACAGGATCGCTGGGTCGCTAGCCAACATTATCAGGAGGCTTCCTGGTCTCAACTTGTCGAGTTGTGGCGCGCTTATAATCTCCACCTCGCGCACGTCATGTCATACGTGCCCAAAGAAAAGTTGGAAACTCCGTGCACGCAACACAGCCTGCAAACCATCGCGTTCCAGACGGTGGACTCCTCGGCTCCAGTGACACTCGAATACCTGATGAAGGATTATGTCGTGCACTTGAAACATCATCTGGGGCAGATATTCGACGAGGCCGAGTCTTAAATGACCCTCGGAACTGCGAGTATCAAACGCCTCGGCATACTGATCTCCGGTCGTGGCTCGAACATGGTTGCGCTTGCGGAAGCGGTGCAGGCCGACCGGATTCCCAATGCGGAAATCGCGATCGTCATCAGTGATCAACCGAATGCCGCCGGACTGGCGAAGGCCCAGGAGCGCGGAATTGAAACGCTCGTCATCGAACGCGGGGGGCGCGCGCGCGCGGAGCATGATCGCGAAATTGTCTCTGCCTTGAAAGCTCGCGCAGTCGATCTCGTCTGCCTGGCGGGTTATATGCGGATGCTTTCGCGCGATTTCATCGACGCCTATCGCGAACGAATTCTGAACATTCATCCGAGTTTGCTGCCGTCATTTCCCGGGCTCGACGCGCAACGACAAGCCTTGGACGCCGGCGCAAAAGTCACCGGCTGCAGCGTCCATTTTGTTGACGAGACGTTGGACGGCGGGCCGATTATTGCGCGGCGGACAGTACCGATTAATCCCGACGACACGGTGGAAAGTTTGTCGGCGCGGATTCTGATTGAAGAGCACAAACTTTATCCAAAGGTGGTTGCGATGCTGACCAGCGGGGGCGAGCCCCCTTCCTGACCTCGAGCTGCTCTATCTGGCTTCTCATCCTGGATTGAATCCTTTTCAGGAAGCCCTCTTCCTGGCGCTGTGAGCTTACGGAATTGTCCACCGCGACTAGTTGAAAAGCCATTCAAACTTTAGAATCAGGATTCACGCCAGCAACCTCTAAGGTCAGGAAGGGGGCTCGCCCCCGCCTTGCTGTTTACCATTCACGATTCCCGATTTACTATCCTCTGGTGACCATAGACGAACAACTCGCCTACCTGAGAAAAGGCACCGTTGAAATAATTCGCGAAACTGATTTGCGCGCGAAGCTCGAATCATCAGTCAAAACGGGCAAGCCCTTGCGCGTGAAACTCGGCGCCGATCCGACGGCACCCGACATTCACCTCGGCCATACGGTGGTGATCCGCAAACTGCGGCAGTTCCAAGAACTCGGCCATGAGGTCATTTTTCTGATCGGCGATTTCACCGGGATGATTGGCGATCCTTCAGGCCGCAGCGCGACCCGCCCGCAACTTACCCGCGAGGAAATCGACGCGAACGCCGAAACTTACAAGACGCAAATCTTCAAACTGCTCGATCCTGACAAAACGATCATTGATTTCAATTCGCGCTGGATGGACAAATTCGACGCGGCCGGTTTCCTGCGCCTGTCTTCCCATGTGACGGTAAAACAGATTCTCGAGCGCGATGACTTTCAGAAACGTCTGGCCGAAGAACGTCCGCTCGCGCTACATGAAGTGATGTATCCACTGGTGATGGCTTATGACTCGGTGGCTTTGAAAGCTGACGTGGAACTGGGCGGCACTGATCAAAAATTCAATCTGCTGATGGGCCGCAACCTGCAGCGCGAATACAGCCAGGAACCGCAGGTGGCCGTGGTGATGCCTCTGCTTGAGGGCACTGACGGCGTGCAGAAGATGTCGAAGAGCACGGGCAACTACATTGGTATCAATGAAGCGCCGCAGGAGATGTTCGGGAAGGTGATGTCGATCAGCGATGAATTGATGTGGCGGTATTATGAATTGCTTACCGACTTGCGCGTTGGGGAGATCGCCGCGTTGCGCGCGGCCGCGGAACGTGGTGAGAAAAATCCGCGGGACATCAAAGCCGATCTGGCGAAACGCATTGTCACTGATTTTCATTCGACCGTGGACGCCGATCATGCGGCGGAAGAATTCGATCGGGTGTTCAAACAGAAGCAGGTGCCTGAGGAGATTGAAGAGCGCACGCTTCCTTCTAATCATCCGAAGGGCTGGGATCTTTCTCATCTACTAGTCACCGTTGGATTGGCCGACTCGAAAGCTGATGCGCGCAGACTCATACAGCAGGGCGGTGTTTATGTCGACGGTGAACGGCAGACAACTATTAACTCCATAACGCTTTGGAAACCTGGCATGACAACGATCCTTCAAGTCGGCAAGCGACGCTTTGTGCGCGTGAGATTTGAAAACAAGTTATCTTGACGCAACCGCCACGGCGGTTCAGAATTACATAGAGCATAAATGACAATGATTAAACCTCTTTTAGTTCGTGCACTTCCAAACTATCAACTGTATTTGGAGTTTGATGACGGATCGAAGGGCGCAGTAGACGTCTCGGATCTTGCGGGCAAGGGCGTCTTTGAATCTTGGAATGACTACACCTTTTTCGAAAGCGTTCATATCGGTGATCATCGCGAGATTAAGTGGAATGACGAGATCGAGCTCTGTGCTGACTCTCTTTATCTGAAACTAACGGGCAAGACTCCAGAAAAGTTGTTCCCAAGACTTCGCCGCGAACAGCCGCATGCCTGAGCTTTGCCGCTTCTACGGCATTATTATCAGAATGTTTTGGCGTGACCATCCGCCTCCTCATTTTCACGCCATCTACGGAAATTACGAGGCCCAGATAGAAATTCTTACGTCCGAGGTAATTGGAGGAGTATTACCTCTTGGAGCACACAGCCTTGTGAGCCAATGGGTAAATCTACATCGCGAAGAGCTCTTAGCGGCATGGGAACGGGCCAGAGCTCTTCAACCGATTGGGAAAATAGACCCTCTTCCTTAACCAATGTCCGCCGTCATTGCCACCGACGAAACTCTGATCATCGAAACGCCTGAGCGCGTGCCGCTGCATTTTGCCCTGGCGTCGATTGGTAATCGCTTCATCGCCTGCGCCATCGATCACGCGATCCAGGCCTTCGCTTTTGCAGTGATGGTAATCGCGTTCATTTTCATCAGTAACTTCGCCTCGTTTGAAGATACCGTGCAAAATCTGCCGAAGTGGGTCATCGCGCTGTTAGTCATCCTCGTGTTCGTCATCATGGACGGCTATTTTGTCGTTTTCGAGTGGCTATGGAGCGGCCAGACGCCGGGCAAGCGCTGGCTTAAGTTGCGCGTGATTCGCGAAGATGGGCGGCCCATCACTTTCTTTGAAGCGATGGTGCGGAATCTGCTTCGCGATCTGGACATCATGCCGGGGATTTTTTATTCGGTCGGTTTGGTCTCAGTTTTTGCAACGGAGAAAGATCAACGGATCGGCGATTTGGTTGCCGGCACTGTCGTAGTGCGCGAGCGCGAAGCTGAGGCGCCGGCCTTCTCTGAAGTATTTGCCTCGCCGGTCTCTGATCCAGCCCTGCGCCGTTCGTTCAAGCCGGCGCAATTTACTGCGGACTTGAACCTTCTTTCCGAAAGAGAAATCGCGGTGGTCGAAACTTTTCTGCGCCGGCGATGGGACCTCCGCGATTATCCGCGACAGTGGATGGCCTGGCGAGTTTCAATGCCAATTCTCTTCAAACTCAGACCCAAATACGATCTGGCGACGTTTACCTACGAGGGCTTCCTCGAGGAACTCCTGCACCGATACCGCGAACAGCATCGATTCATCGATTGAGAATCTGGCCTTCGTAACGTTTGCGGAAACCCGACCGTAACGGAGGATGCGTAGAGTTCCGAAATGATTTGATTCCAGAAACCGAGCGATAGCGGCACCCTCCCTCACGGTCGGGTTTCCGCAGACTGTCGACCCTACTCCAAATTGACCTCGCATCTGGCCTTTGTTAGCCTTTTCGTTTTTTGATGAAGACGAATATTCGAACTATAGAGAGGCAATCAAACAACTATGGCTAAGGATGTTTTTATTCTCGGCGGCAAGCGGACGCCGATGGGCGAGTATGCGGGAGCGCTCAAAGATATCTCCGCAAATGATCTGCGAAAGAGTTTAGAGATCACCTCGTCGAATGTTGGCTTCTTAGCCCATCGAGAAACTGAAGTTTTTCGGACCATCTCTAGATTTTCATAGAAAATCCAAATTCTTGTGTGACAATTAGTGGCGACACCGATCGCACTGGGCATTAACTATAGAAAACACACTTGTTACGCGGCTGACCCATGCTGATGGATCTCAGGCACAATTCTTGCGAAAAATGTTGTCGCCCCAATAGTGCGTGTCGCTAGATACTTCAAAATCCAAGTTGGTCATTAACACACTGTTCATCAAGCAAACGCGGTTTTTCGCTTGCGCGTGTCGCGATTATCGTGATAGAAGCAAAGGACTGCCTTTGTTCGCTGCCTCACCTTCGGAACAAGCAGTTTCGGACTTTTGTAAGGAGTTTCGATTAGTTCTGCGCTCATCAGCGCGAAATGGTCTCAACCTTTCTGAATCTCTAAAGGAGTTCTCCTGATATGTGTAAATCTCTACGTTTCATTTTTGTCTCACTTTTGATCATGGGCATGTGCGCGCTGAGCGCGATGGCCCAGTCAACGACGACCGGCGCCATCGGCGGCATGGTCACCAATCCCAACAGAGAAGTGATCCCCGGTGCAACCATTACGGTCAAGAACCTGGAAACCAATAAAGAAGACACGGCGGTGAGTGACGATCAGGGCCGGTTCCGCGTGGTGAACCTCGTGCCTGGCAGCTATAGCGTTGCGGTCAGTTCGTCTGGATTCGCACCGTTCAGTGTAGACAAGCTAATCGTGGAAGTCGGTCTTGTTTCAAACGTCGATGCGGCACTTACAATCGGCCCCGTGGCTGAAAAAGTAACCGTCACCGCCGACGCCCCAGTCATCAATACAAGTCAGCAGGACTTTTCGAACAATATGAATCAGATGTCGATCAACAACCTGCCGATTAATGGTCAGCGTTGGTCGAATTTCGCGCTCCTGAATCCAGGCACGGTGCCGGATGCTAACTTTGGTCTGATCAGCTTCCGCGGTATTTCCGGTCTTCTCAATAACAACACGATCGACGGCGGCGACAACAATCAGGCTTTCTTTTCGGAAGAGAAAGGCCGCACGCGTCTGAATTACACCACCAGCCCATCATCAATTCGCGAGTTTCAGGTCAACACCTCGAACTACTCAGCCGAGTATGGCCGCGCAGCCGGCGGCGTGGTGAATGCCGTCACCAAGAGCGGCACCAACGAATTTCACGGCCAGGCTTTCTATTACCGCCGTGATAACAAATGGGGGGCGCGCAATCCATTGGCGACAATCTCGACATTCGATGCAGCCACCAGAACGACCACCATCTCCGGTTTCAAGCCGGTGGATGTTCGTAATCGCTGGGGCATCACGATCGGCGGCCCTGTCAAAAAGAACAAGCTGTTTTGGATTTTTACTTACGACGAGCTGCGGCGCAACTTTCCCGGTCTCGCAATTTTCAATAGTCCGAGCTTCCTGCAAACCGTGAACACATGCGCCTCTCTGGCCGATCTCAATGGGCCAAATGGGCAACCTTGTAATACGGTTGTCTCTGGCACTACCACTCTCTTCACTCAATCATTAAAGAATCCCTCGCGAGGGCTGACTGACACGCAAATCAACAACGCATTGGCATACATCAATAGCCTGACGGGACCGACACCACGACACGGAAACCAGCGGATTTTCTTACCGAAGATTGACTGGAACATTAACCAAAACCATGTTTTCACCTTCAGCTACAACCGGCTGAGATGGGCTTCGCCCGCCGGTATTCAGACCCAGCCAACGAACACATTTGCCCGACGCAGTTTTGGCGACGACTTTGTAAACGGCGATACCTATCAGGCGCGTCTGTCCTCAAACTTTGGACCGAACATGGTGAACGAAGCGCGATTCCAGTATGGCCGCGACAACGAGTTCGAGTTCAGTCAGACTCCTTTGCCGGGGGAACCATTGACCGCTCAACCGTATCCCGGTGTAACGACTGCGGGAACCAGATCGCCGGACATATTCATCACCAATGGTATCGAATCCGGTGTCGCAACATTTCTAGAGCGTCCGGCCTTCCCCGATGAAAAGCGCTGGCAATATGCTGACACTGTTACCATGACCTTGGGTAACCACACCGTCAAATTCGGCGGTGACTTCAATCACGTGAACGATCTTCAGAATAATCTCCGCTTCTCCGCGGGAGCTTATTCATACAACAACATCAACGACTTCATCATCGACTACACAAATTTCACAGCCGGTACCACTTTCAGTGGCACAGGCGGATTGGCCGCGACAGTCAACTGTTCTGCGAATACCGGCCGATTCAGGGGCAAGTGCTACACGAGTAACTATAATCAGGGGTTTGGCCCGGTGCTGTTTGATTTCACCACCGAGGACTATAACTTCTTCGTTCAGGACGACTGGCGCTACACGCCGCGTCTGACGGTGAACCTCGGTGTTCGTTACGAATACGAAAGACTGCCCAAGCCGTTCCTGGGTATTGCCGCAGTTCCTCAAACCACAAAGATGCCTGCGGATAAAAATAATTTTGGTCCGCGTATTGGGTTTGCCTGGGATATGTCGGGTAATGGCAAGAATTCGCTCCGCGGTGGTTATGGTCTCTACTTCGGTCGAATAATTAACTCGACAATTCTAAATGCACTGACCAATACCAGCCGTGTCGGCAGCCAACTTCAGGTTTCTCTCGGCCCAACCCTCGCAACTTGTACAACGGCCACTCCGAGCGCTAACTGCGCACCGATCTTTCCCTACACGCTCGCTTCCCCACCGCCGGCAACCACGGCCATTCAATTCTTTCAGAATGATTTCCAGGCGCCGGCGATTCATTCAATGGATCTGATCTACGAACGCGAGATTGCCCGGAATACGGTTGTCTCAGGCTCATTGCTGATGAGCTTTGGCCGCCGGTTGCCGACTTTCGTTGACACGAACATTAGTCCCACAAGCAAAACGTTTACTTATACAATTAACGGAGGCCCATTTACTGGGCAGACGTTGACGGTGCCCTGGTATTATGGCCCATCAGCCACCAGTGGCCGTCCCAATGGGTTGTTCGGTGCGATGACTGAGATTCGCAGTATAGTTTCGAGCAGTTATTACGCTTTCGTGGCCCAGCTTAACCGCCGGCTCAGTAAGGGTCTGCAGTTCCAAGTGAACTACACGCACTCCAAGTCGCGTGACGTAGGCCAATCTTCGGTTACATTCACGGCCACTAATAGTCCGTTTGATCCTTTTAGTCCGCAAGCTGAAATTGGCAGATCGAATTTTGATATACCCAACAAGTTTGTCGCCAATGCCGTTTGGTATCCGCACTTTAACGTTCATGGCGGCGCCAGCGCGGTCTTAAATGGCTGGGAACTGGCGCCAATCTTCCAGATGTATTCGGGCGTGCCGCTTAATGCAGTAGTTTCGGGAAGCATTCCCTCACCCGGCATAGCCCAGGATCCCAATTGTTTCCCGGCGTCGACGATCGGAACTTCACAAGCGACGGTTAACCAGTGCTTCACTCCTGGTGGAGGAATCAACGGTACGGCCGGTGCTGCACGATTTATCCTCGTGCCGCGCAACTCCTTCCGGTTGCCCAGAATCGTGAATCTTGATATGCGCGTTTCGCGTCGTATCCATTTCAATGAAACCACCGCCCTCGAGTTCCTGGTTGAAGGCTTCAACGTTTTCAATCGCACTCAGGTAACCGGAGAGAACAATACTTTCTATGCTATAAGTTCGACTGCGGCCACCTGCAATGCGGCACACACGACCTGCACGCCGGCAAGCGCGGTGCTAAACTCTAGCCCGACCTTCCAGACCGTTAACGCTGCCGGGGGCACGCTCTTCCGCGAACGGCAAGTTCAAATGGCTGTGCGCTTCGAGTTCTAAACTCGATCACACAGTTCGAAACCAATCAATCGGGCGCGTCCTTCGGGGCGCGCCCATTTTTTCAGCAGCACTCGCCATCTCCCAATTGCGCTGGTCATTGTAATGACCCGGTCGCTGCCCCCGGCGCGTCGGGGTTCGGTATCTCCCTATGCTAGATTTGAATCGCACATGGGCGAGCAATCGAACGTTTCCGGCCGCCTTACTCGCGCACAGATGTCGGCGCAAATCAAGAAGCGCGCGCTGGGTGTTGGTTTCGATAAGGTCGGCATCGTCGCGGCTGAATGTTTATCTTCTGAACGCGAGCGATTGGAAGAGTGGTTGCGCCGGGGCTTTCACGGGGAAATGATGTGGATGGCTCGCGACCCTGAGCAGCGCGCCAATCCTCTGAAGATTTTTCCAGAAGCGAAATCTATGGTCGCGGTGATTTTGAATTACTACACCGCGCCTCAACATCAGGACAATCCTGATACCGGTAAGGTTTCCCGTTACGCCTGGGGCGACGATTATCACGAGATCGTCGGGGACAAGCTGCGCGCTCTTCTAAAATGGATCAAAACAGAATGGCCGGGCACGGACGGAAAAGTATGCGTCGACATTCAACCGATGATGGACAAAGCGTGGGCTGCCAGGGCGGGCCTGGGCTGGATCGGGAAGCATACCAACCTGATTACAAATGACTACGGTTCATGGGTATTCATCGGCGAGCTGCTGCTGAACCTCGAACTGGAGTACGACGAGCAGGAGATTGCCGATCAATGTGGCTCGTGCACGCTTTGCATAGATGCCTGTCCCACGGGCGCGATTGTCGGACCCTACGTGCTGGATGCAAATCTCTGCATCTCGCATGCGACGATCGAGTCGCGCGCCCTCGAGATGCGACCCGAGGTAGCGCCCAAACTCGAAGGCTGGGTTTATGGCTGCGATATTTGCCAGGATGTGTGCCCCTGGAACCAGGCTTCGCCGGTGACAAATGAATCTCGCTTCGAACCGCGCGCAGGGAACGTCAACGCATCGCTTACTGAAATTCTTGAGCTAACGCCGGAATCTTACGCGGCACGATTTCGCGGCAGCGCCATGAAACGCGCCAAGCTGGCAGGCCTGCAACGAAACGCCGGAGTTCTGCGGAACCGCGCGAGGTAGCAAGCGGGTAGATGGTCACTTCAGTTGAATTCTAAATCGAAAGAGATCTTGATTTTCGGTGCCGTCGTGGTTGTGTTGATGCTTCTGTTTCCACCATGGGATTACTTTGATCCCGACACCTCGGCACGACGCTCGGCGGGTTACCACTTTCTTCTGAGGCCACCCGAACCACTGCCTGTAAAAGATGTATTCGGACCTCCACGTTATCCTCACATGGTCCGCGTTAGAAAAAATGATATTAGCCTGATCTTTCAACTGCTGATTACAGTTTCTACTGCCCTGGGTTTGGCTCTGCTTTTTCGGAACAACCGGTCCTTGACCTCCATCTTTCTCGGAATTGTTTTTCTTGTTTTCGCTGCGTTCGTGATCGGCTTCGTTATTTGGATAGTAGTTACCGAAAAACTACAGTACGGACATTGGGCATTACCCTGAATCATTTACAATCTTGATTAATTGAGGCAAAAGAAATGAAATTTCTGATTCTCTGTCTGTGCGCATTCTTTGGTATGGCGATCACTTGTGGCCCTGCCCGAGCTCAGGGGGCTGCTTCCCCTGCCGATCTTCATCGCCTCGCCGATGATTACTACAACTGGCGCAACCAGAACTACCCCGTGGCCTCCAGCGATGCGGGACTTCATACCTGGGACAACAAGTTGACCGATTATTCGCTGTCGCCGTTGCTCGCCCGCCGCCTGCACGTGAAGGAAGTGCTGGCGAAAGTGCGCGCGATGCAGTCCGAAAAGTGGAGCAAGGACGATCGCATCGACTGGCTGCTGTTTCGATCGCAGTTGGAGAGCATTACCTTCTTTGATCGGGTGATGGATTTTGAAGAAAGCGATCCGCAGACTTATGTAAACGAGTGCAGCAACGGCATCTTTTCTTTGCTCAAGAAGGATTACGACACGCCGCGTAATCGTGCCCTCGCTGCTACGGCGCGCCTGCGACAGATGCCGTTCGTGATTGAGCACGGCAAGCAGAACCTGACCAGGCCCGTGCGTCTGTACGCGCAACTGGCGATCGATTCGGCGCGCTCGATAGACAGCTTGTTTACTGACAGCCTGATGACGCTCACAAAAAATATGTCGCCGGCCGAAAAGGCCGAGCTGATGAAGGCGCGCGATGCGGCCATCGCCTCGATTCATGGTTTCGCGGACTTTTTAGAGAAGCGTTTGCCCGGCATGCCGGCGTTCAAGCCGATGGGCGAAGAAAACTATAACTATCTGCTCAAGAACGTCTATTACCTGCCCATCGACGCAAAGCAACTCGAAATGCTCGGGCAGACTGAGCTGGCGCGTTATCGCGGTCTGGAATCGATGCTTCCGGATCCTTCGCTCGCTGATCCGAACCCGGCGCGGGCCAAGGTGATCCCAAAGAATCAGAATGACTTTCTCAAAGCTTATGAAAGCCGCGAGGCTGAGATGATTGCTTACCTGAAAGAGAATCATCTGGTCACGCTCCCGCCGTATCTGGGACGGTTTGAAATTCGCCAATTGCCGGAAGCGTTCAAGCCGACCAGCCCCGGCGGGTTCATGAACGCGCCCGGTGTTTACGACAAGGACTCGGCCGGCTTCTATTTCATTCCCACTTACAATCCGCAGAGCCGGAATTTTTATATTCGCGCGGCAATCGAAGATCCGCGCCCCATCCTTGGTCACGAAGGAATCCCGGGTCACTTTCTGCAACTTTCAATCGCCAATCACTTGAAAGATGAAATTCGCCGCCAGCACGGCGACGGCATTATGGTCGAAGGCTGGGCCTTGTACGGCGAAGAGATGCTGATGCGTACGGGCCTGTATCCCTTGAACTCAGCTTCGCAGGGACAGGTTCTGCGACTGGCGCGCTATCGCGCGGCACGTGTCGGCGTTGATGTGAACCTGCACACCGGCCGTTGGACATTTGAACAAGCGGTGAAATATTTCATGGAAGCCGGTGGGCTTGATCGCGAAGCCGCGGAAGGTGAAGCGGCCGGAGCCGCGGCAAGTCCGACGCAAAAGATCTATTACATGACGGGCAAGTGGCAGATCATGCGCCTGCTCGGCAAGTACCGGGATAAGAAAAGGGCAAAGATTTTCGCCTGGGCGAGTTTCATGATGACCTGATCCGAAATGGCAGCCTGCCGCTCTCGATCATTGAATGGATTTTGTTGGACGATTCATCGTCGCTGGATCAGGCTTTGAAGTGACTCTTACATTTGAACTCGATGAAAACGGGAAAGATTTCCGGTGAGGAAGTTTAACTGGAGGGTGGGGAAATTCAACTGGACAACCTCAAGGTCAGGAAGGGGGCTTGCCCCCGCTCGCGCTGAAAGCGTGAAATAATTAGCGCAAGTTAAGCGCACGAACTGCGGCCGCCCTAGGTAATTCTCTCTTTTCAAGATATGTATATAGATGCGATAGGCCTTTCAAACTACCGGAGTTTCGGGCACGACGTTCAGCGAATTGGCCCATTCACGAACGTTAACCTGTTCATAGGGCAAAACAACTCAGGTAAGTCCAATATTCTTAGCTTTATCAATTCTCACTATTCGCTGGCAATAGGTTCTCTTCGTGAAGGTACTAATCTGGAGTTCGGCGAATTAGATAGGCATTTAGGAGAAAAGAATGACTACAGGATCATAGAACTAGGGTTCCCGATAGGCGGTGACAAGTATCAAAAAATCTTTCAGCAGATCCCTGATTTTGGACGAGCACAATTGGAAAGAATTCTAGGATCTCAGAGTATTCGACATGGTACCGACGTCGCCTGGTTTCGATTTGTTGCTCATGCACCCAACGATAAACTTTTACGAGATCCGAACTTTGACAAAGAGTTGAGAGATGAATTACCTGTGCAGACTGGTGTTTGGCGTGATGCCTGGCGAG
>WNGR01001260.1_pt1 | contig 28353 bp, 24 predicted proteins | sample 5407581 | NCBI WGS metagenome assembly WNGR01 (sample SAMN13153383, study PRJNA577476) | soil metagenome | isolation source: 80 cm soil or saprolite under Garry oak tree replicate 2 | place: USA:California | collected 2016-06-15
GGCTGTGTGCTTTCCAGCACGCCACGCATGTCCCAGACATTCCAGAAATTTCCTGGAAATCTGTTGCGGACGGTCTCTCCTCCGCTCTTTCCACGAAAGGAGTTCTGCGTATGACGCTTCTTCCTGTCGCAGACGCGCCGCGTCTGCTTGGCATGCATCCCAAAACCGTGTGCCACTGGCTCAAAACGACCCATCTGCCCTTGGCTGCCCACCCGACAGATGCACGCATCAGATGTGTGGCCGAAGCCGACCTGCTGGAAGTGGCGAGGCTGCATAGCCGTCCACTCCCGCATCTTTGCGCTGGTGCTGCCCCCGAGAGCAACGCCGTGTCTGCGGTAGCAGAAGAGCAAGCACAGCCCGCTCATCGTGCTGCTTTGCGGTCTACTCCCTGCACTTCTCTGGCGCATCTGCGCCAGCAGCTTTCCTAGCTGGAAACACCCGTCGCTCCCCTGCAGCACCAACTCGCCAGGCTCGCTCTGGAATTGCTGCAAGAGCGAAGCGGGCGCTCTGAACACCGACTGTGCACCCTGGAAGGGCGTCTGTCGCAGCCTGTGGAGTCGTTGCAGACCCCCAGGAAACTGATGTGGCAGGTCCTCTTGCTCCCTCTGCTCTGCCAGTACATCGTCCGTTGCCTGTGGAGGTGCGCGCGCGGTCCCGCGTGACGGCGCTGATCGAAGATGGCGCACAGGGGCAGTATGTGGCTGTCTGTCCAAAGCTCGGGGTTCTTTCCCTTGTCCCTGATGCGCCAGCGTGGTTTGACTGGCTGGCTTCTTTGACGTCGTTTCGCTTTGTGGGCCCAGCAGGGCGCTTTTGCGCGTGTCGCGCCTCCCACAAAGGGCAGCACACCCGCTGTTGGGCGGCCCGACGCTTGTTTCATGGACACGACTTGTGGCACTCTCTGGGAGTTACTGACCGCTGAACGCTCGCCTGGTTGGAACAGGCGGCAGCCGCTCTTCAAGCTCGGGTGGACGCGCTCTGAAAAACTGAACCACTCCAGCCTTTCAGCTTGCTGCTTCACACAAGTGCGGCTGGAGTGCGGTTTGCAAGCTGTAGAGACTGTGTGAGGATTGTGAGGTTCTGTCTCGTTCTTGTGATGCACCTGTGAGATGACTGTCCTACCTTTCAGGTGAACCAGATTTCAACGATGAACAGGATGTGCTCTTGTTGATACAATGAGGTTCGCCCTAGATGCAGTCTATAGCCTCTTGAAGGGAGAGATGTAATGGAACACCTTGCTACTTCAACCCGGCCACTACGCATTGCTATCATCGGTGCTGGCCCAGCCGGTTTTTATGCTGCCGAAAAGCTTCTCAAGCAACCAGATATCGTCCTGTCCATTGATATCTTCAACCGCTTCCCTACGCCTTTCGGACTGGTCCGCGACGGTGTTGCGCCTGATCACCAGTCCATCAAAGCGGTGATCCGCGTCTTTGATAAAGTCCTGGCGGATCCGCGAGTCCATTTCTTTGGGAATGTCACCTATGGTGTTGATATCCATCATATAGAACTCAAGCAGTTCTACGATCAGATCATCTATGCGGTTGGTGCCCAGGCTGATCGACGTATGGGCATCCCGGGTGAAGAGCTGCCCAATGCCTTTCCAGCTCTCTCGTTTGTTGGCTGGTATAATGGTCATCCTGATTATCGCGATCTACCCATCGATCTCTCATGTGAGCGGGCTATCGTGGTCGGCAATGGCAACGTAGCAATGGATGTGACACGCATCCTCGTCCTGTCCCCGGATACGTTGCTGAAAACGGATATCGCCGACCATGCGCTGGAGAAGCTGCGCGAGAGCAAGGTCCGCGAGGTGGTGGTACTGGGTCGACGTGGCGCAGCGCAAGCAGCATTTACGACCCCTGAGATCAAGGAACTGGGGAAGCTTGAAGGGGTGGACGTGATCGTCGATCCTCACAACATCGAACTTGATCCAGCAAGCCTGGTTGAGATAGAAGAAGATCGCACAGCGAAGGGCAACCTGGAGTGCCTGCATGCGTATGCAACTCGCTCGCCGCATACCGCTTCTCGCCGCATTACCATGCGTTTCCTGGCCTCTCCTGTGGAAATTGTTGGTGTGAATGGGCGGATTACAGCGGTGAGGATCGAACGCAATGAGCTTGTCGTGGATTCCAATGGGGGACTACGATCGAAAGGAACTGGCACGTTTGAGATCATTGAGGCTGGCCTGGTGATGCGCTCTATTGGGTATCGCAGTGTGCCAATTGAAGGTGTGGCATTCGACCATGCGACCTCTACCATCAACAATATCGCGGGGCAAGTCGTGCATCCGAATACCGGTGAAGTAATACCAGGTGAATATGTCGTCGGGTGGGCCAAGCGCGGCCCCACCGGTCTGATCGGAAATAACAAGCCTGACTCGGCAGCCACCGTCGAAGCAATGCTGGCCGATCTGCCGATGCTCCATGGTATCAGCGATGATCATCGTGACCTGTCGCAGGTTGTGGCGTTTCTGCATGAGCGAGGCATTGACTATGTGACCTATCAGGATTGGAAGATTCTGGATCAGTATGAGGTTGCCTGCGGTGCCAGGCAAGGGCGTCCGCGTGTCAAGGTCACCATCGTACCCGAGATGATGGCAGTTATCCACCAGGGGCGTATTGCAGGGTAGTAGACGCAGTGACGGAAGGTTGATGTATTGGGTAACCTCCTGGCGTACGGGAAACACCAGGTCCCATAGCGTGATGAGTTCGGGCATCTGTGGATCTCCAACGAGACCAGGGTGGATGCCGTCGAAGTCCCCTCACGCAAGGATAGTGAGTCCATCCAATGGCATCATCGCTCCTGCACGCAGGTAGCACTCTGGACCCCGGTGAACCGCTGCATATCCAAGTGAAAGCCGCCATGCACATGATCAAGCGTAGTGAGGGTTTGGATGCTCTCCGTGATGACCTCCGGGCGTATACCGTCACCTGGTAGCACGGCTATCCGGTAGAGTCGCATGTTCCTCGCTCCCCTCGCCTGTCATGTGCTGTGCGTTGTCACGGCTCAGAGCCACAGTTTCTCAGAGTATAACAATTCTCCTGATGTTACTTCTGTGTCTCGATGACCTCGATAGCATGCTTACCGCCATAGAATTCCCACCAGGGTTTGGCACCTTTCTTCAGTACCACATTGAGCGCCTGAATATTTTGCACACCTTTCTCCTCCAGCCAGCTACGCAAAGCGGGTGAGCCCCCCTTCGCATAGACCGGAATACCGTCCTGCCAGGTAGCACGGACACACAATACGCCGGCGAATGGCGTATCGGCCTCGGCGGCCAGTTCCAGCGACTCAAGGAAGACCTCATCGCTTACACCAGCGCTGAGGTAGATGAAAGACACCTGCGAGGCCGCAGCCGCATCGCGGAAGAACTGCTTAGCCTCTTCACGACTATATGCAACTTTACCATCTTTGTTGGCGTGTGTTCCTGCCACGTAGGCCATGTTCACAGGAATCTCTACCTTTAATACATCGACTCCGTACCCTGGTTTAGAGAACTCCTGCATGTACTCTTTGACCCTGCTTGGCTTGACACGAGCAAACTCGAAGCTCTTCTCCTCCCCAACCTGGTCGTCATAGGCCAGCACCTCCAGGAAGAAAGGCACATCGTAAGCACGGCATTCGGCACCAATGCGCTCGATAAAGGCATATTTGGTCGTGTTGACGTGTGCCGTGTCCTGGCCATTGTAGTACATCAGCACTTTGATGACGTCGGCCCCGGCCGCAATGAGACGCCTCACTGACCACTCGTCGAGCAGATCGGGCAGGCGTCCCTCAGCGTTTGTATCGTAGCCGGTTTTTTCATAGGCGAGAAAAACGCCTGCATTGGGAGCACGATGCTTCAGAGCCTCCAGCCCATACTCAGGGTCGAGTAAAATAGCGCTGGCATATCTTGTAAGCACCTCCGTCACCTGGAGCTTAAAATCGCTCAGATCTTTGCTGGTGGCATCACTCCCCTGGCTTTTGCAATAGCCTTCTTGAGTGAACCACGCTGATCCATTGCCGCGGCCGCAATAATCCCGGTCTCGTCGGCAACCGCATTCATGCCGCTGAATTTCCCACTCGATATGCGTACCTTCGTATTTGTTTCCATGGGTTCCACTCCTATTCTTTATTACTCATTCGAACGCACTGAAAGGAATATGCTAGTAGTATCGTATACAAGGCTGCTTTTATACGTTGCGGTGTAGCGATGTTGCAGCTTTCGCCCAGTTCACTGGAACCTCCCAGCACTCAAGCCGTTGCCGAGGGTGCACCCGGGCGGATGCGGTAGGCGGGTCGACCGTCAACAGTTCACAGCCCAGTACATCGACGAGCCATTGACGCCAGGCGGGATGCACTCTGCTGCTCCCCGGCCAGGCTCAATGCAGTTGTCTTGCTCGCTCCAGGGAGCACCTCGAAGGCATTACAATTTTCAACCGGTTATCAATCAGGTGTGTGCCGTCGCGCCACCTGGTATGGTCATCACGTTGCTTGCCGATCGTGGAGATTCTTGCATGAGCGCCTGATCCAGTATGAATCCCTGCACCAGTGGCATTTCCGCCTGCGCATATCAGGCTCAACGATTTTCCATCGAACACCCCATGATGCATGTGCCGTCAGGTCCTCGTGTCCACCTGTCGGGCACGTGGCGCTTCTTTCATCAAATGGCCCTGTTAGGAGCAGCCATTGGGCCGGTCCATCTGGTTCTGGTATGTCCCATTGACCACCCGGATGATCCCTGGTTCGTGGCCAGTGATGAACTAACCGATGCGCAGACGTTGGACGAGTACAGCTTGCGTTTCGACATTGAGGAAGCCTTTCTTGATGAGAAATCGGCTGGATTCCAGTTCCAGACAAGCGAACTCTCCACACCTGAAGCCCTGGAGCGCCTTCTACTGGTTGTGATGATGGCTACCCCTCACTTGACTAGTATCGGATTGGACGTCGTCCTGGCTGGGACACGGAGCTTTCGTGGATACCCATTGGAACAGTGGTTTGAGCTATCTGAAGATCGGCTGGCGATGGCGGCGGCAAGGGTATCAACGTGGATGGCAGGCGTTTGTTCCTTTTTGGTTTGATCCCACGCCGGACTCAGCACCAGCCATCGACTCACATCAGGCCATCTCTGCTAAACATCAGTGAACAGTGCATCTTCGATGTTAAGTTTGTCAGTCAATCGGCCTTTTTACAATGGGCTTTCCGCACTGGCACTGCCAAAAAGAAGAGAGGCTGTGACGCTTCCTGAAGTCAAGGACGCATTGTTTCAAGACTATGTGCAGTAGGGGGTTAACCGCAGTTATCCATTTACCTGCCAATTCCGTGTATCATTGTCCTTGCTCATCGTCACAGCCTGGCCGGTGTGCCATCGTCATCAAATGGCATGTACTCCTTTCTTCGGAAGGAGGGCGCAGAGAGCGCCCTCTTCTTTTCTCACCCTGGCACTTCACTCAGCAACAGGTGACGCCAGGTGTTGTACTCACTCTCCTTCACTGGTCTTCCGCCCCTCACTCTTCCCAAGTTTCCCGGGGTTGCCTTGAAAAGCCATCGATGAAGTCAAAGACGTAGAGCCAGTAGCACCATGCTGTACTACTCACCTCGCCCGCTTCCGTCTCAACATGCGCGACCAAAGAGGAGGTCTAATAGAAGCATACGTTCTGCACCTCACATCCTGCTCTCAAAAAGGGAAAGCGTCTCACATTGGAGTCACAAAAAGAGAGCCAACTTGTGCATTGCCGGATTCAGTTGTCAATCTGCATAATCAGACACCAACGGACGCCCCAGTTCTGGGTAGGGTTTCTCGATGGGTGCGCGGACAAGGTTGCCCCATTCGGTCCACGAACCATCATAATTACGTACATGTGGATAGCCGAGGAGACGAGTCAGCACAAACCAAGTGTGCGCTGAACGCTCACCGATACGGCAATACGTGATGACGTCGTTGTCAGGGTGGACATTTTTCCCACTATAGATCTGGCGCAGTTCAACGGCCGACTTAAAGGTGCCATCTGCATTGGCTGCAGTTGACCAGTAAATGCTTTTCGCAGTAGGAATATGGCCGCCTCGCTGCGCCCCTTCCTGGGGAAAGTTGACCATGTGTATCAGTTCACCGCTATACTCCTCGGGAGAGCGCACATCGATCAAGCGGCGATTGGGGTCCTTTAGTCCACTGAATACATCGTCGCGGAAAGCGCGTAGCGCCTCGTCTGCTGGATGTGCGTGATAGGTGGCAGGCTGAAAATGAGGCACTTCCTTCGTCAATTGACGACCCTCGGCTTTCCATTTGTGACGCCCACCATTCATAATCTTCATATTCTTCTGACCGTACATTGAGAACAGCCAGAATGCATAGCAGGTAAACCAGTTGTTGGGATCGCCATATAGGACAATCGTTTATCGTTGCCGATGCCCCAATGGCTCATGAGTTTCTCAAAGCCCTGTTGATCAATGAAGTCGCGACTAACGGGGTCCTGCACATCGACATGCCAGTCGAGGTTGACTGCCCCTGGAAGATGGCCAACTTCATATACCAATACATTTTCGTCAGCTTCGATCAAACGAAGATCGGGATCATTGAGGTGTTCGGCAACCCAACTTGTCTCTACCAACACCTCTGGATGTACATAACCGGTCGTGGTGCTCGTGCCTGAGGTCGTCGCTTCTGTTCCAGACATTAGCAATGTCCTCCTTTCGAATTGAAGTTTAGACTACAGGGACTTATCTGAACGTGCCTCGGCACGTTCAACGAGCCAATATACCATGAAACTGAAGCACCAATTAGACTCATCCACTGGCCTTGAGAGGCGCTTTGAGCGTCTTCCACACCACTGGGAAGCGCGGAGCAGGCTCTGGTCGAAAGCCCTTAGCCCGTCCGGGCGATTTTCCGCGTGGTTGGCACGCACGAGCCGGTGTGCCAACCTGCAACAAAATCGCAGGCATCACGCGACGCACCTGTTGTGGGGTCACCGGACGATCAGGACACTCCCATGGCCGGTGCAGTGCTTGCCCAATCTCACGTGCCACATACAACTGGTTCAGCACCAGCGCCACCAACCAGCTCCAGCGCTCAAATTGCTCAGGGGTGCGCACATGCACCCGCGTCCACAGCAACGCTTGCTTGAGAAAGCGGTAGCAATGTTCTTGAGAGAACCGTCGACGATACTGCTGAGCAATCTGCGGCAAAGGCACGATCTCATCGAGCATCACAAACCAACTCACACGCGGATCCCGCTTGGTGCCTGTAGCTGCTTCCCGTTCGACACGGATCACCGAGAGGTCCAGTTCCCGATCTTGCTGGAAATGCAACTGGTTCCAGCGACTGATGCGGACCCGTCGGCCCTCAGACGGCTCTTCACTCCACTCCTCATCAGCCTGCCCATGCGTCTCGGGACGTTTGCCCTGAAACAGCGCACCATCTTTGGGTGGCGCTCCGCGCTTGTATCTGCGCACCGCAACGCGATAGAGCTTGCGATTGCTTTTGAGCCGGATCAGCACACTGTAGCCCAGCTCGTGGCACGCGCGCAAGAACTCAGGTGTGCCATACCAGCGATCTGCCAGGATGATGACCCGTCGCTTCCCAAAGAGCGGTTTGAGGGCTTGCAGTTGCGCAATGGCAACCTCGATGGCCGTCTGCTCACTGCTGATGCGTTGTTGCTCCAGAATAGGCGTCCAACTGCTGGCTTGCTCAGGCACCAACACCACTGTCGAAAACGCCCAGCCGATGCTGATCGGTTTCTCGACCAGGGGCAGATTCGGCACATGGATGATCGTGCGATCCGCGCTGGTTCGTGCATTCGGGCGGGCTATGTTGCTCCCATCCACGGCAATCCAGATGGGCTCGTCCTCTGCTCGCTCGGCCAGCAGCTCACTGACCCAGATCGCTCGTATCTGCTCGACATTGATGCGTCCATCTTCCAGCGCTTCATACACACTGGGCCACTGCCGCTCAAAAACGGCGACAACGACAATTCTGGCAACGATTGCGCCTGGCTTTCACTCAACAAGGCATCTCCCAGGTTGAACAGGGCATCGGCTCCTCGGTCAAAGCTGGCATAGACCTGCTGACGAATGTGCTTCAATCTGTTAAAGTTCATGACGTAAACGTCCTTTGTTGTTGTGTTTTAATTACAAAGAACTTTACGCTATCCGGCAGTCTTTGGCAAGACAGGGCTGCCTTTTGGGTTCATTTAGTCTAAACTACAATTTCGAAATAGATATGGTTTTATTAATGACATCCACATCTTCCATTAATAAAGGCTGCAAGGCTCTCTCACTGCTCGCTCGGCCAGCGGGCCATCGAGTTCGCCCCGCTCAACCAGGGTAACTAACTCAGGGCAGCCAACGGCGAAGACGGAGATGCCTTCGGCAAATTGATCACCTTTGTACGCTGCGAAATTCGCGTTGTTCGCCAAAGACACGGCGCAGGGTATCGCTGACCTCGCCCAGCGTGGCATATGCCTCAACGGCGGCAATAATCAGGGGCATGAGTTTCTCACTCTCTGCCGCACCGCTTTCCAGAGCGGCCAGGGCCTGCTGCACCCGCTCATTATCGCGTCGCTGGACTAACGCAGCCAGTTTCGCGGCCTGCCTCCTGCCCACTTCTGGGTCGACATGCAGTAATGCTGGTCGCCGCTCTTCCTCCTCCGTGAAGCGATTCACACCGACGACGATGCTGCGCCCCTGTTCCAGGGCAAGCTGGTCGTCATATGCCGACTGCTCAATCTCTGCCTGCATGTAACCGTGCTCGATGGCACGCACGCTGCCGCCCAGTTCATCAATGCGTTTGATATAGTTCCAGGCTCGCTCTTCTATGGCATCTGTCAAGGATTCGATATAGTATGAGCCGGCCAGTGGATCAATAACATCTGCCACGCCGGTCTCGTAGGCAAGAATCTGCTGGGTGCGCAGGGCCACACGCGCGGCCTCCTCGGTGGGGAGCGAGAGCGCCTCGTCCTTAGAGTTGGTATGCAGCGACTGCGTACCACCAAGGGCGGCCGCCAGCGCCTGGTACGCAGTGCGCACGATGTTATTATCGGGCTGCTGGGCCGTGAGTGTCGAGCCAGCTGTCTGCGTGTGGAAGCGCAGCATCATCGAATGTGGGTCCTGCGCATGGAAGCGGTCGCGCATAAGGTGCGCCCACATGCGACGGGCGGCGCGGAACTTGGCGACTTCTTCGAGCAGGTTGTTGTGACTGTTGAAGAAGAAGGATAGTCTCCCTGCGAAGGCATCGACATTGAGCCCTGCGTCGATGGCGGCCTGCACGTAGCTGATAGCGTTGGAGAGCGTAAAGGCGACCTCCTGCACGGCAGTCGAACCGGACTCGCGTATATGGTAGCCACTGATACTGATAGGATTCCAGCGCGGCAGGTACTCGGAGCAGTAGCGAAAGATATCGGTTACAATGCGCATCGAGTGTTGCGGCGGGTAAATATAGGTGCCGCGCGCAATGTACTCCTTCAGGATATCGTTCTGTACCGTGCCGGAGAGTTTGCGAGTGTCAGCGCCTTGTTTCCTGGCGACCGCGATGTAGAGGGAGAGCAGGATGCTGGCGGTGGCATTGATCGTCATTGACGTACTGATGCGTTCTAGCGGTAAGCCATTGAGCAATTTCTCCATGTCCTCCAGGCTGGAGATCGCGACGCCGACCTTGCCAACCTCTCCCTCGGCTAGAGGGTTATCGGCATCGTAGCCCATTTGTGTGGGGAGGTCGAAGGCGACTGAGAGGCCCGTTGTCCCTTGTGAGAGCAGAAAATGGTAGCGTTTGTTCGACTCTTCCGCCGTGCCAAAGCCAGCATACTGGCGCATGGTCCAGAAGCGCGAGCGATACATGGTAGGCTGTACGCCACGGGTGAAAGGAAATTCGCCGGGGTAGCCAAGCTGCTTGTGCGCATCGAAGCCACGCAAGTCTTCCTCGGTCGCCAGATCTGGTACGACGATGTCTGAACTAGTGACGAACTTTTCCTTGCGTTCCGGTGTCTTCTCTTTCGACGGGCGCAGGGTGGTTTCGCGCCACTCTTCGGTATTCTTGCTCACATGCTGGTCCATAGAGAGCCTCCCCTCCTTTGTCAACCAATCGCATTATAGCATATGGGAGAGAAGGCTTCACTCAACGCTCACCTCGAAGCGCTGTCCTGCGATGAGTAGCTCATAGGTTTGAGCCTCCTCTTCTCGAAACCTTCCTCCTATCACTCTGTTTCAGCATCCAGAAAATCAGGTACTGGACATCGGGTCTACATGCTTAAGGGGAACGGAGGGCGGCGCAAGCGTCCCTCCTGAACTTTCACCCAGCGCTTCGCTGCAGTTCGCGCTCGATTCCACGTTCCAGTGCTTCAATGAGGTAAGGACGGATGGCCTCTGGCGGGATCACGTGGTCAATGGAACCCACCCGCTGCGCCCGCTGCACAGTGTGGATGTGATCGAACTCGCTGGCTACTTCGCCCACCTTTTCGGACCGTACCAGTGCGCTGATCTCATACAGCTTGACTTGAAGAGCGGCCTTCTGGGTCTCGTCTGCCTGCACGATCTGCTCTTGCATCACCTTCACGCGTGGATCGGATTTTGTCCGGGCATCGACCTCGCGAGCGAAGACGACCGCAGCGGCCGGGACTCCGCCGATAACCGAGGCGTATGATCCTGCCACGGCAGCTACCTCAAGGTTCTCATTCAACGCCTTGGAGAAGACGACGAATGAGCCTCCATGGTAGCGCGAGACCACGCAGAAGACGATGGGCCCCTCAAAGTTGGTGATCGCACGGCCAATCTCGGCCCCGTACTCAAGCTCTAAGTTACGCAGTGACTCCGGTGAGCCATCGAACCCTGATAAGTTGGCGATCACGACGAGCGGTCGGTTGCCACTTGCCGAGTTGATGGCGCGCGCTGCCTTCTTGGCTGACAGTGGAAACAGCGTGCCAGCTGTCCATTGCTCCGGTCCATCGCCAGGGATGAAACCGCGCCGGGGAAGAGGCCGGGACTCGATGCCGAGCATGGCGACTGGATAGCCGCCAAGATGCGCGTCCCAGACAACGACGGTGTCCGCATCACGCATCTCGTGCCAGCGTTCGAGCGGCTGGTGATCGGCATCGATCAAACCCATCATGACCGTACGGATGTCGAATGCCCGCTTGCGACCGGCATTCTTCTCCTCAGAGAACAGGTCACCCAGGCAGGTGAGATCGCTATCCTCGGGTCGCGTACTGAAATACGGAAAGTCGCGCACATCGCGTGTTGCCGGGTCTTCGGTGTGCGCGCGGCGTGGGAAACGCTCACCTGGCAGCACATAGGTGTGCTGATAGTGACGCATCAGGATCTGGCAGGCAGAGCCGAGGTCGAGGGCGAAGTACTGTGCCTGGCCGTTGGGGCCCATAATGGGTTCGTATCCGCCGATGCCATAGTTATCCTCAGCCGAGACACCCCCTGAGTAGTCCAGAGACTGCTTGCCGGTCAGCACCATCGCGCCATTCGGCGTCATGATGAGGATGCCGCGGGTGTGCATGAGCATCGTGGCTTCGGCATTCCAATAGGGCTGTGCGCCAACATTGATGCCGTTGACAATCACATTGACCTCGCCACCGGCCTGGGTGAACTCGATGATGCGCCGCAGTGTCCTGGCGACCCAGTCCATGTTCTCGGTGCCGCTCTCCATGGAGATCTTGGCACCCGCTGAAAGGGTGAACCACTCGAGCGGCACCTGGAGGCTCTCAGCAAGATTGATTGCCTCAATGATCCGCCGGCATTCAGGCTCGGCAACCGAGCCAAGGCTCTGGCTCGGGTCCCCGAGCACAATGACGCGGGTCATCCCTTCGGGGTACTTGGGTGTGTAGTTGTGGATGACTCCGACGACGATACCGGCTCCGTTCTTGCCATAGGGTCGGTCGACGGGTACCAGTCGGTTGTCCTCGTCCAGGTCATATTCGGTAAAGGTGCCAGCAGGCATCCGCACCGAGATACCTGCTGGCTCTGGCGTCAGCATTTCTATGATCTCATACGGATAGACCAGCCCCCGCTGGCGCAACTGCACGACCTTCTGCCGGTACTCGCTGAGTGTCGCGATAGGCGTTTCAATCGGCCCGCTCTCCCTGAGCACCAGTTCGCGGCCACCAGGATTCGAGATGTGCAGCATGCGGCTGCGCAACTTTCCGGTCCCCGCTTCTGCGATCTTGGCGTGAACCACCATCCTCTCCAGGCCCAGCCCCTCAGTAGCTGGCCAGAGTTTCCGTATGAGTTCCAGGAATCCCTCCGGTTGCTGCTCCAGCGGGGGCCAGATGTAGAGCAATATCCGGTTCCAGGCCAAGCGCTTATGGGCGCGCAGGTGGGACTGGTACAGGCGGATGCTTTCCAGAACCTCCATCAGCATGCGTTCGAGGTGGGGGACCTGGATGACCTGGCCCGATTCGTCCCGCAGAGGTGTCATATCACGCACCTCGGCAAGGGCGAAGAGCCGCTCGTCCTTCGGATTGTCACGCGCAATCCCGTGGAACAGGTAGACGTCCTCCACTGAAGGCAGTCGCTCGATCTGGAAGTTCGCGAGCCGCCAGATGTGGTGTCGCTCCCCCATCATGGGATGCAACCCACGATAGAGGTGATCCTCCTGGTATCCGTTCTCGCCAGGTCGGTAGGTGAAATGCTGCGTGCTCGCCATTCCGAGGTCTTTCCCTGGAGCGTTTACCGCCACGACGATTCGCTGGAGACGCTGGGGGAAGCCGGTTTGATCGAGCACTCCGCGAATCTCCTGCGCTGTCGCCTCATCTTCGCGCAAGGGCTCCGACCGCCAGGTGTAGAAATCGGCAACGATATCGTGCTCAGCAGAGAAGCGGCTCATAAAGCGCGACAGAGTTGCTGCCGCAGCGGCGAAATCGGCATACAGAGCGAAGGTGGTCACAATGACCACACGCTTGCCCTCCTCATCGTAAGCGGCTTTGACGAGTGGGCACCCGTCTCTCGTCGTGGATTCGAAGCCCTCCAGGGGACGAATACGATAGTAGCGGCGGGTGAGCGCCTCGAGCATGAAGAGGCGCATCTCGGCTCCTGATTCGGGGAAGCGGCGCGTCAGCAGGTTCTGTAAGGGCTGTGGGCAGGCGACGAGAGAGTTCATCAGCTCTTCGTGATTGGGAGCATCGGGGTGGGCAGCAACGTATGAGAGATGTGACTCCACCTCCTCGTAGACCCTATCCCTGGCCCGCTCGAATAAAGGCTTGTAGAAGGAACGGAAGCGGATCTCGCGCGCGAGGTCGTACACAGCCGGGTAGCGCTCCCGACTCGCCTGTAGCAGACGTTGGAGGACGAGACGAAACTCTCCTGTGGAGAGGTGCGCGAGCTCGTCAACACGCTCCAGGTACCTCTCTAGAATGGCGATGATCGCGGCCAGGTGCTGATCGACGTGCTGGTGCGACTTGTACATGAGAAGGACGCTTTCGTCGAGTGCAGGTGAAGGCTCCAGGCTTCTGACGCCATAGTGTGCGAGCGCTCGTTGCAGGTGAGCAACAAATACGTTCGGCAGCCGCTCAACACGAGTATCGCGAAAGCGAAGGTAGGCGAGCAGGTCGTGTTCCGCGCTGTGAACTTGTTCTCCCTGTGCGTTTGCCTCAATCGGGTCTAGTTCGCGACAGAACAGCAAGCAGCTGTCGGCAAAGATCGAGAGCAGTTCGTTCTCGACTTGCAGCAACGCCTGGTCCGAAGCCTCAATGAGCTGGTACACCGTGCTCAGTTCCCCCAGGAGTTGTCTGGAATCGCCAGGGTCACTATCATAGCCGAGCATCTGGCAGCGCAGCGCTTCGAATATCATACGACAACGCACCTGGGGAGAGTCTGCGTTCTCCTCTCGTCCTGCCTGAGCGAAGCTAGCCGCGCCAGCGGCGTTGCCTTTCGTCCTGCCTGACTGCGCAGCAGTAGACGCGCCAGCGGCGTTGGCGGGACGGGTAAGAACGGCAGGACGGATAAGTGCCAGGGTTTCTGCTGTAGGTGCGGCATCTACGAATGGGATGAGTTCGGTATCAGCTAACATATCGACCCATTCCGAAGGCTCAATATGTATGAGGGGCGATCCCAGATCAACTTGAACATTCCTTCTCACGAACACTTGCACCACACTGCCTGGGAAGGGAGTTGTAATCGCCATCTCCATCTTCATGGTCTCGACGATGGCGAGTTGATCGCCTGCATTAACGTGATCGCCAGGTGTGACGGTCACGGAAACCACCACAGCAGGAGCAGGACTGCGCACAAGGCCTCCTTCCTCGTGTGTTATGCGATGAGGGATACCCTCGACCTCCACGTAGCAGTCGGGTCCATCTACCAGCGAAAGGGTGCGATAGCGTCGTCCGAAGCAGGTAAGCCGCCGTTCCACTCTCCCCAGTCGCTCTACCTGTGCCTCGAAGCTTTGCCCGCTCATGGTCACGCGATACTGCTCTTGACCGAGGCGGGAGACCTTGAGTTGATAGACCAGCCCGCGATATTGGAAGTGAGTAGGAAAATCTGCGCTCTGGCGCACTCTGGGTCGTCCACGGGCTGCGCTTGCGTAGAACTCAGCCTCGGACAGGCGCAGTTCGGCGTCATATGCCTCGACTGCGGCCTGCAACAGTGCCACAACAGCGTACTGCTTAGGTGGATGTTCCTCTTCGGTACTCAGACGTGCAGGCCAGCGAGTATCAACGTGATAGGCTTCAAACTCTGGGTGATCTAAGAGGTCGAGCAGGAACGCCTTATTGCTCGTTCCCTTGTGGATGATGACCGCGCTCTCGGTCAGCGCTCGACTCAATCGGGCAAGTGCTTCCTGGCGGCTACGTCCCCAGGCTGTCAGCGTGGCAAGCAGCGGGTCGAACTCGGCCTGAACGAGATCCTCCTCCTCATAGCCCGTATCCAGGCGCAATCCCGGCCCAGATGCGAGACGAAACAGTTCGAGTTTGCACCCAGCGGGTGTCAGGCCGTGATCTGGGATTTCTGCATACAGGTGGGCAGCGACCGCGTATCCAACGGGAGCGGAGGGTTTTCCTGCAAGACGGGCGCCTCCTGCTACTTCTACCTGTAATTTCACCAGGTCCAGCCCTGTGGTGAACTCCGTGACCGGATGCGCGGCGCTCAGGCATGGATTGAACCCCACGAACCAGAAGCTGTGCTGGCTGGGGTCGTACAGGAATTCCACACTCCCGGCATTCCGGTAGCCTGCCAGCTGGCACAGCCGAATGGCCGCCTCACGTAGCTCGCGCTCCTTCTCTGGTGCCAACAGAGGAGAACCGGATTCCTCGAGTACCCGCTGGCCGTGAGGCGCACGTGTACACGTGCGCACGTCGACCGCCCAGGTCGTCCCGTACTGGTCAACGATCATTTGCACCTCAAGATAATGTGCGGCCTCGATTCCTCCATCGCCCGCAGGCACCACCGGGATGTTGGCCTGCTGTGCAAGCTGCCTGGTGCTGATTCTGTCACTGAGCAGACGCAGTACACCGGCATCTGGACCAATGAAGGTGATGCCGAGCCGCTCACAAAGACCAGCGAGCCAGGAATCGCTGGCCTGGATGCCCCAACCGGCCCAGACCGCGGAGGCTTGTGCGGCTAGCAGCGCCTCTTCAATACGTTCACGATGCTGGTAGCTGCTTCTAGACTGCCCATCGCGCTGATCGACGAAGGTTGCCGGGCCGAGAGAGATCATATCGTCGGCCTCGCGCACAAACTTTGCATGGCGGTCCGGCTCGGTGAACAACGCCACTGTTGCCAGACGCAGGCGCTGTTCACGATTCAGTTCCCGCACGGCTCGGATCAAGCGTAGAGCCGCCTCGCTGCGGCTGACGATGGCGATTCTTTCAATTTGACGTTCCATGCGATGGCCTTTGCCGATGTATTCTGGCGTGTTCTGGAAGTCGTTTGCATGTGCCATGGTATTCGCGATCCTCCTCATATCCAGATCAAAAGGAGCTGGACTCAAATGACGAACGCCTCTGTACCTATCCAACTAACAGGAGTTCAATAGGCCACCTCTTCAACTGCTAAAGCCCAAAACAACCAAGTATTCTGCTCGGAGTGCATATACATCATACACTATGGTGGTTTCTTTGACTTTGCGTTTTGGCGTTTCTACAGGGCCTCAGTCTTCGCTTCTCTGTACATCAGAGCCACCTTGTGACACAACTGTGAGATGAGTTCTTGCCCTGTGATGGTGTTGTGAGATGTAAAACATATACTCTTTACTGAGCATGCATTCCTTACCGGGTGGAGTGATGCTGCTACCAGTTAAGAGCGTCGAATAGGTTGTTAAGCAATGGTGAAAGTCATAATCATATGAAAACCATGACAGAGACGTCGAAGGGAGCAAAACGATGTTCCAGCGGATTTTAGTGCCCCTGGATGGTTCAGAACTTGCAGAGCATGCACTACCGATTGCTGCACGTCTAGCAAGGTCCTCTGGGGGATCAATCACATTCCTCCGCGTCGTACCTTCTCCACTTGCATTCACATCGCAACGAAAGGAGTCAGCGGTGCCGATGCAAGGAGTCGTAGATTCAGATCTTGCCGGGGCTGTTGCCTATCTTACACGCATTACCGCTTCATCTGTGTTAGCAGGGGTTGCAGCGACAACGGAAGTGTTCAGGGGTATGCCAGCAGAGATGATCCTTTCGGTTGCTCGTTCCCAGCAGATGGACATCATCATCATGTGTAGCCACGGATACACGGGCATGACACGCTGGGCTCTGGGGAGTGTGGCAGAGAAAGTGGCATCTCATGCCCCTGTGCCGGTACTTGTCCTGCGAAAAGATGGGCTTGTACCTGCCAGTCCTCATCCAGACGCTCTACGTCCACTCCGCGTGCTGGTTGCACTGGATGGTTCCGCACGAGCAGAGCTAGGCATTGAACCTGCTGCATCCTTGAGTGCTGCATTAGCCGTTCCTTTCCTAGGAGCTCTGCACCTGATGCAGGTGGTGAAACCGGCAACTGCGGATACCGGGGAGAGCAACATCGATGAAGATGGTGAAAGCCAGGCCATCCTGGACAAGGTCAAAAGGTACCTCAGCTCTCTGGTGGGTCATTTAGGTGAAGGGCGTGTGGTATCCGCTGTGGCAGACCTCAAGCTTCCTGTGTCCTGGTCGGTTGCTGTCGATCCCGATATCGCTTCGGCGCTCATCCGAGTAGCAGAAAACGGAGAAGATGCACAAGAAGCAGGGGTGTCCGGCGGCTGCGACATCATTACCATGACCACGCATGGATATGGTGGCGTACAACGCTGGGCGATGGGGAGTATTACCGCGCGTGTTCTCAGAGCCACCAGGCTGCCATTGCTGATTATTCGACCACCGGATATCATGGAGAAGAGCAATCTCACATGGGATGATACAACCCTATCAGCCATATAGGTGTAGAGTAGGGGCAATCACGATGGAACCTTTCGCAATGGAGAAATGGCGAGAGGTGACCATTTCTTTGTGAACTCATTGAGAGAAAATGACCCGTTAGAGTGAGGACGCTGTGATATCAATGGTGTATCCTCTGGGCAAAACATCATTTGAGAAGCGAAGCGCATGCACGAGGAGGATACCTATGTTGAATGTTCAAAATGAATTTCGCCAACCCATTTCCATCGACTTTGCACCTGCCGGGAGCGTCTGCGAATGGTGTGGGGAACCAGCCTTGCAAACACTGACCGTCATAGGAGGCTTAGGACAAAACGAGAGTGGATACTTCTGTAGTGGATGCGGCAAGGAATTCATTCGTGTGGTTGCCAGCGATCTTCGCCGTGAAATATCGGCAGAAACGGCTGTCGCTCGTTAGCCTTGTACACGACCAGGTGGGCTTCGAGCATCGATGGAACAACTCGACAGCCCCTGTATCTCGATGTTTCTGCTCACGTACCAAGCTCGACTTTGTACATTTGGGTGGGGAAACAAGGCATAAAGCTCCCTTTGGAGTAAGATAGAAGCAAACCAAGCTCATCTTACCAAGGAGGAAGTTCATGCCCCATTCAGACCCCATTATACCGATTCTTGCCCAATTTCGACCATTGTTTACCGCACCGACCTGGAAGAAAATGATGATACTGCTGACTGGGACTATGCTGGCCCGAGGACGTCGAACCGTGACGGCAGCCTTGCACCAAACAGGACATCAATTTGATACGAACTTTAGTACGTTTCATCATGTGCTCAATCGAGCGCGCTGGTCCGCGTTACAGGTGAGTCGACACTTGCTCTCGCTCATCGTGGAGACCTTTGTCCGAGCGGGAGGTGGTATTGACATAGTCATCGACGAAACACTGGAACGGCGTTGGGGAGTCAAAATCAGCAAGCGTGGACATTACCGCGATAGTGCCCTCTCCAGCCGCAAACGCTCGGTGAGCAGTCCCGGTTTGCGCTGGATCGTCATGGCCGTAGTCGTCACCTTGCCTTGGACCCAGCAACGATGGGCCTTGCCTTTTCTGTGTGTCCTGGCAACTACCCCTGAAGTGAGCGAGAAGTTGGGGAAACGTCATAAGACTGTGGGTATGCGGGCACATCAGATGGTGAGCTTACTGCGTCGTTGGCTTCCCAATGTGCCCATCAAGCTCATGGGAGACACCGCCTACAGCATTCTGGAACTGGGGCTGCATTGTACTCGTCATCACGTCACGCTGATTGCTCCTTTTCGCCTCGATTCGGTGATCCACCAACCTGTCGAAGCACGCACCAAGCATACCATCGGTCGTCCGCGTGTGGTTGGCAAACGCCTGTCATCGCTCGAGACGGTCTTGCATGACCCCAAGGCGGTGTGGCAGCGCATCACGGTGGATTGGTACGGCGAAGGAAAACGTGCGGTGGAGATCTGTTCGGCCACGGCGCTGTGGTATCGCTATGGCTCCGATCCCTTGCCCATCTGTTGGGTCCTGACGCGCGATCCTGAGGGCAAGCGTCCTCCAAAGGCCCTGTTTTCCACGGATCAAACACAGGCTGCTGAAGAGATTGTCCTTGATTTTATGAAACGCTGGAGTCTGGAAACCCAACGCCAGTGGTCTGATTTGGCCATTGAGCGCACGAACCCGCTTCTCTTTGGTCTCTACAGTCTTTTGACCCTCTTTGGGCAAGCGCTCTATCCACATGGACAGCTTCCTCTCAAGCAAGCGGCTTGGTATCACAAGCAAGCTGCGACGTTTGGTGATGTCTTGGCAGTCGTGAGGCGGCATCTGTGGGGCAATTTCTCTTTTCCCACATCACCCACTGATCCTAATGTGGTTTTAGTCCCCAGTTCGACTCTTTCTCGGCTTGCTAACGCTGTTTGTTACTGAGGAGAATTGTACAAAGTCGAGTTCAGACCATTTTGGAAAAGGGACATGCCTTCTTTGGCGAGCTCATCAAACCCGAGATGTTCCAATCGACGGTGGAAATCAACTCGGCTGTCCTGCCAGATATCCCGACCGCTCGTCAAGAGATGCGAGACGTGAGGGCGACGCTTGCCGCCCTGGTGGAAGAGGAGGGGTTGGCACTCGCCAGCGCAGGAACCCATCCCACCGCCATATGGCAGAACGAACTCAGGTCACCCTATGAGCGCTATAGTCAAATAGAACAAGAATTTCAGGATGTCGCCCGCTCCCTCTTGATTTTCGGGCTGCACATCCATATCGGGATTGAGAGCCACGAATTAGCTGTTGAGTTGATGAATCAGCTGCGAACCTGGCTCCCCCATTTGCTCGCGATCTCCAGCAACTCCCCCTGCTGGGCTGGACGCCTCACCGACCTCAAGTCGTATCGCTCTGTCGTCTGGAAACCCTTCCCGCGTAGTGGCGTGCCAGAAGTATTCCCCTCCTCGTGTGACTTCGACGCCTATGTTCAGGAGCTCGTCCAAACTGGCTGCATTGACGATGGCAAGAGAATCTGGTGGGATATTCGCCCGCACCCGTTTTTCAGCACCATCGAATTCCGCATCTGCGATATGCCCGCGACATTTGAAGATACCATCGCCATTGCCGCCCTCTGCCAGGCGCTCGTCGCAAAGTTGACGTGGCTCTACAAGAGGGGGTTGAGGACCCCTGCCCTATCGAGCCACTTTATCGAAGAGAACAAGTGGCGCGCCATGCATGACGGTTTGGACGCGGAAGTGATCGATTTCGTGCAGGGCCGTCGCCTCATGATGCGCGAGTCTATCTGCGAACTGCTTGATTTTGTGGACGAGGTCATCGACGATCTGGGCAGCCGCCACGAGATCGACTACCTGCGCAGATTACTCAAAGACCCACGGGGTACTGGAGCCGATCGCCAGATTGCCCTCTATGAGCTAACGGGCAGCATGGAGGCCGTGATCCAGTTTCTCATGCAGCAGACGATGCAGGGCATACCCGTGAAAGTACCAGCGTGATCGATTCAAAGCAGCCGTTTCAGCTCCTCAAAAGTATGTGAGTTGGGGGATAAGAGCACGATGCGCGGTTTAGTCTTGCTGTCCAGGCGCTGGATCGTCGCACGCGCCTCGTCTGGACCACGTGCGTGCGACGTCCGCTACGTGACGATGAGCAGCTTCCCGCCACCGTTGCCGGACTTCGACTCGTCGTGCCCGCTCATCTCCTGCTGCAGTAATGGATGTCCTTTTCGAATCTTTGCATATGGTTTGCGATGGTGTTCCCTCTAGGTTCTGAGCACAGCCGTGCTTGCAGATGACACTCCTTGTGTAACGGCTCTCCCTGTACTTGAGCGAGCTTTCACGCTCGTTCCACTGACATCGTTACACAAGGGCGGCAACTCCATCGAGTGGAAGCAGCACGTAGAACGCGCTTCCTTTCCCAGATGATCTGTTTTCAGCCCAGATGTCGCCGCCATGCAGTTCGACAATACGCTTGCAGATAGTCAGCCCCAGGCCGAGTCCGCCCGTCTCGCGTGTCAGGCGTGTATCAACACGGTGAAAGCGCTCAAAGATACGTTCCAATTGCTCGGCGGGAATCCCCTGGCCGTTATCGGTGACGCACAACTCCAACCTGTTGCACAGAACAGGCGCCTTGTCAGGATCGTTGAGCTGGCGTGTCTGATGCGCATCCCCCGCTTTCACTCCAGGATATCCCTGGATGACCGGGCGAAGCGTGACGGTGACCAGACCACCCCCTGGCGAAAATTTGATCGCATTGTCCAGCAGCTGGTCCAGCATTTCGCGCAGGCGGCGGGGATCAGCCAGCATGAGTGGGACGATCCGGTCGGGGGTGCCATCTGTGTTTTCCAGCTGGAGTCTGAAGACGAAACGGCCTGGCTGCGAGACAGTCACTCGCTCTTCAAGAACGGCAATGGCTTCACTGGCGAGGTAGGCCATATCAACGGGCGAGCGTTCAAGCACAGCCTGATCCGTTTCCAATTGCGAGAGCTCCAGGAAACGCTCAATGATGGCTTCCAGCCGGTCGCTTGCCTCGTGAATAGCCAGCAGAAACTGGTGTCGTTCCTCGCTCGCGAGGCGGTGTTCATGGCGCAGCAGCGTGGTGGCATAACCTTTGATAGAGGCGAGTGGGCCTCGCAATTCATGACTGACCGTTCCCAGCAGCTCCGCCTTCAGCAGTTCCATGCCCTCCAACCCTTCCCGGGCCACTTCCCGCTCAAGTTCATCCACGCGCTCTTTGAGCAAGAGCGTGGCGATGACCGCCTCGAAGGCAGTGGCTACCAGAGGCAGCAGCACGGAACAGCGGGAGAGCAGTGAGGAAGATGCCTGCTCCTGAGCCTTCTGATCCCTCACTCCAATGATCAGCAAGGCGTGCTGCGCCTGGTCAGAAGTATCAAAGGGCGCACATGCCAGCAGCGCAAGGCGATCCTGTGCCTCATCGGGCCCTCCTTCGTCCAGGGAGAGTCGATAGACCATCCAGCATGCCATATCTGGCGCTGGCATAGGCGTGCCCGGTGTTGTCATGGGAGCCAACAGAGCATTGGCTTCTTCCTCGCGCATCTGATGCAGGACCAGTACACGAAACGAAAGAGCCTCCTCCGGAGCAGCAGATGAGGGTTCGAACGGCCCAAAGCGCGGCTGATTCTCACACAGCAGGATGGCACCACATTCGGCTTTGCAGAGTTTCAACAAACAGGTGAGCAGATCGTTCGCTACGTTCTCCAGGTGTTCAGGAGGGGCCGAGCTCGCCTTTCGCGCTAATGCCGTGAGCTCGATGAGCGCTCCTATTACCTCTGATGCCAGGGGTTCACCCAATGGTGCATATCTGATGGTCATGTTCCTCTACGTATCCGCTTGTCTTTTGAACGCACAAGTTGTATTGCAACCTGCTTGAAACTAAGTATACAGAGTCGTATTCTCATTCACATCACAGAATGCGAGCAGAAGTCACGAGACTATCACGATCTTGCTCATGGTAGGAAATTGGGCTGTGTTGCAAAGGCTCACAAGGAGCACGATGGACGTGAGTCTCGTTTACGCTTGCGCTTAGCCTGAATAAGTGGGAACCGGATAGAAAGACAAGGAGGGAACACGTATGAAGTGTGTGATCTGCCAATGCAGTGAAACTGAACCAGGAACCACCACGGTCGTGCTGACCAGAGATGACACAACCATTGTCATTGCATTGCTTCACTAAAAATCTTACCCGACGGTTTGTTCAACTGGCGATCAAGAACTCTTGATTGCCCTCTCTGCTGGCAAGATGGGCGTGGGCGATGGTCCTCAGATCACTTCTGCTTGCCACTGCTCCTCAACGGTTTCCAGCAAGTAGGCTCGTATCTTCCGCATGTCTCGCTGAAGAGTGCGGATTTGCAGTGGTTGATAACGCCCGTGGGAGAGGCGCTGTAACTCCCGGAAAATGTCGCCGCTGCTCCGTTCAGGGTTGGCAACTAGCCAGGACAGGATCTGCTCCCACTCCCCTTCAAAAGGATCTTTCTGGGTACGCCGCTAGCCCAGGATGTGTTTTCTCCTCTCCTGCTCGTGGTACAGGGTGTTGAGTCCTGCTGCTGAATCGAGTGCGCTCCTCTCAGCAAGGACGCTTCCCATCGTACAATATTCCACGGAAAAGACGCGGACGGGTGCAGAAGGTGTGTTTGAGATCAAAGGAGGAACACGGACAGCGCAGCGGAAGACGGCCTGTTGCACCTGTACTACTTGTTGGAACAAGCGCATGGGGTCGAGCGATTGTGTCACCTCAGTCAGTTCTTGTTACTTCTGAGCTGGCAGGGCTCCTGAAAGGAGCAACCGTTGCAGCGGGGTCTTGGCTGAATCGTACACGCAGCGCACTTTTTTCCCTTCGCGTTGCTTCGACTGGAGTTTCATCGAGGGCTGAAAACAGTTGACATACAGGCGCAGTGCTCGGTAGAGTTCGGTGAGTTGCCGATAGTCGCGTTCGCCAACGAAGCGATCGTAGCCGACCACCTGGCGGACAACTGCTCCATTCTTTTGCTCCACAAAACACTGATCATTTTTCAGATAGGGGCGTCCCCGTGTGAATGTGATGTGTTCGTGTTCGCAATAGGCGATCAATGCCTCATTGATGAACTCTCCAACATTATCCGTATCAATCCCGAGAATCGGAAAAGGGAACAGCATTCTCGCTCGTTGGATGGCCGCCAGCACGGTTTCCTGACTCCGGTACAATAGGGGCAGACATTCCGTCCAGCCAGTTGCCACATCGGTCAGGGTCAGTGTGTACAAGTAGCCTCCTTCTAAGACGTTGCCACAATGAGCCACCAGATCCGCTTCCAGAAAGCCGGGTCGGGTCTCATCCCACTGCTGGAATGTGCGGATCGGGATCTGCTGCTTCAGCAGTGTTCCCGCTCGTGTGGTGGAAAGGCCGCGCTGTCCCACCTTGCGCTGGGAACGCAGGAGGCGATCTGCCGTAGCAGCGCTCATAGAAAGCAGTTGGCTGCGGCACTCCTCAGTGATCTGGAGATGCTCATGCCGCTCCAGCGCCTCTAGCAATGTAGGAAGAAAGGGCATGAGCCGTTTAGTACAGATGCGATTGGCGGCGTGCCAGACCAGGAACAGCGCGTGTTGGACCTCCGGTCCGTAATGGCTCGGACGCGCGTACGCCGGCGCGTGCAGCACTTCCTCCGCATGGTTGAGCAGCCACATCCCATAACGGCGATGATAGCCCGTGGCTAGGGCAAAGGTATCTAACAGCACGCCTTTCTAGGCAGACGAGGCCTCGCGATACTGCGGGGCGAACTGCTTGAGCAAGGCACGCCTGCTTTGAAGATTCATGCTTTCTCCCACGTTTGCCTCCCCGGAAATGGTCCGATGCGGAACCGTTCTGCCAAAACGACAGCAACGCCGCCAATTGCCTCATGAAAAATCTGCCTCATTAAACACATGATAGCAACCTCCGTGCGTTGTGCAAAGTAATATGAACGAAGAGGTGATCTTGATGCAGAGGTGGAAACCACTTCGAGTGGAGTTGGGTTTGTGAAGAGGACAAAGGCAGATTTTTCATGAGGCAATGCGATCTGATACCCAATAATAGTCAGGGGTTTCCCATTATGTATGAAATCATTAGCGATCAGGGACTAAAGAAAATAGCAGGTACATTGAGTATCCAGTGGAAACACAGCCAACACTCAATTAGTAGCTGAACAATTTTCTGCTCAGTACCTAGAACTGTGAATTATCGGCCATGAGCCTCTAAAATCTCCTCAACGTCTCTTTCACGTTATCCTAGAGTTTTCCTTCCTCTGGATTTGGGGCTTTTCGTCAAAAAAAGTATTGATGGGCACGGCGAGTAATCATCGTGGTAAACTCGATCATGTACACTGCGTGCTTGATCTGCTGTAAAGGGAAGGGCTTTACAGTCCTTTTCCACCGACTGGAGCGATCTCTCTCTGTTCAGGCATGCCTTCGAGCAACGGGAGGGCATGGGCAACAAATGGTCGTACTTCCGGCCTAGCGAGGGCAGCGGTGTGCTCCTCTTCGCTGGCCCAGAGGTCTTCGACCCAGATGACGTTCGGGTCTTGTACGTCTTCGTACACCAGGTAGAGGATGCAGGCGGCATTCTCTTGGAACGGTTTGCCTGCTTCGAGCAGAATCTTGAGCACATCGTCCCGTTTGCCGGGCTTGGTCGTGAGTCTATTAATCAGTGCGTAGTAGTTCTTCATGCAGTCATTATAGCATGAAGGAGGAGATTTTGAACAGGTTCTTCTTATCGCAGGCATCGCTGTCGATGCCTCACTCCCCAACGCATGTATGATCATAGAGCAGCAAGCCTTCTCCCCGACCCGTGATCTTTATCATGGGTAAATCTGGAGGAATTTCACTTCCACAACACACCAGATGCAGATACACTCTGTATGAGAGCAGACGTGAGAACATGGAGTGAAAGGAGAAAGATCATGGTATCCACTTCTACCCGTCTCACCTATCCAGAAAGGGTTGGAGTCCACAAACTCATATGGGTTGGTCCCCTCACCATCGTTGTGGCAGTGCTAGTGAATCTCGTGGTGCGTCTACTCGCGGTCAGCTTCTTTGGCATAGCTTCGAGCTTCCTGTACTTGCAGGCACCTGTTGTCATCGTCACTACCGTCGTCTTTTTGCTGGTGGCCCTGCTTGCCTTTGTGCTGACCGGCCGTATGAGCCGCCATCCAGTTCGGATCTATTGCCTCGTGGCAGGGGTGGCCCTGCTGGTTTCGTTTCTAAATCCCCTCCTGCTCCTGGCTGGTCGGTGGCTTCCTGCAACGGGCATGAACCAGCACATCTTCTGGACGATGATCGTCATGCATATCGTTTCAGCACTCATCGCTGTCAGCCTGCTGTTGACGCTCGCTGTCGAGCGGGCACGGCCCCAGTGAAAAGGAGGTATATAGTCATCATGACTGCACGTCTTCTCCAGATCATCGTTGGTCTTGCCGGGCTGTGCGCCCTGGTGCTTGGCCTGTTCACCTGGATTGCAAACATTGATCTTACTGACATTCATATGCTCTTCGGCCTGCTGGTCACCCTGGGGCTCCTGGTGATGAGCATCATCGCACTCACTGCCCCCGGACTGCGCCTCTGGGGCATGGTCGGGATCGTCTACGCCATCATCGTGCTGATCTTTGGCGTGTCGCACTCCAACCTGCTCGTCGGGAATCTGCACTGGCTGGTCCAGACGCTGCACACGCTGGTCGGCCTCGGCGCAATCGCACTGACGGGCACACTCGGCGCGCGCTACCGGACGCTCAAGCGCAGCGAGGCGAAGCCTGAAGCTTCATCGCAAGCGTTGAGTTCGTGAGTTTCAGGTACCGGCAGATGAGGGCTCAAGAGGAGGAAAGAGATGCGTATTTCCCGAGAGGGTCATCTGGTGACGTTGATTAACGTCTTTGAGACAACACCTGAGCAGTAACAGGCACTAATCAATGCGTGGCTGCGCTTTGTAGAGTCTGTCAAGCAGGAGCCGTGCCTGATTGGAACGGCGCTGCATCGAAGCGCAGATGGCACCCGCGTCGTCAACTATGCGCAGTGGAGATCGGAGGCGGATTAATCCCGCTTTGTGCAAAAGTACCGCGAGCACATGGAGACCCCCCGTCCGCATTTGTTCAAGAGCAGCAATGCTACCTGATCGCCACGGATGGGATTGTGAACTGGGTACGCAATCTCCGTGCGGCGGGAGGCGAGGCGACACTGACCCGGAGACGGCACAGTGAAAGGATTCATGCCGTCGAACTTTCGCCAGAGGCTGCGGCCCCCATTTTTCGAGAAGCCTTGCGTGCTGGCCCCCCCGGACGGTCCCACGGTGATCTTTCGGGTGTACCGCTCTCTCATGGTTCTCCCTTATCCGGGCGTCACCGCGTATGCTTCGCTTGGGGAATGTGAGCGTGATGTGCTGGTCCACCCGGTTTTTCTCGTACAACCTGTTTTTGTAGCACGTCTTCCAGCAATCATCGCTTTCGTCACAGGAAACAAAGAGAAATGAGAGGAAGAAGAAAGATGTCAACGAGACATATGCAAGAAGACATGACGATGAAACTGAAAATGATCGGCTATTGGACAACCACGATCATCGTCACGCTTGAGTTGTTAGCAGGCGGCGTGACAGACCTGATCCATGGGCGAGAGTTGCTCTTCGTCGGCGATCCTGTCGCCCTGGTCCTGGCGCACCTGGGCTATCCGCTGTACTTGCTCACGATTCTCGGAGTATGGAGGCTGCTTGGAGCCATCGCCTTACTTGTGCCGCGTTTTCCTCGGCTCAAGGAATGGGCGTATGCCGGCACCTTCTTCGTCTACGTAATGGCGGCTGTATCATGGGCGGCGTGCGGGGGTGGGCTGGGTGACCTCATCGGGCCCCTCGTTTTCGCCATGCTCACGCTCGCTTCGTGGGCGCTGCGACCGCCAAGCCGGACCCTCGGAGTAATACTTCCTGCAATGGCACATGCGTAGACCCTTTATGAACACTCGACCCGGTCCATTCTAGGGCTAGATGAAAGAAAGGGACAGTGCTGAAGCACATGGCGGCTGGAAGCCTCCTGACTCTTGATGGACCTCTCAGCCTCGTCGTCATCGAGGGAAACAAGATCAAGAAAGATCGGTCTGGACAAAGGCGGTGGTACAATGGAAGCGGATGTCCGGCATCGTCAAACGGTACCAATAAGAAGGAACTCTAGTATGCGAACACGGGACGATCACCGGTGGCAAACAAACGGAAACACAAGCCAGGAGCGGGTCGAGATGAACGATGAAGTGATCAGGGAGAGTGGTGTCACCGTCCCCATCTGGCGGCTCTACCAGCTCTTCTGGCTGCTTATTTGTCTGTACTTTCCACTGGCTGCTTTCGTGAGCAAACAGGACTCATGGCTTCGTTTCGCTGTGGGCAGCTTAGTCCTGCTCTTTTTCGCGGTCAGTTATACCTGGATCATGTGGCCGCATCCCGCGAGCCAGGAAGCGCGAACCCCTGGCCGATCCCGCCTGTCGTTACTCCTGTTAATTGCTCTCTGCCTGCAGGTCACCGTGTTTAGTCTCCTGGATGGTCCTGCCTGGCTCTGGTCTTTTCTTGGGGTGAGCGCTATAGCTGGAGTGGTACTCCCCATGCGCCGTGCAGGAGTGGTCGTCGTGTTCTTGACTGCGCTCCCGCTCCTCATCACCCTCATCACTCAGAGAGGCGTGGTGAGGATCGATTGGTGGTGGCTCATCGCGCTGATGCTGGTGGTGCGAGGACTGGGCCTGGACATGATTGGCGTGTCTCGCCTGTGTAGTACCATTCGCGAACTGCACACCGCACGGCGCGAACTGGCCCGTCTGGCGGTGATCGAAGAGCGCGAACGCCTCTCGCGGGATCTGCATGATCTGCTGGGACAAACTCTCTCTGTGATCACTCTCAAGAGTGAACTGGCGCGTGGCTTGATCACGGAAGATCCAGCACGTTGCGCTCAGGAACTTACGGAGATTGAACAGGTTGGGCGTATGACTCTACGCGAGGTTCGCAAGACCGTCGCAGGCTACCGACAACCGCGACTGTCGAGGGAATTGGACGGTGCTCGACAACTGCTCGAAGCAGCG
>WNGR01003019.1_pt1 | contig 28325 bp, 25 predicted proteins | sample 5407581 | NCBI WGS metagenome assembly WNGR01 (sample SAMN13153383, study PRJNA577476) | soil metagenome | isolation source: 80 cm soil or saprolite under Garry oak tree replicate 2 | place: USA:California | collected 2016-06-15
CCCCGAACAACAACGAAGCCCTCTGCATCAGGCATGGAACGCCTCCTTTAGGGTACCCGCTCCCGGAGCCACGCCCGCGCGATCTCCACGATGTCCTTGTGCTCGACATCCGCCTGAGCGTTCAACCGTCGCATCTCGGCATCCGAGATCTTGCCGCCCAGCTCAGCCAGTGCGGCTCGAACCGCGGGATACTTCTCGAGCACTGCACCTCTGGCGACCGGCGCCGCCTGGTACGGTGGGAAGTAGCCGCGATCGTCGGTCAAAGCAACCAGATCGAGCGCGGCGATCTGACCGTCGGTCGAGTTGCCGGCGATGACATCGACGCGACGGTCGGCGAGCGCCCGGTAGGTGAGCCCCAGGTCCATCGCCGTCGGCGGCCGCGAGAAGGTCAGGCCGTACACCTTGGCAAGACCCGCAAACCCGTCCGCGCGTTCGAGGAACTCGTAGCCGAATCCCGCCTTCCAGCGGGGCGCCACGCGCACGAGATCCGCAATCGACCGCAACCCATATCGCTCGGCATCGGCACGGCGCACCAGGATGGCGAACGTGTTGTTGAAGCCGAGCGGTGCCGTCCATTGCAGCTTGAAATCGCGCGCGTACGCCGCGGCGACGAAGCGATACACGCTGTCGGGGTCTGCGATCGGCGGCTGCTTCAGAATGGCGGTGAACGCGGTGCCCGTGTACTCGATGTAGAGGTCGATGTCGCCGGCCGTGATCGCCCGATGACAGACGAACGTTCCCCCGAGGTGGAGCCGCCGCTCCACGGGCAGCGCTGTGCGACGCTCGATTTGCTGCGCTACGATCTCCGCCAGGAGATCGGATTCGGTGAAGTTCTTCGCGCCGACGACGATGCGATCCCGCCTGCCACAACCGGATACCAGAATCGCCAGCAACACCAGGAAGCGCGTCACTTCGGCCGCCAGACGAGCCGGCGTTCCGCGAACCCGAGCAGAGCGTCGGCGAGCAGCGCGAGCAGCGCGGCCGGAATAGCACCCGCGAGGATGAGCGTATCGTCCACCGTGGCTACGCCGCGAAAGATGTAGACGCCCAGCCCGCCCGCGCCGATGGCGGCCGCGATGGTCGCGACGCCGACGCTCACCACGGTCGCGATCCGCACTCCCGCGAGGATGACGCCCGCGGCGAGCGGCAGCTCGACCAGCCAGAGCAGCTCGCCGTCAGTCATCCCCATGCCGCGGCCGGCCTCGCGCACCGCCGGGTCCACGCCCGTGATCCCGGCGTACGTATTACGGACGATCGGCAGCAGCGCGTAGACGACGAGCGCGCTGATCGCGGTCCATGCGCCGATGCCGAACACCGGAATCAGCAGACCGAAAAGCGCCAGGCTGGGGATCGTCTGAAACACATTCGCGAGGGTGAGGACGGGCCGGCGCCACGCGGGCCGGCGGACTACCAGGACACCGAGCGGGAGACCGAGAGCCGAGGCGAGAGCGGTGGAGATGGCGACTAGGCCGATATGCTGGCCCAGCAGCAGCCCTACTTCGCCCGCGTGGTGGGCGTAAAACTCGAAGAGCTTCAGGCAGCGTCCATGAACTGTCGGACCGCGGGGGATGTGCTGGCGCGAAACTCGTCCGGTGTTCCCAGAAACGTCAGGCGTCCGGCCTCGAGCAGCCCGATGCGCGTACCCAGCAGCAAGCCCTCGCGTACGTCGTGCGTGACGAACACCATCGCCTTGCCGAGCCGGCTTGCGAGCGCGCGAAACTCGCGCTGCAGCTCGAGGCGCGTGATCGGGTCGAGCGCCGCGAACGGTTCGTCGAGCAACAGCAACGGTGGGTCGACGGCCAGCGCGCGGGCCACGCCGACGCGCTGGCGCTGGCCGCCGGACAGCTCGTGCGGAAAGCGCGCTGCGAATGTGCCGGGCTCCAGGCCGACCAGCGCAAGCAGCTCGCGTACCCGGCGCGCGATGCGGTCTGGCGGCCACCGCTCGAGGCGCGGCAGCAGCCCGACATTCGCCGCGACCGTGAAGTGGGGGAACAGACCGATGTCCTGAATCACATAGCCGATGCGGCGCCGCAGCTGCGTGGCGACGACCACGGGGGTCGGTTCGCTCGCGATCCGCACGGTGCCGCCCGTCGGAGTCAGCAGCCGGTTCACGAGCTTCAGCGTCGTCGTCTTGCCCGAGCCGCTGCGCCCGAGCAACACGAGCGTCTCTCCCGCCGCTACGGAAAACGACACGCCGTCGACGAGTTTCTTACCACTTCCCGGCAGCTCGTAGCGCAACTCCAGCACCTCGAGCACGCTGCTCATGCCGGGACGTGCTTCAGCTCGTCGACGTCGCCAGCGTCGGGCGCTTCTCCGTGGCGGAGACCTTGAGCCGGATCCACATCCCCGCGAGGCCATGGCCGGGCACGGCGCAGAAGATCATGTACGCGCCCGCCTTGTTCGCCACGAACCGCAAGGAGTCCGACTCCCCACCGGCGAGCCCCTGCATCAGCCGGGCCGTCATGGCGCGGGCGAAAGCGGGAGGCTCGACGGGACCTGCCGGCATCGGCTTCGTCGTGTCGACGACTTCCGCGGAGTGTGGAAGGTTCGTGTCGTGGTTCGTGAAGTGAATCACGACCGTCCAGCTCGTCGGGACGGTCAACGTCAGCTTGCCGTCGTTGAAGCCGTTGAAGTTCAGGCCGCCATTGAGCTGGGTCAGCCCAGCGGTCAATTGGAAGGTCGCGGTCTTGGCGGTCGTATCGACGGTGAGCCAGTTGCGGTCGATCGATTGCGGCGCGGCGGTTTGGGCCGCGCAGAGCGGCGCGACGAGCAAGAGTAACCCGGTGAGGCTCAAACGTTTTGTCATGGGTCCAAGCTACCTACCGACCGGCTCCGACGGAAAGGCCTAGGTAGACGTTGCGACCGGGAGCCGGCTCATAGAAGCGACCGCGTGCCGCGTTGATCACGACCGAGCTGACGTACCGATGGTTGAAGGCATTGTTGATGCCCAGGAAAGGCCCGAGGCGCATCCCACCGCTGTTTCCTTCCCAGCCGACACGCACGCTTGTCGCCCACCATGGTGACGTCGTCGTGCTGCCCGTGTCGCTCACGACATATCCCGACGAATACGACTGCTGGAGTTCCGCCCACACGCCGCGAAGTGCGGCGGGGTGCGCCCGCGCGAACAGATTCAGCCAGTGCTTGGGGATCCCGGGCAGCGCGCGCCCGTCCAGCACGTGGGGGATCGTGTCCGTGAAGGTGTAGTGCCGGTATCGATAATCCGAGTATGTCCATGCGACGTTCAGGCTCATGCCCGGCGCAATGGATAGGTCGGCGCTGACCTCCATGCCTCGGTGCCGCGTGCTGCCGGCGTTCCGGTAATAGAACCGCGGCGCGGCGATCTCATAAGGAATGAGCGCGTCGCGCACGTCGGCTTGAAACACCGCGACCGTGTACCCGACGCGTTGGCCGGCCGACCCACGCGTGCCGATCTCGTAATTCCAGGCCTGCTGCGGCTTAAGACCGGTGTTGAATCCACCCGTGCCGGCTGGCGAGTTGGCGAGCTCGGTGGTCGTCGGCGTCTCGAACGATGATCCGACGTTGGCGTACACGGTGACCGTGCTCGACGGATTCACGCCGATGCCGAACGATCCGGAGAGGGCGCGCATCAGCCGCGCGCCCGAATCGTCCGGATTGGTGTCCGTCGGCGTCGCGAAAATCAGATGGTCCTGCACGCCAAACTTCACCCAATCGTATCGCAGCCCGGCCGTGAGCGTCGTCCGGGGTGAAAGCTCGAGTGCGCTCTGGACGAACGGTCCGATCTCCGTTACGTGCTCCAGCTGATCGAGCGTGCGCACGGTGTCGGGTTTGGCGGGGTCGCTCGCCGTGTACGCAAAGTTCTTGCGGTCGTCGCGCAGGCGCTGGAAGTCAATGCCCGCGGTCAGCCGATGCACGAGAGAACCGAGCGGCGCCGGGTACGTGACGCTGGCGCGCGCTCCGTAATCGATCCGATCCAGATCGATATACGTCGTGGTGATCGGATTCTTGAGATCGCGGGTGAGCCCGAACAGCGTGAACGCAGCCTCGCCACCGTTCGCCCAGGCACGGCGCACCGTGGCGCCGCTCTGGACTTGTGTCACCGCCTTGCCCGCGTTCCGTTGCAGGTTGAGTGCCGGCGCCTGATCGGGGTTCGCACGCAGCTCGGCGAGCGTCAGCGAGCCAGGATTGTCGGCCCGCGGGTTGTCCCCTACGTCGGTCACCAGCGCGAGCGACCAACCGTCCGCCAGGGGCAGTCGCAGGCGCGCGTTGAGCACGCGCTGGTCCGCCGCGCTGTGGTCGCGCTCTCCCTTGTAATCGAGCCGCGACACCGTCAGCGCCGCGCTCCCGCCGCCGACGCGCACCCCGGTCGTCGTCTGCCATTTGTTCCAGGAACGGCCGGATCGTTCGCTGAACTGGCCCGCGACGACCCGCGCGTCCTCACGCACATCGTCTATGCTCTGCGGATTGGTCCAGATGCTGATTACGCCGCCCGAGGCATTGCCGAACAGCGCCGACGCCGAGCCGCGCAACACCTCGATGTGGTCCACCTCGGCCAGCTCGAGATTCGTCAGCTGGCCCTGTCCATCGGGCAGCGTTTGCGGGATCCCGTCCACGAGAATCTTGATGCCGCGCACGGCGAACGCCGAGCGGGCGCCGAAGCCGCGGATCGAGATCCGCTGATCCTGGGAGAAGTTGTAGCGGTTGGCTACGAACACGCCGGGCACGTTCGCGAGGGCCTCGTCCAATCCCCAGGTCGGCTTGGCGCGGCTGATCTGGGCGCGGTCAACCGTGTGAATGGCCAGCGGCACCTTCGTGAGCGGCGTCTCGGACCGCGTGACCGAGACCGTCGCGGGCGGCAGGGTGAACGGCTTGGTGGTGTCGGGTTCCTGCGCCGTGAGGCTCAGCGGTACGCAGCCCCACGCCAGCGCGTATATCGTCCATCCCCCGGGGAGAAACATGGCTCGGGTTCTAACGCATGGCGGCAGACGGCGTCAAGAGCGGTGGTCGTCCGTCACATGTCGCAGATCACTCTGATCAGGAGCGGACTCTGCTAGTGGTGCGTCACCGCGACGACGGCGACCATGGTTGTGACGATGATGCCGGCGATCCGCCATTTTGATTCCGAATCGCCACGTCCCGGCACCTGAATGCGATCCCCGGCCCGGACGCCGAGCTCATCCAGCGTCGCACCCCGCGCGATCGCTGCCTGCAGGTCGCTCCCGCTCCACAAGGAAGCGTTGCCGCGCAGGATGCTGAGCTGATCGACGCGCGCCGCCTGGGTCGCGCCCCCCGCGAGCATGAGTGCGTCGGGCAGCACCAGATCGACGGGGACGGCATAGAATCCGGGACGGCTCACCTCACCGACGACCGAGACGCGAATCAGGGCGCGCGCTTGCACGACGGGGTCCTTGATGTAGCGACCCAACTCTCGGGTCAAATGGGCCTCGAGATCGTTGCGACTCACGCCGGCGAGCGGGATTTCGCCGATGTTGGGAAGCCGCAGCGCCGGCCCCGCCACGACACTGAAGGTGTCCGACAGGGCCGAGTCCCCCTCTACATGGAGCAGGATGCGATCGCCGACCTGGAACGTTGTGGCGCGTGATTGTGCCGCCACCCCAGACCCGCCGGTGCTGAGCAACGCCGCTGCGACGGTCAATGACCAGAGAGATCGTTTCATGGGACCGGTGTACCCTTCCCCCGCTAGACGACCTGCGGACCAGACGTACGGCGGCCGTCGCCTTCGTCCACAGCCTCGTAGCCGGGCAAATAGTACGAGTAGTACGCGTAGTAGCCGTAGGCGGCACCGCGCGGGACGTCGTTTAGCACGGCGCCGAGCAACCGGATCGGTAGTCGTTCGAGCACCTCGAGCTTCGCCCCTGCGATCTCGCGGTGGCTGTGTCCGGTCCGCAACACGACCAGCAGCGAGCCCGTCACCGTTCCCAGAATGAACGGGTCGACGCCGGCGGTGAGCGGCGGGCTGTCGACCAGGATCACGTCATACTGCCCGCGCAATTCCGCGATGAGCTCAGTCATCGCCTGCGATCCGAGCACCTCCGGCGCCCGCTGTGTGCGCGTGCCACCCCCGATGAGCGCAAGCCGCGGGTACGGCGTCGGCTGCACGATCTGGTCGTGGCCCACGTCCCCATTCAGGAAATCGACCAAACCGGGTTGTCGATTGGCCTTGAACCGACGGTGCAACACGCCCCGGCGAATGTCGCCATCCACGAGCACCGTGCGATGGCCGCCGTCCGCGAACGCGAGCGCCAGATTGGCCGACAGGAACGACTTCCCGTCGCCCGGCCCGGGGCTCGTGACCGTGACGAGCAACGGCCCGGGACCGTGCTCGTTCATGAGGTTGAGGCGGACGCCACGCAGGGCCTCGACGACTTCGACCGGGTCCTTGGCGCGCAGATGCGGCACCGCGCCGAGGATCGACAGCCCGAGGTCGCGCGACACCTGCTCGGGGTATCGCACCTTGGGGTCCACGCGGTCGAGCAGGATCGCGCCCACCACGCCCAGCCCGAGGCCGGCCAGAAGTCCCATGAGCAGGAGACGTGGGGCTGTGTTCTTGATCGGCCGCTGCGGCACGATGGCCGGGTCGAGAATCCGCACATCGGGCACGGTGGCCTCCGCGGCCAGCCGGGCCTGATCGTAGCGCTGCTGGAGCGCCGTATACGTCTGCTCCTTCAGCTGCGCGTTGCGATTCAGCCGGACCTCTTCAATGGCGCGACCGGGAATCTGGCGCAGGTCGTGGGACGCAGCGTCCACCTGTCTCCCCAATTCCGACTCGCGCGAGGCAAGCTGGGACGTGAGCGTGCGCGCGAGCGTCGGGATCGTCCGCTGCTGGAGCTGGGCGATCTCGCTCACCAGACGCTGCAGCGGCGGATACGCCTCGGAGTAGTGGTACCGGTAGGCGCGCAGCTGTGCCTGCTTGTCGCTCAGCTCTTTGAGGGCATTCGACAACTCGGGCGCACGCTGGGCGGACTCGATGGCGGACAACGCGTCCGTCGGCAGCCCGGAATCCCCACCCTGCGTCAACAAGCGCTGGAGCGCGTCGCGGTCGCGCCGCAACTGGTCGCGCTCAACCTGCATGTCGAAGAAGCTCGCGCGGATCGGGTCGCGGGTCCCCGCTGCGGCAGCCTGGCCGGCTTGTTGATCCGACGGCAGGGTAATCGTGCGCGTGCGGAATCGCTGCTGCGCCGCTTCCGCGTCGTCGAGATTCCGCTGAGCGGTTGTCAGCTGGTCTTCGAGGATCTTCGTCAGCTCGCTGAGCTTTTCGCGTTTCAGTTGGGCCGCCACTGCCACGTAGCGCTGCGAGACGGCGTTCAGAATGCTGGATATCAGAACCGGGTTCGTGCCCTGCAGCTGCAGCGCCAGGAAGTTGCCATTGAGGTCCATCCGCACATCGAGCTGCTCGCCCAGCCGCAGGGCGGCGTCGCGCGGCTGGACCACGGAGAACTCGATCGTGCGGCCGGGCGACAAGCTTTCCGGTCCCGGGACCCAGCGAAACCCCAACCGCCTCCCCACCGAGTCGCCGACCGTTCCCCGCTCCAGGTCCACTCCCTCGGCGGCCGCCAGCGTGTACGTCTTGCTGTCATCGCTGACGCTCAACCGGTAGGCGCCCGGGCGGAACGCGTCCGCCACGCCGAAACCGCTGAAGGACGGCCGGTCGGCGGGCCGTTTCACTTCGAGATAGAGACGGAGGTCGCGCACGACCTGATCCAACACGATGTACGATCGCAGCAATTCCACCCACGCATCCGCATCGAGCAGCGCGCCCTGCCGGATCGGCCCTCGCGCATCCGAGGGGCCTTCGCCACGCCGGTCGGGGACGTCCACCCACACGTTGGCCTGCGCCCTGTAGACCGGGCGCAGTAGACGAATCGCCGCAAACGCAGCGCCGATGCCCATCGTCAGCGTGAGGACCAGGAGCCATTTGAAGCGGAGCAACGCACTCGCGATGCGCCGCCAGTCGGGTCCCGGCTCGCCCCCGTCGGGGAGACTTGGCGTGTGAGGGGGGCTGGCTCGCCGCAGGGCTGGCGCGGCGGTCTGACCGCGAACTGCTGGAAGAGGCAGTGGATTCATCAGCGGCCCAAGCAGCAAGACCTATACCGTGCGAGGTCTCATCGTGGCTTTCGGGGGACCGTCGCATGCTTCCCACAACGTGGTGCATGTGCCATGTAGCGCCCGGACCGCAAATCTCCCGAAACCGGCACAGGCTTTGCGAATCACGCGGGCATGATGACCCGCGACCAGGCTCGACGCGCACTCAATCTCGTGATTGCCGCGGTGGCGTTGCTGCTCGCCTTTCCATTGATGGCAATCATCGCCGTCTTGATCAAACTCACGTCCCGTGGTCCGGTGCTGTTCACGCAGCAGCGTATCGGTCTCGATCGGCGCGCACTGGGCGAGCCTGCCGGCAACTTTCGGCGCCATGTCGACGACGGCGGCCGCACGTTCACCATGTACAAGTTCCGCACGATGCGGGTCGACGGCGGAGCGTCGTCGCAGGTCTGGGCGCAGCGCGACGATCCGCGCGTGACTCCCCTCGGACGCGTGCTGCGAAAGTTGCGGCTCGACGAGTTACCGCAGCTGTGGAACGTGCTGGTCGGCGATATGAACGTCGTGGGCCCGCGCCCCGAGCAGCCTACGATTTTCGCGTCGCTGCGCGAGCAGATAGAGGAATACCAGCGGCGCCAACGCGTCTTGCCGGGGATCACCGGTTGGGCCCAGATCAACCTCTCGTACGACAGCTGCCTGGACGATGTTCGGGAGAAGCTCAACTACGATCTCGAGTATATCCGCCACCGCTCTCCGCTCGAGGACTTGAAGATCATGCTCCTCACGCCCGCCGTGATGCTCGGCCGGCGGGGCGGCTGGTGAAACGGCGGGGTCACGGATTCACGAGACCCTCCCGAATCGCATAGCGCACCAAACCGGCCGCGGTGTGAATCCCCAGTGCAATCTCCTTGGTCGTCTTTCCTTCCGCCACCAACTGCAACACCCGCCGCTCTCGCGGCGTGAGGCGCTCGCTCGGCAGACTGGCCGGCCGGTGACCGCTCGGCCGCGCGGAACGCGTCGACCACTGCGCAACGCCTCCAGCACGCGGCGATCCTCGGCGTGCACCGTGAGCAGAATGGTTTTCGTGAGCGGAACGTCGTGCCGGATTTCGCGCGCGGCGTCGAGCCCGTTCAACAGCGGCATCGCCAGATCGAGGACGGCGACGTCCGGTTGGAGTTTGCGCGCCAGCCGCACCGCCTCCCGGCCGTCGGCAGCTTCCGCGAGAACGTGAATGTCCTCCGCTTTGCGCTCGAGCAGCAGCTTGATCCCCTGCCGCACCATCGCTTGGTCGTCTGCCAGGATTATTCGGATGGCCATGCGGCAGCGCTCCGCTGTAGCGGCAATTCGCAGGCGAGCCTGAGGGAATTCCTGTAATCCAAAGGATTGGTCGGACTGAATCTTGCAGGCGCCGGACAGACGACATGGCCGTGGTCTTGATCGTCAGCGCGGACGGGCAGCTCCTCGGCCCCGTACCCGGGGAGCTTGAGGCCGGCGGGTACGCGGTGCAGCGCGTGCCATCGGCCCAAGCCGCGCTGGCAGCCGTGCGCCGCACCTCGCCCGACGCGATCGTCGTCGCAGCCGCCCTTCCCGACATGCAGCCTGCCGAGCTGTGCCTCCGGCTCCGGGGCGCCGCGCGCGTCTCGCCCCACACACCCATCCTCATCGTGGGCGAACTGGCATCGCGCGACGCTCGACTCGCGGCGCTGCGCGCGGGCGCATCCTGTATTTTCGGCGAGCCGCTCGACGTCGCGGAGCTGCTCATCAAACTCGACAGCTACGCGCAGCTCAAGACGCTGGCCGAACAAATGCAATCGAACAGTCTCTTGGATCGCGAGACGGGCCTGTACAACTTCCAGGGTCTCTCGCGTCGCGTCGAGGAGCTCGGGGCGCTGTCGGTACGGGCGCACGGCGCGCTCGCGTGCGTGGTGCTCGCGATCGAGGTGGAGGACGAGGGGGTGCTGCCCGAGGTGAGGGTGTTCTGCGCCCAGACAATCAAGGGCGGCGTGCGACATTCGGACGTGCCGGGCCGGATTGACGCCGCAGAGTTCGCCGTCGTGGCGCCCCGCACGAGCGCCACCGGCGCGATCCAGCTCGCGCAGCGGCTCGCGGGCGTGATGCGGCGCCGCTCGCACGCCGGCGCCGTCCCGTCGTTCCAGCTGCGCGCCGGCTACGACGCGATCGCTAACCTCGCGTATGCCCCGGGCAGCGCAAGCGATCTGCTCGTGCGGGCGCGCCGGGCGTGGCACGCCGCCGACGCGAGCTCGCGTCTTGGCTGGATTCGACCCTTCGAGGACTGAGCAGCCCATGAAAAACCCGGCCCTGGGCGACGCGTACCGCGTCACCCAGGGACGGGCGTTCTTCGACGGCCACGGGAGGTGCGCCGTCGCTAGTTCACGCTGCTCGTCGCCGACCCGACGATGATGTTCCCCACCGTCTGGTAGCCGGTCACCTGGCCCAGGACTCCGAGGATCGGCTGTTGCAGCACCACGTGGATCATGTTCACCGTGATGCCGCTGGTCGTCACGCCGTCGCCCGTCGCACTCTGCTCGTTCAGCACCACGTAGCCGACACCGGGCAGGTCGATGCGCGTGTTGGGTGCGGGGTCTGATACTGCCGTCCCGTTCACAATCAGGTTCGAGAGACTCGATCCCTCGGCGTCACTCGCGACGAGACCGTCGCCGAGCGTGCTGGTTGCGATGGCCACTACGCCGTCGGTCGTGATGAGGCCGTTGAGCAGGCTCACCGCTCCCAGCGTCGCGCTACTCACCGCGTTCGAGCCGTACGTCGGGTCGGCGTCGCCCGTGACGATGGCGAACGCGTCCTGCGCCGTGACGAAATTCGCCACGGTGACGGTCTGGCCTTGATCCTCCGCCAACGCGCCGCCGGTCGGCAGGACGGCGTATGGGGATGTCTGGTTCACCGTCGGCGTGTTCACGGAAACGCCGAAGGCCTGGGCATTCGCTGCCCGCATCTGGGCCGCGAGCGTGCCCGCCATCCAGGTCATGGGCAGGACGACGGCCACCAAGCCGATCGCCCGCCGCATCGTGTCGATCTTCATCGTATGCCTCCTTGCCGAGATCATGGCGATCAGGTCAGTGTGTCGGGTGGAACTGCCGGTTCCCGCCCGTCAGCGTACACGTCGGCTCCGCGGGCGGTAGAGCGGGGTCCGGGCACATCACGGCGTAGTCGATGGCCGGCACACTGATGGCGAAGCCGTCGTGGCCGACGCCGGGCTCCCCGTTGTCACAGTCCCACACTTCGAAATCGAGATCCTCTTGTCCCGTGTTTTGCACGCGCAGCTTGCCGCCCCAATGCGCCGCGCCATCTTTGCAGTCGGTGTCGGTCGCCTGCTCCGCGAACGTGATCGCTGTGGCGTGTAGATTCAGCGGACTCCCGTTCACGCGAAATTCAGGCCGATGGTCCACCCATTCCAGGGCGCCCTGGTCGGCCACGCAGTCGCCGTTTTGATCCATGACGTGCGCGCCGAACGTCTCGTACTCGTGGCTTGCTGGGGGGTTCTTCTCAGCCGTGCCCGGCGGAAAATCGATCCGGCCGCCACCGGTCATCTTGAAGGGCGTACACTGAAACTGGAAGAAGTGCGCCAACGGCGTACCGATCGCCGGCGCCACCGCGTTGGGCTGCCGCTCGCAGCTCCACGCGGTCAGCGCAATCGCGACCGGCGCAGTCAGCATCGCGAGGTTTCTGAGTTTGAACATGACGCTTGCCTCCGTGAGTGTTGGTTTGGCCCGAGGCCGACTCGAAGGAAGGCAAACGTGGTGCCACGACGGTCATCACCTATCCGCTAGCGCCACAACGCATTAGAGATCGTCGCGTCGGTGCGGCAGCGCTCACACGCATCACTCGAAGTGCGCGGACGCGGCGGCGTCGCCGCATCACGAAAACGCTCGGCTCACCACTCGCCCTCCAAGCGACTCAGGAACGCATCCCCGTTCAGGATCGCCTGCAGGATGGCGGGGTGTTTCGAGTACGCCAACGCCCAGTGGCCGGTGTGCCGGAAGTAACAGTGCCGCGCGGACATCTCCTTGACCATTCTCGGCTCCAAGCGACCCGAGAGCATCGCGGTCCCGCCGCTCCAGGCGTCGGCGAGGAGCGCGTCGAACACCGCGTCGGCCGATCCCTTTCTCGCCAGGAGCTGGAGCACCTCGCTCTCGGCGCCCGGCCCGAGATAGTAGACAAACCAACCGACGATCTCCCCATGCGGATCACGCACCAGGCGCCGACGTAACACCCGGTCGGGCTCGTTGCGCTCCGCCACGTTCAGCATCCACCGCAGCGACGGCTCGTCGTATTCCGGACGCAGGGCGCGATCGGCACACAGCGCGCCCAAGTGCGTGGCCAGCACGTCGAGGGGCAGATCCTCGGTGGTATGGCCGGCAAGCGAGGCACCGACGCGACCTGGGCCCAACCGAGCGACCACTGCATCGGCGATCGCGCCCAACGGCCTCAGGCCCTGGGTAATCACAGCGGGCACGCCGCGGGCGCGCAGCCAGGAGAGCGCATGACGCGCCGGCCGGACCGGGCGCTGCCACTGGAGGCTCAGGGGCAGGACCGTGACACCGCCGAATCCCTCGAACAGGCGACGCCCCGCGTCATTGCTCAGATCGGAGAACAGGACGTCCTGCGGCCCCGCGAACGCCCGGTTGAGGAGTCGCGCGGCCGCGAAGGATCCCCGCGCCGCTGGTGCAACCATCAGCTTCGTGGCGACGGCCGCACGGATTCGACGACCGCGCAGGCACAGCCGCCTCGGCTGGACCCCGATGAAACCGACGATGGACCCGCGTGCATCCAGGTACACAAAGGATGGCATGTCCTCCTCGTGCAGCGGGCTCTCGAAAAACACGCGCTGGAGATACGTGTCGGGGCCTGGGAGAGGACTGTTCCCATTGTGTGTGAACGTCGACGAGAAGAGCTCGGCGACCTGGGGAATGTCTTCGTGGCGAAAGGCCCGAATCGCTTCCATCAAACGGGCTTCGGCTCTCCGCGCAGCGCGGCGACGTCGTGCTTGCCGTTGGGCAACCGTGGCAGCGCGTCCCGCGTTTCGAACCTCGCGGGTTGCATGTGCCGGGGAAGCTCCAAACGGGCGTACAACTCCAAGCGCTCGAGCGATCCTCCGCCGGCCAAAACCACGAACGCGACAATGCGCTCCCCCCGCGCGTCGTCCGGCTCGGACGTGATGATGCACTCGGCGACCTCGCCCGACGCATACAACACCGTGGCGATCTCATCCGGACTCACGCGGTAGCCCAAGGTCTTGATCATTCGATCGCGGCGCCCGACGAAATAGAGCCAGCCCTCGGCATCGCGTCGCACGAGATCGCCGGAGAACACGACTCGCTCCGTGTCCGGCGACCCCGCGGGTCGCAGCGGATGTGGGCGAAACGCGCGGGCCGTGGCCTCGGGCGCATTCCAGTAGCCGAGCGCGACTGTCGGCCCCCGATGCACCAGTTCTCCAACCTCCCCGGGGGCGCAGGCGCTGAGATCGTCTCGCACCACCAGTACTTCGGCCCCGGGGATCGCACGGCCGATCGAGTCGGGGCGCCGGTCCACCTCCTCCGGCGGGAGAAATGTGCTCCGCAACACTTCGGTCAGTCCGTACATGAGAAAGAGCCGCGCGTGCGGTTGGGCTCGACGCAACGCGCGCACGACCGGCACCGGGAGATGGCCGCCGGCATTCGTCGCAATCCGCAGCGAGGCGAGCGGCTCGTCACAAAACGACGCGACGTGGAGCAGCTGCTGCCATAGCGGCGGCACCGCGGCCAGGACGGTGATCTGCTGCGCCCGCAGGTTGGCGACGAGCTGCGCGGCCAGCGGCGACCGTTCCACCACCAGCGCGGCTCCACTGCCGACGGCGCATAGGACCTGGCTCAGGCCGTACACGAAGCTGAAGGGGAGCACGCTTGCAATCCGGTCGCTGGCGACGATGCCGAGGTACCCGATCACCGTTTGCGCCGCCGCCACGAGATTGCCGTGTGTCACGGTGACGCCCCGGGGGAGACCGGTCGATCCCGATGTGAAGACGATCTGGGCGGGGTCCATCCCGACCCGCGGGACGGGGTCGAACTCTCCTTCGGCCTCGAGCTCCCGAACCGAAAGCACGCGGCTCGGCGTCTCGATAGGACGCGGTTGCCGAACGGTGAGGTCTTCGGACGTAATGAGCCCGGACGCCCCCGCACCGTCCAGAATGTGCTCGACCTGGCGCGGGCGCAGCGACTCGTTGATGACGACCGCGATGCCGCCGGCCGCGGCCACGCCGAAGAAGGCCGCGACGGCGTCCGCACCGCCGTCAAGGAAAATCCCGACCCGGTCGTACGCCTGGACCCCAGAGTTCTGGAGCCCGACCGCGATGGCCGCGGCGCGGCGCTGGAGCGACCCGTAATCCGTGACACGCCCTGCCTCAATCAGCGCGGGCCGCGCTGGATCGGCCGCGGCGGTCGCCCAGAGCAAGGTGGCGACGTTGGAAGTCACAGTGCGCCCCCCAATCGCATCACCTGTGCCACACTGAGGCGGAGGGCCGGACGATCCCGGGTGTTGCGTGCCCGCAGCAGGTGCGCGGCGCGGCGCGCGCCCTGTGCGTTGGCCCCACGGCGCCATCCTTGCGTGGAAGCCTGGGGGCGAGCGCACTCGAGGACGGACGTGAGTCTGGCGAACGAACTACAGATCGATAAGGCAGAGGTAACCGAGCAGATCGCCGCGACGCTGCGCCAGCAGGTCGGCGAGGTGTTGAGCCGGCGAGGGCTCGTCGTGGGGATGAGCGGGGGGATCGACAGCTCGGTGTGCGCGGCCCTGGCTGTGCGCGCGCTGGGCCCGACTCACGTGCTCGGACTCCTGATGCCGGAGCGGGAGTCCGATCGCCAGAGCCTCGACCTCGCTGCACGCTGGGCGGACGCGCTCGGGATCGCATACGTCGTTGAGGACATCACGCCGATGCTGGCGGCCCTGGGTTGCTACGCGCGGCGCAACGCCGCGATCCGCCGCGCCATGCCCGAGTTTCAGGATGAGTGGCGGTGCAAGGTCGTGCTGTCGGGCGGCCGGCTCGACTCTGACCGCCTGAACGTGTCATCGCTAGCGGTCGAGCTTCCGGACGGTGAGGTGCGCCACGTGCGGCTGCCCGCCGCCGAATACCGCGAGATCGTCGCGGCGACCAACTTCAAGCAGCGCGTCCGGACGATGTTGGAGTACTTCCACGCCGACCGGCTTCACTACGCCGTCGTCGGCACGCCCAACCGGCTCGAGTACGACCAGGGGTTCTTCGTCAAAGGCGGAGACGGGCTGGCGGACGTGAAGCCCATCGCCCACCTGTACAAATCGCAGGTGTACGCACTCGCGGAATTCCTGGACGTCCCGGCGGCGATTCGGACCCGGCCGCCGACCACCGACACCTACTCTCTGCCGCAGACGCAGGAAGAGTTCTATTTCGCCCTTCCGGCCGCCACGCTGGATCTGGTCCTGTTCGCGCACAACCTCGGCCGCGATCCGGCCGCCGTCGCCGCGGAGCTGGGACGGTCGCCGGACGAGGCGGCCAGGGTGCTGCGGGACATCGATCAGAAGCGCGCGACGACGCGCTACCTGCATCTACCTCCCCTCTTGGTCGAACCCGTCTCCGAGATCGCGGCGCACCAGGAGCGCCGGCGGCGTCGGACGGCGGCCCATTCCTGGCGGAACCAAGCCTGATGTGCGGGCTCGCAGGGCTGGCTCGGGCGCCGGGAGGGGGGGGCGTCTCCGCCGAGATCCTGGACCGCATGGCGGGCGCGCTGCGCCATCGGGGTCCGGACGGCTGCGGGCGCTACGCCGGCCCGCGCGTCGGCCTGGCGCACGTGCGCCTCAGCATCATCGACGTGGCCGGTGGGGCGCAGCCCCTCGGGAATGAAGACGGCTCTGTGCTCGTCGTCTACAACGGCGAGGTCTACAACTACCTCGAGCTGCGGACCGAGTTGTCGGCCGCCGGGCATCGCTTCCGCACCCGCAGCGATACGGAAGTGCTGGTGCACGCGTACGAGCAGTGGGGCACCGGCATGCTGGGCCGCCTGAACGGGCAGTTCGCGTTCGCGATTTACGATCGTCGGACCGAAACGGTCCTGCTGGCGCGCGATCGGTTCGGTGTGCGTCCACTCTTCTACGCCATCGCGGACGGGGACCTGTTCTTCGCCTCCGAGGCGAAGGCGTTGTTCGCGAGCGGCGGGGTCGAAGCCGCCCCCGATTTCGTCGGCCTCGATCAGGTCTTCACCTTCTGGGCGGCCCGGCCGCCGTGGACGGTGTTCCGCGGCGTCCACTCCATCGAACCAGGTTGCTTCGCGGTCTGGCGTGAGGGGGCCCTCCGTCACGGCCGCTACTACGCGCTCGAGTACCCGGAAGCGCGCGACGAACCTCCCGACGCCGGTCCCGCCCTTGGCCACCTGCTCGGCAGCAGCGTCGCGCTCCGTCTGCGATCGGACGTTCCGGTCGGCGGGTATCTGAGCGGCGGCCTCGATTCGTCGATCAGCTGCGCGCTCGCCGCGCGGGAGTCGCCCTTCCCGGTCCGGACGTTCTCCGTCACGTTCGACGACCCGCAGCTCGACGAACGCGAGTTCCAGCTGCTCGTGGCGGCGCAGCTGCACAGCCATCATTTCGTGCGCGCGATTGGACCGGGTGACGTGGCCGGGGTGTTCCCCGACGTCGTGTGGCACGCCGAATCGCCGCTGGTGCGCACCGCCCCGGCCCCGATGTACCTGCTCGCGCAATTGGCGCGCGAGCACGACATCAAAGTGGTGCTCACCGGCGAGGGCTCGGACGAGTTGTTCCTTGGGTACGACCTGTTCAAGGAGACGGCGCTCCGGCTGTTTTGCCTGCGCCAGCCGCAGTCGCGCTCCCGGCCGCGGCTCTTCGACCGCCTCTACCCCTACCTCGACTCGCGCGGGCGCCACGGCGACTTTTGGCGGCGCTCGTTTCTGGACGCGGGGGCACCGGACGATTTGCTGTTCTCGCATCTGCCGCGGTTCCTGCTCACCTCGCGGATCAAGGACTTCTATTCGGCCGACCTGCGCGCGACGCTCGCCCAGACCGATCCCCTCGAGGACCTGCGGGCGAGCCTGCCCGCCAGCTTCTCGACGTGGTCGCCGCTCAACCGCGCCGCGTACCTCGAGATGGTGACGCTGCTGTCCCCCTACTTGCTGAGCGCCCAAGGGGACCGCATGTCGCTGGCACATGGCGTGGAAGGCCGCTACCCGTTTCTCGATCATCGCCTGTTCGAATTCGCGGCGCGCCTGCCCACGGGCAGCAAGCTCCGCGGCCTCCGCGAGAAGGCGATCTTGCGCCGCTGGGCGCAGGACGTGGTCCCCCCGGCCGTACACCGACGCCCGAAGCAGCCGTACCGCGCGCCCGACATCCCCGCCTTCTTCAGCCCGGAACCCGTCGAGTACGTGCGGGACCTCCTGGACGAACGCAGCCTGACGCGTTCCGGGTTGTTCGAGCCCCAGGCGGTGGCCGGACTCGTGCGACGGTGTCGCGCGGGTGCTGCCACCGGGTTCCGCGAGAACCAGGCCCTGGTGGCTATTGTGTCCGCGGAGCTGTGGCATCGGCAGTTTATCGACAGCGCCGCCTCGGTACGGACCGCGCCGGACCTGGTGCCCGACGTGGCGCTGGAAGACGGCCTGCCGGCGGTGAGTTAACGGTGCATTCCTCGGAGACGGAACCTCGCATGGACCAACCGGACATCCTGGTGCGCACGCGGGCCTACGTGCACGAGACCTTCCTTTATATGCGGCCCGGGTTCGCCCTGGGGGACGGCGATCGGCTGCTCCAGCGAGGCGTCATCGACTCCATGGGCGTGATGGAGCTCATCGGCTTTCTTCGCAGCGAATTCGGCGTGGTCGTCGCGGACGAGGACATCACGGAGCAAAACCTGGGAACGTTGGCGGACATCGCCCGCTACGTCGCCGCCAAGCACCGCAACGGCGGCCCCCACCCCACGGGAGACTAGCTGGAGGGCACCGAGGCGCGGCGCGTCGGCTCCCACACCGGCGCCGGTCGCCCGGCGACCACCCGCAGCCACGCGTGCAAGACGGCGACGTTCCCCACGACGACGTAGCCAGGCAGTGCCAGCAGGCGCGGCATCGGCTTCCCGTCCGGCCACACCCACGCGACCCCGGTGAGCACCCCGACGGCGGCGATCAGCGAGAGCAGCGCGAGGGAGGCGCCCAAGGCGGCTAACAGCGCCAGCAACGCCCACGGGACGAGCCAACGGCAGACCTTGTGGCTGAACAGCATCCAGGCAAACACGCCATAACGGAGCGGATTGAGCAGCGCGCGTTTGTGCCCGAGCGTCGCGATACCGCGCGTGATTGTCCGGACCTTCCGCCGGTACTCCTGGCGGAGCGACGTGCCGAGCCGTGAGCGCCGCGGCGAAGTCCCGGCTGAGCCCATCGGGCACGAGGCCCATGTGCAGCTCCGCGCGGATCGCGTACAGGGAACCGGACGCGCCGACAATGCCGCCCACCGCGGTCTCCAAATCGCGCAACCACATCTCATACCCGATGTACGCTCCCTCGCCGCTGTTCGCCTGCTGTGCGAGGCTGGCCACGCCTACGTCGCATGACGAAGCCACACCGACGGAATCGTCTCCGAAGGCGGCGACGAGACGCCGGATGGCCCCCGCCTCGATCCGCACCGACGCGTCGGTGTTGACGATGATGTCGCCGCTGAGATGCCGGCGGGCGGCGTTCTCGGCCGCCGTCTTGCCCTGGCGCCGCGGCATCCGCAACAGCTCGACCCCGCGGTCGGCAAAGCGCGCGACGATCTCGTCGGTCCCGTCGGTGGACGCATCCGAGACGACGAGGATCTGCCGCCGGTCAGCGGGATAGTCGATCGCGAGGATCTGATCGAGCGTGCCCGCGATGACTGCGGCCTCGTTGTAGACGGGTAGCACGATGCTGATCCGCGGGACGGTCGAGCGTAGCGGCCTCGAGCCGCGCGCGCGCCCACGCGGCCTCACCAGCGTCAGGATCGCGGGATAGCCGAGATAGGTGTACAGGCAGAGGCCGGCGGTCACGGCCACGGCAGGCAGGAGCATCACGCCAACGCCGGCGCGGCGACGCCGTGACTGACCAGCCGGTAGATGGTCTCGTAGCGATCGAGCCAGGGCGTTACAGCGAAGTCGCGTTCCAGCCGGGCGCGCGCGGCGCGGGCGCGGCGCTCCGCCGCCGCAGGGTTTCCAACCACGCCGCGGATCCCGACCGCCAGCGCGATCGGGTCCTCGGAGCGGATGAGCACGGCCTCGGCCGGCGACACGACATCGGGAACGCCGCCCACGGCGGTGGTCACGACGGGAACGCCGGCCGCCATCGCCTCAAACAACACGACGGGCGTGCCCTCGGTGCGTGAGCTCAGCACGCAGAGGTCGAAGGCAGCGAACAGCCGATCCGCGTCCCGGACCGCGCCGTGCCAGCGGATCCGCCCGTCGAGATCCAGGTTGCGCGCGCGCGTCTGCAGCACGGCCTGTTGAGCGCCGGTGCCGACCACCGAAACGGCGAGCGGCACATCGCGGAGGTGCGCCAGCGCCTCGAGCAACACGTCCGGGCCCTTCTCGGGACTCAGCCGGCCCACCCAACCGACCACAAACTCGCCCTGCGGGATGCCCAGCTCACGGCGTGCCGCTGTGCGGTCGAGCGGCGGCGCGATCCGGCGCCACGCGTTGGGAACGGTGTGGATGCGCGAGCGGGGAATGCCGGCCCGCGCCAACCGATCGCCGAGCGATCGGGACACGGCGACGACCGCATCGAAGCGGCGGAAGGCTCGCCGTTGCAGCCACTCGTACGCCTGGTTCTTCCACCCGCCGCCCGTGAATCCGTGCGCCGTCGTGACGATCGGAATGCCCAGCCGCTGGACCACGCCCGCGTCGAGGACATCCGGCCGGTACCCGTGGGTGTGAACGACATCGGGGCACAGGCGACGACACAGTGCGGCAATGGTGGCGCGCTCCCGCCGATAAGCCCGAGCAGGAACCACGACTGTGTGGGTGTGCACGCCCACGTCCGACAGCGGCGCGAGAAACGCCGTCTCCGGCCCCCCTCCTGCTCCCGCGTGCAGCGAAACGACGTGGATCTCGTGGCCCAGACCCCGGAGTCCCCTGCTCAACATTTGCACGACGCGCTCGAGACCGCCGAACTCGCCGGGCGCGACCACGTGTACGATCACCACGTGCCGCTTGAGACCGTCGCCAGCGTCCAGCTCGTGCGGTCGGAGGGGCGAGCCCTTCGCGAGGCCCCGGTTGTGGTGCCCTCGAGGATGACCACGGCGGCGGCGACGCCTCGTTCGTGGGTCATGCTGACGTGCGCGGTGCGCACACGCCGCTCGCGCGCTCGCGCCGCGAGCGCGCCCGATACGCGCAATTGGGGCGGCCCGCCGTCGCCGGGCACGATTTCAACGTGCCGGAGGGCACCCTCGTCCACACCCGTCCCCAGCGCCTTGAGGCAGGCTTCCTTGGCGGCGAACCGCGCCGCGAGCGCTTGTATCCGATCTGCACGGCCCGCGCAGGCCGCGAGTTCGCGGGCGGTGAAAACGCGCTCCCCGATGCTGTCCAGGACGCGCGACAGGCGCTCCGGATCGACGACGTCGATCCCAATCCCAACGATCATGCCCGTTGCCACTGCACGTTGAGTGCCCGAAAAGGTCGTCAGCAGTGCTGTTACGTGACAGCCTCAACCGCTGCGCGGGCGCGACACTGGGGAGCTTCAGGACCCCTTCGGGTCAGCGCGCTCGCCACGGCGTGCGCCACAACCGCGGCGCCCTCGGGGGTGAAGTGGTCGTGATCGTAGTAATGGCGCAGGCCCTCGGACAACAGGTTCCGCACGTTGAGGTGCGGGACGCCGAGCTCGTCGGCCACGTCGGCGACGCGTCCATCGACGAGCCCCAGCAGCCGATTGATGAGCTCCAGACTGAAATACTCGCTGACCTGTTCCTTCCAGGGCCGGCCGACGCCGCCGTGCCAAAAGCGCGCCGCTTCGTCAGGCGTATAGTCCTTCTCAAACCACGGCTGGCGTACCACGAGCACCCGATCCGCATGGTCTAGCGCCCGATGTAACAGCCGCCGGAAATGGTGCTCGAAGTGGGCCAGCACGGTGCTCGGGTCGGGCACGGTCGAGCGAATCTGTTTCGCGTCGCGGCGCATTTTCCGTCTCGCCACGAGCCAGGCTCCAGCGCGCTCTTTCACTTCGACCGGATGCAGCCACAAGCGGCGCAGCCGCCGGGCCGCCTCGACTAAGGCCCATTCACGTGGCGTCCACCCGAACGGTTGCCCGGGGTGACAGGCGAACAGCATCGACTCCGGCACCACCGAGGGCGGAGACGCCGGCGGTGCCCCGTCCTCCAGCCAGTGGTATACGGTGCTGGCGGCGACCATGATCACAATCGCGTCGAGTCGGCCGTACTGGGGCAAGACGCGCTCAAGAATGAGATCGAGGTCCGCCGCGCCGACGCCCGAGTGGCCGATATTGCCCACGTGCACTCGGCGAATCCTCCCGGCGCCGCTGCTGAAGGCGCCGCACATGTCCGGTGCGTTGAGGAGCCGCTCGAGCGCTCCGGGCCAGCTCGTGGCCTGGTCCAGTGCGAAGCATTCGACCGAGCTGCCCCCGGCCACCAGAATCCGGTACAGCCCCGCTTCGTTACGACCCACCTCGCCGCCTCGCTCGCCGTCGGCGTTGACCTCGAAGCGCACGCGTGGCTCCATCTCCGGAAAGACCGCGGGGTCCTGTCGCACTTCGAGCCGCAAACCCGGAGGCCACACGGCGTAGCGCATGCGCCGGCGCATCCAGCGGCGAGTTCCCAACTCGGCGACGACGAGGAGCGCAGACCCGACCGCGAGGGCGGCGATCACGATGGGGGGCATCAGACGCGGACCCAGGACCGGAGCCGCGGCAGCCAGCCGCGTACGTCGACGTAGGGATCCTTCCGGTAGACGAAGAACACCCACGTCACGGCGAACACCAGCGTCATCGCAAGTCCCGCCCCGACGAGCGCGGCGATACCCCGCACGTCGAGATGGAGCTTGAACCACAGCAGCAGAGCCCCGACCGGCAAGGCCCCCAGCATGGCCCGCGGGACGACGTACCGGAAGAACTGGAGAATCGATACGTCGAGCTCCCGGCATGCCTGCCACAGCACCGCCCCGGCGAACAGCACGTTCGGGATGGCGGTGCCCAGTGCCACGCCGGCCAGTCCCATCGGGCGCACCAGCACGATGCTCAACACCAGGTTCAGCACGCCGGCCACCAGGAAACCGATGGTCGGCAGGCCCGCCTTGCCCAGGCCCATGAGAATCGGGAGCGCCACGCCGCGCACGGGCAGGAACACGAGATACGACACCATCAGGATCTGCAGCACCTGGCCCGCGGGTTGCTCGAAGGTCGGATCAACCCACCACGCGATGAATCTCGGCCCCATGACGATGAGAAAGATGCCGGCCGCGAGTGTGAGCGACAGCGCGATCTTGGACCACCTCAAGAAGATCTCCCGCAGCTCCGCGTGCTTGCCTTGCGCTTGCAGCCGCGTCGCGGCTGGCATGACGACCGCCGCGATGGCGATGAGGAACTCCATGAGGTAGATGATGAAGCTGTTGGCGACGGTGAAGTAGGGAATGGAACCGACGTCCATGAACGCGCCGATGACCATCGAGTCCGTCTCGAACGACAGCCGGGAGCCGGCGTTCAGTATCAGCACATACATGCTGAAGGCGAAGATGGCCCGCGTCATGCCCCAGTCGAAGTCCGACAGCCGCACTCGCGTCGCGGGGTACCGGCGCCGCACCAGCAGCCAGCACAATGCGAAATCGAACACGAGGCAGACCAGCTGCACGAGGGCGAGGACCGTAAGCGACGCGTGCAGCGCCAGCAGGCCCAGCGTGAGCCCGAGCCGGAGCAGCACTCCCCACAAGCGGATGATGTTGCGTTGGACGAAGTCGTCGTGCGCCGACAGGACACCGTTGGGGAGCAGCGCAATGAATCCGATGGACACGAAGAGCACCATCACCGCGTAGGCCGAATGCGCATCCCCCTGCAGGCCCGCCGGGATGGTGTAGGCGTGCGTAAAAAAGAAGTACAGACCCACGCCCACGACGAGCGCGATCCCGCCTAACACCAGGTACAGCGCCGTGCAGCTGCCGATGGCTTCGTTCAGCTTCTTCGTATCGCCCTTCGCGACGTGCTGGGCGAAATACCGCACCGACGCCATCGGCACGCCCAACACGAGTAGACCCAGATACCCGGTGATCGAATTGATGAGATTCCAGGTGCCGTAGCCCTGGTCGCCCAGTTTGTGGATCGTGAACGGCGTGATAAAGTAGACTGCGACCACGGTCACCACCGTCGCGATCCAGCTGCTGCCGACGTTCTTAATCACGGGGCACCGTCCCGAGCATCGCCGCGGCCTCGCTGACCGTAGCGAACGTGAATGGCGTGATGCGCGACAGGCCCTCGAGGAAATCTTCGATCGAGGCGTGCAGGCGCGCGACATCCGCCGCGGTGGCGGCGAAGGGACTCAGTCCCGGTTTGAGCGTCGGACTGTGCCAGGCGATTTGGAGATGGCGCACGCCGTGCTCGAGCAGCCGGCGCGACAACGTCAGCATTTCGCCGACCCCTTGGTACTCCGGAGAGAGCGACACGCGCTTCAGCAGGCCCACCCGATCGGCGATGCCCGCCAGGTGCAGCCAGCGCAGGGGCGCCGCTTCGAGCAAGCGCCGCGCGGGGTGCCAGAAACTGAACGGCCCGCGGCTGAAACCGTAGGAGAGGGGGATCTCGAGGAGCTGTCCATCCGGCGCGGGCTCCCGCACGTCGCGGTTCGGCGCGAGCCGATACGGCACAATCGGGGCTCCGACAAACGTCGGACCATCGTCAACCGTCTCCAGACTAACGAACGGGCTGACACTCGAATCGACGCAGTAGCCGCAGCTCAGCAGAGCCGCGACCGTGTCGGGCCCGAGGCCATAGCGCCCGGCACGAAACGCGGTCGGCCGATGACCGAACGTCTCCTCCAGGATCGCCGTGAGCTGCTCCACCTTCGCCCGCTGCAGCTCGGCCGGCAGGTTCTTGAGCATGGAATTCCGAGGGACGAATGCCTCGGAAAGGGGAGGCGTGTTCCAGGGATGCAAGTGCGCGCCGATTTCCGCGCGGCCTCCCTCAGTCACCTCGCGCATCACCTCCGCGGCCTTCGGATCGGCTGCGACCTGATAAGTTGTAAAGTACGTCGCCCGGACCCCCAAGCGGTTGAACAATGCCGCCTGGGGCCGGAGCTCGTGAATGTTCTCAACCGTCACGTCGTGACGGCTGCGTTGCCAGTTGTCCTCCTCGGTGTCGAGGGAGACGATGACGATGACTTCACGCATGGCGACGGCGCTCCGCCAGCCAGTCGAGCGCCCGCGCCCAGCCGCCACGCCACCCGGCGCGAAACACGACGACCTCGCGCGTCATCCGCTGCGTGCTGGTCCAGGCGCGCTTGTACGCGTCTTCGCCGCGCAGGAAGTCGAACCACTTGTAGCCCTGCTCGATCGCGCGGCGAATCATCATGCCCATGAGCACGGCACCAACGCTGGCGCTCTCCCATTGCGGCGCGCGGCCGCTCTGATAGAAGTAGACCGTGTCGTGCGAGGAGAATCCGTACCAGGCCGCGGCGGGCTGCCCGTTCAGATCGAGCGTCGTGAGCCAGAGCCGTCGCCGCTGCGCCATCTCGTGCGCAAAGGCCAGCTGCAGGCTCTCGATGCGGGGATCGCGGAACGCGCCCTCGCCCTGCCAGCGCTGTTCGTGAAGGCGCATCAGGTGACCCCACCCTTCATCCACCCGATCCGCATAGTCCGTGAGCGTGGCTGCGTGGTCGCGGAACAGCGCGCGTTCTTTGCGGCGCACCGTCTGGCGCCGCGTGGCGCTCAGGGAGCCGAGGTAGGTCTCCCACGAATTAGGCAGCGCGAGACGAGGACACACCCACAGCGGCGACTGCCGCACGGCGTGCCCGCGTGCTACCAACGCATCGCAGATCGCGGCGATGTTGGGAGCCGGGTCCGCCACGTTGCCGAAGATCGCGACCTGCCACGGCAGAGCCTCGAGCGCCGCGGCGAAGGTCTCCACTTCGGCACCAGGCGCCGCCAAGAAGTCCAAGTGATCGGGGCATCCGGCGTCTCCGACAGCCCAGGTCAGCGCCGACACCGCCAACCGGCGCCAGCGCGTGCGCCGCAGCGCGACCGGGAGGATGGCCGGGGGCGCACCGTCGGCGGCCGCTGAACGGCGCAGCGGCGGCGGACAGCGCCAGCAGCGGATCCCACACCTCAGATCCCAGCGCCAGCGCATCCGTCAAAGACATCCGTGTCACTGCAGCCGCCGCGAACGCCAGACTCACAACTCGGTCCCTCCCAACACGTGTGGGGTCAGTGCCGACACCAACCACTCGTCTGCAAGAGGCGCGCAATTCCGGCTCGCTTGCGCCTATCCGATGCAACCTCAAGGCCCGCAAGCATTTCGGCATCCCGACGCGCCGCCATTGGGCCCTGCACAGCCCAGTTGTGGCGTGGACACCACATCAGGGATCGACCCAGTGATCGGTACGGATCGCGACGCGGGCGCAGTACGAACGGCCGTCACGCGAGCGTCCCGACCGTTCCGCCGGCTCGGCGGGTAGCCGCGGGCGCCAGGGTCGGCTCCCCGAACCGCTTCTTGAGCGCGAGGAACGGCCGCTCGATGACGTAGTAAGAACCCGACGCCAGCAGGATGCTCACGCCGATCCCCGCGACAAACTCTCCGAGCGCGCCCGCCCCGCGAAGGTGATGTCCGGCGCTCAATCCCCATTGGTGCCACAGGTACAACGGATAGGAGATCACGCCGAGATAGCGCGCGACGGGCGATTCGAGCCAGGACCAGAGGACCGACTGGTGCCGCTGCAGCATCTGCACGATGAAAACGGCGACCAAGACCGCATCGACTGTGAAGCCCAGGGTGTAGTGATACGTCGCGCCGAGGCCGGACCGTGACACCAGCAGGAGTGCGAGCGTGGCCAGCGGCGCGAGCGGCGATGCGGCGAGCTGCCCCGCGATGCCCTGGAAGCGCGGCGCGGCGGCGATGGTCGCGAGGATGCAGCCGACGGCGAGGTTATCGAACCGTGTGTCGAAGGCGTTGTAGAGGTAGGCGCGGTCGACATGGAGTCCAAAGAGCAGTACGCAGCGCCACGCCACGACCGCCACGACCATCACCGCCAGCGCGCGCGCCACGCGCGCCACCCCGCCCCGCAAGAGCACCAGGAGCAGCAGCGGCCACAGCAAGTAGAACTGCTCCTCGATGCCGAGCGACCATGCGTGCGCGATCGAAGTCGTGGGATGGCCGTTCAGGGCATTGAAGTAATTCACCAGATAGACCAGCGCGGACGGCGCGAGTCCGGGCGGCCAGGCCTGGCCCCGGACGTGGTCGCCGGCATAGGTCAGCGCGATGAACGCGTAATACGCGGGGAATATCCGGAGGACGCGTCGTGTGTAGAACTGGCGGAGCGACATGCCGCCCGTTGCACGGTGCTCCTTGAGCAGCAGCCACGTGATCAGGAAGCCGCTGAGGACGAAAAACGCGCTGACGCCCAAGTCCCCCGGAACCGCGTTGATCCCGAAGTGGTAGACCATCACCACGCCCACAGCGACCGCCCGGAGCCCGTCGAGCGCGGGGAGTCGCGAGCCGCCGAGGGCGCGGAGCAGAGGGGGCTGGGAGGCCGACGGCGTGGCCATAGGAGCGCGACTGAGCCACGGCGCAAAACTCACGCCAAGGATGGGCTCGCGACCACCTGTAGCGTTGCTACTACAGCAGTCGCGACGCTGGGTCAGTACAACCGAGCGTCGCGCACGTGGCGCCACTCTTGCTCTAGCGCCAAGCGACATGTGTGGCATCGCGGGCATCGTGAACCGGGACCGGGACCGTCCCGTGCCGGAGGCTCTGGTGCGACGCATGTGCGGTGCACTGAAGCCGCGTGGCCCGGATGACGAGGGACGATACGTGCACGGCGCCGTTGGCCTCGGGATGCGGCGCCTCAGTATCATCGACCTGACCGGCGGCCGGCAGCCGATCTTCAACGAAGACGGGTCCAAGGCGATCGTCTTCAACGGCGAGATCTACAACTACCAGGACCTGCGGCGCGGCCTCGTCGCCCGCGGTCATACCCTCCGCTCGACCGGCGACACCGAGACGGTCCTCCATCTGTACGAAGAGCGGGGCGCCGACTGCGTCATCCCCCTCCGTGGCATGTTCGCCTTCGCCATCTGGGACGCAGCGACGGAGACACTGTGTCTGGCCCGCGACCGATTCGGGATCAAGCCGCTCTATGTCGTCACCGCTCCGTGGGGCATCGCGTTCGCCTCCGAGCTCAAGGCGCTGCACGCAGCCGGCTTGACGTCGCGAGAGCTCGACTGGGAGGCGCTCGATGCGTATTTCCAGCTGGGGTACATCCCCGCGCCCGCCTCCCCGTTCGTGGACGTGCGCAAGCTGGAGCCTGGCCACACCCTCGTGTGGCGGCGGGATGCGGGCGTTGCGAGGCGGCGGTATTGGCGCTTTCCGACACAGGATGGTCCCGCAACGGCCGACCCCGAGGCACACGTTCGTGAGCTGCTCGACGAGTCGGTGGCAGCGCACCTGGTGAGTGACGTGCCGGTGGCCGCCTTTTTGAGTGGCGGCCTCGACTCCTCCGCAGTAGTGGCGAGTATGGCGCTAGCGGGCGACACGCCACATGCGTTCACGGCGCGCTACTCGGGATCCGGGGCAAGCGCGGCCGACGAGACTGACCTCGCGCGTGCCCTCGCAGTCCGGCATCGCGCCGATCTCACGCTGATTGACATCCAACCGAACATCCGGGACATCTTCGAGCCGATCGTCCGGGCCCTCGACGAGCCTCACGCCGATGATTCCGCGATCCCCACATGGCTGCTCTCGCAGGCCGTGGCCAGCCGCTACAAGGTGGCGTTGACGGGCATCGGAGGTGACGAGCTGTTTGCCGGGTACCGGCGCCACATCGGTCTACTCGCCACCGAGCATTATGCCAAGTTGCCGGCGGGCCTGCGGCGCATCGCCGGCGCGGTGAGCAGGCTCATCCCGGAGCCCCACGACGGCACTCTCGGCGTCGACCGGTTGAAGCGCTTCCTGCGGACTGGCAACGGCGCCGTGCCGGATCGATTCCTCGGGATGATGAGCCGGCTCTCCAATGACGAGCGCCTGACGCTGTACGCGCCGTGCCTCCGGGCTCGCGTCAGCGGCCGTGCCGCAACCACACGGTTCCGCGAGCTG
>WNGR01007261.1_pt1 | contig 28310 bp, 27 predicted proteins | sample 5407581 | NCBI WGS metagenome assembly WNGR01 (sample SAMN13153383, study PRJNA577476) | soil metagenome | isolation source: 80 cm soil or saprolite under Garry oak tree replicate 2 | place: USA:California | collected 2016-06-15
AAGCGAGCCGTCCTTATCTCGAACGCTCGCAGGCCTCCAATGGTTTCCTGCCGAATCTGGTCGCATCGCTAGCCAACGCGCCGACCGCGCTCGAAACCTATCTCACCGTCGCAGAAATCAACAGCCGCAGCGGTTTGACGCTGGCCGAACGCGAGACGGTGCAGATCACCGCTGCCGTCATTCACGGCTGCGGCTTTTGCGTCGCGGGCCATACGGCCGTCGCGCTGAAAAAGGCCCAACTCGATGCGCCGCTCGTCGAGGCGATCCGCGCGCAACACACCCTCGGGGACCCGCGCCTGAATGCGGTTGCCGAGTTCACGCGGGCGGTGATCGCCACGCGTGGCGCAGTAGCCGATGACGCGCTGAACGCATTTCGCGCCGCGGGTTTCAGCGCCGCCAACGCGCTCGAAGTCGTGCTCGGCGTGAGCCTCGCGACACTGTGCAACTTCGCGAACAACCTCGCGCAAAACCCACTCAACCCGGAACTGGCCGCCTACCGTTGGGACGCCGGTCAGTCCGCCGCATGACGACCCTGCCGCTAGTTGCGACGGCGCCCGAGTTGGCCGCGTGGCTCGACGCGAACGCCGAGGCCATCGACACCACTCAGGCATGTGCGTCGGACGTCCTGCCGCGCCTCGGTCAGGCACGACTGCTGCGCATTGGCGTCCCTGCCGCATCGGGAGGCAGCGGCGGCACGACGGTCGACGCGATCCGCGCCGTTGCCGGCGTCGCAGCCCATTCGCTCGCGGCTTCGTTCGTATTCTGGGGCCAGCGTACGTTCATCGAATACGTGCAGCGCAGTCCGAACCGGGCGTTGCGTGAACGCTGGCTGCCCGCGCTGCTAGCCGGCGAGATCGCCGGCGCGACAGGTCTGTCGAATGCGATGAAGTATCTCTCGAATATCGAGCCGCTGCAGATGAACGCCACGCCGCTTGCGCGGGACGATCAGGGCGAAGTAACAAGTTGGACATTGAACGGTGGTTTGCCGTGGATCACCAATCTCCGGCGCGAAGGCTTTATCGCAGCGGCGGCGTTCGATCATAACAACGGCGCGCCGCCATCGATCTTCGCTATTCCGCACGACGCTGACGGCGTCGAGCGCAGCGACGACCTCGATCTGATCGCGCTGCGCTCGAGCAACACGGCTGCCCTCAAGCTTGCCGGCACGGTGCTCGATACCCGCTGGCAGATCGCCGCGGACGCGCCCGCGTTTATCGCGCAAGTCCGGCCGGCTTTTCTGGGGCTCCAATGCGGGATGTCGATCGGACTCGCCCGACGAGCGCTCGACGCAGTGGCGGCCAGTAGCGAGGCGGCGCGCGCCGCCGTCTCGGACGAAGCCTCCGCACTCTCCCAGGCGCTCGACCTGGTGTCTAACCGCCTCTTCGAAGGTGTCGAACACGGCACATTCCTGAGCGCGCCCGCAGCCCTGTTCGACGTGCGGATCACACTCGCCGCACTGGTCGATGCCGCGGTACGACTTGAAGTGCTGACCGCTGGCGGACGAGGCTATCTGCGTGGCCAGGGCGGGTCGCCGCGCCGCGCACGTGAGGCATCGTTTGTGCCGATCGTAACTCCCAGTATCGTGCAACTGAAAAACCAGCTGGCGCAGCATCGACCAGCACAAGCCGCATGAGCCAGCTCGCGCCAGAACATGTCTCGCACGACGTGCCCCGCATCGACGTGCGTGACGTCAGTCTCGGATACGGAACGCGACGCGTACTGAACGGAGTCGATGTAGGCGTACGCAGCGGCGAACTGGTTGCTGTACTCGGACCCAGCGGTTCTGGCAAATCCACCTTGCTGCGCATCGTCGCGGGCCTGCAACAGCCCGATGCAGGGTCCGTGATGATCGACGGTCAGGCATTAGCGGGACCGCGCCCTGATATCGCTCTTGCGTTTCAGGATCCATGCCTGCTGCCGTGGCTGTCGGTCGAGAAGAATGTGGCATTCGGGCTCGGCTTCAAACGTCAGCCGTCGCTGTCGCGCAGCGCAAGGCACGAACGTGTCACCGCCGCGCTCGATGAAGTCGGTCTGGCCCATGCGCGCCACCTCGCGCCATCGCAACTGTCGGGCGGAATGGCGCAGCGCGCAGCGCTGGCACGCTGCCTCGCACGGCGACCCAGCACCTTGCTACTCGACGAACCGTTCGGCGCACTCGACGAAGTCACGCGCGCCGGCATGCAGCGCCTGCTCGTCAAGGTGGTGCGAGACACGCAGGCCGCCACCCTGCTCGTCACGCACGACATCGACGAGGCTTTGCTCGTGTCCGATCGGATCGTCGTGCTCGGCAACCAGGGGGCGTTGATCCTCCAGTTCCCGGTACGCGTGCCGGCGCCGCGAGAGGCCCACGTTCAGGCGCTCGGCGCGCTGCGTATCCAGATTCTTGAGGCGTTGCAAGATTCGATGTCGCGCGCGCCACGTCCCGCTCACGCTTAAACCAGGCAAACTCAAGGCAAACCGTATGTGCCAGCTACCGATGTCCCGCCGCGAGTGGCTGAAACTCGCTTCGATGTTTACCGTGGCCGGCGCCGCGCCACTGTTGAGCGCGCTGAACGCCCGAGCCGCGACCGAACCGGACGCGCCGGTACGCATAGGCTATCTGCCGATCACGGATGCCACGCCGCTGCTGGTCGCGCACAACAACGGCTATTTCGAAGCGGCCGGCCTCAACGCGGAAAAGCCCACGCTGCTGCGCAGCTGGGCGCAGCTCGTTGAAGCCTTCCTCTCCGGCCAGGTCAATGTGGTGCATCTGCTCGCGCCCATGACCGTCTGGGCGCGCTATGGCGGCCACGCACCAGCAAAGGTCGTCGCATGGAATCACGTGAACGGTTCCGCGCTGACGGTCGCGCCCGAAATCAACTCGCTCGCCGATCTGGGCGGGAAAACGGTCGCCGTGCCGTTCTGGTATTCGATCCATAACGTCGTTGTGCAGGACATGCTGCGTGCGCAAAAGCTGACGCCGGTGCTGAAGAAAGAAGGCGATCTTCGGCCAAACGAAGTTCGTCTGATCGTGATGGCGCCGTCCGATATGCCGCCGGCACTCGCCTCGAAGCAGATTGCCGGCTTTATCGTCGCCGAGCCGTTCAACGCGGCCGCTGAAGGACTGCAGGTCGGTAAAGTGCTGCGCTTTACAGGCGACGTGTGGAAGAACCACGCCTGCTGCGTGGTGTTCATGCACGAACGCGACCTGACCGAACGGGCCGCCTGGTCGCAGAAAGTCGTCGATGCGGTGGTGAAAGCACAAGTATGGACGCGTGCGCATCCGTCCATGCGGATTGGCATGCGAAGCGGATCGATTTCCAACCCTATCCCTACCCGGCTTATACGGAAGAACTCGTGAGGCGGTTGAAGACGACTCAGCTGGAAGGCAACGCCCCGTTCCTGAGTGATCTCGATCCGGCTTTTGTCGCACGCGATCTGGTTGACGATCGGTTCGTCAAAAAGAGTATCGATGCAGAAGGCGGCATGAAGACGTTCGGACTGGCAGAGGGTTTTTCCCGCAAGGAGACGATTCTTGTCTAGTGTTTCTGTGCGTCCTCCTCCATCGTCTGTATCGTCTGATCCAGGCAGTGCCGCCACACGTGGCGCACGCGGGTCGGCTGGATGGTTGGCGCGCACCGCCTTGGGACTCCTCGGCATTGCGGGCGCGGTCGCGCTCTGGTGCCTCGTGATTCGGATCGTCGCCGAGCCTGGCAGCATGGCCGCCCAGTTCTCGCCGGTGCGCGCGATATCGACGCTGCCCTCGCTGATCACTGACGACCGCTTGTTCGTCCACATCGCGACCAGCTTGCGCCGCATTGCAGTCGGGCTCGCGTGGGCGCTGCTGGTCGGCGTGCCGCTCGGCTTTCTGATCGGCCGGGTGAAAGTGCTCGACACCGTGTTGTCGCCAACGCTGCAGTTCCTGCGCATGATTTCACCGCTATCGTGGATGCCGATCGCAGTGATGTCGCTCGGTGTCGGCGATCGTGCCGTATATTTTCTGCTGGCATTCGCCGCAGTATGGCCGCTCGTGATGAGCACGGCCGCAGGTGTCGCACAAATCGACCGCCGCTGGCTTCTGCTCGGCGAGAGCCTCGCCGCAACCCACGCGGAAATCCTATGGCACGTCTATATTCCCGCTCTCGCCGCACAGGTACTAACCGGTGTACGGCTCGCCATCGGCCTCCTGTGGATCGTGCTCGTGCCGGCTGAAATGCTCGGGGTCAGTTCGGGTCTCGGGTACCTGATCCTCGATACACGCGACCGTCTGGCCTATTCGGAATTGACCGCAGTGATTCTGATCATCGGCATACTCGGCTTTTTGCTCGACTATGCAGCCCGGCTTGTTTATCGGCGTTTCGGCGCCGCCGCATAGAGCGGAATGTCCGAAGGTCGTTCGATCTGATGCAATCGCTCATTCACGGCAACGCGATGGTTGCCCGTGATCGAATTCCTCCCTATCCACCGGAAGCGGTGGTCGAAGCGGCCGCCGTTTCGGCCCGCTTCGTGGTGAAGTTCCAGCGTAACGCCGTGGCCGTATCGACCGGCGCCGGCAGCAGACCCGCTCGATAGAAGGTGTCGGCGATCTTTTGCTGCTCACCGAAATTCTGCGCGTCCACGGCGCGTACGGCATAGCTGCGGCGCCCATTCGCACGCTCGATCGTCGCCGCGTCCAACCCCCAGATCGGCGCGAGCAGCTTCGCCGCATCGTCGGGATGGCTACGACCCCATACACCCGCCGACGTCAGCTGCGCGAACACGATGCTAATCACATCGGGGTGGGCCGCGGCGAAGCTGCTGGACGCGAGGTAGTACCGTTGATAGGAGGCGAGGCCTTCGCCGTTGGCGAGGATGCGCACGTCCGGCGCTTTGTCGACCGACGCGACATACGGGTCCCAGGTGATCCAGGCGTCCACGCTGCCGCGCTCGAAGGCGGCACGTCCATCGGCGGGCGCCAGATAGCTGATGCGCACGTCAGCAGGTGCGAGACCCGCTTTGGCGAGCGCGGCGAGCAGCAGATAGTGGCTGCCTGCCGCCTTGGTCGCCGCGATGCGCTGGCCTTTCAGGTCGGCAAGCGTATGCAGCGGCCCATCGTGCTTCACGATAATGGCCTGGGAGCCGGGTGACGGCGCTTCCTGCGCGACATACACAAAACGTGCATGAGCGGCCCGGGCAAACACCGGAACCGTATCTGCAACATCGGCGCTAAAGTCGACCGCGTCGGCGTTGAGCGCTTCGGTCAGCGGCAAGCCGCTGGCAAACTCGTTCCAGGTAATGCTCACGCCCAACGGCGCCAGCGCCTGCTCGAGCGAGCCACGCGCTTTCAGGATTGTGATGAGCGTTGAAGACTTTTGATAGCCGATCCGCAGTTTCACCGGGGCCGAAGAATTGGCGGTGGTCTGCGCGTGAGCGGCACTCATGACGAGCAGAGAAGTCAGCGCCGCGCGCGCCGATCAAACGAAAGATAGAAAGGGTCACGGTTCGAAATTCCAATCAGTGCAAGTCCAGGTCGACGATCATCGGCAAATTGGGATCGACGGCCCATTCGTTTAACGACCCGTCGTAGATCTTCGCAACAATCGATAACCGCGCTTCTTGCGGTGATTACGCCGGTCACGCCCTATCAAGGTAAGCGACTCACCTAGGCCGTTCGTCCAAGCGCGTGCGCGTGAGGCATGATGGTGATCCGGACCTGCCCGGTCAGGTAGCGGGTGTCGGCGGACTGGCTGGCGTATGCAGTTTGTCAGCCACGCGCCACGGTAGAAGCTCGTCGATGCAATTGATTTTGTGGTCGGCGATGTGAGCTAGTACGTAGTCCAGATAGGCGCGCGGATCGATGTCGTTCAGTGCACAAGTGCCGATCAGCGCGTACATCGCGGCTGCCCGTTCACCGTCGCTGTCGGAACCAGCAAACAGGAAATTATTTCGTCAATGTCATTATGTGCATTGACCAAATAATGCGCAGCCGCAAATTATACGGAGTTTGCATCGTACGGCTCGTCACGAGCGCCAGTGGCACTGTCAGGTTGATGGGGAAGCGGCGGTAGAACGAGGTGATGAAGAAAACGAAATCGCTCTATCACGGTCACCGCTTCCCGGCCGTCGTCGTCAACTGTGCGGTTCGGTGGTATTTCCGGTTCAGCCTGAGCCTGCGCGACGTCGAGGAGTTGCTGCTCGAGGGTGGCGTGGTGGTCACGTACGAAACGATCCGCTGCTGGTGCGACAAATTCGGGGCTGGATTCGCCCGTTGCGCCAAAGCGGCGCGGCGCAAGCCGGGCAGCACATGGCATCTGGACGAGAGTGTGTCACGAACACAAGCGAAAGCTTGTGGTGCTGTACTGAAGATGGGAGTAGGCCTCCCGAAGCCGGCTTGCAGGAGCAGGCTTCAAACCGCCCGGTGCTGCTGCGTTCAAAAGGCGTGGTGGTGAGCGACCGTGGAAAAGTCATCCATCAGGGTGGCAGGTACGTGTTGAGAAGATGAGCGAAAGCAAACCGTTCGATGACGCGTCGTTAAGGTGTTAAAGCGCTGTCAAAACTGGAGTCGTTTCGTCACTCCAGGATCAGTCAGGACGAGACCTGCTTACGGACCTGATGGCAGCCGGCGTAAAGGCGGCATGAGCTCAACACAGGCTTCGGTACGGAACGTGAGAACCTTGTTTCGGATGTAAAGGGAAATGACAAATAGCAGACACCATGAGGAAGAATACCGATGCCACAACGAGGGGCGGAGCTACCCGTAGTAGTGTTGAAGCCTTTGTAATGAAGGTGGAGCGAAGGGGAGCGTTATCCTGTTGACGAACGTCGCCAACCTGCACTGTGGGGATGAGTGACATGACATCAACGAAACCGTACAGCATTGCGAAGCGCACGGTATGGGAGGCTTTCCAGTTGGTGAAAGCCAACCGGGGCTCTGCCGGTGTGGATGATGAAACTATCGCCATGCTCGAGCAGAATCTTTCGGGAAATCTGTACAAGCTGTGGAACCGGATGTCGTCGGGGTCGTATTTCCCGCCCCCGGTGAAGCAGGTTGAAATTCCGAAGGCCAAGGGTGGCACGAGAAAACTGGGCATCCCCACCGTGTCAGATCGAATTGTTCAAACCATGATCAAACTCATGATCGAGCCGACACTTGAACCACTCTCCCAAATAGGTAACGGGTCACTGTTGAATCTAGTGAGTGCACGCAAGAAGCACAGACAAGCGCTTCTGGATTGCTTTACACCATTCTCAAATCGGGACGGCCTCGCCGCCGGACGAACTGTGCCTGAACCTTAGTTCGGGTCATGCTTTGGTTGTGAGCTTTTATTGGTTCGCCCGGACGGCCACTTTTATTATATTGCCCAGTTACTATAAAAACTGCTTGAAGGACCACTAGATGAAATTCACCCGGGACGCAACGCGCTCCTACCCTTTCAGCCGCTTTACAGCGCGCATTTTTACACTACTTGCGACGCTGCTCCCTGTCGTGACAACCGCCTCGATCCCAGTTGTCGCTCAAGCCGCACCGTCTGCCGAGGTGAAACTCGACTATGCGTATTACTCGCCGGAAAGCCTGGTCATCAAGCGCCAAGGCTGGCTGGAGAAAGAACTCGCAACAGATCACACTCAGGTCAAGTGGGTCTTGAGCCTCGGCAGCAATCGGGCGCTCGAATATCTGAACAGCGGCGCGATCGATATCGGCTCGGCGGCCGGCCTCGCTTCCCTGCTCGGCCGCGCGAACGGCAATCCGATCCGGGCCGTTTATATTTTTTCGCGGCCCGAATGGACCGCGCTTGTCGTGCGCAAGGACTCGTCGCTTAAAACATTGGCGGACTTGAAAGGCAAGAAGATCGCGGCGACCAAGGGCACGGACCCTTTCCTGTTCACGCTACGCGCGCTACATACCGCCGGTCTGACCCGTGACGACGTGGAACTGGTTAACCTGCAACATCCCGATGGCCGAACCGCGCTCGCGAACGGGCAAGTGGACGCATGGGCCGGACTTGATCCACACATGGCGGCCGCCCAGATCGACGACGGCGCGCGTCTTCTCTATCGCAACGTCGCCTTCAATACCTATGGATTCCTGAACGCACGCGAGGACTTCATCAAGGAACATCCCGAGACCCTTGCGCACGTACTCAAGGTGTACGAGCAAGCGCGCGTGTGGATCGCCGCTCATCCCGACGAAACTGCGAAGATCATTGCGGAAGAGTCGAAGTTGTCGCTGCCAGTCGCGAAACTGCAATTAAGCCGCAATGACTTCGGCCATCCGCAACCGGGTGCGGAGCAGATCGAAGCATTGAAGGCCGCCGCGCCAATTCTCGCAGAGGAACAGCTTGTTAAGCCGGGCATCGATCTCAATCAGGTGATCAATGCGCTGATCGACGTCAAGCTTGCGCAGCCGGTGATCGCGGCGGCTAGCAGCAAATGAACCGGCCGTGCCGAGGGTGATTGCAATGGCCTCTGATGATTCGCTCACACTGCCTCGCCCCCATTCATCGAGGCAAAAACTGGCAACGTTGCCACAGCAGCGTTGGCGCATCGCCGGGCTCCTGCTTCCCTTTGCCTTGCTCGGCTTGATAGAAGTGCTAGTACGCATGCATATGGTGCCCGAGCATCTCGTACCTGCGCCGAGCAGCATCGCCGAAACGCTTTGGCAGCTGGGCGGTGAACGTCTGGGGCGGCATATCGGCGCCAGTAGCCTGCGCGTGCTCGTGGGCTTCGTGCTTGGTGCGCTCGTAGCTATCCTTTTCGGTGCGGCGATGGGTCTGAGCCGCCGGATGGACGCGCTTCTCGATCCCAGTTTTCAGGCGCTGCGCGCAATTCCATCTCTTGCCTGGGCGCCTGTTCTACTGTTGTGGATGGGTATCGACGAAGCGCCTAAAATCACGCTCATCGCGATCGGCGCATTCTTTCCGGTGCACCTGAGCGTGGTAGCTGGCATTCGCGGTGTGGATCGCAAGCTGGTCGAACTGGGTGAGGTCAACCGGTTGAGCCGGCGTGCCCTCTTCGCGCGCATTCTTCTTCCCGCATCGTTGCCGCAAATCTTCACGGGATTACGGACCGGCCTGAGTCTCGCATGGATGTTCATGGTCGCCGCCGAGTTGATCGCGGCCACGCGCGGTCTCGGCTATTTATTGAGCGACGGACGCGAAACAGGTCGCCTGGACCTCGTGTTCGGCGCCATCCTGCTGCTCGCGCTGCTCGGCAAACTCAGCGACAGCGTGCTGAAAGCGGTCGAAACCCGCGTACTTTCGTGGCGCGACACAACCACCGGAAGTGGCGGATGACCACATCATTTTATTCTTCTGGACCCCTGCTCGACGTGCACGTCCTGGGCAAGCATTACGGCGTGCGCACGGTGCTCGACCATGTAGCGCTCTCGATTCAGCGTGGGGAGATTGTGAGTCTTGTCGGTCCAAGCGGTTGTGGCAAGAGCACGCTCCTGCGCATTCTTGCGGGCCTCGATCGAAGCTTCGACGGCGAAATCCTGCTCGATCGAATGCCACAACATGGTCCATCAGGCAGGATCGGTGTGATTTTTCAAGAACCGCGCTTGTTGCCCTGGCTAAGCGTCGCGGACAACGTCGCCTTTCCGGCTGGACCACGTCGTGGAAAAGATCCACATGTGGGAGAACTGTTGGCGGAAGTGGGTCTCGCCGAGTCGCGGGGTTCTCTTCCCAAACAGTTATCGGGCGGCATGGCGCAGCGCGTGGCGCTCGCAAGGGGCCTGTTTTCGAAGCCTGACTTGTTGCTGCTCGACGAGCCGTTTAGCGCCGTTGATGCAATGACCCGAATGCGTCTGCAAGATCTGCTGCTGTCGCTCGTGCGCGCGCACGGCACGGCAGCGCTCCTGGTCACACACGATCTGGACGAAGCACTGTATCTCTCCGACCGGGTGCTGCTGATGGCACCGCCGGGCAAACCCGGCGCGGGCCGGATCGCACGTGCGATAGAAGTGGCCGTTGAGCGGCCGCGCGACCGTCGCGATGCATTGCTCTCCAGCATGCGCGGCGAACTGTTGGAGGGTCTCGGGGCCGTCGTAGTTTAACCCGCGCACTGCAGGATCGAGTGGGTCGTTCTGGGATCGAGCGCGGACGTGGCCTCATCGCACAGCAGAACATCCGGATGTTCGGCAACCGCACGCGCGATACCGACGCGCTGCTTCTGCCCACCGCTCAACTGCGACGGGTATGCATGGTCGCGGCCTTGCAGACCAGCTAGTTGAACCACTCAGCCGAGCGATGGGGGCGCGGCTTGCGCCACGTTGATTTTCTTCGGCAGCAACTTGAGCTCGAAGAAGGCATCGGCAATACGCTGCTGGTCCGCCAGCGTTTCGCGCGAAACTGGTTCAGTCCCATACTTCAGCCGCCCCAGCGCGACCTCGACGATCTCGCGTTGAACGCCCCATAGCTGTGAGAATTCGCTGGCCGCCTTGTCGCGATTCGCCTCGATCCACTTGTCGACTGCGCCGATCTCAGCCAGCACGATGCGCAGCACGTCGTCGTTCTTTTGCACGTAGTTGCGCGAGGTGAAATAGAACGCACGGTTCGCTACCAGGCCCGTGCCGTCCGCGATGATCCGCGCGCCCGCCGTTGTCTGGGCAACGGCGAGAAACGGGTCCCAGATAGCCCATGCATCGACCGCCTTGCGCTCTAAGGCCGCGCGCGCGTCGGAGGGCGAGAGCCACACGGGCGTCACATCGCTGTAGTCGATTCTGGCGGCCGCTAACAACCGCACCAGCAGAAAGTGCGTGTTCGATCCTTTGACCAGCGCAATCCGCTTGCCCTTCAGTTCGGCGATCGACGTCACAGAGGAGTCCTTCGGCACGATCACCGCTTCGCTGGCCGGGCGCCGTGCGGTCTGCCCGTAGTAGACAAACGGCGCCCCCGCCGCTTGCGCAAAGATCGGGGGCGCTTCGCCGACATCGCCGAAATCGATCGATCCGACGTTGAGCGCCTCGAGCTGCGGCGGTCCCGAAGGAAATTCGGCCCAGTCGACACGCACGCCGAGCGGCGCGAGCCGCTTTTCCAGCGTGCCCCGCCCCTTCAGAATGCTCAGCAAACCCTTTTGATAACCGATGCGCAGCGACCTGGCCGCGGAGGGCACGGTACCCTGCGCGCGCACCTGGGGCAGCGCTGATGCAAGGGCAAGGGACATACCGGCCTGCATGAAGTCACGGCGGCTTCGCGATGTGTAACGAATCATGGATGCAAGATATAGAAGAGTGACAGAACCCCACTGCCTGTCATACAGACAGCGGAGCGTGATACTACGGTTTGCTGCGCGTTAGAGGAACCAACCAGATCCGCATTGCTTATCTTGTTAGCAATGGCACGTCGCTCGAAGGCGGACTCAGCCAGGGCTCAGACTACTGTCGTGATGCCGTCGCGCTTCCTCGCGTACCGCATGCAGAATCTGTTGCCTGAGCGCGCCGTAGTGCGCATCGCGAGCCAGGCTGTCCAGATCGCGGGGACGCTCGAACGGAACGTGGATCTCCTCGCGGATTCTTCCTGGCCTCGCCGACATCAACAGGATCCGGTCGGCCAGAAACAGCGCCTCGTCGACGTCGTGCGTGACGAACAGGATTGTCGTGCGCGTCGCTTCCCAGATGCCCAACAGCAGCTCCTGCATCATCAGCCGCGTCTGCGCGTCCAGCGCGCCGAACGGTTCGTCCATCAGCAGCACCTCAGGATTTGGCAGCCATGCACGGGCGAGCGCCACACGCTGTCGCATCCCGCCGGACAGTTGCCAAGAGCGATGCGACGCGAATCTCTCCAGACCGGTGAGCCGCAGATAGCGTTGCGCATCGGCGAGATAGCGCGCGCGGTCCTGTCCCTGCATGCGCGGGCCGAAAGTGATGTTGTCCAGCACCGACAACCAGGGGAACAGATTGGCGTGCTGGAACACCATGCCGCGTTCCGGCGCGGGTTGCGTCACCGGTCTGCCGTTTGACAGCACTTTGCCCGTCTCGGGGAATTCGAAACCCGCGACGAGGTTCAGGATGGTCGACTTCCCGCAGCCGGACGGGCCGAGCAACACAACGAACTCGCCGTCCTTCAGGTCCAGCGATATATCGTCGAGTACCCGCGTCGAGATCGTGCCGCGTTTGTTTGCCGGATACGTCAACGAGACATTCTCGATGCCGATCCGCTTTGTCGTATCAGGTTCTTGGGTCATATTCATCGCAGAAGGCGAATTCATTCCTTACCGGCCCACGGCACCAGTACGCGCTCCACGCCCACCAGCAGAAGATCCAGTCCATAGCCGATCACGCCGAGCAGAAAGATGCCCAGCACGACCACATCGGTTCGCAGATAGTTACCGGCATTCACGACCATCCAGCCAAGCCCCGACGTTGCCGCAACCATCTCCGCGGCGATCAGCGAGGTCCAGCCGATCCCGACCGACAACCGCACGCTCAGAAACAATTCAGGCAGCGTGTCGGGCAGGATCACGCGAAAGAAAATCTGCCGCCGGTTTGCGCCGAGCGTCCGGGCCAGCCGGATGCGCGAACGGCTCACGCCGGCCACCGCCGCTGAGCTGCCCACAATGATGCTGAGCACGGCCGAAATGAAGATCAGAAAAAACTTGGATTCTTCGCCTATGCCGAGCCAGACGACGGTGAGCGGTATCAGTGCGATCTTCGGCAACGGACGCAGAAACTCTACGAACGGCGAGAGGGCCGCGGAGATAATCGGGGAAGCGCCCATCCAGAGCCCAAGCGGAATGCCCACCAGGATCGCCACGATAAATGCCGACAGTGCGCGTACCACGCTGACAGCAACGTGATCCCACAACGGCACATGCTGGTAGCCGTTGCGCACCAGTGCGAATGCTGTCTGCACAATGCGCGTCGGTGGAGGCAACAACAGCGAATCGACCCATCCGAGGCCGCCCGCGAGCTGCCAGACGCCGATAACGAGCGCCACCGCGGTGGCGCTGATCGCGATCCGCTGTCGAGTCGGGATCGCACGCGTGATCGTACTCAATGCTGCCCCGCCGCCTGCTTCGCAAAACTCCCGTTGATGGCCCCGCCGACCGACGCCGGTACGCTGTCGTCACTGATCTGACCACTCTCGGCGAGAAACTGCGCGGTCTTTTTGACCGCTTGAGCAATGCCCGAATTCTCAGGATTGCTGCCATCGCCGAGCCAGCGCTGCGTCGCCTGCTCCGCGAGCGAGGGGTATTCCAGGCCCGCCAGCGTGTTCTTCGACGTGGAGACCGGTGCTTCGAGCTCCTTAGCAACCAGATTCGCCGCCTTTTCAGGATCGGCACGATATTCGTTCACTTTCTGCTGATGCACAGCGAGAAAATGTGCGACGACGTCCGGATACTGCTTCGCGAATGCCGTGCGCACCACGTAGTTGTTGTAGATCAGGTAGCCGTCTTTCTGCAACTGCTGAGTCGCGAAAAGCTGATGACCGCCGTCGTCTTCGAGTTGTTGTGTGAACGGCGCCCACAGGTAACCCGCATCGATATCGCCGCGCCGGTAAGCAGCCACGAGCTCAGCGGGCCGCAACGGGACGAGCTTGATCCTGGTGCGATCGAGATGATTGACCTTGATCGCGGCTTCCAATGCGTATTGCGAGGTTGAGTTCGGCGGATAGCCAACCGTCTTGCCTTCGAGGTCCTTCAGCGACTGGATGTTCTTGCGGGCGATAAGGCGTTCATACGTCGCGATGACACCCGACACTCCCACGATCTGCACCGGCAGCTTGCGCACGATGCTGGCGACCGCCGGGCTGGAGCCGAAGTTCGCTATGTCGATCGCGTTGGCCGCGAACAGGTTGAGCACGTCCGCACCCGATGCGAACTGCACCCATTTGACGTGGGTGCCCAGGGCCTTTTCCAGCGAACCGTCAGCCTTGGCGAGCACGAGCACCTGCGAACCGCCGCTATAGGCCACGCGAACCTCAGGTGGCACGTCAGCGGCCCGCGCGAGTCCGAACAGCCCCGCGGCTCCAGTGACGATTACCCCGAGAACGATTTTCGTAATGTTTTTCATAAGTCAGATCCAGATAGAAACGAAGATAAATTGCTTGATGCGATGCGTGATGACGTCTCATGTCCGTCGGATGCCCGTTCGCGCAGTAGAGGGCGACAGCATGAAAACGTTCGGCCGCCACAACGCCGTGTAGCCCAGACAGGAGTCGCGCTGGCGCCGCACCTTCCGGGCAGGCCTAGCCTTGCAGCGCGCTTTCCGGCACCTTTGCCGTGACGTTGCCTGGCCGCCCGCCGGCGTCGGTGGCAAAACGCCCCATCAGCGCTTCGGCACCGACGCTCAGGCCGAGACAAAACACGAAGTACACGAGCGCGACGAACAGGAAGATGCCGGCGGGATACATCAGGGTCCGGTTGTTCACCTGCGACGCGACGTAGGTCAGCTCACTCACACCGATCACATAGGCAAGCGACGTGTCCTTGATCAGCGCGATAAACTGGTTCACGAAGGACGGCGTCATTAGCCTGAGCGCTTGTGGCAGGATCACCCAGCGCAACGTCTGCACGCGGGTGAGTCCGATCGAAAGCCCGGCCTGCCACTGTCCCGACGCGATGCTCAGGACGCCAGCCCGCGTTGAATTCGCAATGTACGCACTGCTCAGCAGTGCCAGCGCGCCGACAGCCGCCGCTGTCTGCGGCACATCGGCACCGAGCAGGACCGGTATCAGGAAATAAAGCCAGAAAATCACGAGAAGCGGCGGGATCACGCGCAGGAAGCCGAGCACGGCGCGCAGCAGCCATCTGAGCGGCAGCCATGCCGTGACCGTCAGCACGCCCAGCCCCAACAGCAGATAACTCAGATTGTCCAATACCACATTGAAATGCGCGCCCATCAGTTCACCCGTTTGAAACGTTGCACCAGCACCGGGTCGAACGGCGTGCGGGCGGCGGCATGCGTGCCGCGCACACGGGCACGAGCGTCGATCACACTGCCGACACCCGCAATCATGCCGATCAGGACGATGTACAGGACCGTGGCCACGCCAAACGCCTCGAAACTGCGAAAGCTCTCGGTTTCGATTTCGCGCGCCTGGTACGACAGTTCTGCCAGCCCGATCGCCAGCGCCAGAGAAGAGTTCTTCACGATGTTGAGGTACTGGCCGAACAACGGCCCGAGCGCAACTCTGACCGCCTGGGGCAACACGACGAAGCGCATCGCCTGCCCGTCGGACAAGCCAAGTGCAAGCGCGGCCTGCCGCTGACCACGCGCGACAGAACCAATCCCCGCACGCAATTCTTCAGCGATGAACGCACCTGAAAAGAGCGTCAGCCCCAGCGCCGCCGCGATGAACTCGAACGACGGCCACGTGAGCCGCAGCCCGGAGAGCGCCCATTCATGCGGCGTGTTGAGCCATTGCATCAGCGCCTCGGGCACAATCTGCGAAGCGCCGAAATACCAGAAGAACAGCTGCACCAGTAAAGGGGTATTGCGGAAAATTTCCTGATAGACCCGCACGGGCACACGAACGGCCGGCCTGCCGCTTTCGCAGGCCATTGCGAGGACAGCGCCCCACACCGTCGCGGCCGCGATCACGAGGGACGATAGCCCGACCGTCACGAGCAGCCCGTGCTCGAGCCAGCCGATGTACTTCGGCGACGCTATCGCGTGTAAGTCGAACCGGTAAGTCATATTTGCCTGAAACCAAGATCGTCCTGCCATCGGGCGGCATGGCCCAAAACCCCCAGCGCCTCCGCTCGATGACCCGCCATACGTGGATCGATGCGCCGGTTAGTGCGCGGCGGCCGTGATGGTGAAATCACGCGCGAGTGGCGACGGGCTGGTCTTGCCAAACCACCTTTCGAAGATCTGTTTAGCCTGACCGTCGCTCTCGGACCCGGCCAGCGTGGAGTTGACGACCTTCAACAAACCCGCTTCTCCCTTCGGTACGGCAATGCCATAGTTTTCGGTGCTGATTCGAAACGGCGAGATCGCGTAGTTAGTCTTGTCAGGCACATTGCCGAGCAGACCCGCCAGAATCGCGCCGTCCTGCGTGATGGTCTGCACATTGCCGTTGCGCAACGCCACAAAGGCAAGCGGGATCTCGTCATAGGCCACGATGGTCGCCTGCGGATACTTGTCGCGCAACGTGCTTTCCTCGGTAGTGCCCTTCACCGCGCCGATACGCAATTTGGAAAGATCGGCCTCGGTCTTGACAATGCCCTTCTTTGACAGGAACTGCTGTCCAGTAACGAAATACGGCGTGCTGAAGTCGACCACCTTCGCGCGGTCGTCGGTTATCGTCACCGCTGCGGCGACAATATCCACCTTGTTGGACGTCAGCAATGGGATGCGATTCGCCGGATTGGTCGGCGTCAACTGCAGCTTGACCCCCAGCTTCTTTGCGATCAGGTGCGCAAAATCGGCGTCATAGCCAACAATCGATTTCGACTTTGGATCGACTGATCCGAACGGCGGGTTGCTGTCGAAGATGCCAACGCGAAGCACCCCGGCTTTTTTGATGTCATCCAGCTTGTCGGCGTGCGCGACACCGGACATCAGGAGAAAGCTCGCTGTTGCGAGGCTCAGCAGTTTCAAAGTTTTCATAATGCCTTTTGATATTTTCAGGTCCCTTGTCTCTCGACGCCGGGAGCACCAACATCGAGCCAGAACGCACAATAACGGGGCGCGCGCCACATTTGAACCAAGTTATTGCTATAAGCACATCAGCCGGTGCACATCGATGTTCATCAAAATGAAACGGGGCAGATTGTTTGAATCCCGCGGTCAGTGCAGGACCTTCGCGAGAAGGTCCTTAGCGCGGTCCGACTTCGGATTCTCGAAGAACGCCTCCTTGCGGTCATCCTCGACGATCTGGCCACCGTCCATGAAGATCACGCGGTGCGCGACCTTCTTCGCAAAGCCCATTTCGTGCGTGACGCACATCATCGTCATGCCTTCCTGCGCGAGTTCGACCATCACGTCAAGCACTTCGTTGATCATCTCGGGATCAAGTGCGGACGTCGGTTCGTCGAACAGCATCGCGATCGGGTCCATCGACAGCGCACGTGCAATCGCCACACGCTGCTGCTGACCGCCCGAAAGCTGCGCCGGATACTTGTCCGCATGGGCGCGCAGGCCGACGCGCTCGAGCAGTGTCAACCCCTTCGCCGCGGCTTCATCCTTCGAGCGGCCGAGCACCTTGATCTGCGCGAGCGTCAGGTTTTCGCTGATCGACAGATGCGGGAACAATTCGAAGTGCTGGAACACCATGCCGACTTTCGCTCGCAGCTTCGATGGGTTGGTCTTCCCGTCGCCGACCGGCTGGCCGTCGATCGTGATCTCGCCCTTCTGAAAGGGCTCGAGGCCGCTTACGGTCTTGATGAGCGTCGACTTGCCCGAACCCGACGGACCGCAAGCGATGCCGCTACCTTCCTGTTCCGCCAACTGCGCGGCGGCGCCGTCGCGCCATGCATATGGATTGCACGCATCCAGCACTACCTTGCCGGTGAGCACCGGCGTGAGATCGTGACCGATCTGCGGCAGCGCCCCGTAGGGAACCGCAAGCAGGATCGCGTCGCCGAATTCGCCTGAGCCCACAGACGGCCCAGCGTCCCGCCGACGTTACCGGACCCGATGATGCCGATCCGGCGGGCGTCGGCCGCGGTCGCGGCCATCGGCCTGCTGGTTGGCCACGCGCCGACGCAGGCCAGCATCGCAGCACTGGCGCCAAGACGCAGAAGGTGTCTACGTTGCCCATTCATCGCATTCACTCCTTAGGCTATGTTCAGGAGGCTTGCGCGTGCGATTTCCCACTGAATTACCGGTTCGCCGCGCGATCTGCGTGGGGCATGCGCACGCATGCAGCCCTTGTGCCGTGAAATCTTCACGCCGTGGCGGCTCATCGCGTCGCTCCTTGCGGCATCACACCTGGCATTCGGGCCATGCGGGTCAGATTGCTCGCAACCATCGTCAGCTTGAAGTGCTGGTCGACGCGCCGGACGCCACGATAAACCGTCTGCCGGATCCGTCCGATGGTCTTGCCCCAGCCGAAATGCTCTTCGATTCGTTTGCGGATGATCTGGCTAATCCGGTAGCCCGCATGCCGCGAAGTGCGACCGTCGATTGCGCTGCCGCCCCAACGCTCATCGTTGCGCGCGACATGCGGTGTCACGTTGCGAGCGCGGCAATCGTTCACGAAGTCGCGGGTGTCATATGCCTTGTCGGCACCAACTGTCTTCGCATGAGCGCCTGGCACGCAATCGAGCAATTGCAACGCGCTGGCCCGCTCGGCGAAACCATCTGCGTGACTAACCACGGCGCCGACCACCAGCCCCGAGCGATTCTCCATCAGGATGTGCCCGTGGTAGGACAGGATGGCCGGGCTCTTGTGGCTCTTCCTGAACAATCGCGCCTCCGGATCAGTGGTCGACTCGTGCGTGGCATTGCTACGTCGCTCGCCTTTCCAGTCAGTGTCGGCGTTGCGGCCACCGCCGGCCGGCGGACCATCGTCCGGGCCGTCCTTGCGGCGGAAGCTCTTGTGACTGGCCCACGCCTGAATCAGCGTGCCGTCCACCGGGAAATGGTCTCTCGACAGCAGGCCCCGTTTGTCCGCCAGGCTCATGACTTCGGTGAAGAACGCTTCCACGACTTCATGCTCCAGCAACCGGTCGCGGTTCTTCGAGAACACCGGGTGGTCCCACACGGCGTCCTCAATCGCCAGCCCGACAAACCAGCGGAACAGCAGGTTGTAGCGCATCTGCTCCATCAGCATGCGCTCGCTGCGCACCGGGTAGAACACCTGCAACAGCAGCGCGCGCATCAGCTTCTCGGGCGCAATCGAGGCACGGCCGGTGTCCGCGTAGATGACGCTGAACAGCCCGTTGAGCCGTTTCAACGCATCATTCACCAGCAACCGGATCGGTCGCAACGGGTGATCTGCCGGGACGAAGTCCTCCAGCTTGACCGTCGTGAACAGCGGCTCCTGCATCTCATCCATTCCGCGCATCGTATCCGCTGCCAAAGATCATGAACACGATATCCATAACGCCTGTCCCTCAAACCCCGTTTACACGGGATCCAAATTCAACAGCCTGCTAGTGTTCCGTCCCAGAAATAACTTTACGTAAATTTGGATTGTTCCATGATCGAGTCGTGATGGACAGGAGGCGATCATGGGACGCAGGGGGATCGAGGTTGTGGTGTCGGAACTGGAGCGAGAACAGTTGCTGTCCATGAGTCGCTCGCGTTCGTTGCCTCATTCTCTGGTGCGTCGGGCGAAGATTGTCCTGATGGCCGCTGACGGTTACACGACCAAGGAAATTGCGATGCAGTGCGAAGTGACGCCACCGGCGATCACGCACTGGAAGAAGCGGTTTGTCGCTCAGGGGCTTGCGGGTCTGCATGATGAAGCTCGCCCAGGCCGACCACGCACACATGACGACGAGGCGGTCGCGGAATTACTGGCCAGGGTGTTGCATGAAAAGCCGGACGGGGCAACGCACTGGAGCGTGCGTTCTGCGGCCTCGCAGACAGGGATTTCGAAGAGTTCGGTTGCCCGGTATCTGTCGCTGTTCGGTATACAGCCCCATCGTTCAAAGAGCTTCAAGCTGTCTACTGATTCATTCTTCGTCGAGAAGGTACGCGATATTGTCGGGCTGTACCTGAGCCCGCCCACCAACGCCCTCGTGCTGTGCGTCGACGAGAAGAGCCAGTGTCAGGCGCTGGAGCGCATGCAGCCGATGCTGCCGATGGGGCTGGGCTATCTCGAAGGGGTGACGCATGATTACGTCCGGCATGGCACCACAACCTTGTTCGCTGCGCTCAATGCAGCAACGGGTGAAGTCATTGCTCAATGCAAGCCACGCCACCGGCATCAGGAATTCCTGGCGTTCCTCAGGCATATTGACCAGGCGGTGCCGATCTCGACGTGCATCTGGTCGTCGACAACTACGCGACACACAAGCATCCGAGGGTCAGGGCGTGGCTCGCCAGGCAGACGCGCTACCACGCACTTCACGCCGACCCACTTGAGCTGGCTGAATCAGGTTGAACGCTGGTTTGGCCTGATTACGCAGCAGGCGATCCGTCGCGGGTCATTCAGAAACGTGCGCCAGCTCATTTCCAGCATCGAGCGTTATACCGAGCAGTACAACCAGCACAAGCGGCCGTTCGTATGGACCGCGACAGCCGATTCCATTCTCCAGAAAGTGGCCCGACTATGCAAAGTTATTTCTGGGACGGAACACTAGGACACTTCCCCGCTCTATCTCTCAATGACGCTCGAGAAATGCGAGAGGAAGCGGCCAAACTGGTAGCGGCTGGCATCCATCCTAAGGTTCATGAGAAGCAACTGCAGCAACAGACCATCGCCCACCACAAAAACACGCTCTGGCCAATCTGTGAGGAATGGCTGAACGACAACCGCGGAAACTGGAGCGCTTACTACCACGGTCAGGCCGCGCGCTTCCTCACACGCTATGTGAAGAGTTCTCCACTCGGGATCATGCCGGTCCGCGATATCAAGGCGGCACAGGTCTATGATCTGCTGCAATCGATTGCAAAGCGTAAATCCCTTGCGCGTGATGAACGCAAGGCAGTAGGCGCTCCTCACATTGCGGTGCGTCTGCGTCAACACCTTGACGCGATCTGCAGGCGGGCGATTATCAGAGGGCTCGCCGACGCCAATCCCGTCGCGGCTCTCAGGGTGTCGGATGTTGTGACGCTTCCACCTACACGCCACAATCGGGCGCTGGAGGCTGACGAACTCAAACGCTTGCTTGATGCACTCACAGTCGTGGGAACTCCGCTCACGCGCCTTGCAATACGTCTGCTGTTGCTTACCTCCGTACGAACTATCGAATTGCGAGGCGCGACGTGGAAGGAGATAGACCTGAAATTGGCGGTATGGTCGATTTCGGGCGAGCGCATGAAGATGGGGCTTCCACACATCGCGCCACTGAGTGCCCAGGCGATGGAGACTCTGCAAAAAATCCAGAAAATCACTGGAGCTAAAGACGTTGACGACTACCTATTTCCTAATGTCAGAGACAAATCGCGCCCCATGGCGGCTACCACAATCAATGCGGCGCTGATCCGAGCTGGATTCAATCACGAACGACTATTCAGGGCGCACGGTGCGCGTGGTACGTTTAGCACATGGGCCCACGAACAGGGATTTTCTCCACTTGCAATTGAACGTCAGTTGTCCCACGTCGAGAGGAACAGGGTAAAGCGCGCGTATAACAAAGCCGAGTTTCTTCTTGAGAGACAGAAGATGATGCAGGACTGGGGCGATTATTTGCAGAACATGAGCGTTTGAGCGTTTGTCGAGAATTGCTTGCATCTCTGCGGCTCATTCCTTCGATGCATCGGAAGGCAGCCGACGCCATCTGTTGCCCGCAAAGCGCCACCAAGTCTCGATCTCTCGCGCGCGACGGAGTACCAATCATCACGTGTACAACAGAAAACGAGAGCCGCAACAGGACAGAAAGCGGTACGAGCGGCGCTTCAGACCCGGTCGTTGCGGGCCAAACTGCAATTCCCACTCCACTGTCAACGACGCTGTCAATTCGGCAACCCAGACAGACTTAACCTGTTGCGGCTGTTCCTTGTCGACCAGCGCCTTGAGCAGCTTGGCGACAGCCAGCGGCTGCAATTCCTCGGACGACTCGATCAGGATCGCTCGACCCGCGCCGATGGCGAGCGCCGTGCGCATGGAGTCCGGCGGTGAAGCTGCTCGAGCGGTCGAGATTGTTGACGGCAGCGGGAGTGGATCCGGGGTGAGCGAATCGCCTTGGGAGGGCAGCGGCCCCTGCACAGCGATCCGGAAAACGATGTGCGTGAGATTGGTCGTAACGTCTAACGAGCGACTCGGAATACCTTTGCAATGGCCACGGGGTCGTGTTACTGACGCTTTGGGCTTCCCGTTGCACATGAATGTCGTCTGCCTCGCGCCAGCCGCGAGGTTTATTTGACCCCTCCGGTAAATCCACCATGACCTTCTCTTTACGCCTACACCGATTCATCTCAGGCCTCGCCCTGCTCACTCTCTCTACCGTTGCCGTGGCAAGCGAACAACCAGTGCCGCGTAGCTGGATTGATCCGGATACCGGCCACCGCGTCATTCGACTGACCGACGAGCCCGGCTCGGCCAGCCTCTACTTCAACATCAACGCTTTTACGCCGGATGGCAAGCAGATGGTCTATACCACCGCAGATCGCGGCATCGGCGTACTCGATCTCACGACGTTCGCGTCGCGGCCCCTCGTCAAGGGGCCGGTGGGCGGCGGCCCCGGCGCGGTGGTGGTCGGACGCAAGACGCCCACGGTCTATTACTTCAAGGGCTCGCCGGACGATCCCAAATACGCGTCGCTCTGGGCGACTGATATCGACACCGGCAAGCAGCACAAGATCGCTGACCTGCCATCCCGCGCCGGCATCTTCTCGATCAATGCCGACGAAAGCCTGGGCGTGGGAAGCTACATCGTCGGAAATGGCGAGGATTTCAACGGCCGCCAGGCCGGCCAGGCCACGCCGGCGAACTGGGTCTCGGAGCCGCTCAACAAGGAGCAGAAAATGGCCAGGCGTCTGGCCGCACGGCTGCCGATGATCGTGTTCACGGTTGATTTGAAAACCGGCCGCACCAAGCCCATCTTCGCGAGCACCGCCTGGATCGATCATCTGCAGTTCTCGCCGACCGATCCGACGCTGCTGATGTATGCCCATCAGGGGGCATGGCAACAGGTTGAAAAGCTCTGGACGATTCACACCGATGGGTCCGGCAACCGGCACATTGATCCACGCATCATGCAGATGGAGGGCAGCGGCCACCAGTGGTGGGACAACAACGGGAACATCTGGTACGACCTGCACTTTCCCGAGAACGTGGATGCCTTCGTTGCCAGCTACAACGTCGAGAACGGCAAGCGGATCTGGTATCACTACGACCAGCAGGAGTCGTCGATCCATTTCACTCGGTCCGCCGACGGCACACTGTTCGCAGGCGACGGCAGCACGGCGCCCGGCGCACAATGGATTTGCCTGTTCCGCCCGGAGCTGATCAAAGACGACCACAGCCTCGGGGAAGACCTGATCCAGCCGGGGCGTCTGAAAGCTGAGCGGCTGCTCAACATGTCCAGGCACAACTACCGGCTGGAACCGAACGTGCGCTTCACCCCCGACGGCAAGTATCTGATCTTCCGCTCGAACATGCTCGGACCAATCTACGTCTTCGCAGTGGAGGTCGCCCGCGCAGTGCCCTCGTCTGGGGCCGACTAAGCTTCACGAATTCAAGTTTTGCAACACGGCTCGGGCACCCTGGCAGCATCTGATTGGTGGCCCGGCTGCAAAGCTCGAGCCACCATGACGGTCAACGGCTGGCTGCGTGGCAAAGGATGCACGAGTCGGTCATGCCCGCGCAGAGTGGCCTCAGAACTGGTACGTGAGCGTGCCGCCGATCGTACGCGGTTCGCCGATCCAGCCGATCACAGAACCATAGTCACTCTCGACCAGACGGCGGTAATAGGTCTTGTCGAACAGGTTATTAACCCAGACCGATGCGGTCCAGCTGCCGCGACTGAACTTGCCGCCGGTGCCCGCCGAGACCGCCACCAGACCGTAGCCCGGAATGCGCGTGAACGCCGAATCGTCGACGGTGCCGAACGCCCACGTGCGATACGAATAGCGGGCGCTGATGAACGACGTCAAGCCATTGAGCGTATGCCACGTATAACGCGCCGTCGCATTGAAAGTCAGCTTGGGTGCGTTGAACACCTGATGTCCGGTCAGATCACAGACCGTCGACGAGCCCCCCGGTCCAAGCGTGACTTCCGGCGGGCAGATCGCCGGGTGATAGTTGAGATAACGCGCGTCGTTATAAACGGCCGACGTTTGCAGCAGCAAGTGATCATCGGGCGTGTATTGCAGCGAAAACTCAGCGCCTCGCGAGCGGAACGTACCCGCGTTCGTCAAATACGTCGATTGCGTCGGCGGGTCATACCCTTGCGTCTGGAAGTCGTTCACGTACGTGAGAAACACGTCAGCCTTTGCGTTCAGTGTGCCATCGAACAACGTGCCCTTGATGCCCAGTTCCGCGCTCTTCGTACGCTCTGGCCGGATCACAAGTGAGTCCAGACCTTCCTTCGCGGCTGCGCCCGACGAAACGTTGAGGCCGCCCGCCTTCTCGCCGTACGACAGTGCGAGATAGCTGGAGATGTCGCGTGAAATCAAGTACTTGAAGTTCAGCGTCGCCGACGGCAGCGTATTGTATTGAGTCATGTAACCCGAATCGAAGGCGCTCTTGTTGTACCGCACGAACTGCCCGCCCTTCTTGTCATACGTGAGACGCACGCCCGAGGTGATATCGAGGCGAGGCGTCGCGTGAAACGTACCTTGCACGAAACCCGACCACATTTCGTCGTGCAATGTGCCATCTCGAATGACGGTGAGACCTTGATAGATAGTGGAATCGTAGTAGATATTGGGCAGCGCGCTGTGACCGTAGCGCGTAAAGGCCTGGGTCGACTGGTTCTCACCCATATAGGTCGCGCCGAGCGCGAAATCGAAATACTCGCCGCGCGGCGAATCGAGGCGGAAATCCTGTAACCAGGAGCGGTCGAGAAACTGCGTGCCGCTGTCTGCGTAGATCGGGACGCTCAGGCTGTCGGCGGTGGAAGGGACGTAGCTGAAGTAGCGGTACGAACTTACCGAGCGCAGGTTGTAGCCGTTGTCAAAGCGGTAGTTCGCTTCGGCGGAGGCGCCGCCCTGCACGAGATGGAAGCTGTTTTCGTCGTCCAGTGCGACGGTGTGACCGCTGCCGCCATACACCACCTCGTTCCCAACCCGCTGCGAATGGGTGAGAAAACTGTTGACGCCGTTGACAGAATTCGACGAGTACGTCACTGGCGTCGGCGTGCCGTTTTCGTTGTCGTAGTCGGCGCTCAGGCGCACGCTGAACCGGCTGTTGGGCTTGATCAACAACTGGCCCCGCAGCGCGTTGCTCGAGTTTCCGTTGAGCGTATGCCCGTTCATCACATTTGTGACGTCACCGTTCGTGCTGGCGTGCGCGTAATCAATGCGGCCCGCCACCGTATCGGAAATCGGGCCGGACAGCATCGTGTGATTCATTACGGTGCCGCGTTCGGCGATCGACAGACTCTCCGAGCCAGTCAGTTTGAAGCTGGGCAGCGGCGTGTGGACGTCGACCACGCCGCCGGTGGAGTTCGCGCCGAACAACGTACCTTGAGCGCCGCTCAGCACGTCGACGTAATCGACATCTGCGAGCGCGCCTGCAAGCATGCCGGGCCGCGGCAGATACACATTGTCGAGATAAACCGCCACACTGCTCGGCATGCCGATGTTTTGCTCGCCGCTCATCTGCCCACCGCCGTCGCCGATTCCTCGAATGGTGATTTGCGTATCGGACGGATCGGTGGTCTGCACGTTCAGTCCCGGCACGATCTGTTGCAGGTCCGCCAGCGACGTGATGCGCTGCTGCTGTATCTCCGTGCCCGTCACCCGGTAACTGGAAGTAGGCGCGCGCTGCGGATCCTCCTTTCTCGCCGAACGCGTTCCGCTCACCGTCACGGTGCCGAGTTCCGTCGCTTTCCCGGCGGTGCTTGCCGGCTGGGTCACCGGCCGTTTTGGCCGGTCAGCTTTTGGGCCGCTTGCCTCCAACGTGGACGCGGCAGCCTGCACGCGGCGCACAGTCAGCGCGCGGTTATCGATCGCCGCGACTTCCAGTCCCGTTCCTTTGAGCGCCTGAGCGATCGCGCCCTGGGCGCTGAGCTGGCCGTTCACCGGCGCGGCAACCAGATTTTCGACGATGTGCGGATCGTAGCTGAGCGGCACGCCGCTCTGCGCGGCGATGGACAGCAACGTACGGTTGAGCGGCTGCGCCCTAAGATGGAAGGTGTGCATTGCACCGCTCTGTGCGAGCGCAGCGCCGCTAGAGAAAACGAGCGCGGTTGCAAGAGTGCCTAACGTTGCCCCCATTGTGATGGGCGCTCGCGGCGACGCGCTGCATCGCGCGTTGTTGCGTAGTCGTTTCACGGTATCCCTGTCGTTGTACAGTTGTTTTTCAAGTAGATCGACCGGTGGAGCTGCGGCGCCAATCAGCCGGGTGGCCAGCGCGCATCTGTCACATGGCGACGGTGGACTTGTGCAGCCAAGGTGCGAAAGCGTCAGCGAGCGACGCGCGGACTTGCTGCATTTCCCGCCTTTTTGAGCAATCGATTCGTGGAATACGCAGCACAACGATCTTGATAACGATTCGAGAAACGGTGCTTTGGGCAACGCGACACGCAACTTAGAATTGCCCCTCCCGCATTTGCTCACCTTGCTGAAGACGCGTTGTGCGCAGCGCGTCAAGCCTGAACGTTATGGCGATCCCATCTCAAAGCTTGCGCGCCGATCGCACCGGTGACGCTGATACGCTGATCAGTCCGGCGCTCATGCGCGAACGTTTTCTCAGCGACGAATTCCGCCGCAGCTATGGCTGGCTCACCAGTTGCATGCATCGACTGGTCGGCTCGAGCAGCGACGCCGAAGACCTCGCCGCAAGTGCTTTCACCGAACTTGCAGGGTATCCGGACGTCAGCGCGATTCGTCAGCCTCGCGCGCTGCTGACAACGATCGCGCGACGCCTGACGTTCGAGCATTGGCGGCGCCGCGACATTGAACGCGCTTACCTTGCGCGGCTCGCACTCGCGCCGGAGCCAGTCGCACCGGCGCCCGAAGTCGCGCTTGAAGCAGTGCAGGACATTCTGCTGATCGACGCCGCCCTGCAACGCCTGTCCGCTCGCGCGCGCGAGGCGTTCATCCTCAGTCAGTACGAGGACATGAAATATGCAGACATCGCCTCCAGACTCGGTGTTTCGGTCAGCATGGTGCGTAAGTACATTGCACAGGCGCTGGCGCTGTGTTGCGAGGTCTCATGAGCACGCTTGCTGAGAGCAAGGCGCAAATGGCCGAGCGCGCCGCGATCGAGTGGGAGGTCCGGCTGCGCGAAGCAGAGCTCAGTCCGCGCGAACAGGTCGCCTTCGACACATGGCGCGGCGACGAAGCCAACGCCCGTGCGTGGCAAGCGTTGCAGGCGCGCCTCGCGCGGATGCGGCCTGCGGCGGCGGCTGAACGCGCGGCCGTCGCCGACGCGCTGCGCGTGCCATCCGGGAAACGCCGCAGGCTGCTGCGCGCCGGGTTCGGCGGCATGGTCGCCGTGCTCGGCTTCGTCACCGTGCGCGACGGTGTGCACAGGCTGGGGCTCGATGCCGACTGGCGCAGCCCGATCGGTCAGCTTCGCACCGTGAATCTCACCGACGGCTCGCGCATGACGATGGATGCGGGCAGCCGTGTGTACCGCATAGCCGCGTCGAGCGACCGCGCGCTGCGCGTGTCCGCAGGCCAGGTGCTGGTCGACATGCCCTCGTCGCGGGCCGGTGCGTCGTGGCGTTTCGAAACCGCACACGGGGTGGTCGAGACAGATGGCGGCGCGCTGAACGTCGGGCGCATACATCGGCATAGCATCGTGTCCGTTGGCCGGGGCGAAGCGCGCATTTCCCAGCCCGGCCGCGCGCCCGTCTATGTTGCGGCGGGCGAAAGCGTCGCGTTTACCGAAGCTCGCTTAGCGAGGCTTGCGCAGCCCTTCGACCTCGTGAGCGCGTGGACGCGTGGGATCTTCGTCGCCGACAACCTGCCGTTGCCCGCGCTTGTCGATGTCTTCAATCGCTATGACTCCGGCGTGATCCGTGTGACTGGTGGGGCCAACCAGTTGCGCGTGAGCGGCGTCTTTCTTCTTGGCGATATTCCGCGAGCGCTCACCCAGGTCGCGGACAGTGCCCCCGTCGAACTGACGCGAATCGGCGACTACGTCAGCGTCTTCAGCTAGTTTCTCTCGCGGGACTGACGCTTTTCGAGCCCCGTTGCACATGTTCGATATGAGCCGCGAATGCGGCTTCGTCTGAACAACTTCCATGCAACGTGACGGATTCCAGGACGTGCGCAACATTCCCATCGCGGCGCTCGCGCTGCTGGCCACCGCGCCGCTTCAGGCAGCGCAGCATACGATCGTCAAGGACGACTTCTCGTCGTTCGACGCGCGACGCTGGGTCGTTGAAGCCGAGCCCGCCTCCGCGAACGGTTCTACTGTTTCGGCTGCACCTCGTGCGTCAGCACCGACCAGCAAGCCGCCCGTTTATACACAAGCGCATGCGCTGGTGCTCGATGGCACACGCGGTCTGACCGTGTGGCTTCGTCAGCGTCTGAAAGGACATTACGAAATCAGCTACACGCGCACGGTGCTCGACAACGGCGGCCCCAATGACCGCGTGTCCGACATGAATCAGTTCTGGCTCGCGAGCGCGTCGCGCGCGGGACACAAGAAGGATGACCGTGCGCCCCCGTTCGGCGG
>WNGR01001722.1_pt1 | contig 28306 bp, 26 predicted proteins | sample 5407581 | NCBI WGS metagenome assembly WNGR01 (sample SAMN13153383, study PRJNA577476) | soil metagenome | isolation source: 80 cm soil or saprolite under Garry oak tree replicate 2 | place: USA:California | collected 2016-06-15
GTCTCCCCGCTCGCCGTCCCCGTGATGCTGGAAATCGGCCGCGAGTCAGTTTATGGCGAAGCTGGCGACGAGCTGCTGGCGGAGGCCGCCGACGAGCTCGTCAAAGAGGCGATGTCGTAGACTGCTGCAGCAAATGACTTCTCGGGGCACCACTCTCTCCAAAGCATCATGCCCGGGCAAAAGCGCGGAGCGCGTCTTCATTTGGAAGACCCGGGCATCCACGTCTTTCTTGCCGCAGCAAGAACGTGGATGGCCGGGACGGGCCCGGCCATGACGGAGCAGGCGGAACTGTCGATAACTTCGACGCGCAGTCTGGATGTTGCCAGTGCGTCGTTTCACGCCGATCTCTCCGGTGCGTTGTTCTGGGAAGAACAGCGCCTGCTTGTCGTCTCCGACCTGCACCTGGAAAAAGGTTCCAGCTTCGCCACGCGCGGCGTGCTGCTGCCGCCTTACGATACCATCGCGACGCTCAGTCGGCTCGCTGCTGTCATCTCCCGCCATAATCCGCGCACCGTCATCGCGCTCGGCGACAGTTTTCACGATCGCACCGCGCATGGACGCTTGTCGGCTGACGACCGCGATGCCGTGGCCGCGCTCCAGGCCGGTCGCGACTGGATCTGGATCTCCGGCAATCACGATCCGGCGCTGCCGCGCGATCTCGGCGGCACCATTGCGGACGAAGTCGCGATCGGCCCCATCACCTTCCGTCATGAGCCGACCGGTGCACACGGCGAGATCGCCGGCCATCTGCACCCCAAGGCGCGCGTCTCCACGCGAGGCCGTTCGATGGAGCGCCGCTGCTTCGCCTGTGACGGCGAGCGCGCCGTGATGCCCGCCTTCGGCGCCTATGCCGGGGGCTTAAGCATCCGCGACGCCGCGTTTGCAAAAATCTTTCCGAAGAACGGTTTTGTCGCGCATCTGCTCGGCGACCGTCGCGTGCATGCGATAGCAGCGTCGCGGTGTTATTAAGCCGCCTTCGCCTGCACGTTGTCGCAGAACTCCGCCAGCCGGTCCGCAAGCCGCAGCGTCGCGGGGCTCGCACCGGGCGAAGCCATCAGCGCCACTTCCGTCCGATTGATCGGCGCAAACCCGTCCTTCGCCGTCAGCACGCGGTGATCGGTCTGGATCGACATCTCCGACAGGATGCTCAGGCCCATGCCGGCGGCGACTGCAGCCTGGATGCCGGCGAGGCTCGATGAGGTGTAGGACATGTGCCAAATGCGGCCCGCGCTTTCCAGCGCATGAATCGCGCCGGCGCGGTAGAGGCAGCCGAGCGGGAAACCGATCAGCGGCACGGAGGCGACATCCGCGTGAATCGGATGGCTCTTGCTGGTGACCCAGTGCACCTGCTCCGGCCATACCGCAATGGCGCCCTTCTCGCCGGCCTCGCGCTTGTAAAGCGCAAGGTCGAGCTCGCCGCGTTCAAGATCGCGGGCGAGGTTCTTGCTCTGGTCGGCGCGCACATCGAGCCGCAGGCCCGGATGTGAGCGCGAGAACGTCCCCAGCAGCTTTGCCAGTTGATACGCCGCGAAATCCTCGGGGATGCCGAGCCGGATCGCGCCTTCGCTGTCAGGCTCGCGCAGCACGTCGCGCGCCTCCTCGGCGAGTGTGAGCAGCCGCCGCGCATAGGACAGCAGCCGCTCGCCAGCCTCGGTCGGGCGCACGTCCTTGCCGTCGCGGTGCAGCAGCACCTGGCCGACGTCTTCCTCCAGCCGCTTGATCTGCTGGCTGACGGTCGATTGCGTGCGGTGGACGCGCTCGCCGGCGCGGGTGAAGCCGCCGGCATCGACCACCGAGACGAAGCTGCGCAGAAGCTCCAGGTCGAGCATGGACGCCTCCATTCGAAAATCCACTGATGGATAGTTAATCATTTAATTTCCAAATGACAAGCCAGATCCCTAGATCGAGGGCTCAGGAGAATGCCCTCATGTCGCTCGCCACCTCGCTTCCCGCTCCCCGCAGCCGCTTCAATTCGCTGCCGCTCGCTATCGGCCTGTTCTGCCTGCTCTGGAGCTACGCCTTCGTCGCCGGCAAGATCGGCGTCACCCATTGCCCGCCGCTGATCCTGCTCGCCGCGCGCTTCTCGCTCGCCGGCATCTTGATCATTAGTGCCACGCTGATCCGCGGCGACTGGTCCCTGTCCTGGCGCGACGCCGCGATCTTTGCCGTGCTCGGCATTGCCAACAACGCGCTCTATCTCGGGCTCGGCTATACCGGCCTGCAATCGGTGTCCGCCGGCCTCGGCGGCCTGATCGTCTCGGCCAACCCGGTGTTCACGGCGGCGCTCGCCGCGCTTCTCCTCGGCGAAGGCATGACCTGGCGCAAGGCGAGCGGCCTCCTTCTCGGCATCATTGGCGTGACCCTGATCGTCTGGCATCGGCTGTCGGTCGGCACCGACTCATTGCACGGCATCATGTTCACGCTGGCTTCGCTCGCCTCCATCGTCGCCGGCACCATTTTGTTCAAGCTGCTGGCGCCGAAGGGTTCGCTATGGATCGGCAATGGCGTGCAAAATCTCGCCGCCGGAATCGTGCTGACACCGATCGCGCTGACCTTCGCCGATGTCCACGCGATCGACTTCACGCCAGGCCTGATCGGCGCCTTCGCCTTCCTCGTGCTTGGCGGCTCGATCCTCGCCTATTGGCTCTGGTTTCATCTCCTGAAAGTGTGTGGCGCGACCGCTGCCAGCGCCTATCATTTCCTGATGCCGCCGCTCGGCATGCTGTTCGCCTTCATCGTGCTCGGCGAGCATGTCGAGGCGCGCGACCTGCTCGGCATCATCCCGGTCGCGCTCGGCATTTATCTGGTGACGCGGCCCGCCAAGCCGGTCTCTTGAAAAGTCCGTCTCGTAACAGGAGTTGATCATGCCCATTTCCATCACCCTGATCGGCGGTCCCACCGCGCTGATCGAGATCGACGGCTTTCGCCTGCTCACCGATCCGACCTTCGATGCGCCCGGTGCCTATGAGCTGCCGCACGTGAAGCTGGAGAAAACGATCGGGCCCGCGTTGAAGGCTGACGCGATCGGCCCGGTCGATGCGGTCTTGCTCAGCCACGACCAGCATTCGGACAATCTCGACAATTCCGGCCGCGAGTTTCTCAAACATGCGAAGCGCGTGCTGACGACAGAGGCGGGCGCGAAGCGACTCGGTGGCCATGTCGAGGGGCTTGCGCCCTGGGCAACCACGCACCTGAAAGATCGCGACAGCAACTCGCTGACGATCACCGCAACGCCCGCGCGCCACGGCCCGGCCGGCATCGAGCCGTTGTCAGGCGACGTCATCGGCTTCGTGGTGTCGTCGAGCCGCAAGGACACAAGCGCGGTCTATATCAGCGGTGACACCACCTGGTTCGACGGCGTCGCTGAAGTCGCGCGCCGCTTCAAATGCGGCGTGGTACTGCCGTTCGCGGGTGCTGCGCAGACGCGCGGTCCGTTCCATCTCACCATGGACACCAACGACACCATCGAGACCGCGCGCGCATTTCCTGATGCGATGATCGTCCCCGTCCACACCGAAGGCTGGGCGCATTTCCGCCAGAACAGCGAGGATCTGCGCAAGGCGTTTGACGTGCTGGGTTTCGGGCCGCGGCTGCGGCAGCTGGAGCCCGGCGTGCCGACGGTGGTGGAGGCGCCGTGATCTAAGCCGTCATTCCGGGGCGACGCGAAGCGTCGAGCCCGGAATCCATCGTACCACCAAATCTGCGGATCAATGGATTCCGGGTTCGCGCTTCGCGCGCCCCGGAATGACAACGCCCCTCAATCCTTCCGAAACACGATCGACGCCATCCATCCCGTCATCAGTGCCATCGCCGCCGTGACGAGTCCATACACCAATCCGTTCTGCCGCGCAGTCGTCGCGACGAATTGCTCGAAGCCGACCTTGACGATCTCGAACGTCGTCTCGGTCTTGCCAACGAACGCGCCATTCGCGAACAGCTTGATCTCGACCTCATAGGTCCCGATCGGCACCTCCGCTGGCAGCGGGATGCCGGTGCGGAACAGTGTTGGCGTCAAAAACGTCACCGCACTCGCATCCTCGCGATAGAGCCCGCGCTGGGTGCGAAGGCGGATGAAGGCGGAGCGGAACGCGTCGTTCGGCACCACGTCGGCAAAATCGCCGCTGACGCGTTGGGTCAGCAGCACGTTGTTGAGCCCGATCTGCTGCCGCCGCGCGATCTCGGGCGAGGTGATGCGGTCGAACGGACGGTTGGCGAACAGCGCGAGATAGCTTGGTACCTGCAAGAACTGCCGGTAGTCGGTGTTGATCCAGATCCCGAAGGTGCGCTCCCTGCGCCGCGTCACCATGTCGGCGCGCGGGCCCATCACGGTGACCACGAGGTCGTAGGTCGAGCGGTCGGCGGGCGTCGTGGCATCCTTCTCCACCGAGCCGAACAGCACCAGCTCCTCGCCGGAATAGTTCGGCGTCACCGTGACGCGGTGGTTGGAGACCGACACGATCAGCCGTTCGGCCCGAGCGGGGGAGCCGAAGAGCAGGATGAGGAGAGCTGCAACAAGCGCGCGCGTCATCCGCTCGCTCCTATCTCTCGGATGGTGAAGAGATCCTCGGGCCGGATCACGAGCTCGACCGCGAAGCGGATGCCGACCGAGAGGATCAGCAGGCCAAGCAGCAGCCGCAACTGCTCGCCGCGGATTTTCTGGCCCGCGCGCGCGCCGAACTGCGCGCCGGTGACGCCGCCGACCATCAGGATCAGGGCCAGCACCGCATCGACCAGGTGATTGGTCACGGCATGCAGCAAGGTCGCGAACAACATGGTGACCAGCGTCAGGATCATCGAGGTCCCGATCACCGTCGAGGTCGGCACCCGCAACACATAGATCATGATCGGCACCAGGATGAAGCCGCCGCCGATGCCCATGATCGCGCCGATGAAGCCGATCACGAGGCCGACGATCACCACGGGAATCACCGACAGATAGATCTTCGAGCGCTTGAACCGCATTTTCAGCGGCAGGCCGTGGATCCAGTTGTGCGTGCGCCGTGGCGGAATGGTGCCACGCCGGGTTCGCATCAGCGCGCGCAGGCCTTCGGAGAACATCAGGCTGCCGACGGTGCCGAGCAGGACCACGTAGGACAGCGCGATCATCAAATCGAGCTGGCCGAGCGCGCGAAGCCGGGTGAAGGTCCACACCCCGAGCGCGGTACCGGTCACGCCGCCACACAACAGCACGCTCGCCAGCGCCGGATCGATCGCGCGCCGTCGCCAATAGGAGAGCGCGCCGGAAAAGGACGAGGCCGCGATATGGCTCGCAACGGAAGCGACCGCGACCGCCGGCGTGATGCCGATGAAGATCAGCAGCGGCGTCATCAGGAACCCGCCGCCGATCCCGAACATGCCGGAGACGAAGCCGACCGCGGCGCCCATCGCCAGCACGAGAAACACGTTGACCGGCAGATCGGCGATCGGAAGATAAAGCTGCATCGGACCCACGCTCCGGCGAGACGGATCGATTTCGCGGAATGCTCGGGAGGAAGGGCAGAACGATTGCCGCGCTCTTCAATAGCCGAATTCGCCGGGGTGCGGATCAGGAATTTTGGGCGTGGTGAATGATCATCGTTGCGACAACGAAGGTGCGCTCCCTCCCCCGCCTGCGGGGGAGGGTTGGGGAGAGGGTGTCTCCACAGTGAGACGCCCCAAGAGGATAAAGCCCTCACCCGGCGCTACGCGCCGACCTCTCCCGCAAGCGGGAGAGGTTGAGCGAGCCCGTGGCTCGACCGATCTAACCTGAGGCTATTTCACTTTAATGCGCGGCCGACGCCGACTTCTTCGTCGCGACCGGCTTCGGCGCTGGCTTCGTGCTCGCCTGCGAACCACTGTCCCAGCCGCCGGCGGGCGTCACGACATTGACGGCGTCGTCAGGCTGCGGCTCGGTGCTAAAGGTCTGGATCGCAAGTTTGGCGGCGGCGAGCGACTGCGGATCGAGACGCTTGGCGACGTCGTCGCGCTTGCCGGCAGCATCCGCGTCACCCTGGGCGGCCGCAAGGGTGAACCATTTGTAGGACTCGGCGAGGTTCTGCTCCACGCCGATGCCGCGGGCATAGAGGATGCCGAGGTTGAACTGGCTGTCGGCGACGCCGCGGTCGGCGGCCTTGCGGAACCACTGCGCCGCGCTCTTGTAGTTGGCGCCGCGTCCGCCGCCATCGGCGTCGAGCACCGCGAGATTGTGCATCGCCTTGGCGTTGCCGCGCTCTGCCGCCTGCGTGTAGTAGCGGCGGGCGATGTCGGCGTCCTTCTTCACGCCGAGGCCCTTCTCGTAGAGCGTGCCGAGCCGGAAGGTCGCTGGCACCACGCCGGCCTGCGCTGCGCGGTCATACCATTTGGCGGCTTCGTCGTAATTCGCAGCCACGCCCTTGCCCTCGGCAAAGCGCACGCCGATCTCGTAGGCCGCGGTCGCATCGCCCTTCATCGCGGCGGTGCGCAAGCCTGGGCCGCCGATGCCGTCAGGCAGCTTTTCGCTCGGTGGCACCTGGACGACGCCGAGCCGCGCGCGGCTCGCGCCCGACAGCGCGCCGGTGACGTCGCTGGAGGGTGCAGGTGGCGCTGCGGCGGGGGCGGGCGGGATTTCGACCGAAGCCGTCCCACTGGGGTTCGTTCCAGCCGGCGAGGGATTGTTCAGCGACTGCTTTCCGATCGGCGTCGGCGAGGTCATCGACGGCGTGACCTGCTCGGGCTCGGCGGGCTTGATCTCGACCGGCGGCGGGGCCTGCGGCGCGGGCTCGCTGGAATTCTCCATCGCCTGCGGTGCGGGCTGCGTGCTGCCGCCTTCGAGCAGGTTCATTGCCATCTTGAAGGTGCCGAGCACGATCACGACCACGCTCGCGCCGACCAGCAGCGAGCGGATCTTTGAGGTGATGGTCGAGCCGCCGTCCTGGCCCTTGTCCTTGGCGCGGCCGGCGATTGCCGCCTTGGCGCCGCGACCGGGCTTCTCGGGTGGCTGCGCGGCGGCAGCCTGCGCCGCGCGGCGCGCGGCCGCGATGAAGCTCGACGACGACACCGGCTCCTTCGGCGCGGCCGGGATTTCGCTGATCGCGCTTTCGGACGCGGCAATGCGCTCCGACGGCGTGGCGGCGCGTCCGCCCGGCCGGGTGCCCGGCTCGAGCGGATGATCCGGCGGCAATTCGGGCGCGGTCGCGGCGCGCGCAGGTGCGGTGTGCGGCTCCAGAATCTCGCTGATCGCGCGCGGCGGAACCGGTGGCGGCATCGGCATCGGCGGCGGTGCGGCGGGCGCTGCGGCATGGAATTCGCGCGGCGCAGCGACGAAAGCGCCCTGCGCGTGTTGCGCGGCGGCCGGATTTTGCAGCTCAGGCTTCGGATCGTATTTCGGCTGCTGCTGTGGCTGCGGCCGCTGCTCGCGCGCCATCGGCGCTGGCTCGAGCGGGGCAGCCATCGGCATCGCCTGCTGCATGGGCTGCTGCATCGACTGCGGCGCAGGGGCCGGCGGCGCGGTGCGCACCGCGCGGAGATCGCCCTCGATCATGGAGAGGCGGTCGACGACATGGCCGAGCGTGTTGTGCACGGCCTCCAGCGAATCTTGGGTGCTGCGGTTGGTCTCGGACTGGCTGAAGCGGATGTCGGAGAGCTCGCGCTTGACGAGGTCGACCACGCCGGAATCGGCTGGCGGCGACGAGCTGCGGCTTTCGGCAAGCGCGGAATAGGTCGCCTGCTGCCGCTCGAGGTGGCGCAGGATGTCGTGCAGCCCGTCCTCGACGCGGCTTAAGTTTCCGCCGCGCGAATCGGAGGCGGCTTCGATCCGCTCCAGCAGATAGGACACCCGCTGCTCGAGATGCGTGAACGTCGAGGCCGAGTCGCTGCCGACCTGCATGCGGTCGAAACGGTCTGACAGCGCGCGGATGGCGCTTTCCAGATGTTCGGTGCTCTCGGCAGGCTGAGGCCGCTCGCGCGTTTCCAGCGCGGCCGTGAGCGCCGCAATGCGCTGCTCCAGCACCGCAAAACTGTCGCTGTGGCCAGACGCGCGGGTGATCTGGTCGACCTTGGACGACAGCAATTGCACGTCGTCGGAGAGCCGTATCAGCGCCTCGTTGGAGGCGACGTTGGAGACGATGCCGCGCAGCGCCGAGATCGCGCCCTCGAGCTGGCGCACCGTGGACGGATCGTCGTTGGCGCGCAAAATAAGGTCGAGCTTGGCGCCGAGATTGCGGATCGCCTCGTCATAGCCGGTGAGCTGCTCGGCCGGCGTCAGCGTGCGCAGCACCTGCTTGATCTCGGACAGCGCGCGCTCGACGCCGGCGAGCGCCTGCCCGTCGGTGCCGGTGGAGCGAGTCTCGTCGATGCGACGGTGCAGCGAGCGAATCTCGTTCTCGATCGATTCGATCGCGCGGCGCGGCATCGCCTCGGTGATGGCGTGGCGGATCTCCGCAAGCTCGTTGCGGAAGGCGTTGACCGACTGCTCGCTATTGTCGGGGCGTTGGAGCGACTCGATCTGGCTCGTGATCTTGAGCAGATGGCGTTCGAGCGACGAGAAATCCGGCTGCGGTGGCGGCGGAGCGTAGGCAGGCGTGGGCGGCGCCATTGGCGGCAAGGGTGTCGCCATATAAGCAGCCGCGGGCGCAATCGATGGCGCGGCGCGCGGCGGCAGTTGCCGCGGCGCGAATCCGTCGAGCTCGCTCTGCCGCGCAGTGATCTCGGCGACCGCGACGTCGAACGAAGCGGGGCTGAGCGGTGGTGAGTTGCGATAGACTTGCGCTGCCGCGCGCTCGACCAGATCGGCCTGGCGCTGGCGCGTTTCGACCGGTGCCGGCCGGGGCGCCTGAGGCTGCTGTGGTTGCGGCTGCTGTGGCTTTGAGATCTGCGACAGCCGCGCATCGAGACGCGAGATCGCGTCGTTGAGCTGGCGCGCAACACCCTGCTCGCGCGAGACGTCCTGTCGTGAAGAGTCCTGGCGCGGCGCGGGCTTTGAAATCCGTTCGATCTGCTGGGTGATCGCGTCGAGGCGCTGGTGAATGTCGGCGACTTCGCGGCTTTCCTGGCTTGGTCCTTGGCTCGGCATCTGCGGTGAACGCGGATCGGGACGCTGGTCCTGACGTTGATCTTGGCGCTGCTCGTAAGGTCCGCGAAAGTTCGGCGGGGCAGTCTCGCCGAGCGTGGAGTTCAGCCAATCGTTGAGCGACATGCCGGCGCGACGCGCAGCAGCTTCGGCCCGCTCCCTCACGGATGGATCGATGCCGTCAACACTCCACGATACGCGCGAATTCATGACTCTGTCCGGTTCCGACTCCGGCGCCCACCCGGCGCCTTCAGCCTTCCCACGCGTTCCGGTTGCAAAGACAATCGAATTATGCGCGGGTCGTCTGCCTCGAAAACCGACTTTTGTCCGTTACGGTAAATAACGGGTTAAGGAACGCGTCGCCGCTGGCTTAAAGTTGGGCGGCGGGAACCTGGGGGTAGCTCGGCCTTCAGCGTTCGCCACATCGTTGATGCGCTCCCTCCCCCGCTTGCGGGGGAGGGCTGGGGAGAGGGTGTTTCCGCAATCGAGAACCCCCAAGAGGAGAGAGCCCTCACCCGCGCCTTCGGCGCGGCCTCTCCCGCAAGCGGGAGAGGCGACGAGCACCGCCGAAGCCGATCTAGCCCTTCCCCTCGCGCTTGCCGTCCTCCAGCGGCACCACAGTGCCCTTGCCGCTCATCGCCGACAGCGCCTCCAGGGTCTCCTCGCAGAAGTCGGCCACCATCTGCTCGTGGCGGGCGCCGAGGCGGAGCAGGAGCAAATTACCGAGGTCGAGCACGCCTGACGCCGTACCTTCCGGAAAGCGCTTCTTCAGGATGCGCTCGTAGTTCTCATGGCGGTCGCGGTGGTGCTCCAGCCGGGCCATCAAATCGGTCCGCATCGGCTCGATGTCGATGCTATCGAGCGCGTGCAGGCGGACGAGGAGGTCGTCCTTGATCGAGGGCGGCGTGCTTGGCCGCGCGGCCCAGTGCCGCAGCGCTGTTCGGCCCTCGGGAGTGAGCGTATAGATGAGCTTATTGGGCTTGCCGGATTGCACGACCTCGCGGCCCTGGATGTAGCCGCGGTCGCGCAGCTTGGAGAGCTCGCGGTAGATCTGCTGGTGGTCGGCCTTCCAGAAGAAGCCGATCGAGGAATCGAACGTCTTGGCGAGCTCATAGCCCGTCATCGGACGTTCCGTCAGGCAAGCGAGGATTGCGTCGCCCAGTGCCATGACCGGCCCTCCTTTTTTCGTCGACCTTGACCAACCAGCTTGACTTTATGCGCATCGGCGCATATGCGTCAATGTGCATATGAAGCGGGCCCGAGACCCGTCAGAATCGGCCCTCGCGCTACTGTGCATGGGGTTGTTTTCGCGTTTTTTTGCCAAGGCCTTTTATCAAGGGAGGCACCCTGACAATGACCGGCCTCGATACCTGGTACGGCTACATGAAGTCCCATGACGGCAAGGCGCTCTGGGACCTGCTGCATCCTGACGCCGTCTTCGAAAGCCCTGTCGTGCATTCGCCGCAGCGCGGACGCGACATCACCTTCAAATATCTCGCAAGCGCCGAGAAGGTGCTCGGTGGTCCCGGCTTCACCTATGTCGGCGAATGGAAGAACGCCAACGGTGCCGTGCTCGAATTCAAGACCATGATCGACGGTATCGAGATCAATGGCGTCGACATCATCACCTTCGACACCGAAGGCCGCATCACCCATTTCAAGGTGATGGTCCGTCCGCTCAAGGCTATCAACATGCTGCATCGCCTGATGGCGGAGCAGCTTGCCGCCCAGTCTTAGAGAATTCCACCACTTCAAGGCCCATATCACTTCAAGGCTGTTGCCGGGAGAACGCCATGCCGATCTATAAAGCCCCCGTCGAAGACGTGAACTTCCTGCTCAACGACGTCTTCCAGATCGACCGTTACGATAATCTCGCCGGCTTCTCCGATGCGTCGAGCGACGTGCGTGAAGCAATCCTGGGCGAAGCTGCAAAGCTCTCCGAAGAAGTGCTCCAGCCGCTCAATCGCGTCGGCGATCTCGAAGGCTGCAAGCGCGCCGATGACGGCAGCGTCACCACGCCGAAGGGTTTCAAGGACGCCTTCAAGCAGGTCGTCGAAGGTGGCTGGCTCGGTCTGTCGGCGCCGACGGAATTCGGCGGGCAGGGTCTGCCGGTGACGCTGAGCCAGGCGGTCAACGAATTCCAGATCTCCGCCAACATGGCGTTCTCGATGTATGGCGGCCTCACCATGGGCGCGACCGCAGCGCTGATCGTCCACGGTTCGCCGGAGCAGAAGAGGACCTACGTGCCGAAGATGGTGGCTGGCGAGTGGACCGGCACCATGAACCTGACCGAGCCGCAATGCGGCACCGATCTCGGCATGCTCCGCACCAAGGCGGTGCGTCAGGCCGACGGCAGCTTTGAGATCACCGGCACCAAGATCTTCATTTCGGCCGGCGAGCATGACCTCGCCCCCAACATCATTCACCTCGTGCTCGCCCGCATCGAGGGTGCGCCCGCCGGCATCAAGGGCGTGTCGCTGTTCGTGGTGCCGAAGTTCATGGTCAATGCCGACGGTTCGGTGGGCGCCCGCAACGGCGTGGTGTGCGGCTCGATCGAGCACAAGATGGGCATCCACGGCAATTCGACCTGCGTGATGAACTACGACAGCGCCACCGGCTGGCTGATCGGCGAAGAGAACAAGGGCATGCAGGGCATGTTCGTGATGATGAACGAAGCCCGCCTCGGCGTCGCCGTGCAGGGTCTCGCGCAGTCCGAGGTCGCCTATCAGAACGCGGTCGCTTATGCCCGCGAGCGCATCCAGGGCCGTTCGCTCACCGGCGTCAAGGCGCCGAACAAGCCGGCCGATCCGATCATCGTGCATCCCGACGTGCGTCGCACGCTGCTGTCGATCCGCGCCTTCAACGAGGCCGCGCGCGCCTTCGTGATGTGGACCGCGCTGAAGAGCGACGTCGCCCACCGCTCCGAGGATCCCAAGGACCGCCAGGCCGCCGACGATCACATGGGTCTGATGACGCCGGTGCTGAAAGGCTTTCTCACCGAGTACGGCTTCGCCAACGCGGTGCAGGCGCAGCAGATGTATGGCGGCCACGGCTACATCGCCGAGCAGGGCATGGAGCAATTCGTGCGCGATGCCCGCATCGCCATGATCTACGAGGGCGCCAACGGCATCCAGGCGCTCGACCTCGTCGGCCGCAAGCTGCCGCGCGACGGCGGCCGTGCCATTATGGCCTTCTTCGGCGAGGTCATGGCCTTCGCCAAGGAGAACGGCGGCGACGAGGCGATGAAGCCGTATGTCGCGCCGCTGTCCACCGCGCTCGGCCACCTTCAGCAGGCCACCACCTGGCTGATGCAGAACGCGATGGCGAAACCCGACAACGCGGGCGCTGCCGCGACCGACTATCTGCATCTCTTCGGCTTTGTTGCCCTCGGTTACATGTGGGCGAAGATGGCGAAGGTGACGCAGGCCAAGATTGCCGAGAGCGGGGCGACGCCCTATCTCTCGACCAAGCTCGTCACCGGCCGCTTTTTCATGGAGCGAATGCTGCCGGAGACCGCGGCCAATCTCGCGCGTATCCAGGCCGGGTCCGCTACCATCATGGAACTGCCGGCGGAAGCTTTCTGAGGATTTTCGCTTCACCAATAATCGCGATCGCGTTGCGGTCGTAACCAATAGCTGCAATCAGGAGGCTCACATGGCAGATGCCTATATCTACGATCACGTCCGCACCCCCCGCGGCCGCGGCAAGGCGGACGGCGCGCTGCACGAAGTCACCGCGCTCGCGCTCGCGACCGTGCCGCTGAAGGCGCTGAAGGACCGCAACAACCTGCCGGAGGATTGCGTCGATGACGTCGTGCTCGGCGTGGTCGATCCGGTCGGTGAAGCCGGTAGCGACATCGCGCGCTTCGCGGCGCTGAAAGCGGGTCTTGGCGAGGCCGTGCCGGGCGTGCAGATCAGCCGCTTCTGCGCCTCCGGCCTCGACGCCGTGAACTTTGCTGCCGCGCAGGTCATGAGTGGCCAGCATGAGCTCGTGATTGGTGGCGGCGCTGAATCGATGAGCCGCGTCGGCATCGGCGCCTCCGGGGGCGCCTGGCCGATGGACCCCTCGATGGCGGTGCCGTCCTACTTCATGCCGCAGGGCGTCTCGGCCGATCTGATCGCCACCAAGTACGGCTTCTCGCGCGACGACGTCGACGCCTATGCGGTGCAGAGCCAGCAGCGCGCGGCCAAGGCCTGGGACGAGGGCCGCTTCAACAAGTCGGTCGTGCCGGTGAAGGACATCAACGGTCTCACCATTCTGGCCAAGGACGAGCACATGCGTCCGTCGACGACGATGCAGTCGCTGGCGCAGCTCCAGCCGGCGTTCACGATGATGGCGCAGATGGGCGGCTTTGACGGTGTCGCGGTGCAGTCGCACCCTGAAATCGAGCGCGTCAATTACGTGCACCACGCCGGCAACTCCTCGGGCATCGTCGACGGTGCCGGCGCCGTGCTGCTCGGCAACAAGGAGGCGGCCAGCAAGTACGGCCTGAAGCCGCGAGCCAAGATCCGCGCATTCGCGAACATCGGCTCGGAGCCGGCGATGATGCTGACCGGCCCGGTCGACGTCACCGAAAAACTGTTCGCGCGCTCCGGCATGAAGAAGTCGGACATCGACCTGTTCGAGCTCAACGAGGCCTTCGCCTCGGTCGTGCTGCGCTACATCCAGGCCTTCGACATCGACAACGCCAAGATCAACGTCAATGGCGGCGCGATCGCGCTCGGCCATCCGCTTGGCGCGACCGGTGCGATGATCCTTGGCACCGTGCTCGACGAGCTCGAGCGCACCAACAAGTCGACCGCGCTGGTAACGCTGTGCATCGGCGGCGGCATGGGTACCGCGACCATCATCGAGCGGGTGTAATTTCGTAGGGTGGGCAAAGCGAAGCGTGCCCACCACTGACGTCTCAGCAAACGATGGTGGGCATGGCGCAAGCGCGCCTTTGCCCACCCTACGAGATCACAGTCAACCGCCGCGCCTGAGATCGGCTGCCGGCACCGAGGAGCAACCAACATGGCTTACAAGAATTTCAAGGTTGAGACCGATTCCGACGGCATCGCGCTCGTCACCTGGGATATCCCGGGCCGTTCGATGAACGTGCTCGACGAGACCTCGACCAGCGAGCTCGATGCGATCGTCAAGGAAACAACGAGCGACGCTGCGGTGAAGGGCGTCGTCATCACCTCCGCCAAGGACGCCTTCTGCGCCGGCGCCGATTTGTCGATGCTCGAAGGCATGAATCAGGCCTACGCAAAGGTCTTGAAGGAGCAGGGCGAGACCCCGGCCAACCAGATGCTGTTCGACCAGGCCCGCCGCTTCTCGCTGGTGCTGCGTTCGATCGAGACCTCCGGCAAGCCGTGGGCGGCTGCGATCAACGGGCTCGCGCTCGGCGGCGGCTTCGAGATCACGCTGTGCTGCCACTATCGCGTGGCGGCGGAGAATCCCAAGACGCGCCTCGGCCTGCCCGAGGTCAAGGTCGGCCTGTTCCCCGGCGCCGGCGGCACGCAGCGCGTGCCGCGGCTGGTGCCGCCGCAGGACGCGATGACCATTTTGCTCAAGGGCGATCCCGTCACGATCGAGAAGGCGAAGCAGCTCAATTTGATCCACGCCATCGTTCCGGCGGCCGATCTGATCAAGGCGGCGAAGGACTGGATCAAGGGCGGCGGCAAGGCTGTCGCGCCCTGGGACGAGAAGGGTTTCAAGCTCCCCGGCGGCCCGGTGTTCTCCAAGGCCGGCATGATGATGTTCCCCGCCGGCAACGCGATCTATCGCCGCGAGACCTATGACAACTATCCGGCGGCGCGTGCGATCATGAGCTGCGTCTATGAGGGCCTCCAACTGCCGATCGACGCTGGCTTGCGCGTCGAGTCGCGCTACTTCACCTCGGTGCTGCGCTCGAAAGAAGCGGCGGCGATGATCCGCAGCCTGTTCCTGTCGATGCAGGAGCTCAACAAGGGTGCGCGCCGTCCGAAGGACGTGGCACCGACCAAGGTCAAGAAGATCGCCGTGATCGGCGCCGGCTTCATGGGGGCCAGCGTGGGCTACGTCTCGGCCCGTGCCGGCCTCGACGTGATCCTGATCGACCGCGACCAGGAGAGCGCCGACAAGGGTAAGGCGCATGCGCAGAAGGTGATCGAGGATCAGATCAAGAAGGGCCGTGCCAAGCCGACTGACGCCGAAGCGTTGCTCGCGCGCATCACGCCGACGGCCGACTATGCCGCGTTGAAGGACGTCGATCTCGTCATCGAGGCCGTGTTCGAGGATCGCAAGGTCAAGGCGGAGACGTTTGCCAAGGCGCAGGAATATCTCAAGCCGGAGGTGGTCTTCGCGTCGAACACCTCGACGCTGCCGATCACCTCGCTGGCCGAGGCCTTCAAGGACCAGGGCAAGTTCGTCGGTATCCATTTCTTCTCGCCGGTCGAGAAGATGATGCTGGTCGAGATCATCAAGGGCAAGAACACCGGCGATCTCGCGCTCGCAACCGCGCTCGACTACGTCCGGCAGATCGGCAAGACGCCGATCGTCGTCAATGACAGCCGAGGCTTCTTCGCCAACCGCTGCGTCGGCCGCTACGTCGCCGAAGGCAACGAGATGTTTTTGGAAGGCGTACCTCCGGCGATGATCGAGAACTGCGCCAAGATGGCCGGCATGCCGGTCGGCCCGCTCTCGCTCTCGGACGAAGTCGCGCTCGACCTCGGCCTCAAGATCATGAAGGCGACGGAAGCCGATCTCGGCCCCAACGCCATCAACCCCGATCAGAAGAAGCTGATGGTGGAGATGGTCGAGAAGCAGGGCCGCCTGGGCCGCAAGAACAGCAAGGGCTTCTACGACTATCCCGAGAAGGGCAAGGGTCAGAAGAGCCTGTGGCCGGGCCTTTCGGCCTTGCAGCCGAAGCAGCTCGATCCTGACACGCTCGATATCGAGGAGCTGAAGCAACGCTTCCTGGTGGTGCAGGCGGTGGAAGCCGCGCGCACGGTCGAGGATCACGTCATCACAGATCCGCGCGAGGCGGATGTCGGTTCGATCCTCGGCTTCGGCTTCGCGCCGTTCACCGGCGGCACGCTGTCCTACATCGACTTCATGGGCACCAAGAATTTCGTCGAGCTCTGCCACAAGTTAGAGGCGAAGTACGGCTCGCGCTTCACGCCGCCGAAACTTCTCGAGGAGATGGCCGCGAAGGGGGAAACTTTCTACGGTCGCTTCGCGCCGAAGAAAGCGGCTGCTGCCTGATCGTTCGAAATCGTCCCGAAAACAGCAAAGGCCGGATCATCGATCCGGCCTTTCGCATGTCCGGGCGGTCTCATCACGGTTGCGTCAGGATCGTTTCCCGTTTGTGGAACCGATCACAGAATCCGCGTAGTGAACCGTGCATAGTCCCGGTGTCGCCCTGTCGCGCAATTGTCATCGACGCGTCAAAGTGGCGCCGTTCTTTTGCTCGGTCTTGGCACCACTCTTGCTAATCAGTCGGGTAACGAACCTTGTTGGGACACTTGCCGCCCTACCGGCAAGTTGAAGACGAAATAAGAAAGTGTCCTTGATGAACTCTTTGGTGCTGCGGAAGACCGCGCTCGATCGCGATACCGCCGCGAAATGTGCTGTGTCCGCACTCGACCGCCTCTCGTTGCGGCAGAAGCCTGCACGTCTGCGTCGCAAGGGTCCGGTGTTTTGGGCAGCTTTGGCGTTACTTGTGCTGGCTGCGGACTTTCTGCTCGCTCTGCTCGCCTGGCTCGCCGTCGACTTCGTCATGACATGAAATGTCCCGCGCATGCAGAAGATATGTCGCTGCCAGATAGGCAAGCTGGCAGACGGCCAAACAGACGGCAATGACGGTTACACCGGCGACCAGGCCGAATTCGCAGGAACGCAAAACGATCGCGGAAAATATTGCGATGAGTGGTGAGATCAGGATCAGAGCCCAGATCTTGAATACAAAACCGGTCGCCATTCCCACCAACGCGCTTGCCAGCATCAGCAATAAGGCAATCGTCAAGTTCAACTCCGATGAAAGCACACGTAATCTGCAACTGAGCTTTGCCCGCTTCGCGGGCAGTGACAAGACAGCACCACTTACGTGCAGTGAACAGCAGTTCATAAGTCGTACTTGAGGTACGATGATCCGGGCTATGCGCCTCACGCTGCGACAACAGGCTGCGACAACAGAAAGGCCGGATCGTCGATCCGGCCTTTCGAGTTTTGATGAGGCTTCTGCTCAGGCGGCCTGCGCCAGGCCTTCCTTCTTCAGGGCCTCCTGCACCTTCGGCCGGGCCGCGACGCGGGCCTTGTAGGCGGTCAGGTTCGGCATCGCCGACAGGTCGAACTTCATCCGGTCGCCCCAGGTGAGCATCGTGAACAGATAGCCGTCGGCGACCGTGAACTGCTTGCCCATGAGGTAGTCGCGGCCGGCGAGCTCGCTGTCGATGTGCTTCAGCTTGCCCATGACGCGGTCCTTGAAGAACGCCTTGGCATCGTCGTTCAGCGCCGGCGCGAACAGCGGGCCGAAGCTCTTGTGCACCTCGGAGGTGAGGAAGTTCAGCCATTCGAGCAGCTTGTAGCGCTCGGAACTGTCGCGTGCGGGCGCCAGTGCTTTGGCCGGGGCCTTGTCGGCGATCATCTGGACAATGACCGGGCCTTCGGTCACGATCTCGCCGCTGTCGAGGCCCAGCGCGGGAACTTGACCCTTCGGATTCACCTTCAGATAGTCGTCACCGTTCTCGAGCTTCTTGGCCCGGATATCGACCTTGACCAGTTCATAGGGCAGGTCGGCCTCCAGGAGCGCGATGTGGGGGGACAGTGAGCAGGCGCCGGGCGAATAATACAGTTTCATGGAATTTCCTCCTCTTTTGGCTTGGCTCAGACGAAACTACGCCTACATGCACCTGCATCGAATAGCAAGATTGATGCAGGTGCATCGAGTGGGGTAAGAAGCGGGCGACGAGTTTGAGCGGGACCATGAAACGCAAACCATCGACTGAGGCAACTGCCGCCTGGATCCGCCTGATGCGGGTGCAGAGCCGTGTGCTCGACTGCGTCGAGCAGGACCTGAAGAAGGCCGGCTTCCCGCCGCTGGCCTGGTATGACGCGCTGCTCGAACTGTCGCGGGCGCCCTCGGGCGAGCTGCGGCCGGTGGAACTCGAACGGCAGATGCTGATCCCGCAATACTCCACCTCGCGGTTGATCGATCGTCTGGTCGATGAGGGGCTCGCCTCCCGGCGCGAATGCAAGATCGACAAGCGCGGCCAGTTCGTCGAGATCACGGAAGCCGGCCGCGAGTTGCAGAAGCGGATGTGGGGCGCCTATTCGGCCGCGATCGAGAAATATGTCGGCTCGAAACTGTCCGACGTCGATGCCATCAAGCTCAGCGGTCTGCTCGACCGGCTGGGCTGCTCGTGCGGCGAGATGAAACTGCCGCCCGTCGTCAACGTCAACGAAAGCACGCCGTCGCGATGATCGCGCGGCAAACCAGCATGTCCGCGCGCCCGGTGGGTCCGCGGACCATCCCTGTCACCCGCGCGCGTTCGGTCGAAGCGCTTTTGATTAGAGTTTGATATGGCGCGAGACCAGATCGATATGACGCCGTTGCAATCGCGCGATGAGCTCGTTGCGTGGTTCGAGGCAGGCTGCAAGGACCCGTCCGAATTCCGCATGGGCACCGAGCACGAGAAGACGCCGTTCACGCTCGAAGGCCACCGTCCGGTGCCCTACGAGGGCGCGCGCGGCATCGGTGCGCTGCTCGAAGGCATGAAGCTCCTGCTCGGCTGGGAGCCGATCATGGAAAAAGGCAACATCATCGGCCTCTATGACGTCACCGGCGGCGGCGCGATCTCGCTCGAGCCCGGCGGACAGTTCGAGCTGTCCGGCGCGCCGGTCGAGAACGTGCACCAGACCCAGAGCGAGTTGATGGCGCACTTAGCGCAGGTGCGCGAGATCGCAACCCCGCTCGGCATCGGTTTCCTTGGGCTCGGCATGACGCCGTCCTGGTCGCGCGCCGACATCCCGGGGATGCCCAAGGGCCGTTACAAGATCATGACCAATTACATGCCGAAGGTTGGCCAGTACGGCCTCGACATGATGTACCGGACCTGCACGGTGCAGACCAATCTCGACTTCTCGTCCGAAGCCGACATGGTCAAGAAGCTGCGCGTCTCGCTGGCGCTCCAGCCGGTCGCAACCGCTTTGTTCGCCAATTCGCCGTTCACCGAGGGCAAGCCGAACGGCTTCCTGTCCTTCCGCTCCGAGATCTGGCGCGACACTGATAACGCTCGCGCAGGCATGATGCCCTGGGCGTTCGAGGACGGTATGGGCTTTGAGCGCTATGTCGATTACGCGCTCGACGTGCCGATGTATTTCGTCAAGCGCGGCGACGAATACATCGACGTGTCAGGCTCCTCGTTCCGCGCCTTCTTCGATGGTCGCAACAACAATTTGCCCGGCGAGCGTCCGACGCTCTCGGATTGGGCCAACCATCTCTCGACGATCTTTCCGGAGGTGCGACTCAAGCGTTATCTCGAGATGCGCGGCTCTGATGGTGGCCCGTGGGGCCGTCTGCCGGCGCTATCGGCGTTTTGGGCCGGGCTGCTCTACGACGATGTGTCGCTCGATGCCGCCTGGGACATGGTGAAGCACTGGACCGCGCCCGAGCGCCAGGCCTTGCGCGACGACGTGCCGCGCTTCGGCTTCAAGGCGCGGATCAAGGACCGCTATCTCTTCGAGATCGCCAAGGAATGCCTCGTTCTGGCACATGCCGGCCTGCGTCGGCGCGGCCGGATCGACCAGCTAGGCCGCGACGAGACCCGGCATCTGGAGCCACTCGATCGCATCATCGATTCCGGCCGGACGCCGGCCGAGGAAATGCTTGAGAAGTTCAACGGCGCCTGGAATGGCTCGGTGGAACCGGCCTACGCGGAATACGCGTTCTAGAGCGTGTTTGAGCATGATCTTTTCGGAAAACCGCTTCACACTTTTCCGGATCATGCTCTAGGCCGATAGACCAACGACCAGGATTTAGGCCGTTCATCGCCCATACAGGTTTGCGGCGATCAAATGACCGGCTGAAAAAAACTGAGCGTCGTCAATAACTCGAAAGCTGTTCCGAATGGGGAAGGGCCGCCAGCGTTGGGCCGTCATGGCAAGCGTCGTGGCATGCGCCACGCTGCTTTCGCTCCTGTTTGCGAGCGGGCCTGCGCGCGCCCAGACGGCGTTTGACCGGCCCGGCGGCGACTATTTCAACACGCCGGTCACGTCAGGTGATCCCGAGGATTGTGCGCTGCTGTGCGAGCGCGATCGCCGTTGCCGCTCCTGGAGCTTCAGCTATCCCGACATCGACGGCGCCTCGGCGGTGTGCTGGCTGAAGAACACCGTGCCGCCGCGGATGCCGGGCAGTTGCTGCATTTCCGGCGTGCGCGGCGCCGGCGTGATCGAGCCGCGCGTCGAGGGCGTGGAAACGTCGATCGACCGCCCCGGCGGAGACCTGCGCAATTTCGAGCTCAAGGAAGGCGAGGGCGAGGACGCCTGCAAGGCCGCCTGCACCGCCGACAACAAATGCCGCGCCTTCACCTATGCCCGCCCCGGCTATACCGGGCGCGAAGCGCGTTGCTTCCTGAAAAAGGAAATCAAGCCGCCGCGGCGGAAGGCGGGGTTCACATCGGGCGTGGTGCGGTAGGAGTGTGCGTGGGGTGGGCAAAGGCGCGACGCGCCGTGCCCGCCATCTTTCCGCAATCGCGGCTACTTGTGGTGGGCACGCTTCGTCTTGCCCACCCTACGGAATCTCACTCCGCATCATGCTTCGCCCGCACCGCCTTCGAGGCCAGCGCGCGCCAGCGCCGCCGCAGGAAAGGCTCGACGATCGCGCGCTTGGCCTTGGACAGGCGGATCAGCACGATCGGATAGTCGGCGTAGTGATCGGTGAAATAGAACACTTTGGGCTGGCTCTCGGCCAGCATCGCGCGCTCGTCGATCGGGACGTCCGGCATCACCAGGCTGTCGCCATCTTCCCTCAAGCGCGCCAGCATCTTCTTGCGCACTTTCAGTGCTGGCGTGCCGTAGGAGGTGCCGTCCTCGACCTCCGGCCACGTCAGCGCAAATTTTCTGACGTCGTCGAAGGTCATTGGATCAAGGTCTTGGGATCAGCTCAGTGCACGGCGGTGAAGAACCGCGCCACACGGAAGCCGGACAGCCAGGTCCACACCGGCTGGCCGCGCATGCCGAGATCCCAGGATCCGAGCACGGCGTCCGCACGGCCGACCAGATTGTCGACTGGCAAAAGGCCGACCCCGCCGGAGCGCAGCGGCACGCGGCTGTCGGCGGAATTGTCTCTGTTGTCGCCGAGCACGAAGAGGTGGCCAGCCGGAACCGTCACCTCGTGCGTGTTGTCGAGCGGGCCGTTGTCGCGCATCTTGAAGATCAGATGCGACACGCCGTTCGGCAGCGTCTCGACATAGCGGTAGGCGGGCTCGCTGCCGCCATTGTCGTCCTCGGCAGCACCGACGCCATCCGGCTTCAGCTCGGCGGGACGGTCGTTGACGAAGAGCTGGCCCTGCCGCATCTGGATGCGGTCGCCGGGCAGTCCTACCACGCGCTTGACCCAGGCCTGCGAGCGGTCACCCGGCCAGCGGAACACCACGACGTCGCCTTGCTTCGGCGTCTCCGCGAAGACGCGGCCGGTTTCCGGCAGGTTGATCTGGATCGGCAGCGACGAGGTGCCGTAGCCATAGGGGAATTTCGAGGCGAGCAGTGCGTCGCCGATCAACAGCGTCGGCTCCATCGAGCCCGACGGCACGTAGAACGGCTCGGCCAGCGCGCCCTTGGCGATGAACACGGCGGCGACGATGCCGGCGAGCTGCACCAGCTGGCCGCTCCAGCCGCTGCTCTTCCGCTTGGCGGTGACAGTCACTTTCTCAACGCTCATGCGCCCGTTCCACCCACCGTAATACGCTCCATCAATAGCGAGGGCTGGCCGACGCCGACCGGCACGCCCTGACCGTTCTTGCCACAAGTGCCGATGCCGGTATCGAGCGCGAGGTCGTTGCCGATCATGCGGATGCGATGCAAATCGGTCGGCCCGTTGCCGATCAGCATGGCGCCCTTCAAGGGCGCGCCGATCTTGCCATTTTCGATCTTGTAGGCCTCGGTACACTGGAACACGTATTTGCCCGAGGTGATGTCGACCTGTCCGCCGCCGAAATTAGCGGCGAACACGCCGTTCTTCACCGAGGCGAGGATCTCCGCCGGGTCGCGGTCGCCCGCAAGCATGTAGGTGTTGGTCATACGCGGCATCGGCACATGGGCATAGCCCTGGCGACGGCCGTTGCCGGTCGGCTTCATGTTCATCAGGCGCGCGTTCTGGCGGTCCTGCATGTAGCCGACGAGAACGCCGTCCTCGATCAGCACGGTGCGGTTGGTCGGTGTGCCCTCGTCGTCGATCGAGAGCGAGCCGCGGCGCGAGGCAATGGTGCCGTCGTCAACGACGGTAACGCCCTTGGCCGCGACCTGCTGGCCCATCAGGCCGGCAAACGCCGACGTCTTCTTGCGGTTGAAGTCGCCTTCGAGGCCGTGCCCGACCGCTTCATGCAGCATCACGCCGGGCCAGCCTGCGCCGAGGACGACGTCCATCTCGCCGGCGGGGGCGGGAATCGATTCCAGATTGACCAGCGCCTCGCGCAGTGCGCCGTCGGCGGCGTCGCGCCAATTCTTGCTCTCGATGAATTCCGCATAGCCGGCGCGGCCGCCATAACCCTTGCTGCCGCTCTCCTGGCGGTCGCCTTGTCCGGCGACCACGGAGACGTTGACGCGCACCAGCGGGCGGATGTCGCGATAGCTCTCGCCGTCGGGCCGCAAGATCTCGACGACCTGCCAGGTGGCGCCCAGGCTGACGCTGACCTGCCGCACCCGCGGATCCTTGTCGCGCAAATAAGCGTCGATCTCGGCGAGCAGCTTGACCTTGGTCTCGAAGCCCGGCGCATCCAGCGGGTTGTCGTCGCCATAGAGCCGCACATTGGTGTGCGGGGGCGGCGCCGCAAAACTGCCGGAGTAGCCGCCGCGCACGGCCGCGACGGCGTCGGCGGCGCGCATCAGCGCCGGCAGCGACACGTCGGAGGAATGTGCATAGCCGACCGCGTCGTCCTTGACGGCGCGCAACCCAAAGCCCTGCGAGGTGTCGTAGGTCGCCTGCTTCAGCCGCCCATTGTCGAACATCAGCGCTTCGGTCTGGCTGTATTCCAGGAACAATTCGCCGTCGTCGGCGCCGGCAAGCCCGCGCGCGAGCTCGTGGCGAACCTGGTCGCGGTCGAGATTGGCGCGGTCGAGCAGGGAGGTTGTGGCAGGGTTGGTCATGCGTCCGTCCATTATCTGGAGATGTGGGGCAAGATAATGGTTTTGGACCAGTTCCGCGAGGGGCGGGCCGTCACATTACGGAAACGATAGGATCGGAATGAAGCCTAAGGGGGTCAACGACGTGCTGCATCGAGTGCCGATTGATGCTATGTTACCTCCATGAACTACCGAGACGTCATTTCCATTGAGCCGGGCAAGCGCGGTGGACGGCCCTGCATTCGTCACATGCGCATCGCCGTGGCCGATGTGCTCGGCTGGCTGGCCGCCGGTCAGACACATGCCCAGATCCTCGGTGATTTCCCTGAATTGACCGAGGACGATATCCGGGCCTGCCTGGCCTACGCCGCCGACCGTGAGAGGCGGTTGGTGACCGCCCCGATATGAAGCTGCTGTTCGATCAGAATCTCAGCTTTAAGCTTTGCCAGATGATTGCCGACCTATTCCCGGATTCCAGCCACGTCCGGTCTCATGGGCTATCCGAAGTTGCGGATCGCGCGCTTTGGGATTTCGCGAAGGCAAATGGCTGCACGATCGTGACCCAGGACGTCGATTTCGCCGAGCTGGCGGGCTTGTTGGGTTCTCCGCCGAAAGTCATCTGGCTGCGGGCCGGCAATCAAACGACTGCGACAGTCACCGCTATGCTTCGCCGACACGCGCAGACAATCAAGTCCTTCGAGAGCGACGACGGCGCGGCCTGTCTTGAGATTTACTAGACCAGTCCTGCCGCCCTACGGCAGCTTGTCATACCCTTCACCCAGCCCGTTCAGGCTGAGCGGAAAGCCGATGCCTTCTTCGGGGGTCTCGAAGATGATGAAGGTCGCGGTCTTGGCGCTGCGGAGCTGGCCGAGCAGCTTGTCGTCCATGACGACCTCGGCGACGCAGCCATTGGGCAGGCAGCGGACGAAGCCGGCGCGGCCGACGTCCTGATTGTCGACAGCACCCCGAGCGGGGCAACCACGCGCATCAGGCGGCTCTTCTGGTCGGCGGTTTTCAGCACGATCACGGTGAGGCCGGCATTGGAGCGGTCTTCCGCCACCACGCTCTGGATCAGGGCGCATTGCTCGGCCTGGGCGCCGGGCGGGGTGTCGCAGCGGATCTGCCAGTCGCCATGGACGGAGCGTACCGCGCCCTGCGCATGGGCGAGGCTCGGCAAGGCAAGGACTGGCAAGGCAAGGAGAAGGGCGGCGGCCAGGAGGCCGATCAGCGCCTTGAGGCTGTTATCCGGCCTTGCCATGCATCTCGAAAGCCCCATCGGGGTCGGTCCCTCTGCTCGCGTGAGTCGCTCGCGCTGGTGGACTGATACGGGAATGACGGCGTCTTGAAGGCGATTTCCAAGCAAATTCCGCGCCGCCTCGGCCCGCCATCGCCGGCACGAATCAGGTTCCTGCGCAACTGTCTGCCAGTGCCTACCGCGGGCAATACCGCTGTCAAGCCGCGGCATCCCGGGAAACGGTATTTTTGTCTGATGTTGCTGGGAAATATCTTGCGGGTGACGGTTGGCAGAGGGGGCTCAAGACTGCATTGCGATAGATCAAGAATTATGGTTTGAGAGGCTTGATTTCGGCGTTCTAGCGATCTGGCCCAATTCCTCTTAGAGGTATTCTTGAGCGGCGGTTTGTGAGACGGGCGGATCGAATAAGCATTTCCCGGAAATAGGGGAATGCACTTGGGGTGATTTCGTTAGGGGAGCGCGAACGGCATGAGGATGTCGATGGGTCGGGTGGGCCGGCATTTGCTGGGAATGGCCACCATCGCCTTGGCGGCGGCTGGCATTACGCTGGCAACGGGCGGCGCGGCATTCGCCGAGCTCGGGCAGCCGGAGCCGTGGGAATGGCACCTTCAGGCCTCCGGGTCTCCGGTGATGGACAATATTGTCTGGTTCCACGATTTCTTGTCCGTGCTCATTATCGTGATCACGCTGTTCGTGCTGGCGCTGCTGGTGATCGTGGTCGTGAAGTTCAACGCGAAGGCCAATCCGGTGCCGTCGCGGACCACCCACAATACGTTGATCGAGGTGGCGTGGACCCTGGTTCCGGTGCTGATCCTGGTCGGCATCGCCGTGCCGTCGTTCCGCCTGCTGTTCCTCGAGCTCGACGTGCCGAAGGCGGACCTGACCATCAAGGCCACCGGCAAGCAGTGGTACTGGTCCTACGCCTATCCGGATAACGGCAAGTTCGAGTTCGACTCGCTGATGGCGGCGGACAAGCAGCCGCGGCTGCTCGGCGTCGACAACGAGATGGTGGTGCCGGTCAACAAGGTGGTCCGGGTTCAGGTCACCGGGGCCGACGTGATCCATGCCTTTGCAATGCCGGCCTTCGGCGTCAAGATCGACGCCATCCCGGGCCGGCTGAACGAGACCTGGTTCAAGGCCACCAAGACCGGCATGTTCTACGGACAGTGCTCGGAATTGTGCGGCAAGGACCACGCCTTCATGCCGATCGCGGTGCGTGTGGTGAGCGACCAGGAGTTCGCCTCCTGGGTCGAAACAGCGAAGAAGAAGTATGCGAGCGGCGGCACCAGCACTTTCGCCTCCGCGGTCGGCCCGGCGCAGTAAGCGTCGGGTAAAGGCTCGAGGCGACTGAAAGCGACTAAAGGGTGGGACCTCCAAAGGTCCGAACGGGACGCAAGGCAGGATTTGAAAATGGCAACGAGCGCAGCGGCACACGGCGATCACGCGCAAGACCACGGACATGACGAGCATGCCCATCCGACCGGATGGCGGCGCTACGTCTATTCGACCAACCACAAGGACATCGGCACGATGTACCTGATCTTCGCGGTCATCGCGGGCATCATCGGTGCCGCGATGTCGATCGCGATCCGTGCCGAGTTGATGTATCCGGGCGTGCAGATATTCCACGAGACGCACACCTATAACGTCTTCGTGACCTCCCACGGCCTGATCATGATCTTCTTCATGGTCATGCCGGCGATGATCGGCGGCTTCGGCAACTGGTTCGTGCCGCTGATGATTGGTGCGCCGGACATGGCGTTCCCGCGTATGAACAACATCTCGTTCTGGCTGCTGCCGGCCTCGTTCGCGCTGCTCTTGCTGTCGACCTTCGTCGAGGGTGAGCCGGGCGCCAATGGCGTCGGCGCCGGCTGGACCATGTATGCGCCGCTGTCGACCTCGGGCCATCCGGGACCGGCGGTCGATTTCGCGATCCTGTCGATCCATCTGGCCGGCGCCTCCTCGATCCTCGGCGCCATCAACTTCATCACCACCATCTTCAACATGCGCGCGCCTGGCATGACGCTGCACAAGATGCCGCTGTTCGTGTGGTCGATCCTGGTGACGGTGTTCCTGCTGCTGCTGTCGCTGCCGGTGCTCGCCGGTGCGATCACCATGCTGCTGACCGACCGCAATTTTGGCACCACCTTCTTCTCGCCCGATGGCGGTGGTGATCCCGTGCTGTTCCAGCACCTGTTCTGGTTCTTCGGTCATCCCGAGGTGTACATCCTGATTCTGCCCGGCTTCGGCATGGTCAGCCAGATCGTCTCGACCTTCTCGCGCAAGCCCGTGTTCGGCTATCTCGGCATGGCTTACGCCATGGTCGCGATCGGCGGCATCGGCTTCGTGGTCTGGGCGCACCACATGTACACGGTCGGCATGTCGTCGGCGACGCAGGCCTATTTCGTCGCCGCCACCATGGTCATCGCGGTTCCGACCGGCGTGAAGGTCTTCTCCTGGATCGCCACGATGTGGGGCGGCTCGATCGATTTCCGCGCTCCGATGATCTGGGCGGTGGGCTTCATCTTCCTGTTTACGGTCGGCGGCGTCACCGGCGTCGTGCTGGCGAATGCGGGCGTCGACCGCGTGCTCCAGGAGACCTACTACGTCGTCGCGCACTTCCACTACGTGCTGTCGCTCGGCGCGGTGTTCGCGATTTTCGCCGGCTGGTACTACTGGTTCCCGAAGATGTCGGGCTACATGTACAACGAGACGCTGGCGAAAGCGCACTTCTGGTTCACCTTCGTCGGCGTCAATCTGGTGTTCTTCCCGCAGCACTTCCTGGGCTTGTCGGGCATGCCGCGCCGCTACGTCGACTATCCCGATGCGTTCGCGGGCTGGAACCTGGTCTCGTCGGTCGGCTCCTATATCTCCGGCTTCGGCGTGCTGATCTTCCTCTACTGCGTGTTCGACGCCTTCATGAAAAAGGTTCCGGCGGGCGACAATCCCTGGGGTGCGGGCGCGACCACGCTGGAGTGGACGCTGTCCTCGCCGCCGCCTTTCCACCAGTTCGAAGTGCTGCCCCGCGTGCAGTAAGCAAACTCTCGTGGCGCCCGTGACGGGCGCCACGGCTCTATAACGAAGTGAGCAGGTTTAAGTGTCCGTCCTCGATCAGAACGCCATCGACATCAATCCCCGGATCTCCGAAGCGGAGGTCGGCGATTACATCGCGCTGTTGAAGCCGCGGGTGATGTCGCTCGTGATCTTCACCGCGCTGGTCGGGATGGCCATGGCACCGGGACATTTCCATCCCGTGCTCGCGATCACCTCGCTGCTCTGCATCGCCGTCGGCGCCGGCGCCTCCGGCGCGCTCAACATGGCGCTCGAGGGCGACATCGACGCAAAGATGTCGCGCACCGCGAACCGGCCTATCCCGCGCGGCCGCATCACCCGGCCCGAGGCGATGACGTTCGGCATGACGCTCGCCTTCTTCTCGGTGATGACGCTCGGCACTCTCGTCAACTGGATCGCTGGCGCGCTGCTCGCCTTCACCATTTTCTTTTACGTCGTGATCTACACGATGGGCCTGAAGCGCTGGACCGCGCAGAACATCGTGATCGGCGGCGCCGCTGGTGCGCTGCCGCCGGTGGTGGCCTGGGCTTCCGTGACGGGCACGGTCGATGTCGAGCCGCTGCTGCTGTTCGCCATCATCTTCTTCTGGACGCCGCCGCACTTCTGGGCGCTGGCGCTGTTCCGCTCCGACGACTACGCCCGCGCCGGCA
>WNGR01005976.1_pt1 | contig 28300 bp, 20 predicted proteins | sample 5407581 | NCBI WGS metagenome assembly WNGR01 (sample SAMN13153383, study PRJNA577476) | soil metagenome | isolation source: 80 cm soil or saprolite under Garry oak tree replicate 2 | place: USA:California | collected 2016-06-15
AATCCTTGATGCCACCTTGAGCGAGTACAAGAAGAAGACTGGAAAAGAACTTCTAGACCACCCGATCGCTACCGAGCTGCAACGCTGTGACACTGTCGATGCCGTCCTAGCCATACTTCAAGACCAAGCAGGGGCGTTTCAGCAGCTCGAGGACGACCAAAGGTTGATGAAGTGGATTGGCCCATTGGCCCAAGTCCTCTTCGCATTTTCTGGGACTCTCGGCGAGGGCGATGTTGGCCAGGTACTTCGCAGGAGTCCAATTCGTGGAGACCAAAGCGCATTCTAACGTTATTGCGCAGGCGTTCCCCCCCTCAAAAGGAATCATTGCTGGAATTGGTGTCCTTCTTGTTGTCTGTTTCTTCGCATTTGTTCAAACTTCCGTGGACCCTTTTAATTCCGAAAATTATAGGCAGCGAAGGATGTGAGAGCGAGCCACGGTGCGCTCGTCGAACTCTTTGAGCGCATTGAGAACTCCTTCAAGCGCCTCGGGGTTTGTACCTACATTTCGTTTACCACGGAGGTGGCGGAGGTATTTGTGAAGATCATGGCTGAGGTACTCTCTATCCTCTCCATTGCGACGAAGGAGGTGAAGCGATGGCGAGCAAGTGAGTATTTTCTTTGGTATATAATCAACGCCACTCCACGCTAATACTTGATCAGAAATATATTTCGGGAGACTATTGGGAAGGACGGATATCGAGGACCCGCTGAAGAGGTTAGATGGCCTGATACAGGAACTGATCCGGATGGCGACAACTCAGGATATGAAGACCACTAGTGAGCTCAAAGACGGTGCGCATCCTTATCGACCCTTCACCCATGTTACGACGAACCTTTGTCCGTCTAGATATCAAGAAAGCCAACTTGGGTATAGCGAACAATATAAACGAGATAAAGTGTTCGTAATCTGCTACTTCCATCCCCTGCGTTGTGAATACTGAAACTCGGCCGCAGGGGATCAGAAAGGGTTGGATGTCCGAAAATGGTTCTCTCCGCCGGACCCATCGACGAATCACAACACCGCGTGTGAGGTCTACCATAATGTACCATCCATGTGGCTCTTCGGAGCCGGCGTATTCAAGGATTGGATGTCAAATGGCTCCCTCCTGTGGATCCACGGAAAATGTACGTTCCTATCATATTTTCGCGATTCAACTCCTGATTGCCTTCCTATATGCGTAGCGGGCTCGGGGAAGACCATTCTTTGGTTCGTCGTTTCTCGATTGCTGTCTCCGGTGGCGATACTGACGTTGACACAAGTTCCGCCATCATACAACACATTATGAAATTGCGCGACGCCGGACAAGCTACGTTGGCGTATTACTACTTCGATTTTCGAGACAAGGAGAAACAAAATGTCCGCAACTTTGTTACCTCAGTCCTAGTCCAGCTTTCGGAATCGTCGAGCCCTTGTCGCGACATAATCTACCGTCTTTATTCGGCACACGGGAATGGCACGCGACAGCCCAGCAATGACGCCTTGACGGACTGTCTGAAGGAAATGATCACAGTCCGTGCTGAACACCCAGTTTTCATCATCATTGACGCATTCGACGAATGTCCCGACACCTCCGGGATTCCAACCCCACGAGAAGCTATCCTCGACTTTGTGAAGGACCTTTCTCACCCAAACCATCCAAATTTGCGTTTTTGTGTTACTAGCCGCCCGGAGGTTGACGTCCAAACTAAACTCGAGCCACTGGCCGTTAGTGCGGTTTCACTTCACGGACAAAGTGGACGGAAGAGAGATATCGCCAACTACGTGAGCTCTGTCGTGTCCTTGGACGAGAACTTGAGGAAGTGGCGGGACGAGGAAAAGAAACTAGTTGTCGAGGAGTTGTCTGAAAGAGCGGACGGAATGTGAGGGTGTTTCTTCATTCTCAGCGATAATTTCTCTAATCATGTATCGTGCAGGTTCCAATGGGTATTCTGTCAGCTAGAGACGCTGCGGCGCCCTGTCCGACCAGATGTGCGAGTGGCTCTCGAAAAGTTACCGAAGACCTTGTACGAGACCTACGAACGCGTTTTGAAGGATATCAATGAGAACAACCGAGAACACGCTCGTCGTCTCCTTCACTGCCTCGCAGTTGCCGTCCGGCCTCTTCGTGTCGAGGAGTTGGCCGAAATCCTTACATTTGACTTCGACGGGGCCCAGGGAGGCATTCCGACGTTCAAGACGGACCGGCGGCAGGAGAACCAAGAAGAGGCTGTACTGTCCATATGTTCAAGTCTGGTCTCCATCGTCGGTGACGGGGGCTCCCGGATCGTGCAGTTTTCTCACTCATCCGCCAAAGAATTCTTGACGTCGAATCATCTCGCATCCTCCACCGGAGACCTCTCTCGATTTCACATTCTTCCCAGATCCGCGCACACGATCTTCGCGCGGGTCTGTCTCGGATTTCTTCTCCACTTGGAAGATCACATCGACGACGAGAGTTTTAAGCGTTTTCCTCTTGCTAAATACGCGGCTCAATACTGGGTTGCGCATGCCCAATTCGAGGACGTCGCATCAAGTGTGGAGGACGGGATGAAGTCCCTCTTTGACCTGGATAAACCACATTTTTCTGCGTGGGTCAGGACATACGATATGGACCGGCGGTCAGACGGGAAGTCGCAGTCGGAGATGCCTAATCCTCTCTACTATTCCGCGCTTTGTGGGTTCCACGACCTAGCCAGGCACCTCGCCATCAAACACCCTCAGCATGTCAACGCTATTGGTGGCTTATACGAGTTTCCGCTGGTCGCAGCGCTATGCAGAAAACACGTCCAGGTTGCGGAGGTGCTACTCGAGTACGATGGGACCGTTGATGTTCGGGGAAGGGAAAGAAATACGGCTCTTCACAAAATAATACGGCTCAACGAAGAGACTACCGAGGCGATGCAGTTTCTACTTGAACGTGGCGCAGATGTGAACGCTCGACGGGAAGATCTCTGGACACCACTTCATCTGGCAGTAGACATTGGAGAGCTCGAGGTGGCACGGACGCTACTTGGGCATCATGCCGACGTCAATTCTCAGAACGATGAAGGCATGGCCCCGTTGCACCTGTTGTCTGGACGGGAAATATCCCCGGGCGAAGACAACGGTTCCACTCTCGCGATGTTATTACTAGAGAGCGGCGCGAACGTGAACGTGCGAGCCAAGGATAACGCGACCCCACTCCATTTGGCATCCTACAATAAGAGGCTCGAGATCGTGCGGGTGCTGACCGACCATGGTGCAAACGCCGATGCGGAGAACGACGAGGGAAGGACGGCATTGCAGGAAGTTTTGAGAGGCAACCGTAACTTGCAAGAAGATGGCGTCGCTGTTGCACAGCTATTGCTTGAGCGCAGCGCGGAAACATATGCACGAGACAAGTATCACATAACTGCATCAGAGTTAGCCCTCTGCCTCGGGGAACAGAAGATCTGGCAGGTTCTACCCGACAATGGCGTAGAATCCGGTTCGGAGAATGACCGGGATCGAACCGCGTTTCACCTGTGGTTAAATGGTGAATACTATCACTCCTAAGCGCATGGCCTCGGCGTCACACACCTTTTTGTTTTGCTAGAATGCGCAGCGGACGTGAATGCACGATACAAGTACGACACAATTCTGTTGCATTGCGCATCCTACCACGGGAGGCTTGAGATGGCGCAAGTGCTGCTTGACCATGACGTAAATGTAAATGCGAAGGACCACCGGGGCGAGACGGCATTGCACGTCGTGTCACGAGGCAAACATAGCTCGCAAGAAGGTATGCGTGTGGCACAGCTATTATTGGAGCGTGGAGGGGATGTGAACACTCAAGATAACGACCACAAGACCTCGTTACATGCTGCGTGTTACCATGGGAGGCTCGATATCACACAGGTACTTCTCGGCCACGGTGCAAAAGCGAACGCGGAGGACAAAATCTTCAGGACCCCATTGCACCAAGTGTCATGTGGTGAATATGAATCCCAAGAAAGTGGTGCCCGCATCGCACAGCTATTACTGGAGCATGGTGTGGATGTGAACGCATCAGACAAGTACCTCTGGACCCCGTTACATCTCGCATCCTACAATGGAAGGCCCGAGATTGCACAGGCGCTTCTCGACAATGGTGCGAAAGCGGACGCCAAGAACGACCAGGACCAGACCCCGTTGTACGTAATGTCACGAGGTAAATATGACTCTCAAGATGGCGTCCGCGTCGCACACCTGTTACTGGATCGCGGTGCAGATGTGAACGCGCGACGGAAGAACCTCTCCACCACGTTACACGGGGTATCCTACTATGGGAGGCTCGATATTGCACGCGTTCTTCTCGACAATGGTGCAAAAGCGAACGCGGAGGATAACTTCCTTAGGACTCCGTTGCACGCAGTGTCACTAGGCGAGTATGAATCCCAAGAAGATGGTGTCCGCATTGCACAACTTTTACTGGAGCACGGCGTAGATGTGAACGCTCGGGACACGAATCGTGAAACCGCACTCCATTTGGCTTCCGCCTGTGGGAAGCTCGAGATCGTACGGGCGCTTCTCGATCATGCCACCGTGAAGAACGACGTAGGTCAGACCCCATCGCACATTGGCTTAGAAGGTGAATATTACCCCCCAAAATGACCTTCGTGTTGCCGACATTTTTCCTAGAGCGCGGCGTGGATGTGAACGCACAACGGAGGGATCAGTGGACCCCGTTGCATCTTGCGTCCTTTTTTGGAAGGCCAGAGATCGCACGGGTGCTTCTCGATCACGGTGCAAAACCAAATGCGGAGGACAACCTCCTCAAGACCCCATTACACCATGTGGCAGGAAGCCGATTTGAATCTCAACAAGATGGCGTCCGTGTTGCACAGCTACTATTGAAGCACGGCGCAAACGTAAACGCCCAAGATATAAACCATGAAACCCCACTCCATTCGGCATCTTTGTGTGGAAGACTCGAGATCGCGCGGATGCTTCTTGAACATGCCGCTGTGAAGAATGACCGGGGCCAGAACCCATCGCACCTAGACTTAGAAGGTGAATACTGCACCTAAAAATAATTTTCGCGTCACCGACACTTTTTCCTAGAGCGCGGCGTGGATGTGAATGCGCACAGGAAGGATCACCGGACTCCGTTACATCTTGCTTCCCACAGTGGGAAGCCAGAGATTGCACGGATGCTTCTTGACCATGGTGCAGAAGCTAACGCGGAGGACAACCTCCTCATGACCCCATTGCATGATGTGGCAGTAGGCCACTACGAATCCCAAGAAGATGGTGTCCGCGTTTCACAGTTATTACTAGAGTCCGGCGTAGACGTAAATTCCCAAGACATAAATCGTCAAACCCCACTCCATTTGGCATCCATTTCTGGGAGGCTTGAGATCGTATGGGTGCTTCTTGAACACGCCGCCGTGAAGAATGACCAGGGCCAGAACCCATCGCACCTAGGCTTAGAAGGTGAATTTTACCCCCCAAATAAACTTCGTTTTAACGACTTTTTCTCCCTAGAGCGCAGTGTGGCGGTGAACGCACGAAGGATGGACGACTGGACCCCGTTGCACCTAGCTTCCTACCATGGAAGGGCCGAGATCGTACGGGTGCTTCTTGACCATGGTGCATCAGCGAACGCCGAGAATGATCTGGGCGAGACCCCACTATACCTAGCGTCCCGAGGCGTGTATAACTCCGAAGATGATGGCGTCTGCATTGCACAGCTATTACTGGAGCGCGGCGGGAATGCGAACTCCCGACGCAAGGACCACTGGACCCCGTTACTCGCTGCGTCTTACTTTGGAAGGCTCGAGATCGTACGGATACTTCTCGACCACGGCGCAGAAGCAAACGCCGAGAATCGCCAGAGCAAGAACTCATTGGACCAAGTGTCACGTGGCGAATATGGATCCCAAGAAGACGGCGTCCGTGTCGCGCAGTTATTACTGGAGCGTGGCGTGGATGTGAACGCATCAGACAAGGACCACTGGACCCCCTTACATTCTGCCTCCTACTATGGGAGGTCCGAGATCGTGCGGGTGTTTCTCGATCATGGCGCAGATGTGAACGCCGAGAACCACGAGGGTGAAACCCCATTGGAGCTAGTGGCGCGAGGCAAGGACCACTCCAAAGGCGACGGTGTCCGCGTCGCACAGCTGTTACTGGATCGCGGTGCGGATGTGAAGGCACAACCGAAAGGCCACTGGACACCCTTAAATTGGGCATCGTACTATGGGAAGCCCGATATGGTACGGGTGCTTATCGACCATGGTGCAACAGTGAACTTGAACGCAGAAAACGGTCTCCTCAGAACCCCGTTGCAAGACGTGTCACGAGGCGAATACGAATCCCAAGACGATGGCGTCCGCGTTGCACAGCTATTACTGGAGCGCGGTGCGGATGTAAACGCCCAAGACATAAATCGCGAGACCCCGCTCCATTTTGCATCCTCCTCTGGGAGGATTGAGATCGCGCGGGTGCTTCTTGACCACGGTGCAATAGCTATCGCGGAGGCTTCCGAAGGCGAGACCCCGTTACACGCAATATCACGAGGCAAATATGACTCCCAAGATGGTATCCGTCTTGCACAGTTATTAATGGAGCGCGGCGTGGACGCGAACAAGCCAGACAAGGACCACGACACCCCGTTACATTATGCATGCTACTCTGGGAAGCTCGATATCGCACGGGAGCTTCTCGATCACGGTGCTACAGCGACCGCGGAGAATGGCCAGGGCGAGACTCCGTTGCATGTAATATCTCGAGGCGAATACGAACCCCAGGACGGTGTCCGCCTTGCACGGCTACTACTGGAGCATGGGGCAGATGTGAACGCACCAGACACGGACAATGACACCCCGCTACATTATGCATGCTCCAATGGGAAGCTCGATATCGCACGGCTGCTTCTCAACCATGGTGCAGCAGCGAACGCCGAGAATAACCTGGGCGAGTCCCCGTTGCACGTAATGTCACAAGGCAAAGTTGTCTCCGCAGATGGCGTACGCGTTGCACGGCTACTATTGGAGCATGACGTAGATGTGAATATACAAAACAAAATCCACTGGACTCCATTACATGTTGCATCCTTCCATTGGAGTCTCGAGATCGCACAGGTGCTTCTCGACCACGGCGCAAAAGCGAATGCGAGGGACGATTTTGGTTGCACCCCATTGCACCTTTTGTTGCAATACTATGGTGACTCTGAAGAACGTGGTATTGGTGTTGCACGGCTACTATTGGAGCATGGCGCGGACATTCACGCGCTAAATATGAATTATCTAACCCCTCTAGATTCTTCATCGCGCCGTGGGTGGCACAAGATGACGCAAGTTCTTCTCGAGCATGGTGCGATTTATTTTTTTTCATCTACATGTGCGAACGTTGACGCATCAATGCACAGAATCCAAGGGCCAGCTCGCGCTCGCGTAAAGCCTATTTTCCCAAGAGGTAGTTAGCCATCGTTTACACACAGAACTGTCGATACGCGCTGAGGCGCCAGAAAATAGTTGGCCATAAAATAACACGGAACTGTAGGACATACATTCCTAACACGCGCCATGCACCCCTTAGACCAGCCCGTCCCCCGACCGGCCATGACCGTGGCGCCAATGACTTTCCCAATTGAACGTTTCGTGGGTGCTCCTCACGCGGAATCGCGCATTATATTCGTTCTGTCCGAAATGCGCAGGTCAACACATAGCGGCCTTTCCGTCAAGGAAATGTCTGAGTTAAGCAAATGGACACGACATTGCAAAAGGGGCAGAATAAGCAGAGATAAACACCATCGGTTGTTTATACACGTTTATGCTAGGAAAAGCCATGACAAACATCTTTCTGTAAGGACGTGGCGGATAATACCGGGAAGGAGATAAGCGACAGAGGTGCACCGAGGATAGGCGAAGGCGAAGCAAAGCGACATAGCAGAGAATACAAGTTTTGACATCACCTTCGTAGCAAGATACGAAAATAGGAAGAAACGAAGAATAACATCTGGGCAACGCATGTAGCAGGAAGACTACCTCTAAGGAGCTAACGCACTGGACTGACACTCCTACCAGCAATGGGGCACACTGCCCTTCGTATACAACAAAAGCAGGATGGAGTAAAGGTCGAAAGGAAGACGCACGCTTCGTCTTTCATGTCAACAAACAGTCGACTCGGAATTGGCCGAGCCTCTACATCGGTGGAACTAGCGCCTGTCGAGCCTGACGGAGCGCTGGTCTGGTCAAACTGTGCGAGACGAGTGGTGTCAAGAAGCCGCCGTCCCTGAGGCGTCTGGCGCTAAGAAGAGGAAAATTGTTCCGCATCCGCAACCTGCGCTGAGTAGTGTCCCAAAGTTCCGGAAGGGGGTTATAATGGCTTATAACGATTTTAAGTAATGTAATGTTGCCGAGAATTTATAATCATTGTAAGCGAGACTGCTTTTATTATAAGTGGCTTTTAAGTTTCCTGGTAAGGAGCTTATTGCACCTTTAGATGATTATGGTTATATTTTGGTCGTGTAACCTTTTCTTGTAATATCTTATAATTTTAAATCTTATTATAAAGCCTTTAAAATGGGTATATCGATTTTAAGACGCTACGGAATTTTCCGACACAGGGTCCTGTGAATCGTACGCTTGATAACATTACATCGTTCCATGAACGAACTTCTCTAGCCACCATTGGCAATCCCACTCTCGGCCTTCATTTCGTTGTCCTCAAACGGTATCATCCCCGCCCGTCAGGACAAATGGTTAAAAGCGTGATAGTAGACTTGGTCCGACACCCTTCCAGCTCTTTGTCAGGATTCAACACGTATGTTGCCCTTTCAAGAAGTCGAGGGAGAGAAACAAGACTCTTGCGAGACTTCGACGAGAAATTTGTCCATCCGAACGAAGAACTTCGGAAAGAAGACATGACTTACTGCGTTGGAATTAACAATGCTCGGACGTTACGACTCCGGTGAATTCGGAAACTTCAGCGTTGCCACTCGATTCTAGACCTTACCACGAAAACAGCGCCCATCGTGATCAAAAAACGTGTGTTATTCATGCGCACTCGCTGCAAAAGAAACTGACCCTATAAAAAAACAGTTGTTAATTAATACACTCGTTTCGTGAACGAAAAAGACGGAAGCACGATTACAAGACCACTGGCAACCTGCCTGCCCAACGCGGATAACCAGTAACAACCGCATGCACAACCGCACGCAGGCGTGGACGTAAAAAAGTGAGTGGACCATGATACGCGCACGTAAAATAACCCACGAGGTACCACCCCCCCCACCCCCCCCCCGCGCGTTGCCAGACAAAAGGAAAAGCGACTTTGAACGATGACACTTGTAAATTTTAAAATAAAGGCCCAGATATAGAAATAAAATTAATTCCCGATACCGCGCAACTCCTAATTTACAAAGCAAGGTCATTGTCGACAAAGTCGACACCTAGTTTGCAATCCTTCTCATAATTTCTGTTACCAGCATCATGATTTCGTCTCCCCAGATATCCACTGCTCGTCGTCTTTCCTTTCCCACCACAGTAGTTCTCTCTGGCGTGCGCGCTACTTTCCCGAAAACTCGAAAAGCAGGCTGATGTCGTCTCGTCTCATCGCATTCTCACCCAGTAATCCCATCCCCCGCTGCTGGACCTCCGTTCAGATCGAGGGAAACCTTTTGTTAATAAGTGGGGTACCCGCTTCGTCCGTCCTCGTGCCCGCTCTGATGAATGAACGTTACACTTCTCACAGGCACTGGCGTCCCTCCCGTCAGATTGATCCATCCAATCAACGACCCTCCCCCTTACCCTCGCTTACACGTCACTCACCACGCCGACCCCCCCACCCCACACACCCCACACACACCAGACGTCGTTCAGGAATCTAATGCTGCCGCTATCCGACTTTCGAGCGCTTGGCCGGCACATCATTTCTCTCTGGGGCAGGTGATTATCATGGTTGTGATGCTATGACGACAGCGTGCGAGGAAGAATGTAGCACGGCGAAGCCACTTGAGAAGCGATGCGCTTTTTTTATTTTATTGGATCAGCGTTTATTCACTGCAACATGCACTGAGAGGAAAAGGCGATATACGATGACGGAAATGCCGTACGAGTTTTGAACGTGAGACCTGTACGAAGCCCAAGGGACAAGGAGCCGAAGGGCTCGCGGTCGGGTCCTAGATGAAATTAACCAGGTTTTCCTTTTAAAAGCAGAGCACGAGAAGAAACGACACTAGCCCTATCAATGACTAGCCCCGCTGCAATACTGTTTACGCTTTTAGTGGGTTCTTCCCTCCTTACTTTTCTATACGCCCGTCGTCGTGGTGGATCTCTCAGAGACCTCAGAGGACCGGATCCATCTTCGTTTTGGCTGGGTATAGTGCACCGATTCTACGCCACGTGGATATCAGACCAATTGGATCATTGTCAGGTAACGAGGCCGACATTCGATACCAGAATGAAGTGGGAGATTGCGAGTTCAAGTGGATGCGCGAATATGGTAGTGCGTGGCGTCGGGCTGGATGCTTCGGCGTGAGTGCGGTAACCGTTCTCCGATTTGTTACTGAACGGGACCACAGACAGATCGCTTAGCGTTGGCCGACCCAAAAGCCATCAAACACATCCTACACTCGGCCGGATATCATTACCCCAAGACGGCAGAGAGGGCCCAGTTTGCTAAGCTATTGGGTGGAAACGGAATAGGTGCCGCCCAAGGTTTACACTCCTTTGGATGGTTTTCGATTGCAACTCATAGACACAACCGTACAGGCCAGGCTCATCACCGTCAGCGGAAGATTATGAGCCCGGCGTTCAGCACTCCTCAGGTGCAATCCTTCCTTCCGTTGTTCCACAGGACCGCGTCAAAGGTTTGACGTTTGGCTATGTACTTGAGGGACGCGTCACAATTTGATCGCATGTAGCTTGTTCAAAAGTGGAAAGAAGTGATCGCTGCCGACCCATCTGGCCAGCCACTTGTGAATGTGACCGGGTGGTTCTCACGCGTGTCAATGGACATCATTGGAGAAGGTTTTGCGCGTTTTTCTGTTGCCGTAACGTCGCGTACTAACTTAACCCTCAACCCTAAGCCGGCTTCGACTTCCAATTCGGGTCGCTCGATAACATAGAGAACTCCCTAGTCCAAACCCTAGTGGTGCGAGATGATGATGTGTTGTGAGGCCGGAATGTCTTTATCTGCCCTTATGACATATCTTACTAATTAACAGCATCAACTCCACGCTCTATCCTGCTTGGTACGACCTCATCTTCAAGGAGACATGGAAGTACATCCCAGGACCACTGCTTGAATATGTCCGCTACTTGCCCACGCGCGAGTACCGCGGATTCCGCTCGTGGCTGGACAATGCCCGCGAATTCTCTAGGGGACTGATCAAGCAGAGCATGGTTAGAGGAGACGGAAATGACGTCATGAGCGTGCTTCTGCGCGCGAACGAATCTTCCAACCCCAAGAACAGGATGGATGACAATGAATTGGTCGATCAGATCGCGTGCGTCACTTGATGGGCATCTGGATATTCGATAGTACGTTGCTTACTGGTACGTTGTTGACTACAGCACGTTCATTACTGCCGGGCATGAGACCTCCGCCAAAACTTTGACGTGGTACTTCTATGCAATTGCGAAACATCCCGAGGCCCAGGTGCGCATCCGAGAAGAGATCGCACTTGTCCGTGCCAGAGCCACTGGAGAGGAGTTTACCCTCGCGGATCTCGACAGTATGGTATACACTCTGGCTACGCTGAAGGTGGTATTACTTTTCTTGTACCCCCTGTTGTCGCTGATATGGTGTAGGAGTCGATGAGGCTCGATCCCATCGTCTGGTACCTCAACAGGAGAGCGACTCGGGACGACATACTTCCGTTGGCTTTCCCGATCACAACCAAGTCGGGCGAACAAATCACGTCAATTCCCATCAAGAAGGGGACGCCGATCGATATTTCTACGTCCGTCTACAATCGGTGAATCTGATATCGCGTTGCGTGAGCGGGTAGCTGAGCAGGAAGTAGCCTCCCGGATGTGTGGGGCGAAGATGCGCACGAATGGAACCCAGAGCGCTTCCTAGATCCGCAGAGGGATTTTAAGGAAACGTCGTCCAACATCGGACTCTTTGGTAACTTGTGAGTATAAGTTGATCTCAACTGGACTTGACTGATGACTTGCTACAGGATGGGCTTCTGTACGCACTCGAATGACTCGTCCTAACTGGCGTCTTCTGATACACGAGCTTTTTAGCGACCGGTACTCGTGCGTGCATAGGCTGGCGATTCTCGTGAGTGCCGTCCCCGTAGTTCCGCTTCTCACGCACAGTGCTACAAGTTGATGGTCGGCACCGTTTGCAGAGTTCTTGAGATGCAAATCATAATTTTGGCGCTCCTCGAGAATTTTGAATTTTCCCTTCCTCCTCAAAACGAGAAAACAAAAATTTATCGCAAGCCGAGTTTCCTCATGTTGCCCGTGGCAAAGGGAGAGAAGGGATATTGGATGGGTCTTCTTATCAAGCCACTAAACTGACAGAGTGTAGCCAATTGAACGCTCATCTTTGTTGTGTAGCCGAGCCTCCGAGTCTGCGACAGTAGAAAACAGGTTGAGATGCAGCAAAGACGATTTGGAGCGCAGGAAGTCCGAGAATGGTTCACGATGATGTCTTCACTACAAGCTCCACTACATCCTTGACTACATCGTTCTGCATGAGCGCTATATTAAATGGAAAAAATCCAATCTGTGTGTGTGTACTAAGAGACAGATGGCCGTGATGTGAGATGTTTTAGAAAGGTGCAATGAGAGCTGGCTGGCGAAACAGTATGGTACGACTCAGTGAACCGATCGCCGGACGTTACCGGAAGTTCGAGGTTGGAATCGGAGCGAGCCATTGTAGCAAAAATCGTTTCGTTCTTGGCAAATTTTTATAATTGAAGTTACAGTAATGAATATACTGTTACAGTGAAAACCTTTTCCAGAGAACACATACAACGGCCGTAGTGGAGAAAAAGGAAACTTGCATTGTCCGGGAATCGAACCCGGGGCGGGTCGAACGGGCAGACAGTTCTTATGGCAACGACCCAGGTTACCACTACCCCAACAATGCGTTGTTGGCAGTTTCAGCTCGCTACTTGAAGTACAATCAGGCGACCACTAACTACAGACCAAGAAGGGAACTGAAGAACCAATGACGAATGAACTACCACCGCGCATACCATGACCCCGGGCCACCGTGGGCAATCCATTCAGTCCTTTCCCGATCAAGCGCGAGCCGATACACACTTTTTTCGATAAAGTATGCGAATTCGCTGCCATCATACTATCGCCGTGCCCCCCTGTTTCCCAAACGTTGTTGGCCGATACCGTCCTAGGCAAAAGGCACTTCCACCTGTTCATTTCTTGTTCATTTCGCTTTGCTTCCATCACTGATTGTACGCCGTATATATCTTCCAGGAGCCTCTGCTGTGTTTTTTTCCTCGTAACTCACCCCCATATTGAAGTTCCTCTCACGTAACCTCCGATCACACGCGAGCGTGCCTGGGACCGCGCTATCGTGTCGCGTGGCAAGGCCCAACATCCTTGAAACCCTATGTCGAGGAATGGGATGTACCCCCAATGGTCGACGTCGGCCAGTGGGCAGGACTAGATGTGGCGAGGAGTTACGTGCTCAAGTTCGTCTTCAAGAACAGTGAGTTCGGGTTCAGCTTTTATTTTGTTTCAGTGGTATATGAATACACTTTCACTCGAACAGTCACCCTGGTTCCGATGTAAGCTCTCCCCGTTGGTGGTTTGTTTGTCACGGCCGTCTTCAAGGCTTGATACTGCCCGGTATTTCTACAAGCCTGTTGGTATACCTTTCTTGATCCTACGCCCGCATATTTACGTTTCCTATGTAGTACTTCCAAGCGAAGGAAATGACGAAAGAGCAGATCGCGGTCTTTCATTGTGGGGTACGAGTGGCACTATCGACGTGAGTATCTGAGTCGGTTGTTCGTGCGACGTTTAGGTCAGCTGACGTTGAATTCTCGTCAGTATTCGGTTTTGCTGGTGCACTTTTGGAGGTGCTTTTCTTTGTCGGATTGATCTTCTCAGTGTCCAACAGAGTCGGAGCCGCCATGTGGGCCCATGGTATGGAAATGACGCGACATTCATTGGATTTAATCGGTGCTAAAGCGAGTTATAACAGCGACTTAGATCTTGAGAAGAGACTGCATTGGTTTTCGGAGAAGAAGAGAACGAGTTCTTGATTTTCAAGGATTTTGGGCGCATACATTCTGTTCACACTTCTCGGCCGTACAACAAATGAGGCCGATGAGGACTCGCGCGCCTTTGTTTGCGAATTAAGATTCTACTGGTACTGACTCCGTTAGACTCAAGTTCCCTGAAGGGTATTATGGCCATTGCCAACCGAGTGCACGATTCCCCAATAGATTTCCTGTAACAACTTGGAGAGAAATACAGACCTGCCAGCGATCATACCATGATGGGTCCGATAAATTCCGCTTCTCGGCTTGGGCCCATATCAAGCGCAGCGCGTCACAGACACCTCCGAGTCGGAGAGATGCGACACCTTGCGTAGAAGGGTTGGTCTTCTGATTTGATTTCGAGTGGTAGTTTAAGTCAATTCTGCGATACTGTATGGCCTTTCCTCTTCAATGTAGCTTCAATTATCGTGACCTGATTGCGGCACTGTACCGTGGCTGACCAAATTGTGCCGGTGCTGGCTTGGCAGTGGGCCTCAAACTTGGAAGCGGAAGGATTCGGAATGCCCGTCATGACGTGCACTGACCGACGGGGAAGACAAATATGGTGGGAAAAGCTTTCGAACAGTACATAGGAAGTTCGCTGGTTTTGTGGACTTTGCGCGGGTTGGTTTGGCCAGTGGTTTGGCTGGATTGGGTCGCAGGCACGTCACTTTTGCGGTGTTACTCCGAGTCCCCGTTTAGTTGAACGCTGCCGCGCTACTCCATGCCCTCTCAATTTCAGATAGAGCTCCATGAAATTTATTTGATGCCTACAGCGCCATAATTCCATTCGTAGGAATCTACTGATATATGCGTTCTTCCCCCTTAGCACTGTACACCAGGCCGCTGACCACCGTCAGGCTCAAGTTTTAGCGTAGGTGCTGTTTTATACATCAACGCTGAAAGGACGCAACAACCCTTCGAGCTCACTTCCAGTGACATCCCGCCGTACGTGATTCACGTCACGTCTGGCACCTCATCTTACAATGCGATAGGACATACAGTGACTTTTCATGATGCGGAATCTTCAAGTTTCCCACTTTGACCCGAAATTTACAAGGCGGACTATGTAACCTGACTGGATCCATCTGGGGATGGGCTGTTGAACATAACGGACGAACGATTCTCGCAGTCTACTATCGACTTTGAAAGATTAGAAGAAATGAAAAACGTTCCAGATCTTTGTTGCTCATTTCTAATCCTTTCCCATCATATTTCCATTTCTCTGGTAACACGTAGCGCTTGGCAGTTGCGACTTTTCCGCACGGAGTCACTCTCCCAGAAAGGAAGGTGCCAAGACGTTACGTTTTTAGTTGTCCATAATGAGACTGTCACTCCAATTAGCGTTTGAACTCAGATAGGAGTATTTTTTAGTAAGCACAAACTATATCTCTACACGATTTTAATTCCGAGGTCTTGCTCTCAGTTGTTGACCATGTATTTCTACCCCCGAAGCTTCCCCAACAGGCTCTGACAGAGGAAGCTGAACGCAAGACCCATGTGGCATTGTGCCACATCCTCATACAAGCTGCTCGAGCTTTCTCCCAGTGTCTATCGCCCTTCCAACAGCTGTCATGGGCTCATATGATAAAAATGATGGAGTCTATGTACTTGACTGCAAAGGGGCGGCTAGTAGAAGCGGAACTCAAATTCATCTTCTCAGATCTCACTGTCGGAGGTGGGCTCGAATTGTCACCCGCGTGTTTTATCATCGTTTACCTTCACTTTTAGATGTCTTTGTCATGCATGTTCGAGCTCAGAATGCCGCTGTCCTCGTTCGCATGCTTACAGATCATGTTCGATTCGAGATATTCGAAGTCTCCCCAGCAACTAGCAATGTCATGTTGACCAACGGAAAGCTTATTTGCTCCTATCCCGGTCCCGCTATCCAGATTCCCTCCAATATGTTTTCGAAAGAATGTTTTCTTCGAGAACTTGCTTCTTTTCTCAACCAAATGGATGTCGACGTGTTGGATTCCACAGCGACTACGGTCAAGGCCGGATCCACTGTACACGAAGTTCGTGAGAGCGCTCACCCAAGATATATATCCGAACTGTTAGTGGGGATTCTAAGAGGCTTTGGTCAGCCGGCCTCTGTAGATCGTATTACAAAACGGATAGGTGATGAGGTTCTTTGGAAAGACGCTTTCAAGCCTTGGCGCCGATCGCCGCTCTGGCTCGTTATCAGGGTGGCACTTCAAACATCCCTGGACCGTGATGTGTACAAAACGTTTATTCTCTCTTTTCACGCACACCTCCTCCAAATCTGCGTCCAAAGGGGTTTTCCAAGCGAGACACTCCACGTAATGAGGGCCAAGATGGCGCGACGTCTCTCGAAGCTGCGTCGCGCTGTTTCGGACGACATCTATCGAGCTGTGTACGACGTATCGAAGGAGACAGAGACCCTTCTTCAGAACCGGTGGTCGAGTTTCCAGGCGAGCCAGTCTGTTTCTCCGCCGTGGCACCCCGAGAAACTGGACATCGTCCAGGATACTGTAATCACTCTCAAGAATTCGCGTCATTACCTCATAAACGCACTCCGCTCAATGTCACCCAGCTACTCGCAGAAACAATTTAAACCTTCTCATCCGCCACGTCTTGTTGACACAGTCGACTTCAGTCGTTTTTCAGACGGCCGACTCACAGCGTCTATTGCAAAGGACAAGCGCACTGCTCTCGCGGACTTCGAGTTGTCCGTCGAGAGATATCTGGATACCTGGGTTGGTTCGCGTCAACATGACCACAACGCTCCGGATGTGATTGCATCCTGCGTTGAACAGTATTACGCCAGCGCAAGGGAGATCTACAATGCCTATCCCGAGGATAACTCGGTTATGATTTTGACCATCATGGACCTCTGGATGGCTTTGGATAAGCTGACTACCCAACAAAGTCCTCTCCTGACGTCTTATTCACCGGAAATTCCTCGAGATTTCCTTCATCCCCTACTCCTTCGTCGCTCCGGCCCCTTGCGACGTGCCAGATATATTGAAGAGTATATTTTACAGCGGCATCAGGACGCTTCCTGCACGACGTCCATCTTCTCGGACAAGGCCACCGAATCGTCATTTGCCGTGCGGTATTTCCGTGATTCCCCGAAGCTGCAACGGCTTTACGCCGATATCAACCGACATGCTGGGCAACAGCAGGAGGAAAAGCGTGCTCAACTCGGTGTCCTGAACCAGAGGTGGCGGTCGCTTAAGGATGCGGCCTCGAGGATGGATCACTCTTACATCAGTGATTATGGATGGAACCTAGTCCATGGTCGATGTAAAAAGTGTCAAACAGACAACAAGGCAAATAACCTGAAGATTGATGTCTTTGAATGGCCACTGCCACAGGCGACTGTGCAAGCACAATTGGTAATATTCGAGCTTGCTCCACCTTGTGCGTTTTCCGCATGGCGCGAGATAACATACAAAATTCTCTACGACATCGGGATGCCCGACACTTCTGACAACTCTGACAAACCAAAGCTTCTCTTAGATACATTCTCTGGTCTAAGAGATTGGGCAGTGCGTCACGAGTACCATCGAATCACAATTGGGTCCACCACGAAATCGTTCTGTGACCAAACGCATTACAAGAAGGTTCAGATTCCTGCCGATGATTCGGATGTTTTACTCAACAACGGGCTATCCTTCAAATTGTATGACCGTAAGGCCAAATCCTGGGCAGCACAGCCTTTTCTTGGATCTACCATCGCAAACTTCTGCGCACCTCCTATTCCTGTGTCATCTCCGTACGGAAAAATCCACTCCTTTGTTTGTGGAACGCACCATACTTCTAATGAGGTAATCGCTGCTCAAGCTGATTGCCCCCCGGAGCTGAGCACTCATGAGTACATGGCGTTTTCTGGGTTGCGCAGCGGGCCACGTTTGCAATGGCCGAACATAGCAAGGGAGCTGTCATCACCCTCGCTCTCATTTCGCCGCGAGGAGGTGCATTCACTGATCACCCAAGCAGCCTGGCATCTTGGCCCACTGTCAGACGGTGTACGCGAGTGGCACACCGACCTTGGCATTTCCAGCTTTGGATGGGCGCTTCTACACGAACTAGAGGGCCTTCTTGGAAGGATAGAAGCCAACTGGCTAGAGGAAGTCACCATCAGGACTATTGGTATGTCAGACTCCACTCTCAGCCCCCCGCCGGTGCCTTAATTATTCTATCTCTAGCTCTTATTACCAGCCGCCTCCTCTCTGTTGTGTGTGACCACGATATCTGTCAAAGAGCGTATGCCTTGCTGCGGAAGGCCCGGATCGTAGCACATACGTGGGTTAACGAGCTTGTTTCGAAGCTAGACATGACTGAAGACGAAACATCGCGCACCAACCTGCGTCGACGACTCTGCACACTGGCTGCGACGTGTTTCTCTACCTATGATGTTTGCCTGGAACACGTGCCTTGGACGCTTGCTAGTGACAACGATATCGCCACAGCTGTGCATTGCGCAGTAATTGTACATGACAACAGCCCGTCGATTCTCGAAGACGATCACTCTCATTATTTCATTCGGCTTCTCAATCGACATCGCCGCCTCCTTCATTTTCTCGAACCATCTCTCCGCGAACGCGCACAGTCTAACCCATCGGGCTTCGATCACGGGCTCGCAAGTTTATGGCCCGGGTTCCGCAGGCAGATCTCTTCGAATTGGCATGTGCTTCCCAGGACTAACTCACGGTGGATCTCCTGTATCGTAGAAGGTGGACAGAAGGTCCATTATAATCTATTGACCGGGCAATTACTCGTTGGTGGAAACCCTCTTGGAAGACTACCGCAAGATATCATCCAACACTCAACGTACGCAAGCGTCCTAGGAACGGTGGGTGCTATTATTATTCTGATTCTCGCCTACTCACGCGTGTTCACGTGCTCCTTGCAGAGGGTTCTCGACGTAGTTCCTGCTGACATCCCTGGGATGGAATTTATGACTCGATCGAATGTCTATGGGTATCAGGTGGGTTATGGTCGTCATCGATGTTGTATAGCGGCTAATGCGAGACAAAGATATTCTTTTCGCTGCGCGATGGAAATCTGATCCTACAAGCTCGGCGACCGGAAGATCCTCGACTCCTACAGTTTGTTCCACGCACAGTATTTGTTGACGACTTCCCGAAGGCTTTCGTGGATGACTGTGTACACTGGCTTGACCTCAGCACTGTAGAGGTCGAATTCCGCCCTGTCAAATCCCCCTGGACTCCAGATCCGTCTAATTGGCGGCTCACAGTTCGTACAGATGATCCCCGGTTACTGTTCCGCAAGATTTCTGGAGATGGCGCTGCCCCAGTAGATCTGATTGATATTCGTTCCGCCACATTTCAAATGATATCCCGCTTACTTTCTGCACTCGAATCTCCGGAGCATATTATCGTCACGCGCACAAATCACGCACTAGAGGCTTCCCTCAGTCGATTACATCTCGCATTCTTCGTCAATCAGGACTCAGAATTGGAATGTCGAAGCATGCCGGGCTACGTCATCGATAAAATTCAGTCTTGCGGCACCATGTTTGGTCTCAGAAATCAACTTGTCTTGTGCCCTAGCCGCAGTTATTTGAACATGCCGCGACGAGTCATCATTCCACAGGGAGATATTGAGTTCGGTTTGGATGGAGATTTTTCCAGAGTTTCCATAAAGACGGGAACGGCGCGGCATGTCCGCTGGCACGAGTATACCATCGATACCGATCTGGGACGCCTCGCTGGGAACGTGACTATGCATAGCAAGTTATACCAATGTTATTTGCATGCGCTTACGAGCCATTGCCTCACCGATCCGCTACTCGGACACACTGGGACTGAAGAATCTCTTAACATGTTGCAAAGCGCCGCTTTTCTGTCGTTTCAAAGATTGGGCAACGACGATGCAATGCTCTTGAACCTTGTAGGCAACTTGACACCGCGTAGGGTGTATTATCCGCCACACCTGAAGTCCATGGTTACGGTGAAATGGAACAACCTTCCTATTCTCTCACAGCACCATGACTTTCACCCGGCTGTGCTTTCAATTCTCGATCACGCACACGCAACGGAAGCACTGTATGACAAACCCGTCGTTTTTGAAGTACCTCCTCAAGACGCATCGTTGCTGAAGCGTACGGCCTCTCGTAACAAGGTATACTACCCATATGACCTGCAAAACTCAAGACATTCGTCTTCTTCGGCTCCAAAGGACGTCGCCTACAAGTCAAGGGATGTAGCCGATGGGCGAGGCGCTGAGCATGCCGCCTACCAAATGTCATGGTCTATTTGGAACGATCGGCCCTGTCTTTCTCGCAATTTTCTCAAGCTGTGGGTTACGATGCAATCATGGAAATCACTTGGCCCAGCCGAGAAGGGGATTTCCCTGCGATATAGTCGATACTGGCTTACTTTCAATGCCGCAAATGATTGGCTTGGAATATACGACATTTGTCAGGAGGCGCTAAACTGCGACCCTCAAGACTCCAAGATCCAGTTGGCATTCAGCCTTTCCGCAGCTAGCTTCAGCGGGACCGATTACGCGGACATCATCCCACTCATTCTAATTTTTGCGACGGACACAAGATTCCGTGGTCTTACACGCCCTTCACCATCTCACTACGAGCTTTCAGACGGTACGTATCCGGACCATGAACGATTAGCGAATTTGATGTCTCAGTTTGCTCTTCCCATGGAGCTAACCCCTGTGCAAACTATGGAGGTCCGAGAAACTGCCGGCAAGAAGGCTGCTAAGAAGCAACGAAAACAAAAATACAACAACTCCATTAGCGAAATAGCGTCAAAATCTGCGCAGTCAACAGTTGAACGGTGGCCCAAGATGTGGTGCAGTCTTCCATACCAGTGGTTCGACACACAAAGATGTAGCGAAAGTGTTGAGGCTAACCTACAATCGATTTCCCGGAATATTAACTTCAGGGACCATATACTTCGTCTGCAAGCCGTCTTAAACCTTTACGAGACCAGTATCCCCCCTAAGGCACCTTACGCGTTTTCTCCCCGGTTTAGCGCGAGACCACCAAAAGCCTCATCTCCTTCACTTCGAGAAGTACTGATGTCTCGAGTCAACTTCCCACAGCCACCGACTCGCGAACAGCCTTCGTCCGGCTGCGCTATACCTTCTACTGTGACGATAGCGACCAAAAGTATCCCACCATCAACCCAGGAAGATGGTCTCAGTTCTCTGATCCAGGAGCTCCGACATTCTCGGGAGTCGTTACTACAGCTCTATGGAGAAGACCTGAACAAGAGTTACGGCGACTTTCTGGGAAAAAGGGCTTCTTTCCTCGTTCAGCAGAGCGTTCCTCCTCAGGAGGCTTTACTCCGATATCGTGACTTGTGCTCTAAGAAGAAGGATGCAATGTTTTCTGAGCTTTCGAAGGCTCTAGCACCATCTTGGAAACTGGAAAATGTTGCTAGCGTCTCGGGCCTTTGGCCTCGAATAACGCCGCGATCCATCCTACGAGAGCTGTCAAGGGATCGCGTCCACACGTTGACCGACGAGTGGAAACATGCCATCACCCGCTATGCAGTAGCGTTCCTCAAATATCAACAATCTCAGCGTCTGCTCGAGCTTTCGTCGAGACGCCGCGACGAGGAATTCCTTCGGGAAGCGGAAACCGCTTGCGAGGATGTAGCTGCGGCTTGTTCTCCTGACTGGCTTCTGATACAGGTGAGTTAATTCTCTGTGAAGCTTACAGAAGCTAACAGGCAGCGTCGTTAGATTGACGCGAACTTTTTGGCACGTCCGCTGCAACTAGCAATTGCACGCGAGATGATATCTCCCACATGTCAGCGAAATGCATCGCTTCAACTCAACATGGGAGAGGGGAAGTCATCCGTGATTGTACCTCTCGTCGCCGCAGCCCTAGCCGACGGTTCCAACCTCGCGAGAATCGTGACCCTCAAACCATTATCCAACCAAATGTTCCAACTGCTACTTAGCAGACTTTCTGATCTCGCCGACCGACGCATTTTCTACGTTCCGTTCTCGCGGAATCTGCACATGAGCGCCTCCGTGGTCCAAAGCATCAACACTCTTTACAGACAATGCGTTGACGACGGTGGTGTTCTTGTCGTCCAACCCGAACATCTACTCTCCCAGAAACTGATGTGCATTGATACACTCGTAACATCCGACGACGACAGCGAGAAACTGTTAACTGTTAGTCAACTCAAAGACCTACAAAGATGGCTAGCTAAAGTATCGCGCGACGTACTCGACGAGAGCGATGAAATACTGCACGTTCGATATCAATTAGTCTACACCACGGGCAAGCAAATGCCTGTTGAAGATCACCCAAATCGTTGGTCCACGACGCAGCAGGTGTTCAGTCGATTACGAGCACATGCCGCGGGATTACACGCCAGTTTTCCGAAGATGTTTGAGCTCGATCAGGATCAGAAAGGATTTCCTACGATGCGAGTTCTTGGACGCGAGGTCTCTCGACGGATATCTTCACTCGTTGCTGAGGACGCTCTCGGGGGCGCTTTATCCACCCTTTCACTGGCCGTTCTCTCACCCTCAATTCGAGAGGCCACCCACCGCTTCATTACCCAGAAGGAAGTTTCCGTCGAAGATCATGAGTTGATCAGATCGCACTGCTCTGGAACAACCTTATGGAGCGGAATCCTCTTACTCCGTGGGCTCCTGGTTGACGGCGAAGGAGTCCTCGGCTACGTGTTGAAGGAACGCCGGTGGAGAGTGGACTATGGACTCGATCCAAGTAGGACGTTACTGGCTGTGCCATATCGTGCAAAGGTAAGCCCTCGCAGTAGTCTATCAAGGAACATAGCTAAGGTAACATAGGATTTGCCAAGCTTGAGAGCAGAGTTTGGTCACCCGGAAGTTGCCATTGCACTAACCTGTCTCAGCTATTACTATGGCGGCTTAACAAAGCAACAAGTACTTCAGTGCTTTGATTTACTCACCAAGCTTGACAATCCCGACATGGAATATGATGAGTGGGTCGAGTTTGGGGAGGACATTCCCACTTCACTGCGACAGGTTAATGGCGTAAATACAAAGGACGACACGCAAGTCGACGAACATATTTTTCCGCTATTCTCGAGGAACACGAGAGTCATAGATTTCTATCTGTCCCAAGTAGTCTTTCCTCGAGCTGCCAAGGAATTTCCGTCTAAACTTTCCACGTCAGCCTGGGATCTGGTGGAAGACAAGTCAAATGTGACAACGGGTTTCAGCGGCACGAACGATAACCGGTATCTCTTGCCGACATCAATAACTCAGGAGGATCCCGTCTCCCAACTCAGCACCAATGCACTCGTCTTGCAGTACCTTCTCCAGCCAGAAAATAACCACTACGAGTGTACTGAAGGCATCAATGGCGAACGCGAATCCGCGAAAGCTTTCTTGCGGCGACTAATCAGACACGAACCCGAAATCCGAGTCTTATTGGACGTTGGAGCACAAATGCTAGAGCTGCAGAATGAAGAGTTGGCGCGACACTGGCTCTCCCTTAAACCCCATATCTCAGCAGCTATCTTTTTCAACGAATCGGATCACCTCACCGTGCTCACCCAGGATGGGACGATCGAACCATTGATCTCTTCTCCGTTCAATCGGCAACTTGACAAGTGCATCGTATATCTTGATGATGCACATACACGAGGAACGGATTTGAAGCTTCCTCGAAGAACACGCGCGGCAGTCACGCTCGGGCCGAAGGTCACTAAAGATAGGCTGCTACAAGGTGAGTCACTATACGGATGAGAAGGCATAAGCTAATCGGATGTAGGGTGTATGCGGATGCGGCAGCTAGGAAAGGGGCAATCGGTGATTTTTTTTGCGCCAGGAGAAGTCGACCGTCGAATTCGCGGTCTTATTCCAAGAGGTCAAGAGTCCAATGAACCCCTCTTTAGGCTTCTACTAGGGTTCGTGGATCTTATTCCAAGTACTCAAAAGTCCGATTACAAACGTGAACCCCTCTTTAGGCTTCTACTAGGGTTCGTGGGTCTTATTCCAGGAGGTCAAGAGTCCGGTTACAAACGTGAACCCCTCTTTGTGCTTCTACTAGGGTTCATGGGTCTTATTCCAAGAGGTCAGGAGTCCGAGAATGGCGTACGCGTGATTGACATCCTCCGTTGGGCCATGCACGAGACTTGTTGGGATATTGGGCACCATCTCCCGCACTGGGCGCAGCAAGGAGTCGACCATCACCGGCGGTTTTCGGCGTACAAGCAGTACAATTCAACTGGAGACCTGGGAGTTTTGAGGAACTCCTGGTTACAGAGCGAGTCCCGGACTTTAGAAGAAATGTACGAGCCAACCCTGAAGACACAGGTCGCTGGGCTGAGCCCCGAAATAAGCGGCATCCCATCTCTACGCGAACGGCTGGAACGTCTCGGAGTAACTCAGTCTATTGACGTTAGGATGGCGGAAGAACAGGAGCGGGAGGTGAATCATGAGGTTGAGCGGGAATGTCATGTGGAACCTCCTTCAAGGGTGTATCCTGCGAAGCATATCATCCACGACGACCTCCGCATTTTTGTTCGTACCGGATTACTCCCTATGTCTTCCAGGTACATCGTTCCACTGCTCTCCCAAACTGGGATCGACAAGGCCCTGAACTCGACGGCAGAATGGTCCCCGTCTCCACTTGCGACCAAAGATTTTGCTATCACCACCAAGGATGCCAGTATCACGGACCTGACAGACCACCTCCGCCCAGTCAATTGGGTTTTATCGAGCGGATCTGGGAGGAACAGCATCGCGATCATCATTAGCCCACATGAGGCGAACGAACTACTCCCCATCATACGCAAGAGTAGAAAGGTCCGACTCCATGTTTACGCACCACGAGTCACCACCTCCATGCGATCCTTCTCTGACCTCGCTTTCTACTCCATCCCAGAGTCCCCGGCGAGGGAATGGACTGCCCCCGCACACCTTCGAATCGAGCTGAATCTATTTGCGGGCCAACTCTACTTTGACAGCAGAGAGCAGTACCAACGGGTGTGTGTGTTACTTGCGCTACACATGGCGCATCCAGGTGCGAAGCATGTTGAGGTTGATGGGTTTGTGCCTCCGGCGTATCGTACGGGCGAAAGCTCGCCGTTTTCCGTCAGCGTGATATCTATGTTCAAGAAATTGACGGGGTTACGAAGGAAGGGGATGGGTTTCGGTGGGACAGACCTCGGTCGTGTTTTAGATGCTCGTCCCTTGAGCAGTGAGTTCGAGTCGTAGGTCAGGAAAGAATGAGGGCCGTCGCAAATTCAAGTTGACTCAGTGTCGTCGTGAACATACCGTAGATACGTGACCCGGAAAATAAATTGAAAAAAAATAAACAAAAAGACCACTAACTACAGTTACAGTACTACCCAAGGTACTACCCAGTGATCTGTCTTCCAGATCGTGTGGGCCAATCAACATACAAGAAGTACCATGACCAGGCCTTTATCTCAAACGCTTCCGTTAGTCAACACACCTGACTTTCAGTCCCATCCAGGGATATTGAATGCCTTCCACCATAGGAACCATAAGGACAAGAGGTTTTCTGGTGATGTACGTCTCTGGAGTTTGCGGGGGTAGGCTAAATTCGAAATTTTCAAGCAATGTCGCGGCGATAACTTGCATTTCGATGATGCTGAAAGACAAGATCAGGGGAGCGGTGCAGATTGGGATGACAGGTAACGTACGCAAACCGCCAACCGAGACAACCACGAACTCCTCCCGCTGTACAAACGCTCAGCACGCCAGTGTGCTCACCCAATATCTAGTGCCTAGACTTACAAAAATTTGGGCTACCACATAAAAGTGTAAGCAGTTTCAATGCGCGGATAGAAAAGCACTCTTACAGATTCGCATACAATCCTACAGAGATCTGTTTCTTCTGGTCAACATGGTGGAACCGGTGAGGGTTCCACTGGTCTGCGTCTTCGCCCCACACCTCAGGGAGCCTAAAACTCTCCTCAACCGATACGGTAACGGAGCTGGTGGACAGACAACCCACCGACCGTACGAACAAAACGATAGGTCTACGTGTGCACCCTTACGTATGGGTATTGCCGAGATTTGCTCGCCCGACTTGGTCGTGATTGGGAATGCGAGCGGAATGACATCGTCTTGCGCAGCACTTCTCGAAAGCTGCCAGACGATCGGATGAAGCCGCATTGACTCCTGCAGATTTGGTTGAGCACTAACAAAAGCGGGTAGTGCCGAAATGAAGGGCACCTTGAGCGCAGCAAGCATCGTCGACATGCCTTCTAGGTCGGAGATCGAGAAATCCCTGGCGCCAATGCGAGCCCGCACTGCCGCAATCTCCTCACAAATCTCCCGTGCTGATTCCGGATGTTTAGCAAGCTCCCAGAAAAACCATGTCAGCGTATTTGCAGATGTATCGTGCCCTGCCAAAAGAAGTGTTCTACAAGGTGTCAGAACTGAAATCGATTGCATCCTTCTCGAACTTACCCAATCTGATCAACGACCTCGCCATCGGAGAGCTTGGTTTTCGGGTCCTCGGAATTGTTAGCACGCAGAAGGACGCTCATGATATCGCGGCCATCGCCCTTAACGATGCTTTTATGAACAATGTCCCACGCAACCTCACGAATGCCTTTCAGGTAGTTTCTAAATCGGCGATACTCGCGGCGCGGAAGGTAAACAAGAAGATCGAGGATTGGTTCGGGAAGATATCGCCAGAAAGATTTGAACAGTGCGTCAATAGGCCCATGGTACAAAGAATCGACGCTGGGGAAGTATGTATGATCAAGGAAATCCGTCGATGAAGTTCCAGGTGCGCTCACAAAAGACTCTCATACATGTGGGTCACTGGATTATGGGAACTATCCAGTGCCCCGAAGTCGAAGTCAAAACCAGCTGACCATGCCATTAGTGTGCTGGCAGATTTTTCCGTGTGCGACACTCACCTTCCCCGATGATGTCCATTGTCGTCCTCGAGAGCCATTCCGATATATTGAGTATGGGTTCATGGTCCTTATCTGTAGCGATTTCGTCTTTCCACCGTTGTGCGAGCTAAGCCCAAAGTTAGACCGCAGAATTTACGTGTGTGCCATTGAGCTCTTCTTGCCTTTGATGCTGTGATTTGAAACTGAGTGAGAAATGCCTTCAAATGTGGTACGGAAAACGCCGCAGCCATAACTTTCCTCTGACGTCGGTGGGTTTCCCCTGAAGGCAGGCGTTCTTAATAAGGAAATGGGCGTCATTTGTGCCTTAACAAACTCACCTTTCGTGCAACCAACCCCGTCTCCGGTCAGCATTCGGATGGTATGTGATGCGTCAGGGGTCTTCGGAAAGTTATAACCCGACGTCTGCAGAATGTATTGGAGAGCTTTTGGGTCTGCGACCATGAGCCGATTCTCCTAGAGGAACCTCAATGGTAAGATTGGAGACATCGACGTGGAGGACTTACGCCCATACAACCTCGGACGCGCCAAGCCGAGCCGTATTCACGCATCCACTTAAGCTCCGACTGGCCAGTTTCCTTTTGGTACACATTTTCCTGCTGGTTGCCTGCGGTTCATTGGTGAAATTGCGATGCTAAAAACACAAGCTTGGAAGTCGTACCCAGCCAAAATGACTTTGATTCTGGTCCACGCAGATCGTGCAAGACCGATTTACCCCGAAGCGCACGAGTGAGGAAGCATAGAAACAATGAGAGAGTTGCAGTGACAGCGAATACAAATGTGAGCGTGGTCGAGTCCATATCGCTTGGAAACATAGGAAGATGTATATTCTACGGCTGTCTTATTGAGAGCCGTTGCGTCTTGCGGACCTATGCTGCGTGGATCCCAACTATGCTGATGGTGGATAAAGGGAACCCAATACCAACCATACAACTAGCCGACGCAGCCCTCTTTTCAGTGACTATAGGGGCTTCCACAGGGGCTTCCCTTACGTACTCCAATTTAGAATTGCCTTTCGGACTCGTCTTAGATGAGCGAGATGAAATTTGCTAGATTACAGTTACAGAGGAGATTTAAGATGCGGATGAATGCTATACAAAATATGTTAGAGGCGTGCGGAATAGCTGAAACCTCAGAACATAATTTCAGGCTCATGTCCGACACAAAGCACCTGAGTGCCCCAAAGCGGCATAAATTCGCGTCAATCCTCGGATCGTTTCTGCAAATGCGACGATTGAGAATGCGGTGGCGAGAGCTCGTGCAGTCCGA
>WNGR01001685.1_pt1 | contig 28251 bp, 20 predicted proteins | sample 5407581 | NCBI WGS metagenome assembly WNGR01 (sample SAMN13153383, study PRJNA577476) | soil metagenome | isolation source: 80 cm soil or saprolite under Garry oak tree replicate 2 | place: USA:California | collected 2016-06-15
ACCGGGTCCAACTCCGGTTTCAGTCCTGCTCCGTGCAAGCATCTGCCAAGGAGAGTGGTGTGATTTTCCCCTGTCGAAAACTTGCCTACGGCTGTACTGTAATCACTTTTATTCTTGGCTTGTTCCTCAGCTTGCTTTCGAGCGCATTCGGGCAACAAAACGCCTGGGATGAGCTGAACGCGCGCGTCGATTCGCTCTACGGGCAGGGGAAATATGCGGAAGCGGTTCCGGCGGCCCAGCAGCTTGTGGATTTCGCGGAGGAGAAATTCGGCACCAAGGCTCCCAACGTGGCTTCGAGTCTGAATAAGCTGGCCGTGCTCTACGAGGAAGTGGGAAATTTCGCCGATGCCGAGCCTCTTTACCAGCGGGCGCTGGAGATTCGCGAGCAGGCGGCCGGGCCAGACAATCCGGAAGTGGCCGCCAGCCTCAATAATCTGGGGGCGCTTTACGCCGACCAGGGCAAATACGAGCAAGCCCAGGCGCTTTACGAACGCGCGCTGGCGATCCGCGAAAAAGCACTCGGCGCGGACAATCCCGATCTGGCCACAAGCCTGAACAATCTGGCGGTGCTCTACGATCTTGAAGGGCGAGCGGCCGATGCCTTGCCGCTGTATCAGCGCGCGCTGGCCATTCGCGAAAAGGTGTTTGCTCCCGATCATCCCGAAGTGGCCAAGAGCTTGATGAATCTCGCCGGCCTCTATCGCGACGAGCGGCGCTATGCGGAGGCCGAGCCGCTTTATCGGCGCCTGCTGGCGATCGATGAAAAAGCGACCGACGAAAAGGATGCCAGCGACGAGCAGAGCGAGCTTGCGAGTACGCTCAATGATCTTGGATCCATCTACCTCGCCGAAGGTAAGTACGCGCAAGCCGAACCGATCTATAAGCAAGCCGCGGCGCTGGCCGACCGGAATTTTTCCAAGGAGCCGCTCGCGGCAACCATCTTCAGCGATTTTGCGCGGCTGGACGTAGCGGAGGGGCATTACGCCTTGGCGGAACCATTGGATATCCGCGCCCTCAGGATCCTGGAAGAAGATTTCGGCTCCAGCAGCCCGCGACTGGCGCCCATTCTCGGCGGGCTAAGCGAGGTTTTTTACCTGCAGGGACGTTACACGGAAGCTACAGCGGCGTTGCAACGTGAGCTAGAGATTCAGGAAAAAGTGCTTGGCCAAGACGATCCCGAGCTTGCTTCCATTCTCGACAATTACGCCGCCGTGCTGCTGAAGACCAATCACACCGCGGAAGCGGCGCAAGCCGAGGCGCGCGCCAAAGCCATCCGCGCGAAAGCGACCGCCGCGAGCAGCGATTCGGCCAACTGAGCGCATAGCGGAACATTTTTTTCGCCTCTACCACGCCGCAGCCCATTAAATTCTGGAACGGCAAAGTGAGTCATTCCCCCTCTTCGCTCGCAGTAGCCGAAAAGTGGTATTCTCTCGCCGTCCCTCACCGTACGAAGTAGGCTCGGGTTAACAACGCAGCCTCGCGGGCGTTCAGGTCGTGTTCAGGTTATGCGATTAGGCTGCGTGATTTGGATGGCGTTGAACTTGGAGGGGAGCGAATGAGGAAGTGGATGGCGATGCTGCTGTTGGGTTCATTGCTTTCCTGTAGTTTGTGGGTGTGCGGCAGGGCGGCGGCGCAGGAATCTCCGGCGCTGATCGCCAAAACTCCCATCGCGCTGAAGAACGTCGAAGGGCGCATCGATCACTTTTCGGTGGATGTGAAAGGGCAGCGCCTGTTCGCTTCCGCCAATGGGAACCATACGCTCGAGGTGATCGATTTGAAGGCCGGGCGGCAAGTGCACACCATTCCCGATCTGGACGAACCGCAAGGAGCATATTTCGATGCCGCCACGAATCGCCTGTTTGTGGCGAGCGGCGGGGACGGCACGGTGAAGATCTTCGACGGCAACACGTTTCAGGTTCTGCAGAGCGTGAAGCTTTCCTCGGACGCCGACAACGTGCGCTACGACGCCCGTGCGAATCGCGTGCTAGTAGGCTATGGCGGAGAAAAATTCCTGGCGGGCAAAGTGGCACGGCCGGGTGGGGACGGCGCGCTGGCCATCCTGGATCTCATGGGGAGGAAGATCGCCGAGATTCCCATGGACGCGCACCCGGAATCGTTTCAACTGGAGAAGGTGGGCACGCGGGTCTTCGCGAACGTTCCCGACCATCAAGAGGTCGAAGTCGCCGACCTGGTGAGAGGCACGGTATTGGCGCGGTGGAAGGTGAGTTGCACGACAAATTTCCCGATGGCGCTCGACGAAGCGCATCACCGTCTGTTCGTTGGCTGCCGGATACCTGCGCGGTTGGCGGTCTTCGACACGGAAACGGGGAAAATTGTGGCGTCGCCCACGATCGTCGAACATACCGATGATCTGTTCTTCGATGCCAGCAAGGGCCGGATTTACATTCTCGGTGAAGGTTTCATCGAGGCGTGGCAGGAGAAAGGTCCCGATCAGTACGAGCGAATTGGGCGTTATGCGACGCCGGCCGACGGGCGCACCGGTTTGTTTGTGCCCGATTTAGGCGAACTTTTCGAGGCCATCCCGCATCATGGCCGGCAGGGCGCCGAGATTCTAGTTTATTCGACAAAGTGAGAGGCGCCGCCAGTTCAAATTTGCGTTCACATTTGAGAGTTCAGAAGGATTTGAGCTCTCCGCTCTCACCTGCGAAGCTTTAAACTGCGGGCTCGGTCTCTCTCCACCGGCCTACCGCAAATCCCGCGCTCATTCCCCGGTATTAGAAGTATTCCGCGTTCTAGGCGCTTCCTTGTACTTTCCTATCGGGTTTTCCAGCCGAAGACATTTGCGCGCATGGATCGATTTGTCTACCAGGCCGGGCGAGCGATGGTCTGGCTGGCGCTGGCAATCGCGCTGCCGTTCGCCCCAGGCCGATCGGCTGCGCTTCAAAATCCTAAGTGCCACATGCGCCTGAATCCGGCGTATTCTCGTGCATGGATGCGGATGCGGAGGGAGCGACACATGAATCCGAAACAAGCGCGTGAGCCAGAAGCAGCCAGAAAGATCGCGAACGAGATTCCCGGATATACCTACGGGACTGCCGAAGCAGCAAGATCGCCTGTTTCGCTCGCCGACTTAGAACTTTTGAAGAAGACGGTGAATTTCACCGAGGAAGACCAGAGATATCTGCGCATGGCCGGCGAGGTGCTGGCGAGCCAAACGGAGGAAGTAGTGAAGAAATGGCGAGGCGTCATTGCGGCCAATCCGCATCTGGCGCAATATTCGCTGGGCCCCGAAGGAAAGCCGGACGCGCATTATTCCGCCGATAGTGGATTGCGATTTCGACAATGGGTTCTCGATACCTGTTTCCGCAGCTACGACCAGGATTGGCTCAATTATCAGCAGGAGATCGCTCTGCGTCACACCAGTGTGAAAAAGAATAAGACCGACCACGTGGAATCGGCAGCTTATATTCCGCTGAGGTATGTGATCGCGTTTACCGCAATCATCAATGATGCCATCAAGCCATTTTTAGCCGCCAAGGGTCACTCGCCGGAGGAGGTCGAGAGAATGCACCGTGCGTGGTGCAAGTCCGTGCAATTGCAGATCGCGTTGTGGAGCGAGCCCTACGCAGACAGCGACCTCGCTTCGGATCAGTGGTAATCAAGTCTGCGAAATCTCATGTGGGGGCTATAGAACTGTCACCACGGAAGAGAGCGGAATATGCGAGCGATTGTCTTGGCGGCTTTTACTCTCCTACTTTTTCTCGGCGCTCGATCTTCCATTATCGTAAGAGGAGCGCCAAATCCTCAGCCCCGAACTGCGGATAATCAAGCCGGGCCGGGGACGCTATCTCGTCGAGGAGATAGCGAAATGCACGGAATGCCACACACCTCGGGATGCCAATAATCAGCTTGATCGTTCGATCTGGATCGAGCCGGTACGCCCCGTCTCCAATTGGGCTCAATTTGCGCCGACGCTCGCGGGGTTGCCCAGTCTTATCGACGAACAGATGGAGCGCGTCCTGGAAAAAGGCGAATCGGCAAACGGGAGAGAGATTCAACCGCCGATGCACATCTACCACCTGAATCACAGCGACGCGCAAGCCATCATCGCTTACCTGCGTTCTCTACCCAGCGCCACCAGCCACTGATTCGCTCGATAAGATATATTTCCTACGGAAGTTTCCCGGGTAGACAAGGTACCCAGCGGTGTGTATTCTTCGGCCCCCGGCAGAAGATTGGTGTTCAGGTGAAGCTCGCGAAGCGCGAGACTTCGTTAGAAACGAATCCAGGAGGAGCGCAATGGAAATTCACAGCGAATTTGTGGCCACCAAGGTGAGCGACGGCACGTCCATGCGGCTATACGTGGCGCGACCGACTGGCGCGCTGGCTGTACGCGGTTTGCTGGTCATGCAGGAAGCTTTCGGTATCAACGCGCATATCCGCGACGTTACCGAACGCTTCGCGCGAGAAGGATTTTTGGCTGCAGCGCCCGAGCTTTTCCATCGCACCGGGGCTGGATTCGAGGGCCGGTACGACGACTTCACCGCGTGCATGCCGCATATGAAGGAATTGCGCGACCCAAACATGGAAGCTGATTTTCGAGCCTCTTACGATTGGCTGCGTGCCAATGGTGTTGCCGCAGGCTCTCCCATCGCGGCGGCCGGCTTCTGCATGGGAGGCAGAGCCGCGTTTCTGGCGGCGATCACGCTGCCGCTGGAATGCGCGGTTTCGTTCTACGGCGGCGGCATTGCTCCGAATCCGACGAATCCGGGCTTGCTGAATCGCGTAAAGGATTTGAAGGCCCCGGTCCTGCTTTTCTGGGGCGGGCGGGACCAACACATTACAGTGGATCAAAGACGTGCGGTAGCGGATGCTTTGAGAAACGCAGGAAAGAATCATGTGAACGTGGAATTCTCTGAAGCCGATCACGGATTTTTCTGCGATGCGCGCCCGAGTTACAGTCCGGTGGCGGCCGCACAGGCTTGGCCGCTCACGCTGGCATTCCTAAACACCTACACTGCCGCTCGGGAACAGCGCGCCTCGGCGCGGTCGTAGCATTTAGCAGAGATATAGCTGCGGAAGCTTTGCAGCCGCTAAGCCACGCCATCACGCTTTAAGCGAATCGAGTCTGGGCGGCATCTCCAGGAAAGAGCGCGCGACGTGCCACAACTGGTGACGATTTAGCCCGAGCACCAGAGAGTGTGCCATGCCCGGCAAGATCGCAAACTGCCGGTCCGAATTGACCAGCTTGCGGTAAAAATTGAGGCAGTCCTCGTCAGTGGCGATACCGTCGTATTCGCCACGCGCAACGAGCACCGGCGCGTGAATTTTTTGCGGGTCGATGACCGGGAGATTAGCGGTCATATCGAGGTATGTGCCGGTGGGAACGCTATCGCCGAAACGCAGCTCCGCGTCCGCGAGCGCATCTCCTACGGCGGGATCGGAAGTGCCGCTCTTATCGCGGGTAAAAATGCTGTGGACCATGGCGCGGTCGCGCGGGCGTCGGTTGTGCGTGCGATAGAACTCGAGCTGCTTGGCGCGATCGGCAAGCGTTGGCGAACCCTCACCCGTATAAGTGAGAGCGGTAAGGACCAGGCGATTAACGCGCTGTGGCTGCTCCATGGCGTAAGCGCCCGCGCGGAGGGCGCCCGATGATTCGCCGAAAAAATGATAACGCTGCTGGCCCGTTTCGCGCACCACCACTTCCACCGCCGCTTTAAGGTCCTCAACGCCATCGGCGATGTTCGAGTTGCCTTCGCCGGCTGAGGATCGGCCGTATCCGGAAAAATCCATGGTCCATACATCGAATCCATACTCGGCGAACTTGTTCATCAAAGAGTATTCGCCGTGGCCGGAGACATTAAGATCGAAGCTGGGCCGGGCGGAAATGGATGAGCCGTGTACCAGGAAGAGCACGGGCTCGGCCACTTCGCGGGAATGCGGAGCATTCAGGCGCTTTCGGAAGAGGTTCAGCTTGAGATTGCCGCGTTGAGCCCAATACTCATTGCTCCAAATTCTTTTGTCCGCGGAAGCTGAAGGTGCTTCGTCATCCTTTTGACTTGGTGCTTTCGGTGCGGCCAGTGAGTTTCGGCTCAGGAGGCTCAGGAAGGTCGAACCCGCGCCAAAAAAGCCTAAACGGTGCAGAAAAGAACGGCGAGACGATTCGGAAATGCCGGGTGTCATAATGTGCCTCCTGACGTCGAAAGGCGGACGCGGCTCCGTTCCAGAGCAACGTGTGAGCTCCCGCAGCTTACGATACGCTCATCCGTGAGTGGATCGCAATACGGAAGCCAGTATGTCACACATTCCGACGTGTCACATCGAGTCAACGACAAGGGCTCACGACAATAACGATGGTTCAGCGGACGGCTGAACCTAATAGCGTTCCGCGCTTGAGTGAACGCTCTTTCATAAGCGCAAAGAAAACAGGAACCAAAATCAGGACGTGAATCGTTGAGGTGATCATTCCTCCCACGATTGGAGCGGCAATTGGCTTCATCACATCTGAACCGATTCCTGTTTCCCAAAGAATTGGAACTAGGCTTGCTAGCACTGCGAATACTGTCATGAGTTTGGGGCGAAGGCGCTGAACCGCTCCTTCAATGACCGCAACTTCGATGTCCTCACGTTTGAGCGGAGCGCCGGTTGCTAATCGCCGATTAAGCGCCTCGTGCAGATACACAACCATCACCACGCCTGTCTCGACGGCGATTCCGAAGAGAGCGATGTAGCCCACCCACACGGCCACGCTGAAGTTGTACTTGAGAAGCCATTGGAGGATGAGACCGCCGGTCATCGCATAGAACGTCGGAAAAACGAGCACCGTGGCTTCTGTGACGGAGTGGAAGACCATGTAAAGGAGCATGAAAATTACAAAGAAGACAATGGGAAGAATGATTTTCAGCCGTTGCCTCGCCCTCAATTCAAACTCGTATTCGCCGGACCACTGATATGTGTATCCCGCAGGCAACCGCAACTTTTGCTCAAATAGGTTCGAAGCTTGCTGGACGAACCCGCCATAGTCGGTCGTATTCAGGTCAATGTAGACGTAGCCGGTGAGCTGGCCGTCCTCGTCTCGAATCATCGCGGGCCCTCGTGAGAAAGAAATGCTCGCCACTTGCTCAATTGGGATTTGAGCGCCGGAAGGTGTGGCGATGAGCACGCGGCGAAGTTCGTCTAAGTTGTCGCGGAAGTCGCGCTCGTACCGGACGTTGATGGGGTACCGTTCGCGGCCTTCCACGTTCTCGGCGATATTCATTCCTCCGATACCGGAAGACACCGCCGCCTGCACATCCGCGATGGTCAAGCCGTACTTCGCGGCTTCCGGGCGATTCACCTCCACGTTGACGTAAAAACCCTGGGAGACGCGCTCGGCAAAGACGGACCGCACCTGCGCCAAACTGGACAGAATGTGTTGCACTTGAGTGCCAAGTTGCTGAATGCCCTCAAGAGACGGGCCTTCGATTTTCATCCCGACCGGCGTTTTGATTCCCGTTAGGGCCATGTCCAGCCGGTTCTCAACGGGCATGGTCCACGTATTACTCAGGCCAGGAAACTGAAGTTTCTCATCCATTTCGCGGATCAGCTTTTCGTACGTCATGCCGGCGGGCCATTGCTCACGCGGTTTGAGCATGATAGTTGTGTCGTACATATCGAGCGGCGCATTATCCGTGGCGCTGTCCGAGCGGCCGACCGCGCCGAACACTGTTTCTACTTCGGGAAACGAGCGGATGATCCGATCCTGTTCTTGCAAGAGCCTGGAAGCTTCCACAATGGAGATGCCGGGCAGAGATGTAGGCATGTACAGCGAAGAACCTTCATAGAGCGGGGGCATGAATTGGCTGCCGAGCTTGAACATCAACGGGAAGGTAAGTGCGAGGAATGCGAGGTTCAGAAGCAGCGTCGTCTTCCGATATTTTAAGCAGAGTCGAAGGACGGGCAGGTACAAAGCCTGTGTGATCCGCGAAATCGGGTTTTCCGACTCAGGTCGCAGCCTGCCTTTGATGAACATGACCATCAGCACAGGAACGAGCGTGATCGCCAGGAAGGAAGAGAAGGCGACCGCAAGGGTCTTCGTCCACGCCAGCGGCTTAAACATTCGCCCCTCTTGTGCTTCCAGCAGAAAGACCGGAAGAAAGGAGACAACGATAATCACAAGCGAGAAGAACAGCGCTGGCCCTACTTGCTTGGCGGCACCGATGAGAACGCGCCGACGATCCGGCTCGTTCCGCGATGCGTTTTCGGAAAGGTGCCGGTATCCGTTCTCGACCATGACAATCGCGGCATCTACCAAAACTCCAATCGCCAGCGCCAAGCCGCCGAGCGACATGATGTTGGAACTGACGTGCAGGTAGTACATCGGTAGGAAGGATATGGAAACCGCAATCGGCAGGGTGATGATAGGAATCAGCGCGGAACGAACGTGGAAGAGGAAAATGATAATCACAAGGCTGACGATGATTGCTTCCTCGACTAGGTCGCGCTGCAGCGTCTTGATGGAATCCTGAATCAGACCGGCGCGATCATATCCCGCGACAACTTCTACACCGGGCGGCAGCGAGCCCTTAATCTCCTCCAGCTTCTTCTTGACTCCATTGATTACGGTCAAGGCGTTGAGCCCGTATCGCATTACTACGATGCCGCCAACGGTTTCTCCCTCACCTTGCCACTCCGCCACGCCTTCTCGCATGTCGGGGCCGAACGACACTGTACCGACATCCTTAACCAAGACTGGAGTCCCGTTCTTCGCCATCAGGGGAACATTCCTCAAGTCATCCAGCGATTTCAGATAACCCAGGCCACGGATCATGTATCGCGTGCCGCTCAACTCCAACACGCGCCCGCCAACTTCATTCGTGCTGGACTTCACCCGGTCGATGACGGTCGAGAGAGGAATGCCATATGCAAGCAGCTTGGTGGGGTCGAGGTTCACTTGATACTGGCGAACGAAGCCGCCGATGCTGGCGACCTCGGCAACGCCGGGAACAGTCTCCAATTGATAGCGGAGGTGCCAGTCCTGGACGGCCCGCAGGTCGGCGAGGCTGTATTTATGCGTGTGATCTACCAGAACGTATTCGTAAACCCAACCCGCGCCCGTTGCATCTGGTCCAATCGCCGGATGCACGTTGGTGGGCAAGCGACCCGCAATCGTTTGCAGGTATTCGACAACTCGTGAGCGTGCCCAATAGATGTCGGTTCCGTCCTCGAATATGACGAAGACATAACTGTCGTTGAACATCGTTTGTGCGCGGACAGCCTTTACACTCGGAGCAGCGAGGAGCGCTGTGACGATGGGATAGGTGACCTGATCCTCGATGATGTTGGGAGGCTCGCCTTCCCAATTCGTATGAATGATGACTTCTACGTCCGAAATATCCGGCAGGGCGTCGAGCGGAATGTGCCCCATGCTCCAAATTCCCGCAAACGTCAACAGCAGAACACCTGTGAAGACAAGGAACCGGTTGTGAGCACACCATTCAATGACACGGGCGATCATAAGCTACATCCCTCCCGTGGCATCGACGGTGAACTGCCTGTTGGCGATGGCTTGACCATTCTGAAGCGCGGTAATGGTGACCTGCCAGGTGCCTCCCGAACCGAGGCTGGCACTGCCTTCATATGTACCGCCGCCTTTATCGCTCGTCTGAACCACGGTTTTCATCGCGGCCATGCCCATTGCAGGCATCGCGGCCATGAAGAAGGTGACGGTGACTTGTGCTCCGGTCAGGGGCTTGCCCGACTGATCCGTTAATTTCACGCGAACGGTATTGGTGCCCTTCTGCGGAGGAGATGGTGCCGTCGTCAGTTCAACGCTGGCCCGGGCTTGCGTTGGGGCATTCATCGCAGCAGCTTGTCCCGCGCCTGGAGGTGGAGGCATGAACGCGCCCGCAGCGGCTTGCAACTGAGCCTCTGAATCAATCAGGAAATTGGCCGAGGTAACGATCTGTTCGCCAGCCTTCACACCTTTCGAAACCACGAATTCGTCGCCGACGTGAGGGCCAAGCTCGACTTCATTTGGTTCGATGTTCCCGTCGCCAGCGTATGTGAAAATCAGGTTCCTGGTTCCCGAATGGAACACGGCAGAGTCGGGCACGACTAGACGCTTGCCCAGAGGAAGCTTCAGGCTCACATTCACGTACATTCCCGGTCGAAGCTTTAGATCAGGGTTCGAGAATACAAGGCGGACCGGCAATGTTCGCGTTGCCACATCCAGCTGTGGCAGCAAGTAATCGACTCTTCCCTTAAAAACCCGTCCGGGGTACGCATCCAGTGTCACCTCGGCGGGATCACCTGGTTTGATCTTCCCTGCATCATTCTGAAAGATTTGGGCGAGTACCCAGACATCGGAAAGGTCAGCAATGGCGTAAAGCTTCGTATCCGGCTGTACGTACATGTTTGGCAGAGCATTTCTCTCCGTTATGTAGCCAGAAGCCGGAGAGTAGAAGGTCAGATCGGTAATCGCTTCGCCCGTTTCATCTAACTTCGCGATCTCGCTTTCAGGTATGTCGAACTGCTGAAGTCTTGCCCTGGCTGCGGCAATCAGTAACGCAGCCCCGTCCGAGACCCCGCTCACCGTGCTCTGTTGCAAAGCCCCGGCATTCTTCTTTGCCAACAGATACTCGCGTTCTGTCTCTACTAGATCGGGGCTATAGATCGTGAACAACGGTTGTCCCTTGCGGATGAAATCTCCCGTGGCATCCGCATAGACCTGGCGAATCCATCCCGCGAAGCGCGTCTGCACATAAGCAAACCGGCGCTCACTTGGCTGGACATTTCCGTACAAACGGATTTCGTCATTGATTGTTTTTGATTCGACCACGCCCACCTTTACGCCGATGCTTTGCATGCGCTGTGGCGAGAGTTGAATGGGCGCGAGCGGCGTTTCTGATGGAGGCGCGGCAGAATCATCAGAGGGCGCTGTTGCTGGCGCCGCAGGTGGTGACGGCTCGCTCCCACTCGCCGTTGCTGCCGGTTGTACGCGACGCATAATTGGATTGACTGGCGAGCGCCACCAGAGCCAACCGGCCGCAGCGACAACTGCGATCAATGCCACGAGCGTAACCAGGAAAGCTCGGCGATACTTATCGCCTGCTGCCGGTTGGCTCAACATGCTCTTTGTCTCGTCGATCATTTTTGTTCCTGTCATGGGAGCGTCACCCCGGTAAGTCGCTCGATGTGGGCCATTGCCGCGTCATGGTCAAGGAGAGTTTGTTGGTATTCGAGATCGAGGTTCAAAACATCCATGTAAGATGAAAACAAGGTCTCAAAATCGGCGCGATTGGACTCGTAGGCGGCTAATCCGGCTTGTATGGTTGCCTGGGCTTGTGGAATCAACCCGTCACGATAAATCAGCAGTTGCTCTTCGGAGGCTTTGATGGTGACGTATTGCTTCTGAACTCCGGCAAGTACAGCCTGCACCTGGGCATCCTGTTCTTGCTGCGCACGCTCAACGTTCACTTGAGCTTGAGCGAGTGCTGCTTGTCGAGGTTTACGTCGAGGGAAATTCACGCTGAAGGAGAGCATGTAATAGTCGCGATACTTGCGGTCTGTGATCTCGTACATGTAGGAGAGTTCGAAATCGGGACGAAATTCCTTTTGGGCTAACTCGACTGCCATTTGGTTGCGCTGAATCATCTCTGCATCTTGGTGAATATTAGGATTCTGTCCCCGGGCCTTCTCCAGAAGCTCGCTCGCGGTGTAACGGAGGAAAGTCGCTGACAGAGGTTCGGGAATAATGTCCGGAGAATCCTGGGGCCTCCGAAGAATCCGTTTGAGCACAGCTTGATCTTCACCGACCAGTTGGTGATGCATGGAAATTTCGCGAAGAATTTTCGTCCGCTCAAGCTGCGCCTTTAGCACGTCCCGCTGATTCCCTTGACCCGTCGAGTAGTGCGCTCCGGCTTGTTGTTCTATTTGCTGGAGCAAGGCGGCATTCTGCTGAAGGATTCCTAAAGTCTGTTGAAGATACGCAAGGTGGAAATAAGTCGTCTTCAGGGTTTCGATTTCGTCCTGCAGCACGACTTCTACATGCGCCTTTGTGGCATCAGCATCGCGATCCGCCACTGCGCCGCGCAGCTTGCGCTTTCCGGGATACGGAAACTGCTGAGAAGCGCCGAGGCCAATGTAAGCAAAATCGCTGTTTGTGTATCCGGCAAACGGTCGCGGGCTCCCTACACTGAATTGTTGTAGCGTGAACTGAGGGTCCGGCAAGGTAGACGCCTGCAATGAAGCAAATGTCGCTGCCCTCGCCGCGCTTTCAGCACTGTGAATGGCCGGATCATTCTTCTTGGCCTCCTCGATGAGCACACTTAATGGCGTGGGATTTCCGGCCTCGTGTCGCATTTCGCTGGAAGCCTGCGGGGATTGCTTGTTTTTCAGCACTTCTTGGGGCACAGCGAATACCCTGGATGACACAATGAGAGTGAGAAAGCCAAATACAATCAGCCGAAACTCTTCGCGCCGGGTAAGGACCCGCACGCGAAAACAGATACGTCGCATCATCGCCCTCCGTCACAAATGGAATGCACGCGGACACACATAGGCACCACGGAAAAACGGGCGGACGGAATTAGATTCTTAGAATAGAGGCAGTTTCAGGAGGGCTTATAGGCGGAGAATGGAAGTCCGTAAAGATCAAAATTGCCGTTACAGCTAAGCGCTGTACTGAAGCGAATACCCAGTTTGCCGCTATCGCCACACGATCAGCTTGGGAATGACTAATGCTTCTACTTCCTATGTATGCGTGAGCAGATTGATTGGGCGATTCACAGCAAGACTGCGAAGAAGACATCCCTTGCGACCCGCATTGCGATCCCATGTACCGGCAACAATCATTCGCCCCAGCGCTTAAGATTTGCCGTGGAACAAAACATGAAAGTGCTGGCGTCAAAAGCAGAATTAGAGAGGCAAACACGATGCCGCTTCTAACAGCTAATCTCATAAGAACAGTCTACCCGATGGTGGTGCTCCATTCAAGCAGCAACCGGCCTCAGCATTCTCAGTTTCTAGTTCTTGAAGATTCGGCAACCGTTTGAGCCGCCTCAATCTCCTCCGCAGGCTGGCGCGCCGCAGTTGCCGCAGGCGCTGCGCGCAGATATTGCGCAGGCCAGGATATTGATTTGCCAAGCTGGGCCGCGGCGTGGAGCGGCCAGTAAGGATCGCGCAGCATCTGGCGGGCCAGCAGAACGATATCCGCCTGGCCGCCGCGGATGATTTCGTCGGCCTGATGTGCTTCGGTAATCATGCCCACAGCTCCGGTCAGGACTCTTGCATCCCGGCGAATCCGTTCCGCGAACGGCACCTGATAGCCCGGGCCCATGGGAATTTTCGCGTCGGCAACGTTACCTCCGGAAGAGCAGTCCACCAAATCCACGCCAAGCGTCCGCAGGCTTCGAGCCAATTCCACGGCTTGCTCAATATCCCAGCCGCCTTCTACCCAGTCCGTTGAGGAGATGCGAATAAAGAGCGGCAATCGTTCCGGCCAAAAGCGGCGGACTTTGCCAACCACCTCGCGCACGATTCGCGTGCGGTTCTCGAAGGAGCCGCCATACAGATCGGAGCGGTGGTTGCTAAGGGGCGAAAGGAACTCATGGAGGAAATATCCATGAGCGGAGTGGATCTCGAGCAGGCGAAAACCGGCGTCGAGGGCGCGTTGTGCGGCTTTACCGAAGGCATCGACAATCGCGGCGATTCTTTCGATCGTGACTGCGGCGGGCATGGGATAGTTCGCCGCAAAGGCAATGGCGCTGGGCGCGACGATGTCGCTCCAGCCGCCTTCATGCTCGGCGAGTTTGCCGGCGCCATCCCAGGGACGCACCGTACTCGCTTTGCGCCCCGCGTGGGCGATCTGGATACCCGCAACACTGCCCTGCGAATGGATGAATTTCGTAATGCGCGCGAGCGGCTCAATGTGCGCTTCGCTCCAAATCCCTGAATCTTGAGGGCTGATGCGCGCTTCCGGCAGAACAGCCGTAGCCTCGGCCATGACCAGTGCCGCTCCACCGACGGCCCGGCTTCCGAGGTGAACGAGGTGCCAATCCGTGGCCAGTCCGTTCTCGCAGGAGTATTGGCACATGGGTGAGACCGCGATCCGGTTCACCAGCCGTACATCGCGGATTTGGAGTTCGTCAAAAAGTCCTTTCGTTTCGGCCGGTTGGGGCATCTACTCTGTTCCTTCCAATCAATTTGGGCCAATAGATTCAGGTAAATGATCCTCTCAGGCTATCTGGTAATTGGCAAACAGAAAAGCGTGGCTTAGTTTGGGAGGAATAGCGCCCCAGCAAAGACTTCAAATCCTTGGCGACAGCCGGTCCCGATTTAGTTCGCCGAGTTTTTGCATCGCTTCCGCATTGCCTTTTTCGGATCGGCGAGGTCCATTTCCGCGGCTGAAGCGATTTTCCAGGCGGAAATCAGCAATAGCTTGTAAAAGAAATCGGAAAATGGCGTACCGGCCCGCTGATGGACGCGGTTGGGACATTGCTGACGGCGTTTTTGACGTCGCTCGAAGTTAGCGCTATCTCAGGGGCCCGGCGGCTTGATCCAGGAGCGGCTGAAGACGTCGGCCAAGGTGAACGAGACCAGCAGGGCGAGCCAGAAAAATCCGGCCAAAACGACAATTCGGGTGAGCCCTCGGCTGTACCAAAGGTGCATAAAGAAAAGTCCCACCAGAAACATTTTTATAACCGCAATCGCCAGCGCCAGGACCGTATTGAGTGGGCCGAGATCGACATATGCGATTCCGGTGGTCAAAGCAGCCAGGACGAGCAAGGCTACAAACACCAGCGTATAGGTTCGAACCGAAGGGCTTTCTGCGCTCATTTGTAACGTCCGCCGATGAGATAGAGCAAGGGAAATAGATAAATCCAAACAATATCCACGAAATGCCAATAAAGTCCGGAAACCTCGATCCTATCGTAATTTTCCCGCGTAATTTTGCCGCGCCAGGCAAGGATGGCCATAACACTCAAGAGGCCGATGCCGATAATCATGTGCAGGGCGTGCAGGCCGGTCATGAAGAAATAAAAACACAGGAATAACTCGACCGCATTTCCGGGAGCACCGCGCAACTCTTCCAGGGAGGGGTGGAAATTAAGGCCTGGCACCATCTGCTCGTGCCATTTGTGGCTGTATTCGGTGAACTTGATGCCCAGGAAGGCGATGCCGAGAAGAATCGTCAGGAGCAGTAAGATAACTAACATTGTGCGCTTGCCTTCGCGCGCCGCGTGTACGCTCATGGCCATGGTAAAACTGCTGGCCAGGAGTATGAACGTCATGGCCGCGCCAAAGTCGCCTTCCAGCCCATGGCTGCCCGCGGCAAAGCCAGAGTAATACAAGGAGCGATACATGATATATGCGGTGAATAAACCGCCGAAAAACAGCATCTCCGTCGCCAGAAAAACCCACATCCCGAAACTGCTGGCGTCGTACTGCTGCTCCAGCTCCTCGAACTGATGGTGCAGTGCAGGGCGGAGATGGCGAGCGGACGGTGTCGCCAAAGGGTTGCTGGCTGCGCTTTCAGACATGTACGTGCTCCGGCTCAGCGTAGCCGTAGGGCTCTCCAGTAATGATGGGCGTCGCTTCGAAATTACCGGTGGGAGGCGGCGATGGCGTCTCCCATTCCAGGCCTTTCGCGCTCCAAGGATTCGATCCGGCTACGGGTCCATAGCGGATGGACCAGAGAAGATAGACGAATGGAATCAAGTAGCCAACGCCGAGTATCGAGGCACCGGCGGAGGACATCACGTTGAGCACCTGGAACTCCGCGGGATACACGGCATAGCGGCGCGGCATTCCCAAATAGCCCAACATGTATTGCGGAAAAAAGGTGAGATTGAAACCCACAAAAATCACCAGCGCGGCGAAGCGAGCCCAGCCATCGTGATAGAGCCGCCCGGTGATCTTCGGCCACCAAAAGTGAATGCCCCCCAGATAAGCCATCACGGCGCCGCCCACCATGATGTAATGAAAATGGGCGATCACGAAGTAGGTGTCGTGCAGATGGACGTCGGTCGCGAGCGAGGCCAGAAAGAGGCCGGTGAGGCCGCCCATGGTGAAAAGTCCGATGAAGCCAAGCGCATAGAGCATCGGCGCTTGATAGGAGATCGAGCCCTTATAGAGAGTCGCGGTCCAGTTGAACACCTTGATCGCAGAAGGAATGGCCACCGCAAAACTCAGCGCCGAGAAAATGAATCCCGCATACACGGATTGGCTAGAGACAAACATGTGGTGTCCCCAGACCAGAAAGCTGAAGAACGCGATCGCCAGGCTGGAATAGGCGATGAAGATATATCCGAAGGGCTTCTTTTTCGAGAAGCAGGTGACCAACTCACTGACCACGCCCATGCCCGGCAGAATCATGATGTATACGGCGGGATGAGAATAGAACCAGAAGAGGTGTTGAAATAAGACCGGATCACCCCCGATAGCCGGATCGAAAATCCCCACGTGAAAGATTCGCTCAAGTCCCACCAGGAACAAGGCGATGGCAAGCACCGGCGTCGCCAGGACGAAAATGATGCTGGTGGCGTACGTGGACCAGAGAAAAAGCGGCATGCGCTTCCAGGTCATGCCCGGAGCGCGCATTTTGTGAATGGTGACGATGAAGTTCAGTCCCGTCAGAATGGAAGAAAATCCGGTAATGAAAACGCCGAGCGCCGTGGCCATCACGTGAGTGTTGAGATAGTGGCTGCTCAAGGGAGTGTAGAAGGTCCAGCCGGTGTCCACTCCGCCGGAAATCAGCGCATAAAGCGTGAAGGCCGCGCCCGTGATGTAGACATACCAGCTCAGCAGGTTCAGGCGCGGGAAAGCCAGATCGCGCGCGCCGATCATCATGGGGACCAGGAAGTTGCCGAGCGTATTGGGAATGGAGGGGATTAGAAAGAACCAAACCATAATCACGCCGTGGATGGTGAAGAGCTTGTTGTAGGTTTCCGGCTGAACCAAAGCGCCCGCCGGCTCGATCAAGTGCAGCCGCATCATGACCGCCGCGGCGCCCCCGATGAAAAACATCAGCGTGATCGAGCCGAGATAGAGCAGCGCGATGCGTTTATGATCGGTGGTAAAGAGCCACGATTTGATTCCATAGTTCGCATTCAGGTAATGAACGCGTGATTCGACCGGGACCTCCGCTACGGCCGTGCTCATGGCGCCTGCGTCCTTTCTCCCGAAGCGAGCGATTTGATGTAAGCGATCAATTGCAGAATCTGTTCTTCGCTGACTTGTCCGCGAAACGTGGGCATCACGGGCCGGTAATTTGGCAGGGGCAGGGAAGCGGGATCGAGGATCGATTGACGGACGTAGGCTTCGTCCAGCACACGATTCTGGCCGTCTCGCAGCGTCACCTGCTTGCCGAATCTGCCTTGCAGAGCTGGCCCGGCGCCCGTCCCGTCTGAAAGATGGCAGGTATCGCAACCAAGGCGCGAAAAGAGCTGCAGGCCCATTTGGGACATGGATTCAGTGGTGGAATTTTCCCGCAACCATTGCGCGTAGCCGGTGGGAGACATCACCTCGATCGTTCCTGTCATTCCCGAATGCAGCGTTCCGCAATATTGCGCGCAGAAGAGGTGATAGCTGCCCGGTTTCGTCGCTTCAAACCATTCCGAGGTGTAGCGGCCGGGAACCACGTCCATCTTGACGCGGAAGGCCGGCACAAAGAAATCGTGAATCACGTCTTCCGAGGTCATCGTGAGACGCACGGGAATATCCACGGGGATGTGCAATTGATTGATCTCACGCGGTCCTTCGGGATGCTGCAGGTGCCACATCCACTGTTTGCCGACCACAAAGACTTCCATGGCGCCTTGCGGCGGCCGGGCGGCGGCAAAAAAGAGGCTGGCTCCCCAGAAAAAGAGAACGACGCAAATCAAGCTGGGAATAACGATCCAAGTGATCTCGAGGGCCATGGACTGCTGCGTTACCGGCGGACGCTCCTCTTCGGAACGACGCCGATACTTGATCATGAAGTAGAAGATCGTCGCGAAGATCAAGAACGTAAAGAACAGCGTGAGACCGGTGAGGAAAAAATACAGATGGTCGACGCGGTCGGCCGAGGCGGAGGCATCCGTCGGCCGAAGCTGCGGCCATTGCGCTATAAAAACTTCGGCGATGAGACTAACGTCCAAGCTTGACGGTTGCCTTTCTTTTCGCCTTCAAGCGTCCCGCCTGGGAAGGCCATACTTCTCACGGCGAAACAGAATTGCGATCACGAGCGCAAGCGACAGCACTGTCAGCGCGCCCGCCGCCTTGATCACGCGCGAGATCAACAGACCATACTTTCCTGTTGCCGGGTCGTAGTGATAGCAGTAAAGCAAAATCTGATCGATGGGAGAGCCGATCTTCTCTTGTGAAGCTTCCACTAATCCCAACCGCAGATCACGCGAGGGATAACTGATGCCGTAAAAATAGCGCGCCACTTTTCCGGCGGGTGTGAGCAGCATAATTCCGCTGGGATGCGCGAACTGGCCGGAGGCGGAATCGTAGGCGTAACGGAAGCCTACCGCTTGCGCCAGCATCCTGATCTGCGCTTCGTCTCCCGTCAGAAAGTGCCATCCCTGCACGCCGCGCTGCCGGCCATAAAGTCCTGAGTAAAGTTCGTGTTTCACGCTCGCGAGGACTGGCCGTTCCGTAGGATCAATGCTCACCGTCACAATCGTAAAATCCCTTCCGATCTCCAGAGGCAATTCCTTTGCGCTGCGCAAGAGGCCGTTCAGGACCTCGGTGCACAACATCGGGCATTGGTAGTACACGAGCGTCAGGATGACGGGCTTTTTTCCAAAGAATTCTCGCAACGCCACCGCGTGACCGTGCTCGTCGCGAAAAGTGAGATCGAGGGGAATAGCGCTGCCGAGTTTCTGATCCAATCCGACGTCGCGCAGCAGCGCCGGGCGCACGCCCGCAGTCTGCACCGGTCTGTCGTCCAGCTGAGCGTGTGCGGAGCTGGCGCCAAAAAGGCTCCCAAGAAACGCGAGCGCGAGAATCGATAAACGGAGAGTTCGCGATTTCATCGCGCAGGCCCTCCTGGCTGAGGAATGCTCGTGGCGTTATTTTTATTTTCAGGCAGCGGCGTATTTTGTGGGTTGGCGGCTGAGCGTATTGGTAACCCTCGCTGCAGAAGCAACTCCATGGCGCGGTCAATCGGCAGGCGCACGATGCCATTCTGGCGATCGATCCAGCCGTAACCGTTGAGAAGATTCTGTTGCGATTGGTAATAGTTCTGCAGATCCGCACCGGGATTTGGCTGAACGCGCGGCGGAGGAGGCAGCGGCCGCTCAGCGGCAAAGGGCGCCGCGACGAAAGATCCCGGATTCTCAGCCTTCTGAAAGTACTTGAACAGCCAGATCAGCGATAGCGAAGTGGCAGCCAGAAGTGCGGCCATGATGAGGGCGAAATAAAGCAAGCCACGCGGAGAGGCATCGCTTTTCTCGTAGGCATGCGAGCGGGTTGCGTGTGGGCTAGTCGCCATGTTCGAGCGCCCCCTCGAATCTGGGGTCATGCATAGGCAGTAAGGGCCGGCTCTTGAGTTCGCGCACAAACGCCGCTATCCAAATTCCGCCCATCCCTACGGGCAAGAGGAAATCAAGCAGATAGAAGCGCGGACCGGCCTTCTCGAATGCAGGGACCACCATCCAGTAGATATCCACAAACGTCATGACGATCAGCGCGCCGCAGAGCACGGAAAGAGTCTCCACGTGCCGTTTGATCGCGCGCATGAGCAGAAGATAGAAGGGAATTGCGAAAGAAAAGAAAATCATCATGAGCGCGACGATGGCCCAGCCGCCTTCCGCTCGCGTTACGTACCAGGGGATTTCCTTGGTCAGATTCCCCGCCCAGATGATCAGGAATTGAGAAAAGGCCAGATAAGCCCAGAGCATTACGAACGTGAGGACCAGGTTCCCCAGATCGTTGAAACGCTCCGGCGTGATTGCACCGGCGACGGGCTCGCACTTGGAAAGCAGGCCGGCCACCAGAATGGACAAAGCGAGCGCGCCGAGCAACTGCAGGACCATGAAGATCATGCCGAAAATTGTGGAGAACCAGTGCGGCTCGAGAGACATGATCCAGTCAATGGAAAAGAACGTGACCGTAAGGCCATAAAGCACCAATCCCGGCCCACTCAAAGTTTCCAGACGTCCGGCCAGCGTTGGATCACCGGTGCGGTCCTGCTCGTCTGACCAGCGGTTCAGCCGGCGCGCTAAAACCCACCACACCGCGAAATAGATCACATTGCGAATGAGGAAAAACGGCAGGTTCAAATAAGGCTGCTTGAATTTGAGAGCGGTATCCGCAGCGACAAGGGTTGGATGTGTCCAGGAATACAGGCGGCCGAGACCAAGCAGGAGTGGAAGTGCAAAAGCGGTGAGCAGCGGCAGAGTGCGCGTGCCTGCTTCCAAGGGGCGACGAATCGGCAATCCCCAAAGTCCGCCGGTCAAGTGGTGCACCATCAAAAATGCGGCGCAGCCGAGCGGGAAGCCGAGCCAGAAGACAAATGCCAGCAGGTAGGAGCGGAAGAATTGCTCGGGTGCGCGAATCCCGTCGAGTACGGCGAGAATGAGTGCTGCGATCCCCAGAATCAGGGCGCGCTTCTGGATGCCATCGAATCGAGCGCCAAGCGCGTCGGTTGCCGTCATTGTTGCCCCGTGAGCGCGCGGCTCTGCGATTCGGGAACATCTGCCGTCGAGCCATGCTGGCTCAATTGCAATGCCCGGATGTAAGCGGCGATGCGCCAGCGATCCTGCGGCGAAACTCGGGAGGCATAGCTGTACATAAGCCCCAGGCCATTGGTCATCACGTCGAAGAAATGCCCCGCGGGAGCTTGCCGCAGGCGTTCTAAGTGAAACGAAGGCGGCGATGGAAATCCGCGTTGCACGATCATTCCATTTCCGCTGCCGGTGTAATCGTGGCAAGGCGAACAGTAGATGTTGTATCGCTCGCGTCCGCGGCTCAGTTCCGCAGAAGTGATGGGGAAGGGGAAAAGATCTGCGACAACGCCGTTGATCCTGCCGGCATAGAGAAGCTCGTCCGTGCGCAATTGGCCGCGCGCGACGGTTCCCTCGACGGGCGGCCGCTCGGAACGGCCGTCCGCAAAAAAAGTGCTGGGGTCTTCAGGCACGTACTTGGGCTGGACGTGCATGTCCTGGCGGCAGCCGGCGAGCCAGAGGGCAGAAAAGATCACGCACGCCCGGAGCGCTGGCCTCGAGGCCGGCAAGGATTTGCGCGATTTAGACTTCGGCTTCATAGACGCCAAATGGTTTGAGGCTTTCCAGAAATTGTCGGGTAGCGCCCATATCGAATTTCTTGTCCCGCGCCTTGATGCACAGGAAAAAGCGTCCCCGCGTGGCCAGGGCGAAGCGTGGCACATTGAAAAGCGGGTGATAAGGTGTCGGCAAACCATTCATCGCCAGCATTCCGAAGGTCGCCGCCAGCGCCGCGCAGAGAATCGTTAACTCGAAGGTGATCGGAATGAACGCGGGCCAGCTGTTGAACGGCTTCCCGTCCACGTTCAAGGGGAAACTCAGGACGTTCGCATACCATTGAAGAAAAAAGCCGCCTGCTGCGCCGAACATCCCTGCTAACAACACGATCAGAGGAAGCCGCGTGCTATGGAACCCCACGGCTTCCGCCAGCCCTTCTACCGGCATGGGCGAGAAAGCATCGATGCTGCAATAACCGGCCTCTCGCGCGCGGTGGGCGGCTTGGAGAAGCTGGTCCGGGCTTTCGAATTCCGCAACTAATCCGTAAAGGCGCTTATTGGCCATGATGTCCGGTGTTGAGCCATGTGCGTCGCTTGCGTTCAGGTAGCTGAAATCTCCGGGTTCGGATTCCTCAACTTTGCTAGATATGTGGTTCGCGGCCGCGTATTGAGTTCCGCCAGCAGGCTATAATCACGCGTCTGGCGCTTCAGCTTGGAAACGCGGCTGTTCGGATCGTTGATGTTGCCAAAGATGATCGCTTCGGTCGGGCAGGCCTGCTGACATGCGGTCTGGATCTCGCCATCGCGCACGAGACGGTCCTCTTTTTCGGCGTTGATCTTTGCTTCGTTGATCCGCTGCACACAATACGTGCATTTCTCCATCACCCCGCGGCTGCGCACGGTGACATCCGGATTGCGCAGGCCGTAAAGGCTGGGGGTCACCCAGTCGGAGTAAAGCTTGAAATTGAACCGCCGTACTTTGTAGGGGCAGTTGTTGGAGCAATAGCGCGTACCCACGCAGCGGTTGTAAACCATCTCGTTGAGGCCTTCAGGGCTGTGAACCGTGGCCCCCACGGGGCACACCAGCTCGCAGGGCGCTTGCTCGCAGTGCATGCAGGGGACCGGTTGAAAGTAGGTTTCCGGATTCTCCAGAGTGCCGCGATAATAATTATCCACGCGAATCCACTGCATATCGCGCCCGGCCATCACTTCGTACTTGCCGACGACCGCGATGTTATTTTCCGCGTAGCACGCTACGAGGCAGGCTTCGCAACCCGTGCAGCGGCTCAGGTCGATGGACATGCCCCAGGCATATCCTTCGTACTTGTATGGCTGATAGAGCGACAGATTCCTGGCGACTTCTTCCTCGGGATCCTTGGCAAATTGCGGATTCTTGCGAAATTCCTCGAGCGTGGCAATGCGCACAAGGTTTCGTGCGAAGGCATTCTCGCTCTCTTCTTCGACCTGCTGATTATTGTGCTCAATGGGATGATGAATCTGCGTCGCCGCCATGAGATAGTTCTGGCCCGTTTTTTCGATCTGAAGGCCATTCGCGATCGCCAGCGTTGAGGACGTGCGCAGAAGATATCCATTCAGGCCGAAGCCAGTGCCCACGTGTCCCGCGCGCCTGCGTCCATATCCCAGCGTAACCGTCGCGGAATTGTCGGCGTGCCCGGGAAGGGCCCACACCGGCCCGGTAGCTTTCCAGCCTGCGATATTCAGATTGACCACGTCGCCGGTCGTGAGGCCGAGGCGCCAAGCGGTTGCGGGGCTGAGTGCCACGGCGTTATCCCAGGTGATCTTTGTGAGTGGCTTGGGTAGTTCTTGCAGCCAGGCGTTATTGGCCCAGCGGCCGTCGCCGATCGTGGGGTCGGGCCGGAAGACTACCTCGATGGATTGTTGATTCAGCGCCGGCGGATCCGGCAATTTGCCGTAATCGAGGCCCAGCTTGGGTGAAAGCGCGGGAAGAGCAGTTCCTGCCATTACGCCGTCGTGTAAAGTCTTTTCCCAGAAATTCTCGAACGGTTCTTTGGAAGACTGCGAATGTTGCGCTCTCCAGTAATCGCGGACTAAATCGTGATCGGATTTTCCGGCGTCGCCTGTGAACAGCGCGACCAGCTCATGGAGCGATCTGCCGCTGTAGAGCGGAGCTATAAGCGGCTGCACGATGCCTATGGTGCCGTCGTACGCGCGAGCATCACTCCAGGATTCCAGAAAATAGGTTTGGGGGACGTGCCAATGACAGAGTTCAGCAGTTTCATCGTCGTAGAGACCGCAATGAATGCGCAGCGGCACCTTAAGGAGCTGCTGCGCAAACTGCAGATCGGCGGGCGCGGTGAAGACGGGATTGCTGCCGAGAATGAATAGTGTCGAGACGTGCCCTGCTTCGATGTCTTTCGCCAGTTCCGGCAGGGAATCGTTTTCGGGGCTTAGTTCGATGGGTTCCGTATAAACGACGGTTTGGCCGCTGTTGCCGAGTGCCGCATTCATGGCATGGGCCAGCGCGTGCACAGCGGCGGATTGCGATGCGCCTGCAAGCACCAGCGCCGCGCCGCGATGGCTTTGCAGGTCCCGCAGAACTGCTTTCAGCCATGAATCCGGAACGGCTGAGCCGGCGCTTGGCACTGGAAGCCCAAGAGCGGCGGCCAGAGCTCGCGCGAAATTCTCGATTTCGCCGCAACGAATGGGGAGCCGATGATCCGCCATCGCACCGGTAATCGAGGGCGTACTCTCGACGACGTAGAGGCGATTCATCTCCGCGCGCGGCGTCTCGATTCCGCGCCAATTCGCAAAATCGCGCGCATAGCGGATACTGGCTGCGCCATCGTTGAGGAAATCGCAATCGAGAGAAACCACGACGGCGGCCTTATCGAATCGATTGACTGGATTCACATTGCGGCCAAAGGCGAGCCGCGCACCCTGATGTGCCGCGTAGTTGCCGCAGGGTTCGTGCTTATACCACTTTGCATTCGGGAATTGCGCGAGCAGGGACCGCATCTGCGCAGCAAATGTCGGTGATGAGGTGGTTTCGGTTAGGACCCGCAGGCCCGCGCCTTTCGTGCTGGCCAAAGTGGCGCGAAGATCATCGGCCACGGCCAGGAATGCCGGCCAATCGCTGATGCGTCCTTCGCGCAGGATCACCTGCGAGCGGTCCGGGTCCCAAAGCGTAAGCACCGAGGCCTGGCAGAAAATGTTGCTGGCTCCCAAACTCCCCGGATGATCCGGATTTCCCTCCACCTTGGTGGGCCTTCCCATGTGGCTTTCCACGAGGAGACCGGCGGCCACGCCACGGTCCACCATTGAGGTGGCGTAAAAAAGCGGCTTGCCGGGAATGACCTCTTCAGGAGCGCGTACGTAGGGGACAATCTTCTCGGTCGGTAATTTCGTGCAGGCGGTGAGTCCGGAAAGCGCCGCGGAGGCGGCCATCAGCTTCAGAACCTCGCGCCTGTTCAGCCCGTGTTTGGCGGCCTTCGGTTCTTTCTCTGGATCGTTGGGAAATTCATCGTGCAGGAATCTCTGATATTCGGGCGTGCAGGCAACTTCTTCCAGGCTGCGCCAGAGGCGCCTGGCGCCCTGCCGCTCGAGCTTCGCAGCGATCGCTTCAAAATCAAGAGGCGTTTTTGATTCCGAATGCATGTGTCAATACGAATTCAGTCGCGATTCGCCCGAAGAATGCTTGCCCTCAGCGGTGGCAGGTCCAGCAGTCCGTGAGCGAATTAATTTTGTATTCCTTGACCAGCTTTGTACCGAGCTCCAGTTGATGCGCGGGCGGCTGATAGGAAATGCTGAAAACCTCGTCCCTCGGCCGCACATTATTTTCCGGATGCCGGTGGCAATCGAGGCACCAGGACATCTTCAAAGAGTTCTCCGCCCAGGTAAGGGGCATGGCCCCGATGGGGCCATGGCACGTCGTGCAGCCAATCCCTTTGGCGACGTGGATGCTGTGATCAAAATAGACAAACTCGGGCAGAGCATTCACCCGCACCCATTCGATCGAGCGATCCTCCCGAAAACTTTGGCGCACGGGCTCCAACATCGGACTGTTTTTCCAGATTTGGGAGTGGCAGGTCATGCACGTTTCCGTGGGCGGCAATCCGGCAAACGATGATTCCTCGACCGACGTGTGACAGTAGCGGCAGTCGATTCCCAGCTCCGCGGTGTGATGCTTGTGGCTGAAGGGCACGGGCTGCACTTTTGGCACATTGGCTTCCGTGACGTAAGGCGAGCCGTCGATCCAGTAGGGAATAAAGCCGCCCACGATCACCAAGAGAAAGAAGCCGTAGATCGTCAGCTTCGAAATCAGATTCGTGCTGTGATGAAAGACCTGCGCCATGATCGTCGTGTCGGCTGGCCGCCTTTATCTCCTTTCTCCCTGTGTCTCGGTGACGAGGCTTCTCATTTCAAAAATCGAGATCATCGGCAGGTAGCGAATGAAGAGATAGATCAGCGTCAGGAAAAGTCCGAGCGAACCGACCAGCGTCATCCAGTCCCACCTTGTCGGCGCGTACATGCGCCAGATGGAGGGCACGAAATCGCGGTGCAAACTGATCACCACAATGACAAAGCGCTCGAGCCACATCGCGCAATTGATGACCAAGGCCACGGCGAAGAGCGCCGGCACACTCGTACGAACGCGTCGCGACCAAAGCGCCTGCGGAAGGACTACGTTGAAAGCAATCAGAGACCAATAAACCGCCGCATAGGGGCCGCCCATGCGGTTCAGCGTGACGTACCTCTCATAGATGTCGGCGCTGTAGAACGCCATGAACGCTTCCATCATGTAGCCGTAGGCCACAATGAGTCCGGTCGCCAGCATGATCTTGCCCATATTGTCCAGATGCCGCGTGGTGATGAAATCTTCGAGTCCATAAAATTTGCGCAAGGGAATCGCCAGGCACAGCACCATGGCGAAACCCGAATAGATTGCGCCGGCGACGAAATAGGGCGGAAAAATGGTCGAGTGCCATCCGGGCACGATGGCGATGGCGAAATCGAAGCTCACCACCGTATGCACCGAGACCACGAGGGGCGTCGCCAGGCCGGCGAGAAGTAACGAAGCCATCTCATAGCGTTTCCAATGCATGGCGGAGCCGCGCCAGCCCATGGCCAGAAATCCGTAGACGACCTGTTTCGCCCGGGTGCGGGCGCGGTCGCGCAAAGTTGCTAGATCCGGAATCAGTCCCACGAACCAGAACAAGAGCGAAACGGTCAGGTAGGTGGACACCGCGAATACGTCCCAGACCAAGGGACTGCGGAACTGCGGCCAATACCACATGGTGTTGGGGTAGGGGAACAGCCAGTAAAAAAGCCATGGGCGGCCCAGGTGCAGCAGCGGGAACATCCCCGCGCAGAGCAACGCGAATATGGTCATGGCTTCGGCGGTGCGATTGATGGATGTGCGCCATTTCTGATGCAGCAGCAGCAAAATCGCGGAAATCAACGTGCCCGCATGTCCGATTCCGATCCACCAGACGAAATTCACGATGGCGAAGCCCCATCCGACAGGAATGTTCACGCCCCAAATCCCTACGCCGATGGCGAAGAGGACGGTCACCGCGTAGAGAAGCATCAGCAGCAGCAGAAAGGAGACGCCGAATCCCAGAAACCATCCGGGCCGCTGGCGCTGGCCCAGAACAATCGAGCTGATCTTGTCGGTTACGGTGGAGATCGTGTAGCCGGGCTCAATCACCGGCGGCTGGCTGATTTCTGCCGCGCCCTCAAGAGGATCAGATTCCACGCGGAGTTCCTGTTGAAGAAATGATTTAGTGCTTGTTCAGGAAACCAATAACCAGCGTAGTTCCTTCATCTCACAACCGTCAAGATGGAATTGCTCAGCCTACTTTGCGGCGCTGCCTGCGTCCCACCGCGGCGGGTGCTGGGTGATTGACCTCTGGCCGCGCCTCCTCCTTTTTGCTGGTAGCGGCCAGACTCTTTTTCAATGCCTGCATAATGTCGATCACGGGAGCACGCGGCGCTTGGGGTGCGGCCGCGATCGATAATTTCCCGTCCAAAGCTTACCGGCTGGTGCATCGGACTCTATCCGTGAAAGACTGTAGGAAGGCCCCGTTATGCCTGTGGTGGCCAAAACCGCTGGCTAGGGAATTGGCCGCCTATGGAATGTGGATCGCCCCCCTTGCAAACTCACTTTACTGACTCTCCGGGGATAGAATAATGGGTCGCGCGGCGATGCTACCTAGTAGCCGCGGACCCATTTTCATTTTCTCAGGAGTGAGTGTGAGCGCGGAGCGACACAGCAAGCTCGACTGGATGGATGTAATTTGGCTCTTGTTTTTGCTGGGCTTGGCATTGCTGCCCCCGGTCCGCGAGATCCACAAGCAACTCATCCTCGTGGCCATCGGCATTCTCCAGCTTTTGGAGGGCCGGCTCGTCGAGCAACTGCCGAAAAGAGGCCGGAGCTACGCGGTGCTGCTGAAGATTCTGCTGGCCATGCTCCTGATCAGCCATACGGGGGAAGTAGGCATCAACAGCAGTTACTATCCCATCTTTTATCTTCCGGTTGTCACTGCCGCTGTTTACTTCGACGCATGGCAGACGCTCGCTTGGACTTCGATTGCTTCGGCCGCTTATTGCTCTTATCTCTTAGCGGCGCTGCAGGAATATGAACTCGCTCCGGGTGCCGAGGCGGAATTGGCCCTGCGCATCCTTTTCTTTTTTCTTGCCGCCATGGTGGTAAATCGGTTCGCCACAGAGAACAATCGCCAGACCCGGCGCTACCAGATGCTTGCGGAGCAATTTGCGAAAGCCAATCGAGAACTCGAGCAAGCTCAGGCGGAAGCTCGCCGTTCCGAACGTCTGGCCGCGCTGGGCCAGCTTTCCGCGGGTCTGGCACATGAGATTCGCAATCCGCTGGGAATCATTAAAGGTTCGGCGGAAATGCTGAATCAAAGGGTCCAAACCGCGGAACCGCTGGTGGCCGAATTGGCGGGATACATTTCCACGGAAGTGAATCGCCTCAGCGCTCTGGTGAGCCGGTTTCTCGATTTCGCCCGGCCGCTTCGTCTCGAAGCGCGAGCCTGTTCGGTTCCCGAAATCGTGGATCGGGCGCTCCGGGCCGTCGCCGCCAATTGGAATGGGCCAGAGAT
>WNGR01002325.1_pt1 | contig 28242 bp, 36 predicted proteins | sample 5407581 | NCBI WGS metagenome assembly WNGR01 (sample SAMN13153383, study PRJNA577476) | soil metagenome | isolation source: 80 cm soil or saprolite under Garry oak tree replicate 2 | place: USA:California | collected 2016-06-15
CAAACCCTAGTACACCGATCCTAGTATCGAGTCATAGTATCGTACATGTGATTCTCGTGCTGACTGATGCTGACTGTCCATGACTAATTACCGCTTACTCGAGTAGTCATCACCTGTGAGTAAGTGTCTTTCTGCAAACGTAACAGTTGCAATTAAGATGTTGTCCATGTGGATTACCACTTCTCCCATGTCGGTGAGTGTTCAGAAGATGGTGTCCATCATGGTTTGGAAGGTACTTGGGGAATTTGTGAGCCCAAAGAACATGATGCATGGTTTGTAGAGCCCTAAGTTGGTTTTAAAAGCCCCCTTCCATTGGTCTCCTTTTATTTGCATGTTATTGTATCCCCAGCGAATGTCGAGTTTGGTGAATAGAGTGGCATTTCATAGTTGATCAATCAATTCTGGGATGAGAGGAAGTGGGTATTGGTTCTTGACCATGAGGCTATTTAACCATCAGTAGTCTTATACTGGTTGGAGTTTCCCATCTTTCTTGTGGATGAAGAAAAATGGTGAAGAGTATGGGGATTTTGATGGTCAAATATACCCCTTTTCCAACTGTTCCTTGATGAACTCCTTTAACGACTCTTCCTCTCCACATGCCATGGGATAAACTTTGCAGTCAATGGCTGCTGGTGCATCTGGGAGTAGTTCAATTGCATGATCCCACATTCTTTCTGGTGGGAATCAGTGTGATTCTTCCTTGTCAAATGTTTGTTTGTGTTGGCAATATTCTTCGGGGACCATTTGTTTGAAAGTTTTCTTCGTGTGGTCCATTGCCTTCTGTGCTAGTTCAGAGGCTGTAGTTGTCTTCCTAAGTATAGCATATGGTTCTTCTTTGTCATTGATCTGTTCTTCCCATTCTTCTTTGGTTGTCGTAGCTGAGATTTGGGTTTGATCTGGTTTAATGCTTGAGATAACCACTGGTTGACACTTTTTGTCCAGTGTAGCATCCTTCCAGTGGATCACTGGTTCAAATGCCATGAGCCAGGGGTATCCAAGAATGACTTCATCTCTTCCCAAATTTGTGATGAGGAAGCAAAGTGTTTTTGCTTCTTCTCCAGTGTGCACTTGTAGATCTGTGAAATGACTAATTGCACCATCTTGGTTGTGTGTTCCATCTACATTCCAGATTTTGATTGGGACTTCTACTGGAAGGTAGGCAATTTTGAGTTGGTTGAGCAGGTTTTTTGAGATGAAATTGTCTGTTGCTCCTGAGTCAACTAGGACTTCTCTTTCAGCCATTGCATGTGCAGATTCAAATAGAACTGGGATTCTCATGGATCAATATCTGCTATTGTACATGCTAATTCGTAGTGCCTTTGCCCAGGCTGCCAGGTTTAGGTGTTGAGAAAATCCTCTTTTTTCTAAAACAATTCTTTGGCAAAGCAATTTCGGACCTCTTCAGTTTTGGCATGGAGGGTGGCAATGAGGGCTTGTGCCTTTTGAGCAGTGCTTACTGGTCCATTAGTTTGGATTGTAACAATTGAAGAATTTGAGGTGGTTGCCTTGGCAGCTCTAGTGTGTTTTTGGGGACAGAACCTTGCGATGTGTCCTCATTGGTTACACTGGAAGCAGAGTCCGCTCTGGATCCTCTGTCATTTGTCCTCGTCCATCATGGTGGCTCTTGCCCTTGTTTGCCTGATGTCCATGGCATTTGGATTGCGATTGTTAAGTGCATTTCTCCATTGCATGCAGGTGGCTCCTCCTCATCGATCTCCTCCTTTGACTCTTTCTTTGAGAAAGATGTACTCTTGTTGATGGGTATGTGCCACTTGGGTCCAGTTGTTCCATGTGATGGGGTGATCAAACTTGATGCAGTTTGATACTAATTTGTATGGTAGTCCCTGTTGGAAGACATCTAGGGTTGCTTCTTTGTTGAGGTTGTATCCAGCCTTCTTGGCGATTGACGAGAACTGGGATATGTATGTATCCAGGTTGTCCCCTTTCATTTTTAGGTCCCTTATATTTTGTTGGGCCTTAACCTTTTCTGCGGTGTCCGTGAAGGCTTGGCAAAAGTGAGGTCTAGGTCTTTTATGACCTGGAGAACCTACAGATTCCTGCATCATGAGCAACTTGAGATACCAGCTCTTGGAAGTGTCATTAAAGACATCTTTCCATATGATTGGATCTCTGACTCTAGAGTTGATGAGTATTGTAGTGTCCAATCAATAGTGATTCTCAATGGTACAGTGACAACAACGTCTTTTTTGGTTTGTGTCTTTGACACTGAAGCATGGAGAGAATCAGCTTGCTGGTGAAGCATATTGTGTTGTCTATTGAGTAAGGTCACCTCTGCAAGAGGTGTTGATCTTTAGACCTCTGATAGTGATAAAGTAACTTATTGTTGTACAAAAGTTCCTTCATGCTCTTCACAAGCAGCTATGCATTAGGCAAGTTAAACTCTAGCCTAAGCTGTTCCCTAAACTTGAGAAACTTTATTCAACCCAGATTTTTAGTAAATAGGTCTGTGGGATTCTCAGCTCCTTCAATGAAGAATAATTCTATCTTTTTATTGCAGATGACTTCACAAATATAATGATGGCACAAGTCAATGTGCTTAATCTGCTTTTCCTAAACAGGATTGAAAGATAGAAATATGGAGCCTTGATTGTCTCCACATAATGGAATTGGTGCTAGATTTATTCCTAATTCACTTAGAAGTGAACAGATTCAGACCAACTGTCTGCTTGTATCACACAGCAACATATATTCTGCTTCAGTGGAAGAGAGTGCAATAGATTTCTACACTCTAGAATTCCAACAGAATACTCCATTAGCCATTTTCACTAAATAGCCTGTAGTAGACTTTCTAGTGACCAGGTATGAAGCCCAATCAGAATCTGCGTATGCTATAATACCATCATCGCTTTTACCATCAAAGATTAAAGCATAATTAGAGGTACCTAATAAATATACAATGCACATTGTAGGTGATCCTCTGATGGATAGGCAGCAAATTGCACCATTTTGGTTACAGCATAGGCTATATCTGGTCATGTGCCAATCATAATGTAAAGGAGTGATCCTATTACTTGTTGATATGATGTGCAAAGCTCTGGTGATGCAGATCCCTTATTAGGAGATGGATGATACCCCTCCAGTAGTGGTGTAGGGACTAACTTAGCATTAACAAGTTTAAAATGCTGCAGCACTTTTTGCAAGTAATCCTTTTGATCAATTAGGATTCTGTGTTACGTAGTCACTATACGTCCACCTGACTTAGGTGAATGGATGAGCACCTTCACTTCTGGGATGACTTAGCGATATGGCAATCACGTGTGAGTGATATGCAGATGCTGTGGTATGGCGACTTTCTGAGTACGCACACCAGTCCCTTCTATGTTCCTGCAGGTTCAACCGATCAGGAACGTGGGATACTCGTTGTAGAGTCTTCTCCTTCGAGGTATGTTCTATCCGACAGTTGATACTTCGGATGAGGTAGAGAGAGAGAGAGAGAGAGAGAGAGAGAGAGAGAGAGAGAGAGAGAGAGAGCTTTTGATAGAATCCAGTGACGATTCAGAAAGACCAAGCTGAAGAGCCTTGGTCTGCTACTACAGGTTTATATACAAATGAAGAGGGCTTTGAAGTGCCTCCTGTATCTGTTATCGTACAAGTATCACATGCCATCCTATGATTCCACCACCTTCTGTGGCCTTCTACCGCTGACTGAGATATGTGTCCATGACTAATTACCTCTTACACCATAGTCATCACTGGTGAGTAAGAGTCTCAACTCGATCTGTAACATCACCCCCTTTTCAGGTGGAATGCCCACATACCATGTCAGGCCACAACTCCCTGTAGTCCAGCATGCCTGTCCTTCGTTCTTCCAACCTTGCCATCACATCTGCCATCTCCATCCATTGTATGCTTCCCAGCTTGAGGGCTTGCACATCTCCGAAGGCTTTCTCCAGCTCTATGATACATGCCTCGATGCGATTGCCCTCTTGTGTGAGGATTTGGAAGCGGTGGATCTCCACTATAACCAACTCATCACCCAAATCCTTGGCACACCTATCAACTACAAGGTGATCAGTGTGTTCGGCCATGAGAACGTCTAAGTCCTCCTGGGGGTAGATAGGTTGTTGTGCAAAGGTGAGGAAGGGGGTGGTGTAGAGTGGTCAAGGGTAGATGAGATCGGATTTGTCAATGACTCCCAGTACCATGGGGTTCAGTCCCATGATGACCTGCACATACTTGGCTTGTCTCGTTTCTCCACAGATCCTGATGGGGCATGGGAGGTATCTGGGACCCATGTTGAGATGAAACCCAGGGGGCGCATTCAAGCACCAATTGACTGGGGGTCCATGAGTCCTTCTGACTTGCACTGTGGCTCGATACATGTTGTTGCCCTTGGTAGTTTGTGCATGAGGGGTGTCATTAGCGATTTGGCCGTATGAGATGTGATCGTGCTCAGCTGGGTAGTAGTCTCACTGCCCATCATCCTCATCTGCCAGTCCTGGGTCTGTTGCACAAGCTGTGCCCTTGCTTGTCACTTCTTCTGCCTCTCGGCTGCGGCTTGTTCAAATTGCTTGTCCCTTCATGTCGTCTACATTTTGCGTGTTTTCAGCTCCATTTGCAGCCTGTATCCTTGGAGGCACAGGCAGGGGCTGGCTGGCCTCTTGACTGCTCAGGAGAGCGTCGAGAAGTTGATTGACTTCTGCGCTGCTGATGGGTTGTCCAGTGTACAGTATTCTGGTGTCAGGGTTTTGCAAGTTGTACATAGTGGGTGATAATGCACAAGGGGGCATTGCCTCCTCCATTGGGTCTGGGAATCTTCCCACCAGGGCGACTCTTTCATCTTCAGTGATGGGCCCTCTGGTTGCTCGTTCAGTGCAGATGGCTCTGGCCTGGTCAAGGGTGATAAGACATTCTTCAAGTTCTGCAGCGAAGACTCTAGTGGGAGAGCTGGCATAGTAGTTGGTCATGTGAGTGAGTGGAGAGGTGGATGAACGCTTAGCAGAGGAGTGGGGAATGTCGTTTTGGGGCTTGCCTCTTCTCCTTTTATGTGGGACAAGGGCAGAGTTGGTTTCTTCAAACTCCCTTATCGCATCTTCTGCGAATATGTCTTCTTTGTTGACCCACTGGTTGTCCGAGTCTAGGTATCCCTTCCATTTCACCAGGTACTGCAGTTTGCATCTTCTGCTGAAGTGCCGGGAATCTAGAATCTTTTCTACTTCGTATTCTTCCATTCCATCCACAAGGTCCGGTGGTAGGCACTCATAATTTGGGCCATGTGTTGCAGTTTCGCGATAAGGTGTGAGGAGGTCAGTGTGGAAGACTGGGTGGATGCTCCACTGCGTGGGAAGTTCGAGACGATAATTGACTGCCAACATCACCTGAGTAATCTTAAAGGGTCCATGTCTCCTAGGGGCTAGTTTGGCTGTAGGTTGATTGGTCCTTAAGTGGTGTCCTTTGAGCCACACGAGGTCCCCTATCTGATGTTTGGGCGTATCTTTGTGTTTCATCCATAGGTTCTGGGCTTTGACCATCAGTTCCTGGGCCTGCATTCTAGCTTCTTTGAATTGTTGGAGTCTGAGCACCACTTGTGGTATGGGTGATGGTCTATCGATCCAATCAGCGCAGGGGTTGTATCCCATAAGTAATTCAAAAGGTGACTTCCTTGTGATTTCATGGGGCCACGAGTTATGTGCAAATTCTGCTATTGGTAGATAAGCACACCAGTTGTCTTGTCTCTCATTGACGTAAAACCAGAGATATTGCTCCACCCATTGATTGGAGCATTCCAATTGTCCATCCATTCTTGGGTGATACGTGGTTGATATGTTCTGCTTTATTCCCACGATGTTACATATTTTGTGCATGAGTTTGGATGCAAATTGGGGGTCCCTATTGCTTATCATCTTGGTGGGTAGTCCAAATTGGACAAATAGATGTCTGATTAGGAGTCCGGCTACTCCTTCTGCTGTTATCTCCTTGTGGCATGGGATAAGGATAACCGCTTTGGAACAGTCATGATCCATTATCGTGAGGATCGAATTGTACCCCTGAGATATAGGTAATTTAGTGATGAAGTCAAGAGTGATAGTGGCGAAAGGCATAGCTTCCGGTGTCAGAAATATGGGTTGGAGGGGTGCCTTCATTGGTTGGGTGTTGACTTTGTGTTGCTGGCATTCTGCACATCCCTTAACATAGTCCAAGACATCTCTGGCAATCTGTGGCCACCAATATTGTCATGCAACTAGTTGCGTGGTTCTTTTGATGCCTGGGTGTCCGTACATGGGTGATTGGTGGTGGGCTTCAATGATGGTGCATTTATCATGAAGTCCTCCCATGACCACTGGTCTTCCCTCCTTATACCAGGTTCCTTCAATCTTCTTGAGCCTATGTGCCTCTATCCAGGGTTTGAGGATGCTTTCATGCTGTTGGTAAACAGGGTCTTCAGGGTGCGTGTCTTCCATAGTGAGTAGTTGTATGAGTTGGGGGGCTTGTTCTATCGTGTTGGCTCTGATGAATAGTCAATTGGGTAGCACCACTATGTTGCAATTGTCGTCCTCCCCCTGCTTGTAATCAGGTCTTTGGGATAGCGCATCTGCTCGACCATTCATCTTTCCTGCAATATGATGTATCTTGAAGTCGTATTCAGACAACTTGAGTACTTCCCTTGCTACCCTTCAAGATATCTTCTGTGGTGACCTCCAATATTGTAGGTTGAGGTGATCAGAATATAATATTACCTTATGTGGGGATCCTGCCAACAGAGGGCGCCAGTTCCTGAAGGCCAGTACTATTGCCAGAAGTTCAAGGTCGTAGATATCATAATTCCTTTGTGCTTCATTGAGGGTGGCTGAGAAATATCCGATGGGGTGTTTCTTTCCGTCTTCTTTTCATTGTACTAGGGTGGCACCCATGGCGTACCCCAATGCATTGACCTCTACCTCGAATTGCTGGATAAGATCTGGATGTGCAAGGATGGGTTCTTCGGTAACTAATTCCTTGAGCTTGTCAAATGCCTGTTGTTCTTCTGGTCCCCATGTCCATTCTTGCATCTTTTTTGTGAGTCAGTTTAGTGGTCACGCAATCTGTGCAAAACCTTTGATGAAGGGGCAGTAAAAATTGAAAAAGCCTAGGGTGGAATGTAGCTGAGTGAGGTTTTTTGGTGTCGGCCAGTTTTTCATGCCCACAGTTTTTACCGGGTCCATGCGTGTCACCCCCTTTTCAAGGATTACCCCCAGGTAATCCATGGAAGCTGCATGGAACATGCACTTCTTGGGTTTAAAGTAGAGGTCATGATCTTTCGTGACCTGGAGTACATCACAGACCACGGCTGTATGTTCCTTCATATTAGTGTGCATTGCGATACCTATGTCATCCATGTATACTCATATGGTGGTTCCTTGTTATGTTACCACTGAACATCTGCCTTGATGTAGGCTTGATTGCCGATCAACCTAGTTGCACAAGTCGATGATGTGGACGATGAGGCAAACCAATAGCTGAATAATGGCGCCGACGATGTAGAATAGAGTCCACTCAAGAGATGAAAGATGATGATCCACACTGGGAAGGAAAGGGAAAGGGATTCTGCTATAGACACTTGCTACTTTGCTGTGGTGAATACAAGAAGTCAAGCTGGAGAACTACCAGCAACTACACTACGGCTTATAAGGACCTCTACTAGCATATAGTAAGCATAGTGAGTCATGCTCAATAAGCAATCAGTAAGCAACGGTAAGCAACAATGAGTAATGATGAGTAAGTCCACATATATACAAAGGGAAGTGAAACAACAATGAGGCAAGATAAGAGACATGAGGCATACAGTCGCTCAGTCATCCAGGCACAAACACTGATAACACAAGTCCAGAACAATCCAGTACCTTCTAGTACCTTCCATGCCTTTCCATAGGCAGTGCACCCCTTTGACAGTCTTCCATCCATCAGCATTCTCCACAATAGCCCCTTGCTTATGTAGTTAGCCCATCACATACTAGGGCTGGGCTCTGACTTAGCTAATCATCTATGACCTCTTCAACATATGCTCCCCCACAGTGTAGGCGTTGCTTGAATGCCTCGTATGGGTCTTCTTCAGCATCTTCTGGTTCTTTGGCATCTTCCGGTGCGTCTAGCATCGCATGTACTGTTGCATCGTCTTCATCGTCTTCTCCGTACGTCCACAGGTGAATATCAGCCTCATTTGGCATGTCTTGAGTGTGGTCAAGGTCTTGCTACATTCCTATGTGTGTTGGTGGTGTGGCAGGAGTGGCTGAGGGCTGAAACGTAACATTCCTTGTAGTTCGTGTTTGAGGATGACGTCTTGGAAGATGTAGTTCATCATGGTTTGGAACATTGCCAGGGAGTTTGTGAGTCCAAAGTACATGACTGTAGGTTCAAAGAGTCCATACCACGTTTTGAAAGCTGCTTTCCCCTCATCTCCCTCTTTGATGCGTATATTGTTATACCCCCATCTAATGTCGAGTTTTGTATAGATGTGGGCATTGCTGAGGTCTTGTATGAGGTCTGAGATGAGGGGTAGTGGGTATTGGTTGCGTATGGTTACTGCATTAATCTTTCGATAGTCTTATACCGGCCTTAATTTCCCATCCTTTTTAATGTAGAAGAAGGGGGATGCGTAGGGTGATTTGGACGGTCGTATGTATCCCTTTTCAACTTCTTCCATGAGAAACTTTTGCAGCACTTTGTCCTCTTCCTGTGTTTGGGGATATATTTTGCAATTGATTGCGTCTGGCACGTCCTTCTTGAACTCGATTGCATGGTCCCATGCTCTCTTGGGAGGGTATCTCTTCAACTCTTCCTCGCTGAATACCTTGGTGAAGTCTTTATATTCTTTTGGTACTTCCGCTTTGGTGGTGTACTGTTGTGCTTGTATTGCGAGTTCTGTAGCCATAGTTCGTATTGTGCACTCTTTTTCAAGTGTTCGTCCTATGTCTTCCTTTTCCCTATTTGTGTGTGCAATGATTGATTCCTGGGGAATTCGGGGATTTATGGACCTTAGAACTATGGGTAGTATTGTTTCGTCGATGGTGGCATATTTCCAGCCGAATTTTGGTTCATATGTGGCTAGCCAGGGGTATCCTAGTACTATATCTTCGCTTCCGATGTTAGTTATGAGGAATCTCATGTTCCTGTGAATTCCTTGTGTCTGTACTTGTAGGTTGACATAATGAGTGATCAACCCATCTTTGTTCTTGGTATTATTGATGTTCCATATTTTTCGGGGTTTGTCTAGGGGCTGTTTTCCTAGACCCATTTTCCTGATGATTGCAGGACTCATGAAGCAGTCAGTAGCTCCTGAGTCTACTAGTCCTTTGATATTGGCCATTGCTGAGCTAGTTCTGATGGAGATAGGGATTCACATGGATCGGAATCACGTAGTTACTATTACAGAATTTCGCTGATGAATTGCCCTCACCCAGGCCACTGGGTTTAGGCATTTTGAAAATCCTCTCGTCCTAGTAAGTCTCGTAGTACTAGGTCCTTTACATCCTCCCCTTCCTCCGCTATGCTTCGCAGCCAGTGTTGTGCGTGAGCTTGGGGGTTTTCTCTGGGGGGTGGACTTTTGTCGGCTTCACTTCTGTCATCGACAATGGCTTCTCGTCCTTGACTCTGGGGTTGGTTCCAAGTGTGCTGGGGACAGTTATGGCTAAAATTTCCCTTTTTGTGACAGGTGTAACATTCCACTTCCCTGATGTCTCGCTGGGGACATCCTCCTCCTCTTCCTCTTTGAAGGAATCCTCCTTGGGGCATGCCTTGAGGTGCATGATAATTGATTTCTTCTGATCCTGCAAGTCTTCCTCTTGTTTATCCCACGGATGTATCCATGGCATCTGGATGGGATAATTGTCCTCTTGGGGCCCATCCTCCAATTTGTGGTCTTTGATTGGTGTTTTTGTGTGCGTCCATTCGTGCTTTTGCATGGACGTATTGTTGCTGTCTTTTTACCACGGCTTCCCTCCACTGATTGTAGTTTCTGGGTTGATCTAGTTTGAAAGTTTTGAAGTATAGATTGAGGGGTAGTCCCACCGTAAAGGTATCAATGGTTTGGGGTTCATCTAGGTGATAGCCAGCCATTCGTGCGAGTTCTTCAAATTGAGCTACGTACGCATTGATATCTCCTTCTTTCATTTTTATTCCCCTTCACAACTGAGCCTGGGCTTCCTCCTTCTCCATGTTGTTGGCAAATCATTGGGTGAATGATCAAGCTACTTCGCCCCATAGTCTTTCATTGGTAGTTGGGATTCCTCCTTGGATTTGTCGGTTTAACCATCTGCTGACGGTTACAACCCATTTGTTGACTATCGTTCCTTTGATATAAGTAAGGAAGAACATAGCTCTGCGGTATGGGTTTGCGAGTAGGGGATTGTCATTGTTGACACCCCAGTATAAGTCCCATTGGTTTGTGAACATTTGAGTGTTCTTTCTAGTTCCATCGAATACCATTGGTGGGTCTCCTACAAACTTGCCCATATGTTGTGGTCCTAGGGTGACTGCCGGTAGTCCGCTCCCTGGGTGTCCTCCTCCTCCCGGGGGTCCTCCTCCAGGGAATCCACCACCTCCAGGGAATCCTCTGCCTCCAGGGAATCCACCGCCTCCAGGGAATCCACTTCCTCCAGGGAATCCACTGCCTCCAGGTGGTCCTCCTGGACTTCCTCTTGGTAGGTCACGTTGCAGGTATCCTTCATTCCTACTAGGGGGGTCAGGTTGATCAGGTCCTATCACTCAATGTAGAGCAGCTTCATCTTCCATGTTGACCTGCGCGACTCCTTCTATGTGTCCTGTGTGTTGGTTTATGACTGGATTTTCCACATTTGTGATTCTTTCACGTATTGGTTCTATTGTGGTTATGGTAGTCATTTCGGCTGATGGGTTGATGTGAATGGACTCAGCTAGTGCCGCTAATTGGCTTTCTTCCATTGTATTTCCTGGTTCTCCTGTGGTCACTGATCCTTGCTCCAACTCACTTTCACTATTGCTGTCATTTGTTGATGGTGCTGGAGTTTGTGGGTTCTGGAGGATGTTGTCATCTTCTTGTCCGTCGATGGGACCTTGGTCTCCGTCATATATTACTTCATCTTCAAATATGTCGCACCAGTATTCATCTCTGGCCAGCCTCATGATGTTCCAACACTGGTGGAGTAGGCTCCAAGTGGCTTCACACCAACAGAAGTGCAGGAAGTTGAACTCAACTGGGTAATATCTGGAGGGTCTGGTAGGAATGTCCATGTAGTATCCTGTGCTTCCTCCTATAGTCCTCCACCTTGCTTCTTTTAGGTATCTGGTAGGGACGTTACGATGTCCTCGACTTTCAATAGAGTAGGGTTGGAACACCCAGTGGTCTCTAGTAGTGAAGCGTGCCACATTGGGAGCTTGGTCTTAATGTTACATAGTCACTATACGTCCACCTGACTTAGGTGAATGGATGGGCGCCTTCACTTCTGGGATGACTTAGCGATATGGCAATCACGTGCAAGTGATATGCAGTGTTACGTTTCGTATCAAAGACACTTACCTAATGGTTATGACTACATGGGTAAGTGGTATTTAGTCATGGACCTCCTCTCAGTCAGCACGAGTATCACATGTATGATAATATGACTCAATCCTAGGATAGTAGTACTAGGGTTCTGGATTCATGAGGCGCTTTAAAGCCCTTGCCATGTAGTACTTAAGATGTAGTCATAGAAGACCAAGTCCCCAGCTTGGTCTTCTTGAATCGCCACCTGCATTCCTCTTCTACTCTGCGAGATCTAAGGGCTCTACCCCTTTCTCTACTTGTGAACATAGAACGACCATTGTCTCACATCCAAGTGTCATTGGACCTTGTGACTCATCATAGCACGTGACTATCAGAAGAGTCCGTGTCTATCACCGCTAAGTCGTATCGCGCGCCTTGCTTGGGCCTAAGTCAAGGCTCATGTTCAGTGGCAACGTAACATTAAGACCAAGCTCCATTGTGGCACGCCTTACCACCAGGGATCATTGGGTCTTCTTGCCCTACTCCATTGAAGAACGGGGAGAATGGAACGTACCACTTATATACCTTAAAGAAGCCAGGTGGAGAACAGTTCGAGGAAGCACTGGGTATTTCGTCAATATCCCAACAAGGCCATCTCAATACTACCCAGTTGAGTTCAACCATAACTTTGTGTGTTGGACAGAAATTACTTGGAATGCTCCACAAGCAAGGTGGGATGTCATAAGAGCAGCCGGACCAGACTACTGTTGCGACATATTTGAAGACAAGGTACAGACAGCAGGACAAGTGGGACCAATAGACGGACAATCCCCACTTAACCCAAGAACCCCAGCACCTTCCACAGAAGACAAGGACAAAGAGAGTCGCCAATCTGAAGACACAGTCAAATCAGGAAGGCCAGGGAATACCACAGAAGAAGAAGGATTGGCTGAACTAGCTGAGTCAATTCATATTAACCCACCACACATGGCGACCATGACAGAAACAGAAGAACGAATCATTGTCGAAGAACCAATTCATGCACGATGAGAATACATGGAGAATATCAACCCATATATGGGACACCGACACGAACGAGTAACCAATATAGTAGATGATGAAGCAGCACTACGACATGCCACAGGACCTGACAGAGCTGACCCACCCAGTGAAGGACTGGAGCTACTACCTGAGCTCCCACCAATTAGACTCCCTCAAGATGACCGACCTGGAAGAGGGCTCCCCAGTGGAGGATTCCCAGGAGGGGGCGGATTCCCTGGAGGTGGAGGAGGATTCCCCAGAGGGGGAGGATACCCTGGAGGAGGAGGAGGTCCCCTGGGCACCGCACCACCTGGAGGAGGATGGGGTCCACCACCCACACCTCTGCCACAAGGCAACAATGACAAGCTGGTAGGAGAGACGCCCACTGTCTTCGACAGAGACCGAAAGCAGACTCAAATGTTCATCAACCAATGGGAATTATACTGGGGCATCAATAACAACAATGCTATAATGGTGAACCCATACCAACAAGCTATGTTTTTCCTCACCTACGTAAAAGGAGCACGAGTTAACAAATGGGTCATAGCCATCAATCGATGGCTAGCTTGACAAATACAAGGAGGGATCAATCAATTGGATGAAAGGCTATGGAATGAAGTAGCCGCTTCATTCACTTGATGATTTGTGGACAGCCTCGCACAAGAGAACACCCGATCCATGCTCAGAGCTGGGATAAAGATGAAGGGAGAAGACATCGACGCGTACATGGTAGAATTCGAGGAACTAACCCGCCTCGCAGGGTACCAATTCGATGTTCCCCAAACTATCGAAGCCTTTACTGATGGGCTGCCAACGGGCTTATACCAATGAATCCTTGAGATCAATCGACCAGTAACATATGAACAATGGAAGCAAGCTGCCACTGATTGACAACAGCAATACATCCACATGAAAGCATGCCTAAAGGCCCACAGAGGAGGATTTACGTCTGCAAGACCACAAGGATGGACCCCTATGAGGCCACTTTCAGACCCAAATGCAATGGACACATTGGCTGGACGAACACATGGACACATCGCCAGAAGTGAAGAAATGAACCCAGCAACAATGCCCCACAGAGGATATACTCCCCAAGGAGGGCCCCTTCAAAGGGGACGAGGAGGTGGAAGACAAAGAGACCTACACGAAGTTGAGAGTTACATGTGTCATAAAAAGGGACACTTGAGTCGCAATTGCCCGCAGCATACCTGGAATCAAAACAATACCCAATGAAACCTGTACTCGAGCCAGGGATGAGACGCAATAGTAGATGACAGAAGCATCTGCAACAAAGAACAAACCCTCATCGCACGATCTTCCACTCAAACCCCACAACAACAAGCAGATACATGATTAAGAGGAATGGCAACTGCAGGAGAAGATGTGCAAGAACTGGTCATGAGGGACCTCATGGGAAGAGAGGGTTTTCAGAACGCCTGAACCCATCGGCCTGGGTGAGGGCAGTCCATAAGTTCAATTCTGTAATAGTGACTACGCGATTCTGATCCATGCATATCCCTGTCTCTATCAGAACTAGCAATGCAATGGCCGACATCAAAGCACTTGTGGACTCTGGAGCAACCGATTGCTTCATGAGCGAAGTCTTTATCAAGAGGATGAAGCTGGGGAAAAGACCCCTACAAAAACCACAAAAAATATGGAACATTGACAATACAGCCAACCAGGCTGGATCCATCACGCACTATGTGGATCTCAATATACAAACCAATGGGATCAAGAAAACAATACGATTCCTCATCACAAACATAGGAAGCGAAGACATCGTATTAGGATACCCCTGGATGGCCACCTTCGAACCTCAGTTCACCTGGAGAAATGGAGTTATCAGTGAAAAAGCGCTACCTATTATCATCCAGTCAGTCAACCCTTCAATCCCCGGAGAAGAATCAGTAATCGCACACGTTCAAGGAACAATGGGGGACTACCACCTACGAGCCACAACTTCCACGGAGCTGGCCATCAAAGTGCAACAATATACAAAGAAGGTGGAAGTCCCTGCGGACTACCAACAGTTCGCCAAAGTATTCAGCAAAGAGGACTCAAAATGCTATCTGCTGAAACAAGCATGGGACCATGCAATCGAATTCAAAAAGGACACCCCGGAGGCAGTAGACTGCAAAGTGTACCCTATGAACCAGATCAAAGACGAAGCCGTACAAAAGTTCCTTAATGATGAACTCAAGAAGGGGTATATTCGTGAGTCCAAGTCGCCATATGCTTCTTCATTCTTCTTCGTTTGCAAAAAGGACAGCAAAATGTGACCAGTACAAGACTACTGAAAGATCAACGCCATTACCATACACAACCAATACCCCCTTCCACTTATTGCCGACCTTATCCGTGACCTCAGCAATGCACATATATATACAAAACTCGATGTCAGATGGGGGTATAACAATGTGCACATCCGCAAAGGTGACAAAAAGAAAGCCACATTTAAAACCAGATACGGGCTTTTCGAACCAACCGTGATGTACTTTGGACTCACAAATTCACCAGCGATGTTTCAAACAATGATGAACTACATATACATATATCGAGACGTCATACTCAAACACGAACCTCTCGGGATGACAATCCGCATATACATGGATGATATTGGTATCATGACATGTACTAATCTCGACAATCACAAACGCGCAGTCCACAACGTCCTCAAGGTGGCACAACTTCATGATCTCTACTTCAAACCAGAGAAATGCATATTCCACGCACCTTCTATGGATTACCTGGGGGTAATCCTTGAAAAGGGGGTGACATGTATGGACCCTGCAAAAATTGCGGGGGTAGATGCCTGGCTGGTACCAAAGAATGCAACAGAAGTATGAAAGGCACTTGGATTTTTCAATTTCTACCGCCCCTTTATCAGAGACTTCGCATTCATCGCGAAACCACTGCACAGACTCACGCAGAAAGATCAAGAGTGGAAATGGGGATTGGACGAACAAAACACCTTCGATGCCTTGAAAAGGCGTGTAATGACAGAACCCATACTAGCACACGCCAAACTAGATGACCAATTCAAGCTAGAGGTAGACGCCTCTGGATATGCAGTGGGAGCAGTACTCTTGCAGCAAAAAGAAGATGGCAAGAAGCACCCCATAGGATACTACTCGGCCACACTTAATGAGGCACAATGAAACTACGACATCTATGATCTCGAACTCCTGGCCATTGTAATGGTGCTCAAGAATTGGAGACCCCTACTGGCAGGATCCCCACACAAAATTATCATATATTCTGACCACCTCAACCTACAATATTGGAGGCTACCGCAAAGAATATCAAGAAGGGTGGCCCAAGAGGTATTAGAACTATCAGAATACAACTTCGAGATATGTCACCTCCCCAGCAGGCTAAATGGAAGGGCTGATGCATTGTCACAATGACCAGGATACAATCAAGGAGAGGACAACAATAAAGACGTAGTCGTACTACCCGACCACATCTTCATACGAGGTGGAAAGATGGAACACGCTCCACCAATGTGAAGAATCGTAGCTTAGGAAGAAATGGAACCCACAGACCCCATATACGAACAAGACGAAGAACTGCTGAAACCATGGGTCGATGCACACCAGCTAAAGAAGGTTGAGAAGGTATGGTACAAAGATGGACAATGCGTGGTGACAGGCAAAATGGAGCACAAGTGATTGTTCATACAAGCCTATCATGACGCACCAGTATATGGACATCCAGGCATCAACAAAACCTATCAACTAATGAGCCGAAGATACTGGTGGCCAAATATGCAACAAGATGTGACAGACTATGTTCGAGGGTGTGCCGAATGCCAGAGACACAAGATCAATATGCGACTGACCAAGGCACCACTGTCACCCATTTTCCCAACGCAAGAAGCCATGCCCTTCGAAACCATCGCACTGGACTTCATCACCAAATTACCAGTCTCACAGGGATATAACTCCATACTCACTGTAATGGATCACGACTGTACAAAGGCTGCGGTGTTTATCCCATGTAAGGAAAGTATAATGGCCAAAGAAACAGCAGGACTAATCGTTCAACATCTATTTCCATGATTTGGACTCCCACGAAAGTTCATCAGTGACTGGGATCTGAGGTTCACCTCAAAATTTATCAGAGGACTGTGCAAGGGAACAGGAATGACTCAAAACATATCGATGGCATATCACCCCTGGACGGATGGGCAATCAGAATGCACCAATCAGTGGCTCGAACAGTATCTACGGTTCTGGGTCAATGAGCGGCAAGATAACTGGCACACGTATCTGCCTCTCATGGAATTTGTGCACAACAACTGGCCAAGTGAGACTACCAGAGAGTCCCCTTTCTTCACACTATATGGGTTCAACCTGTGCGCTGATTGGACAGATAAGCCATCCCCAATACCACAAGTAGCACTGAGACTAGACCAATTCAAAAGGGCAAGACAACGTGCCCAGGAACTGATGATCAAGGTGCAGCAGTCATGGGTCAGACACAAAGATACGCCCAAATATCAAGAAGGGGACCTAGTATGGTTAGAAGGGTGCCACTTGCGCACAAATCAGCCAACTGCCAAACTTGCGCCCAAGCGACATGGCCCCTTCCCAGTTGTTTAGGTAATGTCCCCCATCAATTATCGATTGAGGCTTCCCACACAGTGGAGTATTCACGACGTATTCCACATCGATCTTCTCATGCCATACCAGGAAACCGAGCTCCACAGATCAAACTATTTGAGACCAGCTCCAGACCTCATTGGTAACAAGGAAGAATATGAAGTCGAGAAGATTCTAGACTCTCAGCAATTCGGCAGAAGACACAAAAGGCAGTACCTTATCAAATGGAAAGGGTACCCAGACTCAGATAACAAATGGGTGGACAAGAGGGATGTGCATGCACTGGAAGCGATAAGGGAGTTTGAAGATAGAAACTCTGCAGCAACAGCACATATAAGCAGAGGAAATACAAGCGAGTTCCACATTCCCTCTTCTTCCCCTTCCTCACACCTCACACACAAACCCTCTTCTTCTATGACGGATGTCAACAACTACTATCTTGGCCTGCCGGAACGAATCTTTGAGGCTGAGCTTGAATCCGGGCTCATTACACTCCCGGAAGCATGGGAGCTCTGCGCCAAGAAGTACATCCGACCCCACATCAAGGACAAAGACCTCCTCATTGCTCTGCTCACCGAGCAAGAGTTGGGAGCAGTCTTACTCAAGTTTCCAGACCTCGACACAAGCCCAATGCCCCCATGTGCACTATCACCCATGGTGCAACAACTGTCAGACCCTGATGGAATGGGAGCCACCCCTACCCATCAGTGCGAAGCGCAAGCAATCGATGCTGACATTTGGGGACCTGAAGACAGTCGTCAGGGAGAGATCCCGCTGCCAGTCCCACTCAGGGAATCGAGGCACGGCACTATCACAAAGCACAATCCAGAAGGTATGCTCGACGTGGAGGGAAGAGCAGTTTGCAAGAGCCATTGTGAAGAGAAGTGCGAAGCTGGCAGCATGGGAAGCACTGCCCCGGGCAGTACACTGGCAACACGTGGCCCGTGGAGCCGCACCACCAGTCACATGAGCGAGGACATTTACCCAGCTAAGCACCCATTCATTCACAACCTGAAAGACTCTGACGATCCGGATGAAACCCCATACATGGCCACTACTTCGGGCTACCCCCTGTACAAGGGGAGTTACCGCACACGATCCAACATGGTACCGGTGGGGTTCAAGCGAAATGATGGGGACAATTTCATTTCCTTCCCCATCAAGGGACTGGATGGCGACGTCAAGCAGGCAGAGTATGTACAAGTCATACTTCACCTGAACCCCATCGTCATTGGGCTGCAAGATGACAGTGACAAGGTGTACACCAAGCCACTGTATGCCATGCCAATCTTCCACTACACTGGGAAGCCTGTGTATAAGGTGCAGGAGCTGGAGCTACTCAAGAAGGATGCCAAGGGAGAGGAGCAGACCAATTGTATGATCCACCAACTCCACGATCCCTCGCTCACAGCAGAAGTACACCGCTTCCACATGGTGTCACAGGAGATCGACCACCTCGAAGAGGCCATGGTCGACAGCGAAGACAGGTGGGGTGAGCTTGCAGCAATGCAGCTCAAGACCATTCAGAGGTTGGAGATGGCTGATGCCCTGCTTCGGATCAAGGATCAAGATGATGGACTTGTGGACAATATTCTGCGGTCAGTAGGAGAGAGCGCCCAACGTGGGCATTGAGCCTGAAAAGGGGGTGATGTTACGTTTCATATCAAAGACACTTACCTAATGGTTATGACTACATGGGTAAGCGGTATTTAGTCATGGACCTCCTCTCAGTTAGCACGAGTATCACATGTATGATAATATGACTCGATCCTAGGATAGTAGTACTAGGGTTCTGGATTCATGAGGCGCTTTAAAGCCCTTGCCATGTAGTACTTAAGATGTAGTCGTAGAAGACCAAGTCCCCAGCTTGGTCTTCTTGAATCACCACCTGCATTCCTCTTCTACTCTGCGAGATCTAAGGGCTCTACCCCTTTCTCTACTTGTGAACATAGAACAACCATTGTCTCGTGTCCAAGTGTCATCAGACCTTGTGACTCATCATAGCACGTGACTATTGGAAGAGTCCGTGTCTATCACCACTAAGTCGTATCACACACCTTGCTTGGGCCTAAGTCAAGGCTCACATTCAGTGGCAATGTAACATGCAGATGCTGTGGTATGGTGACTTTCTGAGTACGTGCATCAGTCCCTCCTATGTTCCTGTGGGTTCAACCGATCAGGAACGTGGGATACTCGTCATAGAGTCTTCTCCTTTGAGGTATGTTCTATCCAACAGTCAATACTTTGGATGAGGTAGAGAGAGAGAGAGAGAGAGAGAGAGAGAGAGAGAGAGAGAGCTTTTGATAGAATCCAGTGATGATTCAGAAAGACCAAGCTGAAGAACCTTGGTCTGCTACTACAGGTTTATATACAAATGAAGAGGGCTTTGAAGTGCCTCCTGTATCTGTTATTGTACAAGTATCACATGCCATCCTATGATTTCACCACCTTCTGTGGCCTTCTACTGCTGACTGAGATATGTGTCCATGACTAATTACCTCTTACGCCATAGTCATCACTGGTGAGTAAGAGTCTCGACTCGACCCATAACATTCTGCCTTTATTACATAGTATGTGCATGCATAGAAACTCTTTAGTTTCACCTAAGTCTCTGCATTCCCAGATCACCATAAAGCATTCCTTAAGGGAAGCTATGTCTTTTTTATTTGCTCCTAGAAAGAGCACATCATCAACATAGACAATGATTACTATTGTTTTGTCTTTATTGACAAACAGACCTGAGTCTGATTGTAATCGTGTGCAGCCTAAAGAGCTTATAGACTTATCCAGCACTCTCCACCAAGCAAGAGCAGCTTGCTTAAGTCCATAGATAGCTTTTCTAAGGTGCATCACTTTATTTTGTTGGCCAGGGATTTTAAACCCTTTAGGTTGTTCCATATAGAGTTCCTCATCGAGGTCTCCATACAGGAAAGCAGTTTTGATGTCTAGTTCAGAGATGTGCCAATTTCTCAATGCTGCAAGCACAAGCATCATCTGGACAGTCTCAAACCATACCATTGGTGAGAATATTTCATCATAATCAATGCCTTCAACCTGAGGAAAGCCTTTGGCTACCAGCCTAGCTTTCTTATGGCCATCTGACTTTAAGTTAAATACCCATCAGTTTTTGATGACCTTTCTGCCTTTCGGTGGGTCAACAAGTTCGAAGACTTTGCATTTGTGAAGAGAACTAAGGCAGAAGAAGCCAGGAACCCACATCCCTTATATAAGCAATTTGACACCCTCCACCGCATATCATACTCCTCCTACACAACACCAATTTCAGGGATTCTTTTCTAACGGAAGCTTAGGAGACCTTATTAGCTCTCATTTGGAAAGAGGGTTATTTTAATTCTCAAATTTGGGGGTACAGTAGGGTGTAGAAACTTTTTTTTGTAAAAACCATTTTTAAGTGTTTCTGAGTTGAAGGAAACAATATTCAAAAGTTGGGTCCGATGGATTTGTCTGATCATGTGACCTAAATATAGTGATGTAATCCTACAACCCTGCTGGGTTGGGTAGTCTGAGGTGATCAGAAGCAGTCGTGCATGCTTCTGCACAGTGCATAACTTCACAGGGGTGGCAGCTGATGTTGGAAATGCGTCACACTTAAGTCACTAAGGCCGCACACAAGTGCAGCATGCTGTGAAACATAAAAGGTGAGCTGCACTGGGCTTCATGGTAGTAAGGTGTGGTCAGTCTTTGTGTCTTTAAGTGATGTGCTAATGCTGAACCTATGCAGCACCTGCAAGTCAGGGGCCCAAAAATACCTTTGATGCACTCAAAATGGTTGCCCAAGTTCAGTGATACCCTAAACCTTCCCTGATCACTAGGGAACGCATCTAAGGTGCACAAGATGGAACGGAAGCGGTGGGCTGCATAGAGCCCTATGCAGTTGGGTGGTCGGAAGGGGTCGGAAACAGTCACGCACGCTTCCGCACGGCATGTAACTTCGTACAGGTGGCCGTTGGGGTTGGGAACGCGTCGTGTTTGAGTTGCTAAGGCCGCGCGTGAGTGTGGCACACTGGGGAACACAGGGATGAGCTGCACTGAGCTCTCTAAAGTCTGAAATGCAAGGAGAGAAGTCCATTATGTACTTCATTTCTTGTAAGAGTTGTAAGTACATGAAATATATACTAAAGGAGGGGCTAGGGAACTAGGGTGCATTAGCTAAAGAAGGGAGCAGGGGACAGCAATACATAGAAAATGAGTGTGCACACAGTGAGGGAAAGTGGCAAAGTGCAGGAAAGTGGACAAGGGAGCGTAGGCACAATGTGCACCCCCTCCAGATCAATGGGCTGGCCCTCCCTTCGCAAAAAAATTAAGGACTTTTGGGTGACCCCCCTGCCTTGGGTCATGGAACAAAGTTCCTGACCCCCCTTGGGGCTCTTGGGTGCTCAGGCTGCATGGGCAAATCGAAAGTACCATGGCCATAGGACTCTCCCACCGAGTATGCTTACTCAAGTAAAACAATCATTAACTACATAGAGATGTGCCCCAATAGCTACCTTAATATCAGTTGCCCCCTTGGTTGTACCCCTCACGTTTTTGTGTTTTCTGGCTTCTTCTGCCTTAAGTTCTTCCTTGCATGCAGTATGCCACTCCTTCTGTGTATCACTTGGCATCTTTAGAATGTCCCTAAAGGTCCATTCACATATATTTGAGGTATCAGGTGATTCTAGATCTACTAGTGGAACTGCTTTGGCAAGCAGAAGATCTAGAAATTTGACTCCCCCTTCCTGAGCAAGGTGGGTCAGCAATTGCTGATCTACTTTGTCCTCTGAAGTATGTGGACTTTCACTCTCTGCACTAGGAGGATCAGGCTTAGGAATTTCTCCTGATACCCTCTGATCTTGATGTGAATGCAACTGGGAGCTAACTGGCTGATCTCCTATCAAATGTTGCCATGTGCAAGTCCATGCAATGTCACAAATAATCGTAGTAGGAGGCCTTTCTCCATAGACATTCTCAGGACAAGTTAGAAGTTTCCTTACATGCAATGACCTCCTAGGTTGACTAGGACCAGGTACTGGGTCAGGCAGTGAAGGCAGGGCTTGCAGTGGTTCAGATCCTCCAGATAAACTGGGAGGACCAGCCCTTGTGGGCTGGGGAGTGCTTCCCCCTATTGGAGGCTCAGGTGAAGTGTAGTCATCATCACCAGGAGTGGTATCATCTTCTAAAGGTAGCTCTTTAGAAGCTGGTTTGTCTAATTGAGTTACACCATTAGGTTTTCCTTTAGATTGTCCAGGTGGACATCTAGGGAATAACGTCTCATCAAAGAGTGCTTTATCTAAATAGAACAAAGTATTTGGAGTGCACATAAAGATATTAGCCTTCATTCCTGGTCCTCTACCAAGGTAGATCATAAGCTCACCTTTTGGGGAAAGTTTATTCACCTGGCATGCTTTAGAAATGTGCACATAGGCACTGCATCCAAACACTTTAAGATGTGATATATCTGGAATTTCATTGTTTAATAGATAATAAGGAGTCTGCCATTTTAGGTGACTCATTGGAGTTCTATTATAACAATGTGCAGCATGGTCTACTGCAAAATCCCACCAGGATTGAGGGAGGCATGCATCTAAATGCATTGCCTGAGCTTTATCCATAATTGTGTGCATAAAGTGCTCAGTGCACCCATTTTGCTGTGGTGTATGTGGCACTGACTATAGCACTGTAATGCCAGCATCTTTATAAACCACCTGATTTGTACTCACCACCAGCATCAGACATCCATTCTTTTATGGTAGCATTAAATTAATTTTTAATTAATGCATTGATGATTATACTTCATTTGCATGGATCACTCTTTTACAGGATAAAGCCTCTACTATTACTGCCTTAAAACAGTGGAAGACAATGAAATACTTGTATTTGTGGTATGACAGCAAAGGGAAGGTCTTCAAATCAGAATGAATCTGTTTAAAATGAGCTTTAGCCCTTGTATCAGATGGAGGATGAGATGTGGCAGGCATTTTGCCTTGCACACAACCAGGACATAATCCTGTAGTTGTAGGAATACTAATTCCTTTAGGGAAACCCTTGGTATGATCTTTAGCATGCCTTAGTACCTCTTTAGATGGGTGGCCAAGGTGGCAATGCATAAGATCATAATCCACATTGTAGATTAAAGATGTGTTAGCATCATTATACTCAAGTAGATCAACTGTAGAGGCATCTAGCCAATACAATGATTGTCCAGGTAGAAGGGGTTTACATTGGACAATAGTTTTTAAATTATCAAGCAAGTTTATATGCTGCAAATTCCCCAAAATGTGCAAACCTTGCTGAAGAAATACTCCCATAGAGAGTAGATGTGTACTCATAGAAGATATGTAGAATACTGGATTGACTTGTGTAGTAACAAGTTTATTGGTAATGTAATGCTTTAGCAAAACAGTACCAGTTCCTTCTACATATATTGTATGAGCCACTGTCTTAACAGGCATTCTGTCAGACTTGGCAATAGGTGTATAGTTGATGAAGTCACTAATATTATTAGTGAAATGTGCTGATGCTCTTGAATCAAGGAGCCACATATTTTGAGTATGCTCTTTACACTTTGCGCATTGACTAAGGTACTTATTATGTTTACACTTTAAAAGATCAAATGAAAATAGTACAAATCAGACATTTTATTTACATGTAATTGTACTACAGTTTTACAAGCCCCAACCTCTAATCCTTTTATGGAGGGGGGCAATACTGTGCAGTTATTAGCATGTGGCACAATAGATAATGAAGAAACACACTCTTCATCATCTGAGTGCCAGTCCAAGACATTATAAGGGGGCTCATCATCATCCAGGGGACCAGAGAGATACTCCACTTCTGGAGTTGCGGCACAAGATCCTGCAGGTGAAATAAGAGTGCCAAACTCTTTATCCACCAAATACTCTTGATGACTATTATAAATGTCATCAATTACCTCATTAGGGATCTTGCATTCGAGTCACTTGAAATAGGGGGGTTCTCCCACATTGCCATTATTTCCATTGCCTCTAGAATATCTTCAGGTGCAACATAGGGAGGTGTAGGGGCACAATTCTCTTTATCAGAGCCCCTATCCCTAGTCAGCTCTCTGAATTGTAAGCCAAGGGTGTTACATCTTGGTAGGGATGATCACCCGACTTGGGCAAATGTCACTAGTCCGACTGACAAAACAAAAAGACTGTCACATGTGGTTTCTGAGTGCTAAGTCTGATGAGGACTTAGACAGTTCCTGATGAGAAGTAGTAACCCTCGAGTTCTACAAGAACGAGAGGAATACTTTGAACGGATCAGACAGGGGATGGATGGGAAAGACTCTGTTGTTCTGTATACCGAATAATACAAGAAGTCAAGTCTAAGGCTGTAGGGCCAAAGACGAACAGTACTTATAGTACTTACAGAACAATAGAGTCACAAGTACAATAGCAGTCACAAGAACAATGAGTCATGAGTACAATGAGTCACAAGAACAATAGCCATCACATGGACAATAGCTGTCACATGGACAATGGGTCACATACAATGGAGCCACGAGTCATACCAAGTCACAAGATTCGTATAGTAAATGAGTCACCTGAGACAATGTGGTGCTCACCATGAGTCGTATGAGAAAGAGTCTGTAAATATTAAGAAAAATGAATAGAATGGTCTGGGATGTAACAAAGGGCATTGATTGACTCACTATCCAATGCTTCAAAATTAATAATGGGCAGTGCACCTTTTGTAGGCTGTGACATGTCCACATCAAAATTGGAGTTATACTTCTCATCCATGAAAGCATCAATGCATGGACACATTTGAGCATTGATATCAGCAAAGCGCTCCTCAAGTGTCTTTACAGTCTGGATTGTGGCAGGCACATCCATCCATTCAGCAAGGGTTCTAGCTTTCTTACCAGAGGGATAGAAACTAGAGGACTTCTCTATAGGAGAAGCCTCTGACTCTGTTTGGACTGAAGAGCCCAATGACCCAATATATAAGACTTTATGGGTGGTTGGGGGAGCGAGTGTGGTGACAGAGGCAATGTGAGAGTGCTGAGAAGCACTTTCATGTTGCTTGCCCTTGCCTTTGCCCTTACTGGAACCTCATCCACTGTGCTGCCTATGAGGCTGCTGCTGGTTGGAGGGTCCAGAGGAAGGAGGCTGCTGCTGGTGCTGCTGCTGGTTTTCCTGCTTGTAAAGCAAGGGTCACCATGCTTGTGCTTGACAGTGGAAATCTTCTGCACAGTTTGCACACTCTTGTGCTGTCCACAGTTAGTCTCAGTCTCAAATTGACCTATGACCTGACTAGCTACATCATCTAGCTTTAGGTCAGCAATTGTGACTCCAGCACAGATGATGGGGACAAGGTTCTCCCATTTTGAAGGGAGAGTGGACAGCACAATGAGAGCCTGCAACTGTGGCTTGATGGCAAGAGTGGTCTGGTTAGCACCAGTCCTGACTGTGACTGCACCAAGACAAGCAAAGGCAGCAGCCATTTTCTTGAATTGGGGCATGGGATGCTGGTTAGGATTGAAGCAAATGGAAATTGCTTCTTTGAAGTCCTTGTAGATGCAGGGCATAGAAACCACACCATAACAATCCTTGATAGCATCCCAGAGGGTCTGGGAGGTATTGCTGGTGATGGCTTGTTGAACTGCAGGAGAGAGATGAAGGGTAAGATTACCCCTAGCCATCTCATCATTCTTGTTCCAGAGTGCAACAATTGGCAGCAGTGACTGGGGGTGGTCTGGCAGCAACAACAGGTACTGGAATAGTACCTGCAACATATACCCATAGACCTTGCCACATAAAGAAGGCAGTCATCACCTTAGACCAAATGCTCCAGTTGGAGCCATCAAAGATAGGAACAAGGGAAGTGAGTTGAGAAGACATAATAACTGTAAAGCTTATAAGACATCAATATTGGGTAGCTAACATACAATATTGAGTGAGTTATAAGACCAGTATTAGACCTTCTCAATGAAGAGAGGATCTGCTCTGACCATGGCACCAAAATGTTGGCGTCATTGGGCCAAGTCTGTGTACTCCTCTAGAGTATAATACTGGGTTGCTATAAGCCAGGGTGCCTCTCAGTGACATGGTTCCTTTACTATGACACTCTTTTCAAAGCAATCATAGTAATGGTGTAGTTATAGCAGCCAATGATCTGCCATGACTCTCATAATTGATGGGCCACCTGATGGGAAGAATCCCTCATAACTCATGGGCCAGCTGATGTCGGCTGATGCTGGAGATTCTTCTGGAATTCATGGGCCAACTGACATCGGTTTGGAGTTTTTTACTCTGAAGCTATTTTCCAAAGAAATTGTTAATAGACTGCACAGATGTGTTGGGAAATGTGCAAGGGTTCAGAGATAAATTCTTCAGAGCCCCTCCCTGGAGGGATATGGGCCAATGGATGGAGTTTCCATGTCTGGAAATGTGCAGGGATCCATGGATAAAAACTCCGGTGCCCCTCCCTGGAGGGATATGGGCCAACGGACAGTGTTTCCATGTCTGGAAATGTGCAGGGATCCGTGGATAAAAACTCCGGTGCCCCTCCTTGGTGGGATACGGGCCAATGGACAGAGTTTCCATGTCTGGAAATGTGCAGGGATCTGTGGATAAAAGCTCTGGTGCCCCTCCTTGGTGGGATACAGGCCAACAGACAGAGTTTCCATGTCTGGAAATGTGCAGGGATCCGTGGATAAAAACTCCGGTGCCCCTCCCTGGAGGGATACGGGCCAACGGACGGAGTTTCCATGTCCGGAAATGTGCAGGGATCCGTGGATAAAAGCTCCGGTGCCCCTCCTTGGAGGGATATGGGCCAATGGACAGAGTTTCCATGTCCGGAAATGTGCAGGGATCCATGGATAAAAGCTCCAGTGCCCCTCCTTGGAGGGATACAGGCCAACAGACAGAGTTTCCATGTCCGGAAATGTGCAGGGATCCGTGGATAAAAACTCCGGTGCCCCTCCCTGGAGGGATATGGGCCAACAGACGGAGTTTCCATGTCTGGAAATGTGCAGGGATCCATGGATAAAAACTCCGGTGCCCCTCCCTAGAGGGATATGGGCCAACGGACGGAGTTTCCATATCCGGAAATGTGCAGGGATCCGTGGATAAAAACTCTGGTGCCCCTCCCTGGAGGGATACGGGCCAATGGACGGAGTTTCCATGTCCGGAAATGTGCAGGGATCCGTGGATAAAAACTCTGGTGCCCCTCCCTGGAGGGATATGGGCCAACAGACAGAGTTTCCATGTCCGGAAATGTGCAGGGATCCGTGGATAAAAACTCCGGTGCCCCTCCTTGGAGGGATATGGGCAAACGGACGGAGTTTCCATGTTCAGAAATGTGCAGGGATCCATGGATAAAAACTCTGGTGCCCCTCCCTGGAGGGATATGGGCCAACAGACGGAGTTTCCATGTCCGGAAATGTGCAGGGATCCGTGGATAAAAACTCCGGTGCCCCTTCAGATACAGGCCAACAGACGGAGTTTCCATGTCCAGAAATGTGCAGGGATCCATGGATAAAAACTCCAGTGCCCCTCCCTGGAGGGATATGGGCCAACGGATGGAGTTTCCATGTCTGGAAATGTGCAGGGATCCGTGGATAAAAACTCTGGTGCCCCTCCCTGGAGGGATATGGGCCAATGGACGGAGTTTCCATGTCTGGAAATGTGCAGGGATCCATGGATAAAAACTCCGGTGCCCCTCCCTGGTGGGATATGGGCCAACGGATGGAGTTTCCATGTCTGGAAATGTGCAGGGATCTGTGGATAAAAACTCCGGTGCCCCTCCCTGGAGGGATACAGGCCAACGGATGGAGTTTCCATGTCTGGAAATGTGCAGGGATCCGTGGATAAAAACTCCGGTCCCCCTCCCTGGTGGGATATGGGCCAACGGATGGAGTTTCCATGTCTGGAAATGTGCAGGGATCCGTGGATAAAAACTCCGGTGCCCCTCCTTGGTGGGATATGGGCCAACGGATGGAGTTTCCATGTCTGGAAATGTGCAGGGATCTGTGGATAAAAACTCCGGTGCCCCTCCCTGGAGGGATATGGGCCAACGGATGGAGTTTGCATGTCTAGAAATGTGCAGGTATAAAAACTCTGGAGCCCTTTCCTGAAGGGATACTGGCTAAAAGGCAGAGTATGCATGTCTAGAAATGTGTAAGGATAA